>OBLY010000141.1_pt1 | contig 10434 bp, 9 predicted proteins | sample 1539041 | NCBI WGS metagenome assembly OBLY01 (sample SAMEA2690973, study PRJEB22502) | sediment metagenome | biome: Billabong; feature: Tropical; material: Sediment | place: Australia | collected 2013-05-14 | depth 1 m
GCCGGTTCGACGAGGTCCCGACCCCACCCGGCCAGCTCCGCTGGGACCCCCTCCCGCTCCCCGCCGAGCCGACGGACTTCCTCGACGGCCTCGTGACCTTCGCCGGGAGCGGCGGCCCGGCGGCGCAGAGCGGCGCCGCGGTCCACCTGTACGCGGCGAACCGCTCGATGCAGGACCGCTTCCTCTACGACGCCGACGGCGAGCTGCTCCTCGTGCCGCAGCTCGGGAGGCTGCGCGTCGCGACGGAGCTCGGGACCCTCGCGCTCGGGCCCGGGGAGATCGCGGTCGTCCCCCGCGGCATCCGGTTCCGGGTGGAGCTGCCCGACGGCGAGGCCCGCGGCTACGTGGGGGAGAACTTCGGCGCGCCCTTCCGGCTCCCCGACCTCGGCCCCATCGGCGCGAACGGGCTCGCGAACCCGCGCGACTTCCTCGCCCCCTGCGCGCGGTTCGAGGACCGCGAGGGCCGCTTCGAGCTCGTGGCGATGTTCATGGGCCAGCGCTGGCGGGCGGAGCTCGATCACTCGCCGCTCGACGTGGTCGCCTGGCACGGCAACTACGCGCCCTACCAGTACGACCTCTCCCGCTTCATGGCCGTCAACACGGTGAGCTTCGACCACGCCGACCCGTCGATCTTCACGGTGCTCACCTCCCCCTCCGAGGTCCGCGGCCTCGCGAACGTGGACTTCGTCATCTTCCCGCCGCGCTGGCTCGTCGCCGAGCACACCTTCCGGCCGCCCTGGTTCCACCGGAACGTGATGAGCGAGTACATGGGGCTCGTGCGCGGCGCGTACGACGCCAAGGCGGAGGGGTTCGTGCCGGGCGGCGGCAGCCTCCACAACTGCATGTCGGGCCACGGGCCCGACGCCGCGACGTTCGAGCAGGCGACGCGCGATCCCCTCGCGCCGCGCCGCCTCGACGACGGCCTCGCCTTCATGCTCGAGAGCCGCTGGGTCTGGCGCCCCACCCGCGCCGCGCTCGCCTCGCCGCTCCTCCAGCGCGACTACGCCGCCTGCTGGCGCGGCCTCGAGAAGCGCTTCACGGGCGCGCCCTGATCACGCCGCCGCGGCGCGCGCGATCGCCTCGCGCAGCCGGCCGGGCTCGAAGGGCTTCTCGAGGCAGCAGGCGCGCGAGTCCGCGACGAAGCGCGCCGCCGCCTCGGTGAACGCGCCGCCGGTCATGAACAGCATCCGCCGCGCGAGGGCGGGATCGCGCGCCGCGACCCGGGCGTGGAGCTCCATGCCCGTCATCTGCGGCATCATGAGATCGCAGAGGACCGCGTCGAAGGGCTCGCCCCGCTCGATCCGGGCGAGCGCGTCGGCGGCGGAGCTCTCCGTCGCCACCTCGAAGCGATCCGCGAGGGTCCGGACCACGGCGCGCGTGACGAGGGGGTCGTCGTCGACGACGAGGACCCGGGGCCGCGCGCCCTCCCGCGCCCGCTCCGGCGCCGCGGCCGGCGGCTCCGCCGACGCCGGCTCGGCCTGCGCGGCGGGCAGCACGACGTGGAACGCGGTGCCCTCCCCGACCGCGGTCTCGACCTCGATGCGGCCGCCCGCGTCGGTGACGATCCGGTGGGCGATGGCGAGGCCGAGGCCGGTGCCGACGCCGTGCGGCTTCGTCGTGAAGAAGGGCTCGAAGATCCGCTCGAGGACGCGGGGCGGGATGCCGACGCCGCTGTCGCGGATCCGGATCGACGCCCCGTCGCCGGTCCGCTCCGCCTCCACGGCGATGACGTTCTCCTCGGCGTGCCCCTCCGGGATCGCCTGGGCGGCGTTGAGGAGCAGGTTCAGGAAGACCTGGCCGAGCTCGTGGGCCCGCGCCCGGACGAGGGGCAGGTCGTCCCCGATGCGCACCTCGAGCCGCGCCCGGTGGCGGATCTCGTTCCGGGCGAGCCGGATGGACGCCTCGAGCTCCGCCCGCACGTCCGCCGCCGCGCGCCCGGCCAGCTCCGGGCTCGAGAAGGCGCGCAGCCCGCGGACCACGTCGCGGACCCGCTCGGCGCCGTCCCGGGCCTCGGCCACCACGTCGGCGAGCTCTCCCTTCCCGGCGAGCTCGTGGGCGAGGAAGTCGAGGTTCGCGGAGACCGAGGCGAGCGGGTTGTTGATCTCGTGGGCGACGCCTGCCGCCAGGGTGCCGAGCCCCGCCATCCGCTGCGACAGCTCGAGCTGCGCCTGCAGGCGGCGCCGCTCCGTCGCGTCGGAGACCACCGCGGTGAACCGGAGCGGCCGCCCGGCGGCGTCGCGCCGGCTCACCCGACCGCGCACCCGGATCCAGGCGGGGCCGGCCGCGCCGGAGGGGAGCCGGTGCTCGGACTCGAGGACCGCCGTCTCGCCCCGGAGGTGCGCCTCGAGCCGCGCCCGCAGGGCGGGCGCGTCGTCGGGGTGGGAGATCCGGGCGAGGACCTCGCCGACCGTCCCTGCGATCCGGGCGACCGGCTCGCGGTCGCCGAGCGGCGAGGGCGGGTCGAGGTGGAGGACCCCCTCGGCGAGGTCCCAGTCCCACACCGCGTGGGTCCCCGTGACGGCGAGGGCGAGCCGCTCCTGGGCCTCGCGGAGCCGAGCGTCGTAGCGGGCGCGGGCCCGCTGCTGTCCCCAGGCGAGCGCGAGCAGGAACGCGGCCGCGCCGAGGAGCGCCGCGCCGAGGACGTGGATCATCCGGAGCGGCCGCCGCAGCGGCGCCTCGATCTCGCGGATCGCGATCTTGGTCTGCACGCGCCAGGGGGTCCCGGCGACCTCGCGGCTCTCGACGAAGATCGGCGTGCCGTGGAAGTCGAGCCCCTCGATGAGCCCGGTCGCGCCGAGGAACGCCTGGACGACCGGGCGCCGCCGATCGGTGAGCGGGATCGACTCCGCGCGCGGGTAGTGCTCGAGGGTCGAGTCCGCGACGAGGAGCCGGATCTCGTCGCCTGCGCGGATCCCGAGGGACGCCGCGGCGGTCTCGCTCGGCACCGGCCAGCGCTGGAGCACGTCGGCGAAGAGCGGCGCGGCGTCCGCGCGCGTGACGAGGAAGCAGGGCGCGCCGCCGCCCGCGGGCACCGCGACGGCGAGGTCGAGGTAGGGGTGGTCGGACGCGTCGACCCGCAGGTCGGACGCGGCGCCGTCCGGACGTCGGCCCCGGCCCCGCTCCATCCGGCCACCGCGGCGCCGCCGGCGAGGAGGGCGATCCGCTCGTACGACTGGAGCGTCGCGACCTGGCCGAGCACCTCCGAGACGTGCGCGGCGAGGGCGGGGTCGGGTGAGCGGCCGCGCGACGCCAGCGCCGCCGCGCGCCGGACGGACGGGTAGCCCGCGGCGAAGCGCGCGACGCGGAGCTGGTCCGCCCGCCACTGCACGATCTGGTGGGCCTTCAGCTCGGCGACCGCGCCGAGCTCCGCGCCGGCGCGGTGGCGCGCCTCGGCGTGCAACGACCGGGCGAGCATCGGGGCGGCGGCGAGGAGCCCGGTCGCGACGATCGCGAACGCAGCGACCGGCAGCGCGTGAGCCGGAATCGTGAGCCTGCGACCCAGGGCGTCTCCCTCCCCGGGCAGAGCCCCCGGGAGGCGCGGTCATGGTAGCTCGACCGGGGAGCGCGGCGAAGCGGTCCCAGCCCGCTCGCGCCGGGGAACAGCGCCTACATCTTGCGGCGCAGCGCCCGGACGATCTTCTCCTTCGTGCGCGACGGCGACGGGGCGACGGCGGGGGCGGCGCGCTCGGCGGCGCGCGCCTTCCACCTCATCCAGGCCTCGATCTCGGCGGCGCGGATCTCGATCTCGAGGTCGGAGGGGCCCTCGAAGCTCCGCTCCAGCGGGGCAGCGCGGGGCGGCGCGGCGCCGAGCCGCATCCGCATCACCTTCTCCTCCTCGGGCGAGAGCTCCCTCGCCGGGGCACGCCGGAGGGCGGCGTGGGCGCCGCCCTCGGTGACCACCCCGACGCTCGCGTTCTTCTTCGTCGCCATGGCGTCATCGTAGGCGCCGCAGCCGGGCTGTCCATTTTCTCGCCCACCCGGCGCGGCGCGGCGCGGCGGATCGAACGTGGCGCGGTTCCTGGCGATTTCGCCCGACCCGCGACGCCGGTTGCGCGGCGGCGGGGCCCCGCCGTAGGGAGGGGGGGATGGACACGGACGGCGGCTGGCGCGACCGCATCCTCACCGACGACGGGAGCATCCGTTCCCTGCTCGCCACGACGCGGCGGGTCGCGGTGCTCGGGATGAAGACCGAGGCCCAGGCGGATCAGGCCGCCTTCTACGTCCCGCGCTTCCTGCACGAGCGCGGGCTCGAGGTCGTGCCGGTCCCCGTGTACTACCCCGAGGCGAAGCAGATCCTCGGCCGCCCGGTCTACCGCAGGGTGGCGGACGTCCCGGGGACGATCGACGTCGTGGACGTGTTCCGGCGGCCGGCCGACGTGCCCGCCCACCTGCCGGACCTGCTCGCGAAGCGGCCGCGCGCGGTCTGGATGCAGCTCGGGATCCGGAGCGACGCCACCGCCGAGCAGCTCGCGCGGGCGGGGATTCTCGTCGTGCAGGACCGGTGCTTGATGGTGGAGTGGCGGCGGCTCGGGCCGGGCGCCTAGCGCGCGCGACGCTACGGCTCGTCCTCCTCGGGCTCCGCCTTCCCCTTCTCCTCGCCGCGCTTCTTCAGCCCAGCCGCCTCCAGGGCGTTCGTGACGCCGGAGGGCTTCCGCTCGTCGGGGAGCGCCGCCTTCGGCGGCGCGATCGCGGCGACCTCTCCCCCCGTCGCCTTCACCTGCCCGATCACCTCGACGGTGGCGCGCGCGGCCGGATCGCCCTCGACCGAGAAGGTCGCGGCCAGCCGGACGCGCAGCGGCGCGCCGGTCGCGGCGTCGAGGAGCAGCTCGCCGGAGGCGCCCTGGGGGCGGAGGCCGTCGAGGAACGCGCGGCGGCGCTTGGTGTCCTCGTCGGGCGCGGGCCCGGCCGGGTGGGCGGGGGCGGGGGCCGGAGCGACGCCGGGCGCGAGCGAGAGCGCGACCCGGCGCGCGCGCCGGCGCAGCGCCTCGCCGTCGCCCGCCGGGCGGAGCGCGAGCGCGGGGCCGAGGAGCCGCGCGACGTCGCGGGCGGCGAGGAACGACTCGTCGCGGAAGCGGCGCGCGTCGCGCCCGCGATCGGTGGGGCGCTCGCGCCAGGGGGCGTACCGCGCCCGGGCGTAGGTCATGCCGCCCGCCCAGACGATCTCCTTGCCCGAGTCGGAGCCGGGGCCGAGCCCGGGGTCGAGCTCGGCGTGCACCTCGAACTCGCCGGTCGCGGCCTGACGGACGCGGTGGTGCTCGACGGCGTGGACCCGCCGCGCGTCCTCCCCCTGGCGCTCCACCGTCCACTCGATCGACGAGGTCCAGTCGAAGGAGCCGAGGCGCGCCGCCACGTCGTCCGGGCCGAGCTCGAGGGCGGCGGCGGGGTGATCCCAGTCGAACGTCGCCGGCGGGCGCGCCGCGGGGGCCGCCTGGAGGCGCGTCGGCTCTCCTCCCCGCGAGCAGGCGGCGAGGAGGGCGAGGGCGAGGGCGGGGGCGGGGAGGCGCACGGAGTCCCGGAATCTAGACCGGACCGGGGCGTCGGGAAAGCGCCTCCGGGCGGGGGAGCGCTCCCCCTCGGCGCGTCAGGACACCCGGCGGAGCGCGGCCGGAAGCAGGCGCGGCGGCTCGGCTTCGTCTCCTCCGGGGGCCGCCGGCGGGGCGGAGCGGTCGGTCCCGTGCCCCGATCCGTCGTCCCCGCGCTGCGCGGGGGGTGGAGAGGGCGCGGGCGCGGCGAGGGCGTCCGGCGCCGGCGCCCCAGCGGCCACCTCCGCGAACGGGACGCGCCCGTCCGCCCAGAGCAGCCGGTCGCAGGCGTGGAGCAGGTCCGGGATGCCGTCGCGCGTCGCCGCCGAGATGGGGACCGCCCCGGCGCGGTGGGCGAGGGCGGGCCCCTCCCCGGGCGGCAGCCGGTCCACCTTGTTCATGACGAGGACGCGCCGCTTCTCGGCGAGCCCGAGCTCCGCGAGGATCCGCTCGACCGCCGCGATCTGCTCGTCGTGGCGCGGGTCGGAGGCGTCCACGACGTGGAGGAGGAGGTCCGCGTCGCGCAGCTCCTCGAGCGTCGCGCGGAAGGCGTTCACGAGGTCCGGCGGCAGGTCGCGGATGAACCCCACCGTGTCGGTGATGATCACCTCGCGGTCGCGCGGGAACCGCAGCCGGCGGCTCGTCGGATCGAGGGTCGCGAAGAGCTTGTCCTCCGCCAGCACCTCGGAGCCGGTGAGCGCGTTGAGGAGCGTCGACTTGCCCGCGTTCGTGTAGCCGACGATGGAGAGCACGGGCAGGCCGCGGTCGTTCCGCTGCTTGCGCCGGAGGTGGCGGCTCTCGCCGAGCGCCTCGATGCGGCGCTCGAGGGCGGTGATCCGGTCGCGCACGCGCCGGCGGTCGATCTCGAGCTTCGTCTCGCCCGGGCCGCGCCCGCCGATCCCGCCCGCGAGGCGCGACAGGGAGTCGTCGCGCCCGACGAGGCGCGGGTACAGGTAGCGGAGCTGGGCGAGCTCGACCTGGAGCTTGCCGTCCGACGACTGCGCCCGCTGGGCGAAGATGTCGAGGATGAGCTGGGTCCGGTCGAGGATCTTGAGGCTCGTCGCCTCGGCGATGTGGCGCGCCTGGGACGGCGCGAGCTCGGCGTCGAACACGATCATCGTCGCCATCCGCTGCATGGAGCGGAGCACGATGTCCTCGAGCTTCCCCTTGCCGATGAGGTAGCGCGGGTCGGGATCGCGCCGGAGCTGCAGCGTCGCCTCGAGCACCTCGACCCCCGCGGTCCGGGCGAGCTCCTTCAGCTCCTCGAGGGAGGCCTCGGCCTGGGCGCGGCCGCGGTCCCGCCCGCCGAAGCCGACGAGGATCGCGCGCTCGGCCCCGCCCGTGCGGCGGAGCGAGCGGGCGCGGGCGAACTCCTCCTCGAGGGCGAGCGGCCCGGCGAGCGCGTCGTACTCGAGGGCGTGGACGCCGGGGGCGACCTCGTCCTTCCACATCGCGCCCTGCGGGTTCTCGGGGAGCAGGTGGGCCCAGTGGATCTTCCCCGGCAGCCCGTCCTCGCCGACCTCGAGCGCCGCCACGAGGTCGAGGCGCAGCAGCGCGAGGTCCGTGTGGTCGTCGCGCGTGAGCGGCTCGCCGTCGAGGTGGGTGTGCACGAGGCGCAGGCCGCGGAGGCGGCTCTCTCCGGCGCGGCCGCGGCCGACGTCCGGCAGCTCGAGCTTGCGGGCGTCGCCCACGATGACGGCGTGGACGTCCCCCTTGCGATCGAGGAGGACGCCGATCTGCCGGTTCGTCTCCGCCGAGATCTCGCACAGGTGCCGGGCCAGCTCGGGCGAGACGATCGAGCGGGCGTCGACGCGACGGCGGTACGTGCGACGGAGGGCGTGGAGCTGCGAGGGCTTGAGGCCGAGGGTGTTCCCGAGGACGTCCTGCATCGATCTCCCGCCGGGATGATAGCGACCGGGCGGCGCGGGATCGAGCCGAACGGGGCGGCCGTTCCCCGAGCAGGCCCCCGGGGGGGCGGGCGCGTCGGGGGCGACGGCTGGAGCGCCGGCGCGCCCGGGCGCGGTCGCTACTGCAGCCGGATGCCGGCCGCGAGGTTCGCGCCGGAGCAGTCGATCCCGAGGTAACGGAGCAGCCGCAGGTGGTGGTCGTGCAGCCCGATCACGTCCGTCGGCGAGCGCCGCCCCGCGATGGTCTGGGCGAGGAGCGCCACGCCGAAGTCGTGGAACTCGCGGATGCGCGTCAGGTCGACGCGGACCTCCCCGAACCCCGCCTCCTCCAGCTGCTCCGCGAGCCGCCGCGCCGCCGGGACGTCAAACACGCCTTCGAGCTGGATCACGGTCCGCTCGCGCTCCTGGTTCAAGGCTGCCGTCATGCCGCCGTCCTCCCCTTACGAACTTTCGGATTGTCCCGCGATCTCCGAGCGAGATCACGACCCCGGCCGCCGCGCGCCTGTGGATACGATGTGGACAACCCGAAATGTCGAGAGAGGACGCAGGGTCCGCGCTCGTGCGACACGGGATCGCCCCCGTCCGAGACGGACGCCCGTCGCAGTCATACTCCGGGTGAGAACGGGACGCCCGGACTCACCGTGCGTCAACGTTCGCGCGCGGCCCGCGGGTCGGACTAGGATGCGTCCCGTGCCGCCGGCCCCGCCCTCCGCTCCCGATCCGCTCCGCCACCTCCCGCGGCTCCACTTCGCCCTCGCCGTGGTCGTCGCGCTCGCCTCGGCGGCGCTCGCGCTTCCGGTCGCCGCCGGGTGGCAGGCCCTCGCCCATCCCGAGCGCGTCGTCGACCCGGCGGGGGGCGCGCCGCTGCCGACGCCGTCGGCGTCCGGGTGGATCTTCCTCGTCGGCGGGGCGCTCGCCATCGCCCTCGGGCTCGCCCTCGCGCTGGCCCTCGTCGCCTCCGGCCGGGCCATCGCCGCCCGGCGCAGCCACGGGTTCTGCCTCGCGACGTCCTTCGCGGCGAGCTTCTTCTTCCCGCTCGGGACGCTCCTCGGCTTCCACACCATCGACGCGCTCTGCCGGCCCGGCGCTCGCGCCGCGTTCGGGCTCCGGCCGCGCTAGAACCTCCCCATGTCGCTCTACGTCGTGGACGTCGAGTCGGACGGGCCGATCCCCGGCAAGTACTCGATGGTCTCGTTCGGCGCGGTGCTCGTCGAGCCCGGGCTCGGCCGGACGTTCTACGGCCGCACGCGTCCCATCTCCGACCTGTGGCTCCCCGAGGCGCTCGCGATCTCGGGCGCCTCGCGCGAGCAGCACCTGTGCTTCGACGAGCCCGCGGAGGTGATGGAGCGGTTCGAGCGCTGGATCCTCGAGACGACGCGCGGGAAGCCGGTGTTCTTCTCGGACAACCTCGCCTTCGACTGGCAGTTCGTGAACTGGTACTTCCACACCTACCTCGGGCGGAACCCCTTCGGCTGGAGCGGCCGCCGGATCGGCGACCTCTACTGCGGGCTCGTGAAGGACGGCCACGCAGGGTGGAAGCACCTCCGCAGGACCGCCCACGATCACCACCCGGTGAACGACGCGAAGGGAAACGCCGAGGCGCTCCTCGCCCTCGTCGAGATGGGGCTCAAGCTGCAGGTCCGCTGACCCGTCCCCAACGTCGATCGTGGGAGGTCAACCGTGCGCACGACCAGCGTCCTGACGCTCGCCCTCACCCTCGCCGCGGCGGCGCCCGCCCGCGCCGCCGCCGCCCCGGTGAAGATCGGCTTCATCAACTCCGTCACCGGGCCGGAGGCCCCCATCGGCGAGGCGCTCACGAACGGCGTGAACCTCGCGATGGACGACCTGAAGCAGAAGGGGATCCCGATCGAGCTCATCCGCCAGGACGACGTCGGCAAGCCCCAGGTCGCGATGAGCGCCCTCGAGCAGCTCGCCACCGGCGACGAGGTCGCCGCGGTGGTCGGGCCGTACGCGTCGGCGCCGGCGAACGCCATCGCGAAGCTCGCCGAGCAGTACAAGGTCCCGCTCCTCGTGCCCGTCGCGTCGAAGGAGGAGATCACGAAGCAGGGCTACCAGTGGGTGTTCCGGCTGAACGCGCCGGCCCACAACTACGCCGACGACCTCATCGACGCGGCCCTCGCCTTCGGCAAGCCGAGGACCATCGCCTTCATCTACGAGTCCACCGACTTCGGGACCTCGGTCGCGACCCTCGGCAAGGCCTACGCCCAGCAGAAGGGGCTCCGGATCGTGGGCGACGAGGCCTACCAGAAGGGCGCCGCCGACTACCGCTCGACCCTCACGAAGCTCAAGGGCGCGAACCCGGATCTCGTCCTCATGGTCTCCTACGTCGCCGACGCGGTGCTGCTCATGCGGCAGTCGCGGGAGATCGGGCTCCAGCCCCAGGCCTTCCTCGGCGGCGGCGCCGGCTTCGACACCACCCAGTTCCAGAACGAGCGGGACATCTCGAACGACGTCTTCTGCGTGACCCAGTGGACGCCCGACAACGGCGCGCCCGGCTCGGCCGACTTCGCGAAGCGGTACGAGGCGCGGTACGGCAAGCGGCCCACCTACCACGCCGCCACCGCCTACGAGGCGATGATGATCATGGGCGACGTCGTCCAGAAGGCGGGCGGCGATCGGAAGAAGATCCGCGACGCCCTCGCCTCGGGGAGCTGGACGGGCATCATGGGGAAGGTGAAGTTCGACACCTTCGACGGGTTCACGAACCAGAACAAGCACCAGATGGTGGTGTTCCAGTACCAGGGCGGGAAGCCGGTCGTGGTGTGGCCGGCGGCCGCCGCGAAGGGGAAGCCGATCTGGCCGTTCCCGCCGTGGCGGCGGTGACCGGCGCGCGGGCGTGCGCCGCGCCCGGAACCGTGGTGTGATCGGGGCGTGACGATCTTCCTCGAGGGGGCGTGGCTCGGCCTCTCCGCCGCCGCCGCGCCGGGCCCGCTCCAGGCCTACCTCCTCGCCCAGTCGGTCCGGAACGGCGCGGTCCGCACCCT
>OBLY010000142.1_pt1 | contig 10404 bp, 7 predicted proteins | sample 1539041 | NCBI WGS metagenome assembly OBLY01 (sample SAMEA2690973, study PRJEB22502) | sediment metagenome | biome: Billabong; feature: Tropical; material: Sediment | place: Australia | collected 2013-05-14 | depth 1 m
TTCAGATGATTCATTAAACACGATTTTATAATCACCTGTAGTGTTCCATAGGGCCATGTTGATTATAACAGGACCTGACGACGGAAGAATAGTAGCATTGATTCTCGGATGGCCTGTTGGCGTTTTGCTGTAATGAACAGTTCCATCAGGATATATCGTGTCGGTTATGCTCTTTCCGGCTTTATCAGCATAAATTCCTCTATAATCAAACGATGTGGTCTGCGCCTCACGGATTGTAACCACCCTTAATTTGCCCTTCGATTCTATATACCGGCTCAGGCTGGAAAGATCACTTTTAGTCCATTCCATAGCCATAGGGTCACTGTCAACTATTTTATGCAGGACCAGTATCAGCCAGGAATTATTATTAACCGCAGAATCAACCCACCCTTCTGCCTCAGATAGGGTTGTAGTGTTTTGAATAATTTCGGCATAAAGTGGGAATTCATTATAAGGCGGTGCTATCGGACCGTCCGATACTATTCTATCAGAGTCATAATATCTCATTATATATGCCTCTGTGAGATAATTATAAGTTCCTCCGGGTGAAACAAAATTATGAACATTCAAGCCTTTATTTTCAAGAGTGGTTTTTGAACCGCCCAGTTCAGATTCCATCTGGGACTTATTAAGGCTCGGTACATCTGCATGGGATCTGGTATGGCTCGCTATTTCCCAGCCGTAAGTATTCTGGAGCTCCCGGATTTGGGTCCAGTTCATATAAGCAGGGCCAACATCCGCAATGTCCGTGATTATTGCACTTACTCCCGGGAACATGGAATCATTTAAAATCGGGCTTGCATTCACAAATGTACTTTTCCATCCGTCATCAAAAACGAACGTAACTAATGGGACGTGTGATAAGTCTTCTGGAGCTGTGGTAAAGCTAAAAAGAGGAGATTCGTCTTTATATATATTATCAATATAATTTGAAGCATACACCTTATAATAATAGGTTGTATTTGGAATTAGCGGCTCTAATAGGTTATAGGAAGAATCTGATAGACTATCGGCATGGCTCCATAAATTAAGATCTGAGCTGTTTGTACCATAATTTACAAGAATGTTTGCCGCCGAAGTATCGGTTAAAGTATTGATCAGTGCACTGGTTTTTTTTACTTTGATTGCCGTTACGTTTATTATAAGCGGTATTTTTGGGCTCTCATCAGTTACAACCAGATATGGTCTATTATAATCACTTTCCTTTGAATAACACTGGACACCCTCAAACCCGGTTTTGTCAGGCAGCATCAAAGAGACATTGATCGTATCTCCCCAGCTCAGAGGATTCAAGCTATTGTTCGCATTATTCCCTCTTAGTACCCATGTATAGAATCCTTTCTGTCCAATAAAAACCGAACTCACGACTGTAGGATTCGTTGATATTGATTTTTCTGCACCGCTGTTAGTCCAGTATGATGACAGGTTGTTCTTGCCCCATGTGGCGCTGGATTCCTCGAAAGGCTCATTAAGAACATGCAATTCTACCGGAGTTGTTGGAGCTTTATCCCACTGCTGACAATACAGGGTAAGTGCAACCTCCTTAATACTCCCATTACCATTCGGGAGAGTCCAGCTCATGATAGTATTCATTTTTGAGCCGTTGCCATAAATCCCTAATATATCATCATTGACGTAATTAGTTGTATTCTGCCCTAAGCTCAAGTAGGTGTCTGCATTATTAGTGGCACCTGTATTAATATAAGCAGATACCGGAGATAAGAACACTATGCCCAGGAGGATTATTATCCAAAGCTTGCTCCATGTTCCCATGTGTAAATTACCTGTCATTGAATTAGGATATATTAACTTTGGTGTCCTGTCTTTAATCCATATAATCTTATTGTTAAACATTTAAAATATATGATTGTTTAAATAAACCATTGTTTTTGCTTTGAATTTATTTTTTAAAGATTAAATAGCTTTAATACTAAAAAAATGATTTATAAACGGTAAAAAACTAAAATAAACTATAATAAATCTTAATAAAACTCAAAACATTCGATGTGTTTATATAGCATTGGTTACTTTGGCATGTAGCTCGATTATGAAAAGTACTATATTATCACTCTCTGAGAGCATATTGGTGCTGTCACTGATATTGATAGTTCCAGCCCAAGCCTCAATATTGGGTGATGTACGGGAGCAATTTAAGGTTCCTGAATTTATTTTCTCTATAGTTCCTGAATTTAATTTTTCAATATCATCTGTATCTACTCTTTTATTTTATGGCTTGCTCTTCATGCTTATTTTCCGCCTTACCAGTTTTGGCTTTCTTTCTTTTATCTACACTGTTGTAAATAGGAAAAGAAAAATTGATAAGTTCCCTAAGATGTCGATAATCGTTCCGGCATACAACGAGGAGATAACGATAGCCAGTAGCATAAAATCAATGTTGAATTTAAATTATCCGGACTACGAGGTCATAGTGATCGACGACGGGTCGTCGGATAATACCTTTAATGAGGCATCGAAATATTCGGAAAAAGGGGTAAAAGTCATACGTCAAAAAAATACCGGAAAGCCCGGTGCTATTAACACGGGCATCAAGAATGCTTCGGGAGAGGTAGTGATTACAGTTGATGCCGATTCAAAATTACATCCCGATGCCCTCACCTGGATAGCCAGACGCTTTTCCAGTAATCCTCGTCTCGGCGCAGTAGCGGGCAATGTAAAGATAGACAAGCCTACCGGCTTATTGAAAACCCTGCAGTCACTTGAGTACACTTCGTCCATAAATCTTATAAGAAAGTCTCAATCTTTGCTACATTGTGTTACGATAGTGCCTGGCGCCGTAGCAGCCCTGAAGACCAAGGTACTTCATGAGGTGGGTTACTTCCCGCCGGATACATTTGCTGAGGATTTTGATATTACTATGAGCATCCTGAAGGCAGGTTATCATGTTGAGTACGAATCCCGCGCAATAGCTTTCACACAGGCACCCGAGAGCATGGAGGATCTCCTGAAACAGAGAAGAAGATGGTATCGGGGAATGGCTCAGGTCCTGTCAAAGTACCAGGGAATGTATTTTAACCCTAAATACGGTATAGCCGGAATTTTCGGAGTACCTTTTATGTGGCTGGGAGTAAGCTCGTATTTGATAAATATATTCTTACTTTTTATACTACTTGCTGATACTTTGAGTTATATCGTGAGCTCTTCCGGCCATGACCTGAATCTGCTTGCTTCGGGAATGCTTGTATACTGGGCGTTAAACATCGGGATTTCGACATACGGCGTGCTCATAGACCCTATGCCGAAAATAAGAGAGATAATTGCAAGTCCTTTATACCTGTTCTATAACGTCTTTATAGACTGTGTAGGTCTTATGTCGTTAATCGAAGAATTACTGAGCATCGCTATGCGGTGGGAAAAACCAAAACGGGAGGAACTAGAATAATGAATTTTGAGATACTTGGAATCGGAATTGCAGTTACATTTGCAATAATAGCGTTATCAGCAATAACACTATACCTTGGCTTTAGGATAAAAGAAACTTTTCGGGATGAGAAGAGCCTCAAGATCCAGCTCGCGAAAACCTTTTTCCTTGTAGGAGTGCTGTTTCTTGCAGGTGGAATGTTCTATTTCTTTGCCAATGCTATGTCATCCGGAAAACTTCCAAATAGTTCCAATACTTCTCAAATTATCGAATCAGGGAACTTCTCGAAAAATGGTTCCGTGTTTTTTGGAGTATCCTACCCGGCTAATGTCAAGATAGATGATAATTATACGGTCTCATTTAAGACATACAACCCTTCCTCAAAAGCGATCCATAATGCTACAATCAAGTTAGTGGGATTAAGTCTTTTAGAGGCGAAATCCAATTTTAATATCGATTCTGATAAACTTGATTTAGGGGGCGTACCGCCTGGAGAGACAACCGGCTATTTACAGCTAAAAGCACCCTCATTTCCTATAGTACTCGAAGGCGCCATGATCTTTACATCGCCGGACACCGAAACTTTAACCGAATCTATAAAAACTAACGTTTTTGAGAACTCTGCATCACCTGCGTCGACTCCTGAAACAACAAAATCCCCGTATAATATTTATACTATCTTACCCTCATTGCCCACTTTGCCCTCCCAGAAAGCAACTACTGCGCCTGCAGAGACAGCTAACCAGACAGCAACTAACCAGATATCAAATAATCAGACAGCCAACCCGACAGCCAATCCAACAGCTAATGCTACAGCCAACCCGACAGCTAATGCTACAGCTAACCCGACAGATAATCCAACAGCTAATGCTACAGCTAATGCTACAGCTAATGCTACAGCTAACCCGACAGATAATCCAACAACCAGCCCAACAGCCGAACCTACAACCAATCCTACAACTAACCCTACAACCGATCCGACAGCCAATCCGACAACCAGCCCAACAGCCAGCCCAACAGCCAGCCCAACAGCCAGCCCAACAGCCAGCCCAACAGTCGAACCTACAACCAATCCTACAACTAACCCTACAACCGACCCGACAGCTACGCCATCTGGTTCGCCACCTTAATAAACATAGTTTAATTCTTAAAAATCCAATCCTTTTAAACTATTCAATCTATTGAATTTCTTGGGCAGGTCGCAGAATCTTCCTTGCTATAATATATGCTTCTTTCTTCTCCGGCTCAATTACTTCAACAATTTCCAATCCCAGGGAAGATAGCTTCCTTAGGATAGGGGCCCTATCCCTCTTTTTCGGTAATTTCACAACCAACAGGAGCCTGCCGCCGTTTTTTAACGCCCCGATTACGTTCTCAAGTGCTTTTATTGAAGATAAGGGACTTGCTGTGATATCCATGAGCAGGACATCGAACTTTTCTTTTTCAAAAGACATTGTGAACGCATCCCCGAACTCGACAGTTACATTGGAATGCTCACGCGTTATTCTCCCAAGTTCAGAGCGGAATTCGCGGCTGAATTCAATGCCATGAACATGTGAGGTGATCTCAGATGCGAACATAAGAAACCCGCCTGCACTCGAGCCGATATCCAGTACGCTATCTCCATCCTTTATGATACCGGTCTTCTCCTGTATCTCTTTAAGTTTCCAGTAGCCTGCAGGTTTATCCAGTCCTTCCGATACCTCAACATTATCCGAATATGCAATATCATACGAGGGTTTGGTGATTACCCTGCCGTTAACTCTCACATATCCCTCAGTAATGGCACGTTTTGCGCGCCCGCGGGAACCGAGATTCCCGATCTCAACAAGATAAGAATCAAGCCTCATAAATATCTATATACTCAATCAATTATATTAGCAGATTTCCAAAGGTTAATAGCTACCAAACTATATTAAAAACATACCCGTGCCGAGGTGGCAGAGCGGACTAACGCGGCAGGCTCGAGACCTGTTTTACCGAAAGGTAAGCAAGGGTTCAAATCCCTTCCTCGGCGCTTAATTATTACTCCAGCGTGACACCTAACCATAAAAAAATATATGTAATGTAGCATCTATATATACTAAGGTTAGAGAGTTTTATATCGAGGTCTCTAATGAAATCACCGCTCTATGGCATGTCAGCAGCGTGCTGAAACAAGCCGCGGTAAGTCGGGAAAGTTTTATTGGTAATAAGAAATAGACCTGTTCAATGGTGGTAGCCGGATGAAATCAGTACCAACTGGGATAAAAGGACTGGATATTGTTCTTAACGGAGGATTTAACCATCCATCAACAGTTTTAGTGGCTGGGACGGCAGGGGCTGGCAAGACCACGCTTGTAATGCAGTCCCTGTTCAATGCAGCAAAAGAAGGGGAGACATGTATTTTTATTTCAGCCATCTCCGAACCCGTCGCCATGATGGAGAGCTTTGTTTCCAATTACTCATTTTTCGATTATTCTTTACTTGAAAAGAAGAAGATAAGATTATTTAACGTCGAAGAAGAACTGATTAAAGCAGGGGCGCCTGCGGTTATACAATTTATTGAAGAAAAAATACAGATGTACAAGCCTAGCAGGCTTGTTATCGACCCTGTGACAGTACTTGCCGAATCAAGGGAAAATGAATACGAGCAGCGCCTTTTCCTTTTTGAGCTTCTCACAAGGATGAAAAGCTGGAACCTGCTCATTCTCCTTACCGGTGAGTTCACTATGGAGAGCCTGAAAGAGAGCCCTCTGGGCTATCTCGTAGACTGCGTCCTGCACATCTCCGAAGTAATGTTAGAGGATAGGAGCGAGCGCTATCTGAATGTGATAAAGATGCGCGGCAGGTCATATATTTCGGGGAGACATACCTACAAACTGAGCAGCGATGGGATTGAGGTCTTCCCGAGACTGCTTCCCGAGACAGAGTTCAAAGCAGCCCCAACTCTCCGGGTAAGCACAGGCGTGGAAGGCCTTGATAAAATGCTGAATGGCGGTCTTTTAAAGGATGATATAATATTACTTTCAGGCAGTCCAGGTACGGGAAAAACGATATTCGGTCTCTCCTTCATATACGAGGGCGCAAGCAAAGGAGAGCCGGGTCTGATAATCTCACTTGAGGAATGGCCGGATAAACTTAAAAGAAATACAAAAGTTTTCGGATGGGATTTTGAGCAACTGGAGAAAAAGAACCTTATCAATTTCCTCTACATCCCCCCTGCGCTTTTTCATGCAAATGAATATGCTGTGCTGATAAAAGATATCCTGAAAAAACACAACATTAAAAGGGTCTTTTTTGACGGCATTGAAGACCTGGAGACCGCCCTTCCTGATGTCGTAAAAAGAAGGGACTATATCCATTCACTGGTGGATTATTTTGCATCGCAGGGCATTACAACGCTTTTAACAAGCGAGATTCCGGAACTCTTCGGTACTGTCCGACTAACCCAGGAGACCCTTTCCGGCTGCGTCGATACAGTGGTACTGCTGAGGCAGGTGGAAGTGGAGGGACAGATGAGAAAAGCCCTAAGCATTCTAAAATCTCGCGGCTCTGACCACGACAAGGAAATAAGGGAGTTTGTAATAACAGATAAAGGAATAGAAGTGAGAGTTGCCATAAAAGGGTACGAGAACGTGCTTGCAGGCATGGCAAGGAGACCGCCTTCAGATGTGTTCAGGGAGATGTTCGGTGGTAAAAAATCATGAATTATCTCTTGGCGATCCTGTGGATAATCACAACAATACCTTTACTTCTTTTGCCTTACGGGATAGCGCTGTTTTACCAGCGCACTTTTAAAAGGAAGACATATCCATATCTTTTTATAATCGCACTCATCCTCTATACAATTTCTTCTATTCAATACATATTCCCCTCTTTACTCTGGAGAGACATGTTCTTTGCACTCGGGGGCGTACTCCTTGGAAGCGCGAGCATGAGGCTGCACCATGTTATGACAAAGAGGTGGAAATGATACTGGAGTTCGGTCTTTTCTTCCTGGGCATCCTGGGTTTGCTTGTTTTTTATACAGTGCTGGCGCATCTCAGCGAAAGAATGGGTGAAGGGATGGGTGCCCCGAAATATTATTTGCTGTACTATTTTGCTGTTATCGCATTAATTATGACTATACCCGCAGGCTGGCAAATCCACTACACATCGGGTACGACTTCCGAGGATTCCCTATTTGCCCTGCTCATAATTGGAAATTTAATCGTTCTTGCTGCTTCGTATAAATACTGGTGGTGGTTAAAAGATGAACTTTTTAAATAAGGAAAAGTGGGGTAAACTGCATGAGTAAGAAAATAATGGTCGTAGATGATGAGCCTGATACTGTGGATCTTGTAAAGCTTGTACTTGAAACCGAGGGTTTTGAGGTAATAACCGCTTACAGCGGCAGTGAATGTTTGAGGAAATTAGACGAAGAAAAGCCTGATGCGGTGCTTCTGGATGTAATGATGCCTGAAATGGATGGATGGGAAGTGCTCAAAAAAATAAAAGAAAAGCACCGGCATTTGCCTGTAGCAATGCTCACAGTAAGGAACCAGGATATCGATAAAATGCTCGGTCTGCATGTACTTAAGGCAGATGACTACATCACTAAACCTTTCGGCAGAAAAGATTTAGTTGAAAGAGTCAAAAAATTAGTTGAGTCGTGAAAAGCTTGAGGATAAGCCAGAAACTAGTAATCTCTTTAATAATAATATCTCTCCTGCCCTATGCTGTAATAAGCTATATCAATTATTCGGCAGAGAAGACCGCCCTTGAGAAAACGATATTCGATGACCTGAGCGGGCTTGCTGAGGCGAAGAAGACGCATATCTTAACAGTTGTAAATTTCAGAATAGAGCAGGTAAAGGAGATTTCGTCGTCAAATTTCATGCAGGAGATAGAAAGCAAGAACACAAGCAATCTTGCCTTTAACCTTGAAAGAGTAAAAGAGGACATCCCTGTGTTCCTTGAGATAACAGCGCTTGATTACAATGGTATGGTCGTGGCTTCCACAGAGAGAAAACTGATAAATACAAACCAATCCAGAGAAGATTTTTTTAAGAAAGCTAAGGAAAACCTGTACATTGGCAATATAAGTTATTATGATAATACGACCGGTTATATTATAGCGTCTCCTGTATTAAACAGAAGCACAGGCAAATTCATTGGCGTACTTGCGGTCACGGTTTATCCCATGCTCATATATGATGTTACCGGTGATTATACAGGACTGGGAGAAACCGGTGAAACCCTTCTCGCCCAGAGAAGAGGTAATTATATTGTCTTTTTAAATCCTTTACGTCACAATAAAAGCGCGGCCCTGCAGCTCATGCTTCCTCTTAACTCTAGCCTTGCCCAGCCATCAGTCCATGCAGTGAAAGGAGAGAATGGCACCATCCAGGCACTTGATTATCGTGGAGAAGAGGTTTTTGCTGCGTATACCTATATCCCCCTTGTAGACTGGGGATTAGTGGTAAAGATAGATTCGTCTGAGGCGCTGATACCTGTTACAATGTCTAAAGAGAGATTTATAGCACTGGGCATATTTTACTTCGCTGTAATATCATTGTTAGCATATTTTTTAGGCAAGAGGTTTGCCGATCCCCTTGTACGGCTTTCAAATGCGTCCAGAAAAGTAGCAAAAGGTTATCTTGCTGTTCAAATAGAACCTGAGAGCAAAGATGAGATCGGTGAACTTGCACAATCCTTCAATTTAATGGTAAAACAGTTGAAAGAATTGTACGAGGGTTTAGACCAGAAAATAAAAGAGAGAACAAGGGACTTAAACAGAAGGAATCTTGAACTTTCCGCTCTGATCAAAACGAACCAGAGCATTTCAAGCGGTCTTGATTTGAATAAAATCCTGGATGTTGCAGTCAGGGAAGCAGTAAAAATAGTCAACGTCTCCTACTGCTCTATAATACTTGTGGAAGAGGGAAAAGAGTATGGGACCGTAACTTCCGAATATAGCCCCAGAGACCACATGAGACCATCCCTTGGGGAAATATTGTATTTTAAAGATTTTCCAGTGCTGAAAGAGGCGCATCAGAAGAAGCAGTATGTGCTGGTTGGCGATACTGCAAAGGCGGAATTATCCCCAAAAGAAAAAGAGATGGCAGAAAGGCTGAATATAAGGTCTATTCTTGTAGTGCCTCTGGTTCTCGGGGAGAAGACGCTGGGAATGATGCTATTAAGCAGCCTTGGTGAAGAAAAAGAATTCACCGAACAGGAAATAGGCATCTGCCAGACGATTGCAAACCAGGTGGCAATCGCTATTGAAAATGCACATTTATATTCCGAGCTCAAGGAACATGACAAAACCATGGAAATTCTCTTTGAAATCGACAGGGTAGTAAGCCAGTCCCTGGATTTGGATGAGCTATTAAGGGAGGCAGTGGCAAAGTCTATTCAGGTGACATCCTCGGATGCAGGCTGGATTTATTTATTGGAGAATGATGAGAAAACTCTCAGCATGAGAACCTATACAGGCATATCCGCTGAGCTTGCACAGGCGGCCTCAAAGCTGACAATAGAACAGGGGGTGTCTGGACTGGCGGTTAAAGCCGGTAAACCGGTAACCATGGAGATCGAGAACTTCCCTTATACTGAGTTTCTTCCTCTCATGTTAAAAGACGGTATAAGTTCCCTTGCAGGTGTTCCTCTCATATCAAAAGGAAAGGTCGTCGGGGCTATGGTTCTCTCAACCCGCAAGCACAGGCTCTTCTCAAAAGAAGACCTTGATATTCTTGCATCCATAGGCAGCCAGATAGGGGTAGCGGTTGAAAATGCCAGGCTATATTCGGAACTCATGAGCCGCAGCCAGACCATGGAGATACTTTTTGAAATCGACAGGGTAGTAAGCCAGACGCTGAATCTGAATGAGATATTCAAAGAGGCGCTTGCTAAAACCCTGCAGGTGACGTCAACCGATGTCGGTGCGATATACTCACTTGAAGATGAAGGAAATATGCTGAAATTGAAGACTGCGCGGGGGCTTTCTGATACCTTTGCAAGAGCTGTTTCTCAAATAAAGATCGGTGAAGGTGTTGCAGGGA
>OBLY010000143.1_pt1 | contig 10369 bp, 10 predicted proteins | sample 1539041 | NCBI WGS metagenome assembly OBLY01 (sample SAMEA2690973, study PRJEB22502) | sediment metagenome | biome: Billabong; feature: Tropical; material: Sediment | place: Australia | collected 2013-05-14 | depth 1 m
AGATACGGAACTGTGACTGGAGTTCAGACGTGTGCTCTTCCGATCTTAACCGTCCACCATCCGCAGGATCGCCGTATACACCGGGTAGCGGATAAAGGCCGTGATGACGCCGATGAGCACGAAGAACAGGAAAAGGCCCACGCCGATCAACACGAATGTGCCGATGTGCTGGCCCGGATTTGTCGCCAGCGGGACGATGTTGTTCTGGAACCACTGGTAGATTTGCTGCAGGTCCTGCCGCAGATAAGCCGGCCAGTTCGCCGGGATGGTTTGTCCATTCGGATTGGGCCCGTTGAAGTTATACCGGGTACCATTGCTGCCATTCCCAAAACCGCTGGAAAACATTCCGCCAAAAAGCGCCAGGATGAAGCCGAAGATCCACAACATGCGGTAATTCCACAAGATGTGCCAGGCACGTTTCAAAATCTTTCCAAAATCGATCATGGTACACACTCCTTCTTGTAAGCGCGGGGTTGAATAGGGTTCCGCGCGGGATTACGAATTTAAAGGCATTCGAAATAGTGCAGTTTCTTGTTGGGCGGCTTTACGCCGGCGCCACCACCAGCCCAGGCACGCCCAGTAAGCCAGGGCGATACCGGTTTGTAGGAGCAGTTGGATCACCAGCCCCGATCCGCTTACACTGATGTCGTTCAGAACGTCCACCACTGTCTTGCTGGGGCCGCTCAGCTGCCCGCCGAACAGCCCCATGGTCGCCGAGAACCACAAGCTTTGCTGCGGCGCATTGGAGAACCAGGCCGTGACGTTGTTCATCAAGCCGGCTGCATTCGCCGCGGACAGGACTGAACCGAAGGAAAAGATCGCCTGGGCGAATACCCATGCTCCCAGGATTCCCACCGGCGCCAGCCACCACAGCAAGCTCAATGGTTTCTGAGGTTGGGCCGGGGCCGCCCGCCGTGGCGGGTTGGCCTTGGCGTCTTGAGCGGAAAGGCGAAGCACCATGTTGGCGGCGAACTGGTTCGCCGGAATGAATGCCTCCATCGGGACGCTCTCCTGCAGCAGGCTGGAAAGATGGCGCAGTTCCGCCAGTTCCTTCCGGCAGGCCGCGCACTTCGATAGATGCTCTTCCACCTGGCGCAGCCGCAGGCCGTGCAGTTCTCCGTCCACATACGCGCCCAGCAGATCGGTCACATGTTCAATCATGTTCGCTCTCCATTTGGAACAATAAACCTTTAAGATATTCACGCAGACGGGTCCGGGCGTAGTTCAATCGGGACATGACCGTCCCGACCGGGATATCCAGCACCTTGGCGATCTCCTGGTAGGAAAGCTCGCCGTATTCCCGCAGCACCAGCACACTCCGGGAAGCTTCAGGCAGTTCCTGCATCGCTTGTTGCACCATCACGAGCCGTTCCTTTTCCACTAAAGCGGTTTCAGGGTTTTGGTTCTGGTCGGGGATCATGCTGACTTGGCTTTCGTCGATCGATTCTTCCGGTTTCTTCCGCAGGACATCCAGGGCGGCGTTGATGCCGATCCGGTATAACCAGTTCTTGAGCGGAGCCGTGGGCTGGAAAGAGGGCAAATTCACCCAGGCCCGGATAAAAGCCTCCTGGGTGGCATCCTCCGCCAATCCGGCGTCGCCGCACATGCTGTACACCACGCGGACCACGCCGTTGTAGTGCCGCCGGACGAGCTCTCCAAAGGCGTTGCGGTCGCCCTGTTGGGCCAGGAACACCAGTTGCGTTTCGGTTGCCGCTTCCGCCATCACCATTGCCGACATTCGTGTCCTTTTTGTTTCTTGTTATCTGCGTTCACTGATATAACGGAATGCACCTCTATTTTATTCGGAAGTATTTGCAGAATGGCTCGTTCCCTTGAATTTCTTTATGAACGGCGCTGAAAAGGCGAGGAACGGATTCCTTTTTCTCTGGCGTCGGTTGACAATTGAGATAATTTAGATATAATTTACCTCCAATGTAGGCTGTAGGTCGTCTCAACGAAGAACCAGGGGGCTTCATCATAGGGCTGTCTTCCGAGCTAAGAGATATTGGTGGATACGTGCTTTTTCATGTTTGACCGGTACTGAGATCTGCTCAAATATCTGAAGATTGGAGAGAAACCTATGAAACCAAAGTATTTTCTTGTAGTCACTGCTGTGATCGCCGCGATCTTTGGCGTAATATTTATCGTGTTTAGCGGGATCGCCATGGGGTTGGTCGGGATTATGGGAAACCGGCTCATAGCCCAGATTCTTGGCGCAAATGTCATCGGTTTCGCCGTGCTGAATTTCCTCGCCAGGAATCTGGAAAAAGGCCAGGGGCTGCGTATCATTCTCTCCGCCAACCTGGTCTCTGATGCATTGGGTTTCTTGTTTTTCATATTTGCCGGAGTGACAGGCGGATTGAGCATGCTTGGCTGGATTGAGGCTGCCTTCTACCTGCTCTTCTCCTTGGGCTTCGGCTTTTATCTGCTCTACGAGCCTCGCCCCTCCTTGGCGAAGGTACCCTGTCCCGCAGAACCTTGCTGACCCAGGCGGCTCTGCACTGAAAGGATAATATATCGGCTCGGGCGAATGAATGATTCTTCGCCTGGGCAGAAAATGTTTTTACAAATGACCGATATTGTTCGCACCAAGAACCAAAATGCTGGCCCCATGGGAAGGAATGCGACCCAAAAGGAATCAGTTCAGATTGACTCATCTCGAAATGAGGTAATTGCCCCTTTCATCGCCTGGTTTTTATTGGGAGCCTCCGCGGCGATATTCCTGTTGGCGCTGGCGCTGCTTCTCCTGGTTCCGAGCGTCGCCCGAGGGCCGGATACCTATGGATCAGATTACATCATTGGATTTATCTTGCTATTTTATAGCCTCTTGGGGGCTCTGATTGCTGCCCGGCATCCCGGGAATCCTATTGGTTGGATCTTTATCGCCATGGGATTGGGGTCTGAGGCGCATATACTGGCCGTTGGGTATCTGATTTATGGCAATTTTCGCTCTCCCAATTCGATTCAATTCCCCCTGATCCTCTTTTCGCTTTTGGTCAATCCTTTCATCCTCGTGCGTGCCCTTGGGCCGCTCGGTCTATTAATATTCCCCGATGGAAAATTCCTTTCGCCTCGCTGGCGGATTGTCGCCTGGGTTCCGATCGCTCTGGGCCTCCTTTGGTATATTTTCTTCATTCCGATGCCGGTGGCCGGGCTTCCGGCGGATCGATTCCACTCCATTATCCAATCCATCATTCAATCGACCAGCTCTAAAATTTCTGTCCTGATCACGACCGCATCCGGATCTTTGATCGAGGCATTTTTCGCCGTTGCGGCAATTGGTTTGATTCTGCGATTACACCAGGCGAAGGGTGAGCAACGTGAACAATTGAAATGGTTCGTCTACGCCACGATCCTGGCCGTGTCGATCACTTCCGGCCTGACCATCCTGGATGCCTTAAGCAATCTTCAGGCCTCCCAGGCATTTATCGGCATCGCAGCGTCGCGATGGATTGACATCCTTCCTGAGATCGCTTTTGTATCCATCCCGCTGGCGGCGTTCCTCGCCATTTATAAATATCACCTTTACGATATTGACCTGATCATCAACCGCACCCTGGTATATATTCCGCTCACCGCCATCCTGGCCGGCCTGTACGCCGCCTCCGTCACCTTGTTCCAGCGGTTGTTTCTCGCTTCCACCGGGCAAAAATCGGACGCAGCCTTTGTGATTAGTTCACTTATCTTGGCCGCTACTTTCACTCCCATTAAAAACAGCTTGCAAAACAAGGTCGACAAGCTCTTTAAAGAACCTCCCGATCCGCTTAAAGAATTAAGGGCCTTTGGGAAACAGGTGGATTCGGTCACAGGGATTCTTAATCCTCGGCGGGCTACTCGTCAGTTGTTGGATGTTTCCATGGCCGCGTTCCACGTCACCAGCGGGGCAATCTACCTCGCTCATGAGGGGGAGATGGTGTTGGAGCATGCGTCAACGGATTGGAAAAAGGGGAACGGCGTCGTCAACCTGCCGTTGGCCCAGAATGGGATTCAGTTGGGGCTGTTGGTCCTGGGTCTGCGTAAAGATAATAAGGAGTATTCATTCGAAGATCGCCAACTCCTTCAACGAGAGGTCGATCGAGTCGCGGAAATGATCTGGTTGACCCAGCTTTTAGTCGATATGCAATCGACCCGCGAATAGTTGACAAACAGGGGGTTTAACCACAAGTCATAGCCTGCCTCTTCTATCGTAAAAATAAGGGTTTGGCGGGGTTGAAGAATCGGATTTTAAGAACCCCCTGGACGTACGGTTTTCTCGGTTGCGTGTCGGAAACATTTGTGCTATTATACAGCTATGCCTGCCTTTCTCGGTCCCATCCACCCATCAATGATTGATCGTCCGCGGCCTTTCTGGGATTCGTTCCTCGATTGTTCCGAAAACGATAATTCCGCTCCATCTCTTCATACTTCCTTCATTACTATTACATGTCAAAACGCCTTATTGTTTTTCAAAAACGCCGGTTTTCAGGGCATTTTCAGGCCAAATTTCGCGAAAACAATCCATCCTACATGGCGGCGCCTGGTACCCGCTCAGCAAATACCGGAACCTTGCTTCTCATAATCCATAAAGAGATGACCTTTTCGGTGCCCTATGCAAATCGAACTCAAAACCTACAGCCAACTGACCAAAGTAGAGCGCCTCAGCCTGGAGCGTCTCTACGCCGAAGCCTTTCCTCCCAACGAGATCACCTGGGCTCATACAGATCTGCATGTGCTCGTCCTGGAGGCCGGGGAGATAGTCAGCAATGTCGAAATCTTCGAGCGGCGCATCACGGTGGGTGGGGTGCCGGTGCATCTGGGTGGGATTGGTGGAGTGGCGACTCTGAAGAGCTGGCGCCGGCGTGGTTTGGCAGAGGCGGCTCTCCAGGCGGCTCAGGCCTATTTGCGTGAACCCCTCGCGGTGGAATTTGGCTTGCTGATCTGTGGCGAACCAATGGTCCATTATTACGCAAAGTTTGGCTGGAAACTCGTCGCCAATGAATTGTGGATTCAGCAGCCCCAGGGTAGGGTGCTGTATCACGACGCCCCCACCATGGTCCTGCCGGTCGGCCGGTCCGACTGGCCCGCCGGCGAGATCGACCTCTGTGGCCTGCCCTGGTAAATCAATTCCTTTTTCCACCGACTGGGGGAGGGTAAATTTGACCAATTTGTACTATAATAGTCTTGTTTAGCACAGTGGGTTCAAGAACGGCATAACCAAGGGTTCCATCACGGCATTTTTGGTAGGTGTTTCACTACCCTGGGAAAATGTTCTCCAGGGCAACATAGCATCGGTGTACACCGGAAGTTCATCTGCCGGAGCGAGAGGAGGCTTCATGTTGCTCGATTTTAATGACCCCCAATTGGAAAGCAAGCTGCAGGCCCAGGAGCAGCTGTATGATCGACTTCGGAAGACCGGGGAGGAGGCCCCTGCCAAGATCATCAGTCTCACGGATACCGGTCACCGGGTTGGCAGCGATGCCTCCATGCTGGAATTCTACGTCGAAGTTTTCCCGGATGATTTGCCCACGTTCAATGCCACCACCTGGCAGGCGGTCTCTGATGCTTCCCGCTCCCAGATGGTTACCGGGCAAACCATCTTCGTGAAATATGATCCAAAGAATCCCAAACAGGTCGCCGTGGACAATATCCCGGTCGCCGCGCCGGAGAAAGTGATCGTCTGCCAGTATTGCGGAGCTACCCAGACTCTGGAGGAGGGCCAGACCGCCTGTGATTATTGCCGCAAGCCGTTCATGGTGTAATCCCTAATCCATCTAAATCGAAACCGACCCCCGGTTTTTTAAGAGCTGTGAGGTCTGCTGGGGAGGTAAAATAGAATTAAATCATCTCCGAAGTCTTCTATGCTTCCTTCACACACCATTGAAAGTTTCCTTCAAGATCTTCCTCAGAATCTGCAGGATATAGTTCAGGAACTACGGAATACCATCGCCGCGGTGGCTCCCGGTGTGACCGAGACTGGCACACGCCGAGGCTTCAACTACTATTTCAAGGAGCGCGGTGGACCCGTCAGCGCCGGCGTCGCCCAGATCACCATCCATGAGGACCACGTTCGTCTGGCTTTCCTCCACGGGGCTTTTCTGCCCGATCCGAAAAACCTGCTGGAGGGGGAATTGCTGGCCAAACGCTTTGTCCGATTGAGCTACGAGACCATTCCTTGGGATGACTTGAGGGACCTGATCATCCATTCTGCTTGCTTCGACCCGCGCTCGCTGGATTTCCATTAACCTGTATTGGCTGCGCATCCATGATGTAGGATCTCAACGCTTTCCGATGCATCCGGTGAGATCATGGCGGTGAGACGCATATGCGGCTCCAACATAGTGGTCGCTGTAGGAATCCACTCGTGTTTTCCATCGGAACAGCGCACCAGGATGCAGCCTGGCGGTAAGTTGAGTGAACGGATTTCTCGGCCTGCAAATGGGGCTCCTGCCTGGACGGTAAAATCCATGATAATGGGTTTTTCAAAGAAAGAGCTGACCCCGGCGCGCTTCAAGTCTCGTTCCAATAATGCTTCATAGACTGGCAGATCTCTAAGCAATTCCGCTACGGCATACGCGCAAAAACAGGCCACCAGCAAGGGCAGCATTTGCGAATAATTTCCCGTCATTTCAACAATGAGAGTGATGCCGGTCAGTGGAGCCCGCACGATGGCAGTGAAATAAGCAGCCATTCCTACCACTGCGAATACAGCCGGGATCGGAACGATGCCTGGCACAAAGGCATGTGTAATTAGGCCAATCCCCAAGCCTAATAAAGCCCCCAGAACCAGCAGAGGTGCAAATATCCCGCCCGGCACACCCGTGCCATAATTGCTGGTGGTCATGAAAAAACGGATGATGAAAAACAAGGGGATGATTAGCAAGGCAACCTGTCCGTTCAACACCAGGTCGGCCAGTGGGCCGCCGCTGCCGATCAGGACGGGTGAAAACCATCCAATGAGACCCACAACAGCTCCCGTCAAGGTGGTTGCCAGAACGGAATAGCGGTGAGGGATGCGGGAATAAAGACTCGTTGCCAACAGTAAAACTTTATTGTAAAGAACTCCCAACAAACCAGCGGCAACGCCCAAAATTGCAAAAAAAGGCAGGGAAGTCAGCGGAGGCATCGGATAGGCTGGCACCAGGAAGTACAACAGCCGGTTTCCCCCCGCCCGCGAAATGATATTCGCGATCATCGCTGCCACGAAGACAGCCCCAAAAACGATCGGCTGAAAATCTCCTCGCAGTTCCTCCAGAACGAACATGAGGCCTGATAGAGGCGCATTGAAAATTACCGCCAAACCCGCTCCAGCCCCGGCGGAGATCAGAGTAAGCCGTTCCCGCGGAGAGACCTTCAACCAATCCGCGACAGCATCACCGACGGTTCCGCCAATTTGAACGGTGGGCCCTTCGCGCCCCAGAGCCAGGCCGCCGCCGATGGAAAGCAGTCCACCGATGAATTTCACCGGAAGCACGCGCCTCCAATTCAATTTCCTGAAACGGTGAAGAACAGCTTCCAAGTGTGGGATCCCGCTTCCACTCGCTTCAGGCGCATATCGACGGGTAAGAATCACTGATGAGGTAGCGCAGATGGAGCAAAAAAGGATGGGGAAGATCCATCCCCAGGCAGGTGACCTTTGAGCCCATTGGATGAGACTGTTTCGGAGGGCATCCCCGCCCGCCAGGGCCGCACGGAACATCAGCACCAGGATGCCCACGCCGATTCCCACGAGCGCCGACCGCGGAAAGACCCAGCGCCGCTGATCCCGAATATCCAAATAATCTTCAATCTCGGATTTTTGGGCAGCGTTGGCGGAACTCGAATCAGAGGATGTTTTTGGGGGATTGGCTTTTCTTGTAAAATGCAGTCGAGGTAATTTCATAAAAAAGAAGAATAAGGCTAAAAATTAATAATGAAGAATGATCTTCGCAAGTTTATTATAATCATCAATGCTGAATCAGTGATTGTCCGAAAACCATATGCTGCATTCCACAATCCCCACTGTTGTGGTTAAATAACCCTCACATGGATACCAAAACTCTGCACGTCCTGGAATTCCCTAAGATACTGGCCCGCCTGGCCGATTTTTGCGACTTCTCCGGCTCGGCAGATTTGGCCCGTTCGCTCCAGCCTACGCCTGATTTTGAAGAGGCCGTGGCCCGCTTGGCCGAGACGACTGAAGCTCGCAAGCTTCTCGTCACCACCGATGTGACCATCGGCGGCGCCCATGACATCCGCGAGCAGGTGGAGCTGGCAGCGCGCGGCGGTGTGCTTGAGCCCAAGGAAATGCTCGACGTCCAATCCACCCTCGTCTCAATGCGAAACCTGCATCGCTTTTTCGAGAAACACGTGGATGACTTCCCCAACCTGGTCGGCGTCGCCTACCGCCTGCCAGCGCCGCAGGGACTGATCGAGGCCATCTCGCGCTGCATCATCGACAATGGCGAGGTCGCCGACAGCGCTTCGCCCAAGCTGTACGATCTGCGCCGGCAGGTGCGAGTAACTCATGACCGCTTGATGACCCGACTTCAGCGTTACCTCACCGACGCCTCTACCGCCTCCAAGCTGCAGGATGCAGTCATCACCCAGCGGGATGGACGCTACGTTATCCCCCTGCGGGCTGAGTTTAAGGGTCAGGTCAAAGCCATCGTCCACGACCAATCCTCCACTGGTGCGACGTTGTTCGTCGAGCCGCTGGCAGTAGTGGAGTTGAATAATGCCTATCGGGAGGCTCAGATCGCCGAGCGGGACGAGGTCCGCCGTATCCTGACCGAACTGTCCGCGCAAGTGGGAACTCTTGCCGGTGAGATCATCCCTGGCGTAAATGCCCTTTCCAGTTTGGACTTGATCTTCGCCAAAGCCAAATACGCCGAAGAGCTTGGCGCCAGCGAACCCATCCTCCAAAAACTGGATGTAAAGTATAGGAAACAACCCAAGGATGGTACAGACCAGACCGGCGAAACCAAATCAGCAATCATAAATCATCAATCATCAATCCAGTTGCTCCGGGCTCGTCACCCTCTTCTCGATCCGGCCAAAGTAGTCCCCATTACCATCGACCCTGTACCCGGCACATTCGCCCTGGTCATCACCGGCCCAAATACCGGCGGCAAGACGGTTACCCTCAAGACGGTTGGCCTGCTGGCTGTCATGGCCCAGAGTGGGCTGCACATTCCAGCCCAATCCGGCTCGGAACTGCCTTGTTTCCACGCCATCTATGCCGACATCGGCGACGAGCAGTCCATCGAACAGTCCCTTTCCACCTTCTCGGGCCATATCACCAACATCGTCCACATCCTCAAGAAAGCCGACCGGCGGACATTGGTCATTTTGGATGAATTGGGCGCCGGCACCGATCCGCAGGAAGGGGCGGCTCTGGCGCGGGCTATCCTCTCCAGCCTGCTGGCTCAAGGCATCACCACCTTTGTGGCCACGCATTATCCCGAGTTGAAGACCTTCGCCCACACCACTCCAGGAGTGGTCAACGCCTCGCTGGAGTTCAACGTTCAAACCCTTCAGCCCACCTATCGGTTGACCATCGGCCTGCCAGGGCGTTCGAATGCCCTCGCCATCGCCCAACGACTGGGGCTGCCTCCAGAGATCATTGAGGCTGCCAAAGGCGAAATTGACCCGAAGAGCCTGCATACCGACAAGCTTATCGGCGATATCCATCGCCAGCGTAAAATTGCCTTCAAAGAGACTGAAAAAGCCGAGAGGGCCCGTACGGAGGCACGCAAACTCGAACGCCAGTTGGAGGAACGCCTGGAAAATATCGAGCAAGAGCGCCAGAAAGTGCTTGCCCAGGCTCGGGCCGAGGGCGAGCTGGAAGTGGAAGTCCTGAAGGCGCAGTTGAAAGCCTTTAAGGATGAACTGCGCAAAGCCCGCCAGCCCCTCGATTCCGCCGAGACCCTCAGGAACATTGAAGAGCAGGTGGACGAGCTGGAAGAAACCATCAGCCAACCTCCCAAGCGCCGGCAGCCAGCCGCGAATCGTAAATCGGGAGTCGTAAATCGTAAATTAGCAGTGGGAGATCACGTGGTCTTGCGAACCCTCGGCACCCCCGGCACAATCCTCTCCATCGAAGAGGACGAAGACGAAGCCGAGATCCAAGCGGGTGCGCTGCGGATGCGTGTCCCATTGGAGGAGCTCAAACGTAGAGATGAGAGTGAGCCGGTAGAGGCGGCACCCAAATCTACCGGTCAGAGACCTGCCTCAACACCCCTATCAACAATCAAAAATCAACAATCTACAATTCTCTCTCCATCTCCCGGACTCGAGCTCGACCTGCGCGGCCAGCGGGCCGAAGACGCCCTCGATATGCTCGATGCTTATCTGGAAAAAGCATAAGATCGGAAGAGCACACGTCTGAACTCCAGTCACAGTTCCGTATCTC
>OBLY010000144.1_pt1 | contig 10326 bp, 9 predicted proteins | sample 1539041 | NCBI WGS metagenome assembly OBLY01 (sample SAMEA2690973, study PRJEB22502) | sediment metagenome | biome: Billabong; feature: Tropical; material: Sediment | place: Australia | collected 2013-05-14 | depth 1 m
AACCTGGGAACGCATGAATGCTTCTTTGCGAGTTGAACTTCGAATTTTAGACGGTAGAGAAACAGAACCGAGCGCAGCGATTCTGGATAGTCAGTCCGTTAAAACCACTGAAACACCTGGAATGCGTGGCTATGATGCAGGCAAGAAAGTAAAAGGACGGAAACGTCATATCCTGGTAGACACTATGGGGCTTCTGTTGATGATTGTAGTTCATACAGCAAATATTCAAGATAGAGATGGTGCCAAACAAGTTCTGGGAAAAGTTAAAGGAACACTTTCTCGTCTGATTCTTATTTGGGCTGATGGTGGTTATGTTGGCCAACTGGTTGACTGGGTCAAAGCAAGTTGCGGTTGGATATTGGAAATAGTCAAGCGCAGTGATGATATCAAAGGTTTCCAGGTTCTACCTCATCGGTGGGTTGTAGAACGTACATTTGGCTGGTTTGGCCGATATAGGCGTTTGAGTAAAGATTACGAAGGCTTGATGGAAACAAGCGAATCTATGATTTATGCTGCTATGACGCACTTAATGGTTAAAAGATTGGTTCGTATTAAACTTTCCAGCATATGAAGGAATATTAAGACACGCTCTAAGAAAAATAGTACTGGCATGACGCCGAGGGGGAGACTTGAACTCCCGAGGGGCAAAGCCCCACAAGCTTTCCAGGCTGGTAAAAATGCATCAGCAATGAGTCGGCTGATACTCTTTTTCTGCTTGGTTACTTTTTGTTTCAATGTATTCCAAGTATCGATACTAACAAGGATTTGTTTATAGCCTTCTTTTGCCATCCTATTCAACCTCTTTGTTCTTTGCTATTCCATCCAAACATGCAACCACCTTATTATAATGCCCGCTCTTATAGCTCATGCCGTTGCTCTTAATAAAATTTGGATGAAATATCTGGTCAGCATATCGATTATGAAATCGGCATCGGCCGGAGAAAAGCAACTGTTTCTTATAGATTAGCGATCCACAAATACCAACACCAAAGCGCTTAAATATGACTTTGGTCATGTATGATTACAGTCATACTCGACCGTAGTCATTATCCAAGTCGTATCAGTTAAGAAGATGGTAACATGTCCCTGCGTGAGAAAAAGAAAATAGAAACAAAAAATAAGATTTTTGAAGTGGCGGGAAGATTATTCAAAGAAAAAGGATTTGAAAGCACAAGTATTGATGAGATTACCGAAGAAGCTGGAATAGGTAAGGGCACATTTTTCAATTATTTTCCGACTAAAGAGGCGCTTCTCCTATACTTTGGAGAACAAAGGGATGAGTTAATTTATAGTTCGATCGAAAATGAGATGGCAAGAAGTTGCTCTACCAAGGATAAGATAAAGAACCTACTGGCATTTCTGGCAGAGAACTATGAAAAAGACAAAGAACTTACAAAACTGCTGGTCCTTGAATACATAAAACATATAAGATTTACAGGGTTGAAATCTGATGAAGATAAAAAAAGACGCTACCGTCTCATTAAGATACTAAGCGATTTACTTGAAAAAGGTGTAAAAGAGGGAGACGTAAGAAGCACTATAGATGTAAAGAAGGCAACTGAAACTCTGATTGCAATCTACTTGTTCTCACTAATGGCCTGGTTAAAGCCAGAGAGCGACTACTCGTTTTCCAAGGATATTTCCGAAAAGGTCGATATGGTATTCGAAGGTATCGGGAGTTGAATTGTATGATGGATACTGTAATGGAACTGCAGGACGTCTGGAAAATTTATCGAATGGGTGAGTTTGACGTACCTGCACTTCAGGGAATAGACCTGGCTATCGAGGCAAGTGAGTTCGTGGCTATAACAGGACCAAGTGGATGCGGTAAGTCAACCATGTTAAACATGATAGGTTGTATGGATGTGCCCACCCGCGGAAAGGTTTTGCTTGAAGACAGGAATATATCAGAATTTAGCGGCAATGAACTTGCACGCATAAGAGGTAAAAAAATCGGATTTGTATTTCAGACTTTTAACCTTTACCCCACTCTTACAACAATAGCAAACATTCAGCTCCCGATGAGGATTCACGAATTTCCTGAGAGCGATATAGAGGAGGCATCAAAAAAACTGCTGGCTATTGTTGGATTGACTGAACGTGGATCTCATTTTCCTTCTCAGTTATCAGGAGGACAGCAACAGAGAATAGCAATAGCAAGGGCACTCGCTACAGGTCCTTCTATTCTCCTGGCAGATGAGCCCACAGGGAATCTTGACACAAAAGCAGGAAGCGAAATAATGGATGTTTTCAAACGTTTAAACAGTGAGGGATTGACTATAGTGATGATAACACACGACATGAAAATAGCAGAATATGCAGGAAGAGTTGTGAAAATGCTGGATGGAAGAATAGTAGGTAAAACATGAAACAGTTAAATGTGATTTATGTAATTTTTGCAGTCGTATCTGCGCTGATGCTTGCACAGGCCGTATCCGCAGCTTCGAATAGTCTTGTGACCGAAAGCGCACCCGTTTATCCAGGGACCACGACCTACGTCTATGTACCGATACAAAATATGGGGTTCGGTACGTTCATGGAGGATGTATCGGTCAGGCTTGTGCCAAAGGATGACGCCTCAGCGAAGGCTGTGACTTTACTTGACGATGTGGATTCACTGGGAACTATAAACGACTGGGGCGACCAGCGAACGGCAAAGTTCAGGATCCATGTAAATCCTGATGCTGTAGAAGGCGATTATTATTTCAATGTTTTTATTACATACAGGGGCCAGCAAACAAGCGGCTCCACTCAGCCTGCTGCGGTAACTACCGAGCTCAAAGACCAGATTTTAACGATTAAAGGCAAGCCCTTAATAGTGCTGCTTAATTCAACGCTTGGCACCGTAGCACCGATGAGCATTAACAAGGTGACACTGCAGTTTAAAAATACAGGTACAGGCACAGTACAGAACGCTGTAGCTGAAATAAACCTCGCAACAGACTCGAATCCGGCATTTTCTATACTTGGCGGAGGAACGCAGTTTTCCCTCGGTAACCTGAAGGCAGGCAATGAAGCCGATATTACGTTTGACCTGGCAGTAGATATTGCAGCGCATCCCGGTGTATATAACCTGCCCATAAAAATCACAGGAGGGAATAATTACTCATCCAGTAACTATGTCGGACTGGTTGTCGCCGGAATTACTGATTTTGAGATAAGCTACCAGGAGACCCTGGGCGCATTCTCGCTTAATGTTGCAAATGTGGGAGTGAACACAGCCAGTGCGGTGACCGTCAGCGTGCCGCGCCAGAAGAACTTCACATCAACAGGAAGCAGTTCTTCTGTTCTTGGGAATTTAAATCCGGGTGATTATACCTCTGCAATATTCCAGCTATCAAAAGTCCCGGGAGGCAACAACAGTCTTGATATAGACATTCAATACACCGATACCAGCGGACAAAGGCACACGATCACAAAATCTCTTGCCGTGGAGCTATCCTCAGCAGCCCAGACAGGGGCCGGAGGCAGAGGGTCAGGAAGCACACAATATATACCCTGGCTGCTGGCGATTGTCATCATAGTGGCAGTATACTGGCAACGGAAAAAGATTACCTCATATTATCATCAACTTAAAGGGAATAAATGAAGGCATTCGATATTTTCAGGTTATCCCTGAGCCATGTTAAGAAAAGCAAGATGCGAAGCTGGCTCACTGTTATTGGTATTGTGATAGGGGTGGCTGCGGTCGTAGCTATAATATCCATAGGCGAGGGTTTGCAGGAAAGTGTACAGGCTAACCTGGGTGGTCTTGGAGCTGATTTGATCATAGTAACTCCGGGTTTTTCGCGTGCTTCTAATGGTTTTGGGGGGATAGGAGCAGCTTCAAGCACTATTAATCTCACGGATAAAGACCTGAACGCGATTAAGCAGGTGCCAGGCGTAGTGTATGTAAACGGCATGGTTTCAGGCAGTTCGGATATAAGACTGGGTACAGAGAAGACCACGGTGTCCGTAAGCGGCGTCGATACCGGGGTCTGGCGGTCCATGGTCACAACGCAGCTTGAAGCGGGCAGGTATCTTCAGCCGGGTGATTCGAACGCTGTAGTTATAAGCAACTCTTTAGCTCATACTACCTTTTTACAGCCTATTACCCTGAATAGACCGGTTACAATTGGAGGCAAGAGTTTCAAGGTCGTGGGAATCCTAGTTTCATCGGGAGGGGGTTTTGGAGGAGGGGGTGGTGATAATACGGTATATATGCCCGCAGATTATGCGCGGCAAGTGATAACTACAAACGTATCCAGAAACCAATTTACTTTAATCATGTTAAAGATAGCCGACCCGGCGCTAGCGACTTCAATAGCCGCGGCTATTACACAAAAACTTATGCCCGAGAGACATGTCAATCCAAGAACTCAGGATTTTACAGTCACAGCTTTTGCAGCAATACAGCAGCAGATAACCAGCATAGTTCAGTCCATATCGCTGTTTCTTGCTGCGATTGCGGCAGTCTCGCTTCTCGTGGGTGCTGTAGGAATAGCGAACACCATGTTCATGTCTGTCATGGAGCGTACAAAGCAGATAGGATTACTCAAAGCACTTGGAGCTACAGATAATGAGGTAATGAAACTTTTTATTATGGAATCCGGATTATTCGGATTTGTTGGTGGAATAATCGGGATAATTTTTGGCATACTGATATCAGTCTTGATATCTGCAGTGGGTTTGAGCGCTGTTGTCACACCCCAACTCTTGGTCTTTGCACTTGGATTCTCTGTATTTGTGGGCGTACTCTCAGGCGTTGCACCTGCAAGATCGGCAGCAAAGATGAATCCGGTGGATGCCCTGCGGTTTGAACAATAGGGGATTATATGCAAAACGGAAATTTCTTCAGGAAAGTTTTAAATTCTCTGAATATTAAAGAACATCCAGCGAAGAAACACATAGACCGAAAGCTCATTTTTAGGATAAGGATTTTTTATGTGATAGGTATCATTCTGACCGGGCTTATGCTGTATGATGTCTTGGAAGGTATTATTGGCATCGAGCTATCTCTTGGCGGATTTCTCTTGGGATTATTCCTTGGGTTCATTGCCACTCGCATGTTTATGATTCACTGGCATGAAGAGAGCGCAAAAGTTGTTTCTCGTTTTGATACGATTGGCATTATTATAATGCTATTTTATGTGGCCTTTTCCGCTTCAAGAGCATGGATTTTTGGGCATTGGATACATGGTTATATTCTCACCGCCTTCACTTATAGTACTCTTGCAGGAATAATGATAGGAAGAATTGTAGGGATGCGTATAAAAATAAAAAATATACTGTCTGAGCATTCATTCCAAAGTCCCAAAGGTTAACACATCAAAGGAAGTCCCTTATAGCTTGTCTGAAAATTCGATACAAATATCGACTTGACAGAGCTATGGAGTTAGAGTCTATCCGAAAAGTCAATACTGACATATGTAAAAGTTACAATAGCTCTAATCGTTGTCCAACAAACAAGTTTTTCAAGAAATCCATTTTTCTTTTTATAAAAACATTATGCAGCACATGAATTTTGTTGAAAATTTAAAAATCAGAATGTATCTATGAAGTGCTTTACAAGGTATACCAGTGTAACTTTTTACAATAGCATAAGAGTCTTCTAACCGTAATCTTATCTTTTCATGTTGTAACTGTTACACTGGTTTAGCTGCAACTGAAATTATGAGAATATTCAGACAAGCTCTTAGTGAAAAATTGGTTGTCTTAACCGATGAATTGGTTGATTTAAACAATCACTTAGAATGGTATACTATTGCAATTCTTATTGCGACATTATTAACTTTAGTTGTTACCATAATTAAGAAATAAGTAAATATAAACGGAAAAAGGTTCTTTTATCACTTTTAATTGCTCTATTTGTATACTAATTGGAACTTATGATCACTGTAACTTCAGAAAACACAGAGTTTTCGAATATCCTTCCGATGCCTGTCAGATTTCAATCCGAGGTCAGTTACTGCAACGCAGGTTCCTATATTGGATGTAGCGGGTTGTTAGTCTGATATCGATTGTTTTACAGCTATTACCCGTGTCCTGCCATTTTTGCCCCGGTTCTCAATATACGTATCTACCAGTTTAGCATTGATTAACTTATTCAGCGCCTTATGAAACGTAGTATATCCTTTATTTGTCCTCTTATGAAACTCGTTAAATAGCTCACCGGCTTGCGATGTACCCATTTCAGATGCTACGTTAAGGAGTGCAGTTTCCTTTTCGGTGAATACTTTCAGATATCTCTCCAGCCTATCTTCCGAGGCCTCAATGAGCGCGGCATCAACATCTGCGAACTCAACAGCCTTAGAAGCGCGTATTTCTGCATTAATAACCGACCTTTTCATGAGATCTATACCAAACCTGATATCTCCTTTAGGAACAGTGCAGCTGGTTATTTTCTCTATAACTCCCCTTTCTACAACATTTGGATATAACCCAGTTTTTACTCGCCTGTTCAGGATATCAAAGGTTTCGTCCCAGGTATATACAGGGAATTTAACGATTTTGGGAATAAATACTGACTTAATATCCTCCAGCGAAGGGCATGAGACGCTGTGTACAGTGCCTAAAGAGATACTGAGGGGATGCTCTTCATCAAGTCTTAAAATATTATTTACCAAATCATGGAAAATTCTTCTCATAATCAGAAAATCCGCATCATCCAGTATCACGAACATACTCTTATTTTTGGCTGCAAGCGTCTCTGCAACCTTCTCGTATAATTTTTTCAACCCAATTCCTGATGCAGGCAGCTCTATTCCGGTCATCTTCTTGTAGATCTCCGCAAGTACGGAGTAATGCGTCTGCGTGTACCTGCAGTTTACATAAGCAAAAATGAGGCTTGAAGGGGATACCTGCTCCGCTTGCTCGATAATTTTCTTAAATGAAGTTGTCTTTCCTGTTCCTGGCGGGCCGATGCATATTATGTTCTGCGGCTTCTTACCCTCTATCCCGGGCGCTATGGCATAACCTATACTTTTCATCTGCATCTCTCGATAGAGGAACTCTTCGGGAACATATCCGAGCTCAAATATTTCTCTATCCCTGAACAAAGTCTGTTCCCAGGAGAGGAAATTTTTCATAATCCACCTCTAAGACGCATTTTTTCATCATGTTTTTTATGCGTTTGTTTAATTTATTGGAACTGTTTTAATGTATATTTATCGTTGTCCTAGCGGAGTGAAAGTATTCCTGGGTTGCTAATTTCTTTTTTAGATTCCATGTGCTTTTTAAGTAATTCGAAAAGGGCTGGTTCCTGCCTCATCAGATCCATAAGCTCCATTGTGAGGGATGGACGCTCTTTATCAATATTAATAGCAGTAATAAGATCCAGTGCAGCACCGCATTTATAGCAGAACTTGCATGTGGCTCCGTTTACTGTGCCGCACCTGGGGCATTTAATTGGAGCGAGTTCCTTATCTGGCGGCGTGTTATCTTTTACAATGCCATGCGCTTCTCAAAGCGCATCATCCAGGTTCTTCCCTGAACGATGAACATATATCCGGGTCATCATTGAACCCTGTATCCAGCCAAAGTATTCGTCCATCATGGAATCTGTGAGAATTCCAGACTTTTCAGTAGCACTGGTATGCCTGAAAAGATGGTTATAAACCCGCTTCTGGATTCCAGCTCTCTTGGCAATTCTTTTTATCCGCATGGTTAATGCCGGGTACAGGAGCTGCTTGCAAGAATTGCTTTCCAGCCCTTCAGTTTTTCCATTTCTTCCCAATCTTATCCAGAAAGGAGCATTAGGATCTAATTTTCTGGGATGGAAATCAAGCCATGTACTCAGGTAAGGGGCTGAGAATATCACCCTGATGCGCCTCATTCCGGTCTTCCCTTTGACTATAAAAATTGCACCATAATTATCAAAATGAATATCCTTGTTGTGCAAGCTTGCAAGTTCCCCTATCCTGCAGCCTGTTTCGTAGAGCGATGCTATCAGAGCCTTATCCATAGGATGCATAGCGCTTTCAATCATTTTCAAGACTTCTTCCCTCGTGAAAATATCAGGAATTTTGTTTTTAACTTTTTTTATAATTATCAACTTGGCAAGGTCGTTTTTTCCTATACGTTTGAGAAAATTCTTGAAAATCTGCTTGTATGTGTATTTTGTCCAGTCTTCTATATCTCTACGTTGAATCCATTCTAAAAAAGTCTCAACATCTTCTTCTTGCAGAGAATCAAAATCCTTATTCAATTTCTCACCGGTTATCTTTAGAACCGAAATACACCTCTCTATCCTTGCTATTCCGAATTCTTTTATGAATAACTGCCTTTCATAATCGAATATTATCTTCTTATTGTTTCCACTGATGCTTGAATTCTTAATTTTTTCCTCTACGCGCTTCAATTTTCTTTCGTAGTTATAGATGTCCATAGCCAACCACCAAACTCTTGTCCGAGAATATAACCCAAAGGTAAGTCCATGTGAAAGTGCACTGTCAAAAAAATATTCACCCTGAGTAGGGCGTTGAACAAAAAGTGTAGCGCCCCGATAATGATTGATGCGTTAAGCCGGCAACATGGTTATGGGCAATGTACGATGTGCGTAAAAAAGTAAGAAGAATGAACGATATAAAAGCATCGATGGGTTCCAACTGTAAAAGCCCGATGATATAAGAATAGCCGAATCAGGGATTATTATACCTTTTTAGTGATCAGCCTGAACTCAGCATCTACGGCAAGGTTTGTGATGTCATCATTTGGCGGAGGCAATGTGACATAGGGCAATAACGTCCTGTCAAAAGTAGCTGTCTTTCCATCGGCAATGCCCAGAAGGGTTATATCGGTGGCAGTTATCGCAGTGATCTTGTGTGTAGCGTCAAAGGTATCACCGGCGACCTTCTTTGTGAACTTGAAACTTATATTCCCATTAATAGATGATGTCGCAGGAATCCAAGAAAGGGGAACAGTAAAGGGGAAGTTCATTGACTCGATGACCAGGAAGCTGCATATATCTGGCAGGGTCAGCGACATGAAACGTGCCTTGAAATATGTTTCGCGATAAAAGTTCATTCCGACATTAAGGCAGAGGGTATCTCCGACATCAGTATCCCTGGGTAAAATGTAAACCGGGATACTGAGCCATGCTTTATTATCGGTTCTCTGTGCAGTTGCATAACCATACCCGTCATCAAGGCTGGTGACAAGAGCAAACATATTGAGGGGATCAGGGATAGTAGCGGGAACCTTTCTTTTTACCACACCTGACTTAGCAGTGGTGATTTTAGTGTACTTGTCTATAACATCCTGAGCAACCGTCCCGGTTGGCACTTTAGTCCATCCATGGGTCCTTACCTGCAGGCGAACAGTATCAAACCTCTTTAAGAATTGAGGAAGCTTATCAATAGGATAATGCATGGAAATGCCAATTTTATCCATGCTGACAATCTCGGCTTCAGACGCGCTGATTGAGTCCACATACATCTTTTGTGAATCGAGCCCGGAGTACATTGTCATCCTGAAGATACCTTCATCACCTACAACCGGCAGCCATGAGAAAAGACGGGTAGGGATTGTAGCTTCAACAACCCCGAACTGAAGGTGAAGGAATTTTATGGTCGTGTTATTTACATCCGTGTTAACTATCTCGACCTGCTGATTAGCATCATAGGTGAGTTGGTCCTTTAATTGCCTGATAGAGAATGTCATTGTAGGAAACTCAGAATACTTTTGCAGGGTCAGGTATTCCTCGGCAACCACTGAAGGAATGGTTACTTCCGTTTTTTCATCCGGGAGTATCCTCCATATTCCATTTGCACCGTCGATTCTATCCAGGGTGGCATAGAACGAATTGGTAAACGACTTGTCTATGATTTTAAAATATGCAATATCATTGATCTGGATCTTGTCTTTATCAAGCGGAACATCGGGATTCTGGACAAGGGTTTCAATTGGCCTCAATGGAAGGTTGATAGCAAGCACTTCATCGGGCAGTACAACGAAGTTGGCAATCAGGCTCGTATTATTACCAAGCCGGGCATGGAAATCAGCAACATAATAAGTTCCGATGTTTTTGCCCATCTCTATTCCTACTTTGTCGCCAACAGCTATCGGAAAAGGAATGAGAGATTGATCCATATAGAACGTGTAGGTAGGGGTCGTGCCGTGAGTGAACCATACATTAGGAGGGGTGATATCGGTTATCTCGGCAGTAAGAATGATATAAGGAAGAATCTCCTTAAAGGTGAAGACGAGTTCATCACCGATGTCGGTATTCTGAGGAACCTTGTCAAGAGGGACAACGATGATGTATTCAACAGCGTCGGAGGTTGTGACCTTGAAATAGCTGTTATTATCGGTAATGTGGTCATACAGTCCTTTGGTCTCGTCTGAAGC
>OBLY010000145.1_pt1 | contig 10320 bp, 13 predicted proteins | sample 1539041 | NCBI WGS metagenome assembly OBLY01 (sample SAMEA2690973, study PRJEB22502) | sediment metagenome | biome: Billabong; feature: Tropical; material: Sediment | place: Australia | collected 2013-05-14 | depth 1 m
CCTGAGGGCTTGAGAGCTGAGGACAAGATCGTCCGCAACTTCGCGGTTCGCATCCGTCAACTGCGTCAGGACAAAGGCTGGTCGCAGGAGCGCCTGGCCGAGGAGGCCGGAATCCACCGCCCCTATCCTTACGTTCCGTCCGTTTGATCTGTCCTCGGATTGGCCATACGCCTAGTGAGATGAGGCGTAGGAATTGTGCTTGTAGCTGTGTGGCCCCTGTCGAGTATTTCTGTGGGACTCCTGTTTCGAGGTCGGTTAGCTCGAATATCATGTAACACGGAGCGCCTTCCCCGAAATCGCTCCCTGTCACGTAGAGACTCGTCACCTCTACGGCCCCGGTCCCTGCGCCGGGGGCATTCGGAATTGACTCCTGTAGCTTCCGTATGCCGGATTGTGTCAGAACCGCTTCCGGTGTCTCTGCCATGAGTGTTTGCAGGAGCAGAGTGCGTGACAGGTAATCGGGGTCCGGTTCTTCGTATTTGGCGTGGTTGACGAGTGAGTCCGCCCAATCGCGAAGCACGATCCTGCCGCGCAATTCCTCGGGTAGCGCGGCGTCGCCTGCGAGCATTGCCTCTATCCGGCTGTCGCGGATTGCCACTACGTCTGTGTGTGCTTTGTCGGTTTGTGCCATCGGGGGTGTTCCTCTCGGGTTAGAGGGGCCAGGGTCGGTTAGCTGTGTCGAGTACGTCTAGCCATTCCTGCGAGTAGACGTATGACACGTCGTAGATTCCTGCCGCGCGGAACTGGTGTGCGACCGTGCCGGGAAGCTCTGTCGGGGCGTTGCTCCAGTTGGCATACCAGATGTAGTAGGCCAACCCCTCGCAGGCTTCCCTGACGGCTGAGAGATTGTTTTCTGAGCAGTAGACGGTAGCGCCACGGTGGCCAGCGGCCTGCTTGGCCTTTATCCATTCTGCGGCCTGTTGTGGTGTGAGGTCCCCGCTTTCGACGTCGCACACGTTCGCGACGAGGTTTCCGGTAACGGTGATGATTACCTTTTCTGCGTCCGGGAAACGTGACCACGCCTCGGAAGGCCACGCGAACTCGCCATCCATATATCCCGCGACGACCTCTGCGGATTCGGGGATATCTCCCCATGTCACGCTGTCGTACATATCGCATGGTGCCGTTTTCGCCATTACGACGTTTCCTTTCTTGACTGTCTGAACCGTACTCCTGTCATGCGCATGAGGTATCCTGTTGCTAGTCTCCCTTGATACCAATCCTCCCATTCTCTGAGTCGTCGTAGGACACGTTCGGGTGTCGTGTCCAATCCTCGTCGGCTAGCTTCACGTGCGATGTCTTCCGCACGATTGCGGCGGCGTTCCGCCAACTCTTGATAGCGTCCCGGCAGGTAGTGAAACACACAACCAGGGACACCGCAAGGCAGCTTAGGCTCACCGTGGTTTGCATGACGCTTATCGAACTCAGCATATGACATAACCTACTGCCACATTGTCCGATGGAAAAACCGTTCACCATCAGGCCATATACGATCACACCGTATACATTCCCAATGGAGTCCAGTTTGCGTAGGAAGCGGAACGTAGTGGTTTGACCCACAGGAGCACTTAGAGTCAAACCCTATGGCGATACGTCGTGGCGCTACTGGTATGCGTTCATTCGTTCGGAGGTCTCTTACGATCGCCTCTACCGTAACCGCTTGCATTTGGCTTCTTGCCGGTTGGTCGCACATTGTTCTGCTTCGCTCCTGGTCCCTTTCCCGCAGGTCCTGTCACGGCATTCTTGAGAGGCTTACGCGGCGTGCGGTCTGGTGGCATGACGTGGCTTCCTTACTTGAATTGTTCGGGTAGCTCGTCTGCCGTTATGCGGTCGTCAAACGCCGCGATGAGGTCGGGGTCGTCAAGGGTCACAGGAGCGTTGTGCCCCCTGTCCTTGGGAGTGCTACCGTTAGCCTGTGCGCGTTGTAGCTGTCCCATTTCCCGCATTGCCTCTTGTACTTCTGGCGCGTCAGGATTGGTGACAGCTTCAATTATCGTGCCTACGAGGCGTGCGAAGCATAGCAGGCATAGGAACTCTGTTGTTCCATCTGCTACTGAGATGAGAATATAGTCGTACGGATTGCCACAACCGAATGTGCAACCGTACGACCTTACGGGGGTTTGCGTGCCGTTTTCGGTCATCGAACACCTTTTCGATTTGTCGTCAGGGGCAGGGTTTCTAGTGCGTGATAGGCGGCCTCCTCTCGGGTAATGCCAAGCATAGCAATCATGACGTCCATTCGTCTACCCGGCCGCACGGATATTGTTACGATCCAATACCCATACTTTGATTGACGTACGCCTATGACGCGAGGTCCGCTATCCGGCATTTGGCTTGACACTCCCAATTGGTAGGGGTCTCTCTGATTCCAGCTTATGATACCTCTCGTCTCTGGCAGCGCGCTCAAGCTCAGCATGCGTAGCAATTCCTTCTCGTACCGCTTCATTGGCAGACCGCACTTTCCGCAGGGACTTTATGAGGTCAATATATGGCATCTTGGGGAGGTCGGTCATTATGCCCCCTGTAGTAGCAAACCTGCGTCTGTCGTATTGTATCCCATTGCCTCAAGACGCTTTAGCCCATCCTCCGGTGATATAAGCTGCTTCGACACAGCCTTTACCACCTGGGCCTCAGTCAATGTCTTAGTATCTGCGGCGCGTTCAAGTACCCACAGTTTTAGCTCTGCGTCACGCTGCTCTGATGGCACGCCTAGCGCGTCCATGAGCCCTGACGCCTGCTGGATTGTGATATGACGGGCTACGTACTTAGATCGTATGGCACTTATGCCAGACTTAATTGTTGCCGCATCCTTACGTGCTCTGGCAGCCTCTAGTATGAACTTGACCTCCGTGTCTTCGTAGCCCATTGATTTGATGATAGCGGCTGCCTCAGCTTCTGGTATCGCACCGTCCTCGTAAAGTGATTCGACAGAGGCGACGACACGATCCTTGTACGTCTTGAGCTTGGACGCTGAGCCGTGGGAGACGAGTATTTCAGCGTCCCGTTTGTCGTACCCGTATTGCATGGCTACCTGTAGCGCATACGCGTGACTGACGGACCCTGATTGTACCGCGCTTGCCAGCATCCTAGGTTCTAGCAGGCGACGCCTCAGCAGGATAGCCTGCCTGTTGTATTTGTCCTTTAGCCGTGATTCGCGTAGCGCTTGCTCAAACTCTGCGATGGTGGCTTCGCCTCGGTTTACGAGGTCGGACATTTCGGTTCGTGACAGTGGCTCGCCTGCGGTCTGGTAGAGTATGCCGAATTGTCCAGCCTCTAGGCCGTTGTATTCGGCTATTCTCTCGCCTTCCGCCATGGGGAGATGGTTTTGTACGACAGCGTTTACGGCATCAGCTACGCTCATTGGCGCGTAGGCTAGCTTTTCGGCTACGTCTACCCATTCGTCTCGGATTCGTGATTGGAGAATGCCACGGACTAGACGTGCGTCGTCAATGAAGCCTCGTCGTTTCGCCTCAAGTAGTTGCATCAATGCTAGTGGCTCACCAGTGTTTCCAATCAGTATTTCAAACTCGCTAGGTACGACCCCCCATTGCTCAGCGGCTGCTACTCCCTCTTCGTGACTCATGTTGCCGCGTAGTACGGCCAATGCTGCGTCTGCTGGTGACAGTGGCTCGTACCTAGTGGCCAATGTCTGGTCTATCGCCTCGTCTGGCAGGCTGGCACGTTTGAGGAATGTCTTGGCTTCGCTATCGGATATGAGTCCACGGTTACGCATGACTAGTACGAGGTCGGGAGAGGGCCAGTTTTGTGCGAGCGCAATCATGGATTGTGCCCATCCTGCGTTAAATCCCCATGCCGCTATGTCGTTTTCGCCTTCCCCGTAGCTCGTCGTACCCTGTGCTACTGACTGTGCGACGGTGGCAGCGTCGGGAATGGATACAGCGTCATGGCGTAGCGCGTCATAGACGAGTGGCGCTAGCGCGTTGTTGATGATTTGCGAGATGGGCCATAGTAGCCCTGACTGTGCCACGCCCTGACCGACGAGCGCCTTTAGCTGCCCGTGGTTGTGTGCCATGAAGGTAAGCAGGCCGTGTAGGTCTCCGTTAGGATCGTACCGTTCGGCCATTGACTTGAACACTGGCCCTAGCGTCTGGTCTACCTCGTGTGATATCTCATCTGAGATTGACCGGAATACCATCATGGCTAGCTTATGTTTCGTGCCAATGAGCGCCTTGTGCGTGGCGATTATCGCCTTTGATACAAGGTTAGCTACACGAGGTCCAATCTTCGCTCCCCTGTGAGCATCGCTCATTTCACGTCACTTCCCACGGTTAGAGTATGGCAGCTACAATTGTCTCTAGCACGTCTATGAGTGGTTTGGCGAGTCCTAGCATGTGTGAGATTAGCCAGCGTGCGACCGTCCTTCCGTACCTGCCGAATAGGTTTAGCCACTCGTGCCATAGCCAGCCAGCTAGCAGGGAGGCTAGTTTGTCTAGATGGGTTAGCAGGTAGTAGACGAATGCTCCCTCGTGTGTTATCCAATGCCACGCATCGGTTAGCCATTTCACAAGGGGGTCGTAGATGTTGCGTATTACCCAGGTTATCGCGTCGTTGATGAGCCTGAGTATCAGGTTTTTTAGGTAGTCGAATGATGCTACGAGTATCTGCCATACACCTTGGGCGTATTTGAGTACAAAGTTTATCGCTGCGTCAGCCCAATGGATGACGCCAGCGATCACTACTTCGACTATCCATCTCGCATATGTCCATAGTTGCGAAATGTAGTTCCATGCTGCCTTTTCAAGCTCTGACAGGTAACGGGAGAGTAGCGCTAGACCTGACCAGAGTGCGTGTATCTGACGGTCTATGAAGCTGTAGACTGCCGTTATGGCGGTTGTTATCCACCGTATGACAGCTTTGATGTCTCCGGTTATGATGTGCCAGAGGTTAGACAGCCAGTTAAACATGGTGGCTCACGTCACCTAAAGTACGCGTACCAGATGTGCCACCATAGCCAGATAACTAGTACAAGGAATGTTCCTTGTGAGAGTAGCCACGCGGCAGAGTGTTTCGAGAATGGCGTAACCGGCCGCACGTGTAGCTCCGTCCACGAATACCATGATAGGGTATTCATGACGTTTGTGATGAGCGCGTAGACCTCTGGAATGAGGATGATAAGACCGATCGTGATGAGAGCCCAAGGCCAGTAATACGGACCCCACGTGGCATGACGTAGCATTGTCACAGTCCAGCCACTCCATCTAGCGCCGATATCTTGGTCTCGATAGCCTGTTTGACGTAGTCAGGGTTGTGGTCGTCCTCTGGTACGGTAAGGGTTGCGACGGTTCCCTTTGAGGGACCGTCAGTGACCTGGTATGTGATTTCCCACACGTGCTCAAACCCCGTCCCGGCAGGGTTAATAACCGTGTCCTGCTTCTGGCCTAGTATCTTATAATTATCAGCCATTTTAGCTTAGCCTCCTGACTATTGACCTGATTGCCGCGCTACCCGTAGTGAAGTGGCTTACGGCGTGGGTTAGCGCTTCTGCTTGCGCTCTGACTGCCTCATGTACGTCGTGGTTTGCTAGTTGTGTGCCAGCCGACCTCCGTTTTCCACCGGTTTTGCGCCGCACGGTTTGACGGTATGATTCCTCTACCATGTCGAGTAGGACGGATGGGTAGTCTGATTCTGTGGCGTTTGCTGGCCAGTTAAGTCCGTGTATTTCGCGCCACACCGCTGATAGGCTGTGTGCGGAGATTAGCTCGTGTTGTAGCTGCTCTCCCTGCCGGGATTTCAGTACGCCTTTAACAGCTTGCACGAATTGATTGATGGTGACGAACATTCCGTAGGGCGTGCCTAGTGCGCTAGGCGGGTTGCCTCCTTGCGCCGGATAGCCTAGGGGGTTGTTTGTCCATGGCTCGGTTGGCGTTGACCTCTGCCACGCGGTAAGCGCGTCTAGCGCGAACTGTGTTACCGGAATACCGGATGCGCGTAGGACGCGTTCTCGCCATTGGTCGGGCCAGCCTGCCATCTCATCTCCGCCTATCGGTCGATCGCAATTGTCACTTGCCCGGTCATACTAGTTGTACCGTAGTTGTTTAGCTCAACCTGGCATGGTGCCCATGGTAGCGCTATTTGCTCATCAAACAAGAATCCCAGGTTATTCGTATCAAGGGTCGCTAGACCGTTAAAGCTACCTAGTGCGATCGCACTAGCATACTGGATTATCACTTGGAAATGTGCCGAGTTTCCGTCAACGTGAACGTTGACAGGTCCACCGTATACGGCGTGCATGGAAGTAAATCCAGAGTTACCAGTGGGGAAGTTTACGAGGTTATTTGAGTATAGTACGACCTCCTCGTCACACAGGTTGTCAATGAATGGGGAACTGTTGTATGAGATGACGAATACTTGAGCGGACACGTTCGCAGCATTGGCGACTACGGTTACTGTCATCCATGGGCCACGGTTCGTGATAGGTATTGACGAGGTAAAACCACCAGTAGCCACGAACACACGTGACGCGATGAACTGCGTCAGCCCGATATCGGCATACCATGACACAGTACACGCGAGGTATTTACTTGATGACACGCCCGAGACGTTAATGAGAGCTTGTGACGCCGTACCCATATAGAATGGTGCGGTCGTCTTTCCCGTAGTGCCAATGCCGGTTAGCAGTTGGTTGTATGTGGCGCTCTGGCCTTGTACGACTCTCTGATAGTCAGTATAGCCATAGTTTTGTGCTTGGTTTGTTGGTGGTGGCGTGTTGCCAAGGTTCCATATTTGTGCAAAGTACGAGTTTTCGTACGTTTGCGGGTTATTGTTAGGGTTCTTGCTTGGCTCGTCGTACCACATAAACGAGTCAAGCAACCCGCCTTGTGACAGGTGAGTAGTGAACGTGTCGATTGCGTGTTGCAACATTCCTGTTACGTAGCTTTGCGGGGGTGGGGTTTCCGTGCCAATGGATACCCCCGCCTCGTACCAGCCTAGAGGTACACCGTAGCTTAGCGCCAACTGCTGTAGTGACGTTAGTCGAGCACCACCTTTATAGGCGGTAGCGTATATGTCTGCACCTATAGCTCCCACGTTTCCCTTACCGGGATCGTAGGATGACCAGAGACTATGCTTTGAGCCCGCGTGGTCGATCGTGCCCTTAAAGCCAAACACGCTTTGTACGGCTGGATTGTAAAACGTAAATAGGGGTGCGATGAGGGATGGGTCCGTAATGTGATCTTCTATCTCTTGCTCAAATATGACACCCTGTACGGTCGGCCCGTTCGCTTGGAAATATTGCATTGACGCCTTCATGGCGTTGTAGTCTGCCGTTGTAGGCGGGTTGTTTGCTGGCCTGTAACAGAGGTATACGGACATGTTATTGTCTTTAGCGGCCTGCGTATGGTTGTCTTGTGCTGTCGGATATTGGCTAGGGCCAAAGTATATTTTCATGCAATGGAGTGTCTGCCCAATTGCTTGAGAGAATGAGGTAATAAGCGAGTCAGGGTTAGCGTCGTTCGCAAGTACGCAAGTACAACCAGCAAGCATTCATAGCCTCACATTACAGGGATACCGGGGGCGACAGAGGTACGGCAGGTGACAACGCAAGATTATCACACTCAAACACTACTTGTAGCGTGTGCGGGTTTATGTCTAGGTTGTATGCTATCACGTCCCATTGACCAGTTTGTATCTGATTGCTCACGTCCTGATCTAGCGTGTAGTCGTCAAAGGCCATGTATTGACCTGCGACGTTTGGATAAGCTGGTGATCCGCCTGCGAAAAGTGACACTCCCACCAGGCCAGCACAGCCTGGTGGGAATGTGACGAGTATCTTTACGACGATACAGTCAGGCAGGTTTGCCGGGAAGCCCTGTAGCGTCTGTGTACCGAATCCGGGGGGTACGGTACATTGTATCGACTGTGAGAAGTCAGCCATGTCAACGTGTTTCCCCCGTATGACGGTACTTGGCGTAAATGCATCCGGTGAACACGCCAGTTATCACGTTGACAGCTATCTGTTCCTTGACGTGGACCCCGTTGGGTCCTAGCCACACGTGCTCGTCTGCCCCCTGTGGTACGCGTGACTCGTCTATCGGGTTACCTCCGTCTACAAGCTCAGCTTTCGCGTTGTTCGTACCCGAGGTCTCGCGGAAGCTGAATCCGAAGTAGAGAGCTTCCCCTGTCATGATGACGAGGGGTGTCTGCGTGGCTGTGTTGGTCGTAGGCACGGTTGCGGCGCTTCCGGCTGCTCCTGTGTCGGTGTAGGCCGCTACGGGTCCTAGAGTGGCTACAACCACGTTCTCGCCACCTGACGAAGTGCCACGGTACACCTTGACGTTTGTGACACTCGGTGGTGGTGGTGACCAGGCGAGGTTACATGATCCGTTAAGCGCGATAGCTGCTGACGCCTCTACTGAGCCTGTTGTTTCCCCTGCGGGGGTTACAAAGGTGACTTTCCAGTAGTACGTACCAGCGGCGAATGACCCGCCTCCAGCTTGTGCTGTAGCCGTGAGCCCTAGCGGCGCGGATATTACCGATGCGGTAACGGGTAGCGCCTGAACACTACCCGCCACCTCATCGTTAGAAAACTCTGGCCGCATGGCTTAGCTCAACTGTGCCAGGAATAGTGTCAGCTTGACGGCCGTGTTTGCTGCCACGTCCACATTTTGCATGAGCGTAGCAGCCTTGTTGTTCGCCTGAATCACTGGGATCGACGGTCTTCCCGTTTCGCGATCCATGCGAATGAAGTAGTCGTGTGTCCACACAGGGTCGGGGTCGCCTGGTCCGCCGATGCGCAGGTTTCCTGTGTCCTTGCCTGTCATGCCAATTCCGAGACACGCGGCGGAGCACGTGTATCCGAGCCACGCGTAGGATGCGCCTGCCTCGAAGTTGTCGTAAACGCTGTTGAGTCCGACACCGTTTCCCCACGCGCCGATAGCGCCAGAGGTCACGTCTACCTCGTCTCCCATGACATGCAGGATACGAGGCTGGATTTCTGCCCATGTGGCTAGTGTGGGTTGCGCGCCAGGGAGGTCGTCGAATCCGTATGTGACGAGAATGCCGCCAGTTGCGGCAGCCGTTTCGTCAATCTCGACTGTTGGCGTGTCGGATGGGTACAGGACTTCCCCGTTATCGTACGGCAGAATGTTCCTGTATTTGACGGTCCCGACGAACATGCGCAAGCCCTGGTTTGCGTCGTGCAACCGTGGGGAGCGGATTCGCACAAAGTCAGTGGACGCGCCAGCGGCGGCAACCATCTCAAGGTATGCCTTGCTGGTGAGTGCGAATGACGGGACTTGGAATGTGTCACCAGGAGCGGGGGTCGCTATCCCTGTCCCGGCCGCGCCAGCGGTGTAATAGCCAGCGATGGTCTGTAGTGCTCTCGGCATGTCGCGTCAGCCTCTCAGCTTCCGCCCTGTCCGCGTACAAACTTGGCGTTGTAGCGGATCATGGCGGTAGCGCGTGCGATCCCATCCTCAAGGGTCGTGTGAGGCATGGCGTCGATCGTACCGATGCCACGCTGGAGGTAGGGCAGGAACTCCTGCTGGAATGAGAGCATCTTGCCCTGCTTGGCGGTTGCGCCTTGCGAGACTCGCGGAATGCCTACGTTGATGTAGGCGTTCTGCCAGTCTGACAGGCTGAGAGCCTGCGTTCTGGCGATGAACTTCGCCTTTGCGGCTGTGACACGGGCAAGCCACTTGTCAGCGGCCTTGGCTGCCAACTGACCTGGGCTCGTCTGAACTCTCTGCGCTCCGGCAGTCATCCGGTCGGTGGCAGCCGAGAGGTTTTGCAACCATTTGGCGGTTGCGGTTGCTGGGTCTGACCTGACAGGCATTTGGTACCCCGTTCTTTCGTGTAGCGACCCCTCGCGTATTCCCCTGACTCCCGAGGTCAGCCTGAGATGATACGCGAGGGGCCGACCCCCGACCATTCCAGAATACGTGTATAATGGCCTTACGTCAATTCGACCGTCCCTCTTCGACCATTTGACCAGAAGAGGTAGCTACCCCCCCTAGCCGAATAGCAGCCTCAATCATCGCCTTACGCCATCTCTCATAAGCTGGCCCTGAATGATTGTGTAGCTCGATCGCATTCTGAACCGTTCTTGCTATGCTACAGTCATAGCACTGTGGCAAGTTTCTCTTATTCGAGCCTACTCTCATGCGTTTTCCGCAACTACGACACGGCATATACTTAAACCGTGTCTTGGCGATTGACTTTCTGGTACGCGGGTATTCGCTCATGACGCCATTTTACCGCGCCATTCCGGCAGGCGGGGTCGCTAGGTTGCCGCCACGCGGCGCGGAGGTCCACCAGGAACCGTCCGAGCTCGGAGGGCCATGCCACCACCACCCCGAGTCC
>OBLY010000146.1_pt1 | contig 10255 bp, 6 predicted proteins | sample 1539041 | NCBI WGS metagenome assembly OBLY01 (sample SAMEA2690973, study PRJEB22502) | sediment metagenome | biome: Billabong; feature: Tropical; material: Sediment | place: Australia | collected 2013-05-14 | depth 1 m
GCCCTTGGTCGTGCCGACCATGACCATGACTTTTTTGCTCATACTCGCCTCCAAGCCGAACCGATAATGATGCCAATAAAGTAAAGGTATTCTATCGCAATAATTCTCGGAGTATCTAGTACCTATGTACCAAGTCTACTGATACCATCAAGTAAGAGAAATATTCGAACCTGAGGAACGAAGGAGAAACGAAGATTTCTCTGGACAATGGACGCAAGGCAACGGATGGAATTGAACTTGAGGTTCAAATGGAGGAACAATTCCCTGGAAGTATGGAAGAATCCCGAAAGGGGACGATGTGTGGAAGAATGAATATGGAAGAAGCAAAAATCCAGCCATATTCCTGTTATAGCACAAATGTTCTTGATGGTCAAGGGCGGTATTCAGGAAGTCAGTTGTACCCGATCCTTCATCATTGATACCAAAGAGATTTGGGGGTTTCCAAGCATCGAATTGGGTTTGAAACAAATGTCTGAGTAAACGCATCCAACGACATTCCAAAGGCTTTTTCCACGTCCTCCCCTTTTTGTAGTGAAGGGTCGGTCAAATAGGTAAACTTATTATCTATTTCAGCCAATGCCTTGCCAAACCCTGGACCCAGGTCCGGTGCAGTCAGATAGATGCCGATCCAGGCGTCCGCGGGACAAATCCGGTAATAATTCCCATCCCCAGTCGGTTTCAATTGGTATTCCATCAAGATGCCCTTCTCAGGATACACAACGTGGATGAGGAAATAATCTCCGAAGGCAGGCGTGACCCCAAGGTCATGTCGCAAGGATGCCAGGGTATATACCCCATCAGGAACGCCATACTTGGAAAGGATGGCTGGGAGGAAATAGGCGTGCAGCATCTCATTGTAGGGGGCATATCTGTACAGTTCCTGGAGGGGATCGCTGTTGGGATTATATGCCATGGTATCGACGGCATTCACTGCGATGGTCTTTCCAGCAGCCGGTCCCCAGATGGGTGTTAGTCCCAGGAAAGTTGAACGAATATCGATTGTTGCAGTGCTGTTCGTGAATCTGAGGCTGAATTCACCGATAAACGAATCACCTACCTCATCTTTCGGATACACACCAGTCGCAATACTGCTCAAGGCGGATTGCAGGTTGGCCAGGTCCGGCCAGGTGGATTGTCCGGGGACGATGCCCATCCAGCAGGGCAGCGAACAAGTAGAGCCGTTCTGAAAATACTCCTGAACCTTGGAGGTGGCTTCACTGGCAGGCAGGGTGGGAAAAAGGGTAAGCGTGGGTGTTATGGTAGGGCTCAAGGTGAGGGTGTTTGTCAGAGTCGGAGGAATGGTCGGCGTGCGGGTGATGGTAGGAGAGCTTGTGGGCAGGTGAGTGGCTGTGGGCGTGGCAGAAGAGGGGAGGGATGTGCATCCGATAAGGACTATGAGAGCTAAAAGGGAACCAAAATGGAGGAACCGTTTCATGAGTTTTATTTCCCTCCTTAACTCTTCGTGTACTTTGCTTTTATCAACTTTTTCTCTTCGTCCGTCAGGAAGGCCACTTCCAGGGCATTGCGCTGGGCCTGGTGGATTTGCGCCGGGGTGAGGCCGGCTCGCGGAGCCGCCACCTCGTATTCATGATGCAGGTCGATCCCGCTGATGCCAGGATCATCGGTATTGATCGTGGCGAGGAGACCTTTTTCGAGGAAGCTCCGCAACGGATGAGCCGCATAGGACTCGACGCAGCTCGTCTGGACGTTGCTGGTGAGGCAGCTTTCAATGCCGATCCGATGTTCGGCCATGTAATCCATCAGGGAGGGGTCCTGCAGAGCAGAGAGGGCATGGCCGATGCGTTCGGCACCCAGTCCATGGATAGCCTCCCGGATCGACTCGGGCCCGGCGATCTCCCCGGCGTGGACGGTCACATGCCAGCCGACTTCACGGGCCTGGCGGAAATGGCCGCGGAACCATTCGGCGGGGAAATGGGCCTCGTCGCCAGCCAAATCGAGGGCGAGGATATGGTCTTTTTGCGTGAGCAACGCCGCCAGTTCCTTATAGGCAAATTCCACCCCATAGGTGCGGCTGAGGATGCCGATAAGGCCCACCTTCACGCCAAAATCCCGCGAACCGGCCTGCACCCCCTCCACCACTGCTTCCACCACCCTGGCGGGATCGAGTTGGTGCGGCTCGGCCATGAACCAGGGACTAAAACGCAGCTCGGCGTACGCGATGCCTTCCCTTTTGGCATCCTCCACGTTCTCGTAGGCGATCCGGCGGACGGCGGTGTAATCCACCATCACGCCGACCTGCCATTCGAAGCGGGCAATGAAGGCCATCACGCCCGGCGTCGGCCCGCTGACCTGAACGTACGGGCGCAGGCCTTCCAGGTCATTGGAAGGGAGAGGCAGGTTGTGCTGGCGGGCCAGGTCGAGGATGGTCTGCAGGCGGACGGAGCCATCCAGGTGGCGGTGAAGTTCGACGAGGGGCAGGGAAGTATCGATCATGGATACGTCTTATCAGACCAACACGTCTGACTAGTCCAGGAAAACCAACTGATTAAAGGGATTCAGCGCTCCATGAGAGGGAAGAAATAGTAGTTCTGGGTGATGAAGGCATCCACGCCAGTATGCAAGGATTGAATCAGGACTTCCAGCGGGTCGGCCGAGGCCAGGTCGGGTTTTTGATTGTAATAGAGATCGAACGTTTTCGACTGGCAGACTCCCGGAAGATAGAAGTTGACGTAATAATTCCCGGAGGGCAGTCCCCTGGCCCAATAGAAGCCAGATTGACTGGTTTCGAGACGGCGGACCTCGTTCTTCTCATTATTCAAGACTCGAACAATATACCCGCGCAGCGGCATTCCAGTGAGGGCATCGCGGACATGGCCGCTGATGGCCCCACCCAGGTCCAGGGAGGCATTGACGACCGTATCCGCGGGGGCGGTCAGGTCGAGCGGATCGGCTGTGTCCAGGGTGGATTTTCCATCATAATACACATCCAGATAATCCGCGGCGGCGGAGCCATCGGGACGGAACTCCAGGCGGTAGCTGCCTGAACTCAATCGGCTGGTGGCGAAATAACCCTGGGAATCGGTGTAGCCTGAGGCCATATCCAACCCTTCTGAATTGTAGACCAACACCCACACGTCCGGAAGCGGTCCGCCACCCCCCGCAGCGGTCACCTGGCCGGTGAAGCGACCGCCCGGCGACACGGTCAGATTGAGGCCGCTGACCACCTCTCCGGAGGCGATATCAATGGTGTCCGCCGATGTAAGTGTATTCTTTTGATCGTAGAATTCCGGCGCGTAGGGTGAATCCCAGGGGTAAATATACAGACGATAACTGCCTGGTTCCAGCCCGCCCACCTGGAATACGCCGGAATATGGATCCGAATACGTCCAATAAGACTGGTTTCCAAACAAACTGAGGCTGGCTGTCACGGCGCGACCGGTATCCGAGGCGGTCAGGCGGCCCATCACGGCTCCGCCCTTGCGCAAGGCTGCATCGATCCCGCCGGTGGTCTGCGGCGCGGTGACGCTGACATTGTCATTGTAATACTCGCCCAGATATAACGAAGAAGAGCTTTGAGGCCAAAAGCCTACCTGGTACGTTCCGGTGGGCAGCTTGCGGATGGTGTACTGCCCGTTGGCATCCGTCTCGGCCCAGCCGGCTTGAATCCACTCCGGCTGCCCGCAGCTCGTGGAGAGATAGGTTGCCTGCACATCCACATACTGGAGCGGCAAGCCGGATTGGCTGGTGACCGTTCCGCTGATGCGGCCGCCGCGGGCCAGGGAGGCATCGACGTGATCGGTAGTCGTATTGGCACCCACGGCCACCGGCGTGGCGGCCATCAAGGTGGATTTGCCGGAGAAATATTGGGAAATATAGTCGGATTCCTCCGGCGGCAGGAATTGGACGGTATATTTGCCGGCATCCAACCCGCTGAGGGTGTAGTTGCCCTGCGGATCCGTCACTGCCCTGGCTTCATGCAGGTCGCTATCCTTGAACCAGGCGTCCACGGTGATGCCCGCCAAAGGCGAGCCATCTTCCGCCGAGGTGACCCGGCCGCGGATGCGGCTGCCCAGGCCGAGGGCGGCATCGATGTTGGCAGTGACCTGGCCGAGAGTGACAGTCACCGGGTCGGCCTGCGCGGCCGTTGGATGGTTGTTGTAATAAGAACTGGCGTAACCTACGGCGGTGAAATGAAGATAATAAGTCCCCGCCGCCAGCCCGGTGATTAAATATTGGCCTGCCCCATCGGACTGCGCACACGCATAACCATAAGAATTCCGGCTGACGGCCGCGCAGACCTCGGCATTTTCCAAGGGTGCGCCGCCTTCCGCGGCGGTGACCTGGCCGGAGATCTCGCCTCCCGTCGACAAGGCGGCGTCGACAGGCTCAACCGTGGTATTGTAGTCCACGCTGATCTTGTCGGCGGCGCTCCAATTGTCCTTGCTGTTGTAATAGGAAGGCAAATAGCCGCCTCGATAGAATTCCAGCGAATATACGCCCGGTTCCAGCCCTGCCACGACATATTGCCCGGTAGAATTGGTAAAAGCATGATTCTTTATACCGCCATAATTGCCGTCGATCCATTGGGCAACAAGAACACTGACCCCCTCCAGCGGCGCGCCGCCGTCGGCATCCGTGACCGTGCCGCTGATCTTGCCCAAAGCATCCAGGCTGGCGTCGATCCCGGCGGTGGTTTGGCCTAATGCCACCGGGATGGCATCTGCCGCCGACAGGGTGAACTTATTGTTGTAATACGTCTGGCGATATTGGCTGCTCACAAAACCGACATAATACTGCCCGGCTTGCAGGGGTGAAACAGAATAATCGCCGTTCGCATCGGTGAGCGCCTGAGCCACCAAGCCACTCGAGGAATTGACGGGGCTGTTGAAGACATAGACATCCATCCCTGCCAATGGCGCGCCTCCCATGGAGGCGGTCACGCGGCCGGTGATCCGGCCACCCAGGGTGAGGGCGGCATCGATCCCGCCGGTGGTCTGCGGCGCGGTGACGCTGACCGGGTCGGCCTCGAACAGACCCGCCCGGTCATTGTAATACGAGGAAAAATAGCCCTGTGTCTCGAACTTCAGATAATACTCTCCGGTCGGCAGACCGCTCAGGGAATAGGCGCCGGTCGCATCGGTCTGGTCCATGCTGACATAGGAAGGACAATCGTAGCAGACCTCGGCGGCGTTGCGGTTGTCGAAGGCATAGACGTGCACTCCCGCCAGCGGGGCGCCTCCGTCTGCATCGGTGACATGGCCGGTGATCGAGCCTGCGGGTGACAGGGCGGCATTGATATTCCCGGTGGTTTGTCCGAGGACGACGTGGATGAAATCTGCGCCGAGCCACTCGGACCGGTTGTCATAGTAGAGAGTCAGGTAATCATGAGACGAAAAGCTCACAATATAATTCCCGGTTTCCAGGCCGGTGAGAGTGTATTCTCCACTTGAATTTGTATAGGCAAATGCCCGTGAGGAACACAAGGAGGCCGGCGGGCACGCCGGCTCTGAGGCCGCGTAGACTTGCACAAGCACATTTTCCAGCGGCACGCCGCCCTGAGCGGCTGTGACGATGCCGGAAATCTGGCCGCCCACCGCCAGCGCGGCGTCGATCCCGGAAGTCACCTGGCCGTTGCTGACCGAGACTGAATTGGCGTGGTCCGCGTCCGGCTGGCCGTTATACCATTGCGGGGCATAGGAAGAATTCTCACCTGAGTGAAAGCGAAAATAGAGTTTATAGCTGCCAGGATAGAGAGCGGTGAGGCTGTAAAAGCCGTTCGAATCGGTGCTCACGCTGGTGTATACGTAGACCCCATATTCATCATACACCTGCACCAATACATTCGAGAGAGGGAGATGGGTGTCCGCGGCGGTGACGGTGCCGGTGATCTGGCCGGTGGGCAGGCTGCCCGGCTCAAGCGCGGCGGGATGCGTGCCCGACAGGGAGGCTTCACCAGCCGGAGACTGAACGGTGAGCACATGCTCCGTGAGCCGGCCCTGCTCACCCGGCTGGACCTCCGCCTGGGAATCGGGGCTCAAAGGCAAGGACACGCCGCCTCTTTTCTGAAAGGGACCCTCCCCCGCCGGCGCGCCGTCAGGATGGAGGGCCTGGACGGTTGCGCCGGCCGGGGCATGGACCACCCGGCCAAAGATCCGGACCCTATTGTTATCGGGGGATGTCCGTGAGGGGGGATTGGCCTGTCTGGGCGAGGCAGCCACGGCTCCGCCGCACAATCCGAAAACCAGAACGGTACAAACGATAAAGGCGAATAGTGTAGATGGGTGATTTTTCTTTGAGCGGGCCAAATTCTCCTCCCTGGCGTGAATTTTAAGATGTCATGCGATAGGGATTATACAAAGTATAGCAAATTCCTGTGACCTATTCAATACGGGTATACCGACAAAAGCGTATATATAATTAGAAATGGAAATTAGACCACCTCCACATCAACGCCAGAAAGGAAGCCTCCATGAAATGGTCAGATTTCTTTCTCTTTTCGTGGTTCCTCTCCGAGGACGAGAACGAACAGCTCCGGCAGGAAAATGAGGCCTTAAGGGAAGAACTCCGCCGGCGGGATGAACCCGACCCATGGGAGGACGAGTATTACGACGATTCATTCGATGATGATCAGTATTATGACGACCGGGAAGGGGAATAGGCCCGAGTCATTAAAACCATAACGACCCGGGGCAGAAGCCGGGTCGTCTGGGAGGAGAGAGGGAGATGTTTCGCTTACGTGCCGGATGATAGCACCCCGACATGAACGGGAGATGAACGATAAGACCGTTGACAAGTTGGAACGTTCAAGCTTTTCAACGTGTTAACGTTCCAACGTAAACTGCACTATAATCCGAATATTCTGTCCCTGAAGTACGTATATAAAAGGGAAAGCTCTTTTTTCCATCTCTCCAGCGCGGCAAAAACTGCCCAGCCAAGGTAATCATTTATGTCCTCCAATTCCTTGATCGAGACCCGCAATTTGAGCAAGCTCTACGGCGACAAGACCGCCGTCAACAACGTCACCTTCGACGTCTACGGCGGCGAGGTGTTTGGCTTCCTGGGCCCGAACGGGGCCGGCAAGACCACCACCATCAAGATGATCGTCGGCCTGCTGCTGCCGACCTCCGGCAGCGTGAAGGTGGCCGGCTATGACATCATCTCACAGCCGCTGCAGGCCAAGGCCATCAGCGGCTATGTGCCGGATACGCCCAACCTGTACGCCAAGCTGACCGCCCGGGAGCTGCTCCGCTTCGTCGGCGACCTGTACAACCTGGACCGCAAGCAAGCGGCCCAGCGGACCGACGAGCTCCTGCGCGTGCTCGACCTCGCCTCCGCGGCGGACGATACGGTCGATTCCTATTCTCACGGGATGCAGCAGAAGGCTTCCCTGGCCGCCGCCCTCATGCACGACCCGAAGGTGCTCGTCCTGGACGAGCCGACGGTGGGGCTGGACCCGAAGTCCGCCCGGCTGATCAAGGACATCCTCCGCCAGATGGCGGACCGGGGCGCGGCGGTCTTCCTCTCCACCCACATCCTCGAGATCGCCGAGCGGATGTGTGACCGCATCGGCATCATCAACAAGGGCGCACTGGTGGCGGTGGGCACCATGGAGGAGCTGCGCTCGCTGGGCAAGGCCGGCGAGACCAGCCTGGAAGACATCTTCCTGAGCCTGACCGGCGGGGCGGAGGAAGCCGCCATCGCGGAGATTCTGAAATGATTTCCACCACGGAGACCACAGAGAGCACAGAGTTATTATGATTATTTCTACGCTCCCGGTGCGTTCTGTGATGAAGAAATAATAATGGATACCTTATCTGCCTCGCCCCTGACCTCTGCGACGGTCCATCCCACCGGCATGCCTTCCAACCGGCTGATCCCGGCGGTGTGGAAGCTGGTGCGCCTGCGCTTCCTGATCAGCTGGAACACCTTCAAGCACGCCAAGCCGGTACGGAAGTTCTTCACCGTTTTCGCCTATCTCGCAGCCCTGGCGCTCGGCGCCGGCCTATGCGTCGGAAGCTGGTTTTTGCTCAACTTCCTGCGCTCGCCGGTCGTCCAGAAGAGTGCCGGATTGGATATCACCCCATTCCTGGCGTCCGTGCCGGTGCTCATCTTCGCCATCCTCTTCGTGCTCATCCTGCTGACCAGCTTCGGCGTGCTGCTGCAAGCCCTTTACCTTTCGGGCGACACGGATTTCCTGCTCAGCTCGCCGGTGCCAGTGCGGGCGGTGTTCGTGTCCAAGCTGCTGCAAGCCGTCCTGCCGAACTTCGGGCTGGTGGCCTTGTTCGGCCTGCCGGTGCTTTACGGCCTGGGCCTTGCCGAAGGCTATAACATCCTCTACTATCCTCTGGTCGTAATCATTATGGCCGCCCTGACCCTGGCGGCGGCGGGGCTTTCAGCCCTGCTGGTGATGCTGGTAGTGCGGGTCATGCCGCCCCGCCGCGCCGCCGAGATCCTCGGCTTCATCGGCGCGACCCTCGGCCTGATCTGCGGACAGATGGGGAACCTGTATAATGGATTTGCCCGCGATACCACCATCTCGGGCACACAGGCCAATTCGATTTTTACGACCATCCTACGGATGAATACGCCCTGGTCGCCGCTCAATTGGGCCGGGCAGGGGCTGGTCGCGCTTGGCTCGGGTCACTGGCTGAGCGGCCTGCTGCTGGTGGGGTTGACCCTGGGAGTGACATCGGCAGCCTTCCTGCTGGCGCTGACCACGGCCGAGCGCTGGTATTACACCGGCTGGGCCGGCATGCAAGTGGTGACCCGCAAGAAGAAAACTCCCCGGGCCGCCCGCCCCCAGAGCGCGATGGCAGAGGCACAAACTGTCTCTCCAGCCGTTCCGGCGGCCTGGCTCGGGCGCGTCCTGCCGCGGCCGGTCTCGGCCATCATTAGGAAGGATGCCCTGCTCTACCGGCGGGATTTGCGCAACCTGTCGCAGTTGATCACTCCGCTCATCCTGGGAGTCCTCTATACGCTGATGATCTTCCGCACCGGCAGCCATGCAATTGCCGCGCCCAGTGAAGCGCCAGCCGTGTTTTCGCAGTCTGTGCAGTTTCTATTGACGTATGGCAGTGTGGGCATGTCGCTCTTCGTCGGCTGGATGCTGCTGAACCGCCTGGCGGGAATGGCCTTCTCGGCCGAGGGGAAGAATTACTGGATCCTGAAATCCGCCCCCGTGCAGACCAGTTATTTGCTACTCTCCAAGTTCATCGTAGCCTACATCCCCTCCTTCGGGTTGGGGCTGGTCTTCCTGCTGCTGATCGCCTTCATGCAAAAGCAGGGGATGGGGTCTTTTCTCTACAGTCTGCTGGCGATGAGCTTCTGCCTGGCGGGGGTCACCGGCATTCAGCTGGGATTCGGCGCGGCCGGCGCCAACCTGACCTGGGACGACCCGCGCAGGATGAATGCCGGGACGCTGGGCTGCCTGGGTCAGGCCATCACCATGGCTTTTGTGCCGCTGACCTTCGGGCTGTTCATCGGGCCGCTCCTGTTGGTCTCCTTGTTCCAACTGCCGCTGATGTACGGTTATCTGGCGGGCGGACTGGCGGGAGTCGTTGTGAATGGAGTTGTCGCGATCCTGCCGCCGTGGCTGGCAAAGAAGAAGATCGAGCGGTTGGGGGAAGAGGAAGCAGGCTCTTCACGAAGAAAACGAAAATAACAAATATAGCAGGGGCGAGCAGCTGACCATGGCCCTGACGGTTTTGGTCAGGGCTCGCCCTACTTGATTCAAGTGCAGAGGGTAGAGCGAGATATTATCTCGCTCTACTCGGTTCGGAATGTAGAGCGAGATACTATCTCGCTCTACAAGTTTATTTGAGACTCTCGGCGATGGTGATCAATTCCGCCTGCGTGAAACGCCCGCCGCTGAATGACTCGGCATAGGTTGGCTGAAGCATCAGTTTCAGCCCACCCTGTTGCCATATCAGGGCCGTGGACCCGGAATCTCCCAGACCTGGATCACCCTTCCTGACCAAATAGCGTCCAGTGGCGGGTCCGATCTGGATTGTTTCATCCTTGATCAGCTCGTATTTCATCCCCGCATAGAATCCGGTGAAACTCTGAGCGAAATCGACCGCCTGGTTGGAAGCCAGGGTCTCGGAAAGTGTGATCCCATTGACCCATTGGCCTTGGCTCATACACCCATAGGATACAACCACCGTCCCCGCGAGTCTCTCATTCTGAGTGCCGAACCAGACTCCCTCCAGGCTGCAGCCTTCAGGCAAAACCTTCGGGGTTTGGATATGAAAACCCACCTGCATCTCGGGGGTCTTGTCCACATTTCCAGCGAGAT
>OBLY010000147.1_pt1 | contig 10228 bp, 8 predicted proteins | sample 1539041 | NCBI WGS metagenome assembly OBLY01 (sample SAMEA2690973, study PRJEB22502) | sediment metagenome | biome: Billabong; feature: Tropical; material: Sediment | place: Australia | collected 2013-05-14 | depth 1 m
GCAGCTCGACGCTGATGAGCATCGTGCCGATCGACATGCCGGCCTTGAGCGGGATCGCGTAGGTCGGGAAGGGCTTGCCGGTGAGCGAGGCGAACGCGGCCCGGCTGTTCGCGAAGGTGTTCACGCGGATGCCGAACCAGGCGACGCCCGAGGAGCCGAGGATCCCGACGAGCGAGAAGACGAGGATCACCGCGACCCGGCCGGCGCCGAGGCCGGGGGTGCCCTCCGGCCCGGTGGTGAGGAAGCCGAAGTACGCGACGATGACGAGCGCGATGAACGCCCAGAGGATCGCGATGAACTTGGCCTGGGTGACGAGGTAGGTCTTCGCGGTCTCGTAGATGAGCTCCGAGATCTCGCGCATCGACCGGTGGACCGGCAGGGCCTTGAGCTGCTTCGCGACCACGAGGCCGAAGAGGAGGCCGAGCGCGGAGACCAGGATCCCGACGAGGAGCAGGTTGTGGCCCGTCACCCCGAGGAACGAGAGCGAGGGGTCGCCGAGGTCCGGCAGCACGAGGCTCGCCTCGCCACCGCCCTTGTGGGCGGCGGCGCCGAGGACGAGGGACTGCGCGATCGAGATCAGGGTCATGGCAGGTACGGGCTCCCTCCGTGCGGGTGGTCGGAGAAGGCGGGGAAGTTCGGTCCGTTGCGCAAGATTGCGCTGCCGGCCGAAAAAATGGAGGGCCGGATACTACTTAGAGCGCAGCGTGGTTGGCAAGCGGCGCCTGCCCGGGCGGCGGGCGGAGCGCCTACCCCGCCGGCTTCGCGCCGGCCGAGGCGGCGATCACCGAGCCGGCGTCGATGGCCGCGAAGTTCATGTTGAAGTAGCCCGCGACCCCGCAGGAGTACATGACCCGCTTCACGATCCGGAAGGGCACGGCCTTGTCCGCCTGGATGTTCACGATGCCGTCCCACTTCGAGCTGGGATCGGCCTTGTGGATGAACTCCCAGCGCTTCTTCTCGTCCCGGAGCCGCTCCTCGAGGGCCGGGATGTTGAGGTAGCCCGAGTCCCGGTCGAGGTCGGGGATCTCCGCCACCTTCACCCCGGTCACCACGATCTGCTGGGCGCTCACCGCGACCACCGGGGCGATCTCGATCATCTGCCCGTGGCGAGCGTCCGGCAGCTTGATGTCCTTCTGCATGTACAGCACCTCGCCCGTGGACGAGAACTGCTGCAGGAGGAAGATGACGAGCATCGTCATCATGTCCACCATCGGCACGACGTTCAGGTCGGCGTTGGTGGACTTGCGGCCCTTCACGAGCTTGCCGCCGAGCACCTTCGAGCGCTCGAAGCGCTTCGCCGGCCGCTTGCCTGGGGTGACGATGGGCATGGTCGCTAGGCCCCGCTCACCGAGACGGAGACGAGCCCCGCGCCGATCGAGGCGTCGATCACCTGGACGAGGTCGCCGTAGGAGACGGTGTCCTCCGCCTGGACGGTGATCGCCGCGGCGTCGGGGTAGCTGCCCTTCAGCTGCTTCAGCTGGTCGCCGAGCGCCTTCAGGTCGAAGCGGATCTTGCCGTCCGCGTCGCGGCCGAGCGTGGGGATGTCGACCGAGCTGCCCGCGGAGGTGGAGAGGTTGAACCCGCGCTCCCCCATCGCGAGGGTGACGAGGAGCGTCTGCTTCTGCTCGGCGGCGCTGGGCTCGGGCGCGCCGGTGCCGAGCTGCATCACCTGGAGCCTGGAGATCTGGGTCCAGACCGCGGTGTAGAGGAGGAAGGTGATGCAGCAGGAGAGGAGGTCGATCGCCGGGACGACGTTGATGACGGCGTCGAGCGCCTTCTTCTTCCTCTTTCCGCCGCCGCCCTCCTCGGGCATCGCGCCGCCGCTCATGGCGCGCTACTCCTCGGCGGCGACGGTCTGGGGCATCTTCATCTTGTCGCGGTTCGCGACGATGAGGTTCAGCACCGCCACCGAGGACTCGTTGATCTCCTCGACCATGTGCTGGGTCCGCCCCTGCAGCACCGAGAAGGCGACGAGGGCGGGGATGGCGGTGAGGAGGCCGAAGGCGGTGCAGTTCATCGCCTCGGAGATGGAGGAGGCGAGGATCGTCGCCTTGTCGGCGGGGTTCGCGTTCGCCACCGCGCCGAAGGCGCTGATGAGGCCGACGATGGTGCCGAGCAGCCCGAGCAGCGTCGCGACGTTGCCGATCATCGCGAGGTAGCCGGTCCGCCGCTCGATCTTGGGCGACTCGCGCAGCGTCGCCTCGTCCATCGCCGCCTGCACGTCCGCCTCGCCCTTCGGCACGTTGATGAGGCCGGCCTTGATGACGGAGGTGAGCGGGGTCTTCTTCTGCGAGGCGGTGAAGCTGATCGCCCGATCGAGGTCCCCGGAGTAGACGTGCTTCTTGAGCTCCTTCAGGAAGGACTCCTTGTCGATGGAGGCCTTGAAGTAGAGCGCGATCACGCGATCGATGATGAGGCCGATCGCGACGAACAGCGAGACGAGGATCGGGTGCATCATGAACCCGCCCTCGTGGTAGTGCTTCGCAAGCGTCCCGAACATTTCGCCCATCGCGAGCCGACCTCCGGAGCGAGTCCCGAGCGCGGCGAACCCCCCGCGCTTTCGACCGAATCCTCGAACCCGTACCACGGGGTCTCGGAGCCGGTCAACGCACGGGGTGGGCGCGTTTCACACCTCTGCGCGTCCCCGCCCGACGGGATTGTGCGCCTCGCCCCGCCAGCGGCAATTGCCCCCCGCGGGACCGCGTCGTACCCTCGACGCGTTCGCACGTCTCCCCACCCCGATGGCCGCCTCCGAGCCCGCCTTCGCACCGTACCGCCTCGCGCCGGGCGCGCTCCCCGAGGAGGCCGCCCGCGCCGCGGCGGAGGCGGACGCGTCGCCGCTCCTGGCCGGGCCGGGCGAGCCGCTCCCCGGACCGCTCGTGAACGCGGCCCTCGCGGACGTCCCGGCCGGCCGCGCCGCGACGCCGGCCGAGGCGTGCCGCGCCGCCGACGGATCGCTGAGCGGCGGCGGGGGCCCGGCCCGCGCCTGCGCGTCGTCCCCGCGCCAGCGGGCGAGGATCGCCGACGCCTCGCGCGCGGCGCTGCAGGCCGGCTTCGCGGGGATCTGCCTCGACCGGCCCGACGCGCCCCTCGCCCTCGGCCTCCTCGGCGCCGGCTTCTGCCCCGAGTGCCAGCGCGAGCTCGCCCGCCACCTCACCCGCGAGTACGGCGAGCAGTTCCAGCCGGTCGACTACCTCGCCCTCGCCCGGGCCGCGATCGCCCAGGCCTCCGGCGCGATCTCCTTCGAGCAGCTCCCCTTCGGCCGCGACTTCTGGCGCGTCCGGCACGAGGCGCTCTTCCGCGCCGTCGGCTGGTACGTCCGCGACGCCCGCGACGCCGCCCGCGCCGCCTCGCGGCCGTTCGAGGTGGTCGCGCAGTTCGAGGCGGCCGGGCCGGCCCAGCTCCGCGCCGCGCGCCACCTCGACGGGGCGATCTTCCCGGCCGCCGTCGCGCCGGGCGGCTCCGGGATCGGCCTCGTGCGGCTGCTGCGCGCCGCCCTCGGGCGGCGCCCCTGCGCCCTCGCCCCCGCGCCAGGCGCGCCGGCCGAGGCCCTCGCCCGCCTCGCCGCGGTGGCGGCCACCTGCGGCCTCGATCTCTCCGGCGTCGAGCCCTCGGGGCCGCAGGGGCGGGACGTCGCGCTCATCCGCCGCCTCGCGCGGCGGCTGCAGCGGAACGGGATCACCCCGGCCGCCTGCGATCCGGTCGCCGAGTGCGCGGTCCTCTACTCGCCCGAGGCGGACCTCTGGACGGGGGGGCGCCACCGGGCCGCCCTCGAGCGCGCGGTCGAGGCGCTCGCGGCGCTCCACGTCCAGGCCCCCGTCGTGCTGCGCGCGCAGGACGCGCCGCCCGGCGCGGTGCTGGTCCTCGCGCACGCGCGCGGGATCTCCGCGCACGACGCGACGATCGCGCGGCGGCGCCTCGAGGCGGGGGCGGGGATCCTCGCCTTCGGCGAGCCCTCGGCGGCCGACGAGACCGGGAGGTCCCTCCCGCCCTTCCTGCCCCCGGCGAAGGCGGGCGGGACGCGGGTGGGGGACGGCACCTACGCGCTCCTCCCGCCGCTCGTGAAGGACGGCGCCGCGGCGGCGCCGGAGGCGGCGCCGTTCGAGAAGGCGCTCGGGGCCGTGCTCGGGCGCGGCCGGCGCGCCGCCCACGTCGTCGCGCGCGCGCCGGTGCTCGTCGTGCTGCACCGCGTCCCGGGCGCCCTGCTCGCCCACCTCGTCGCGGACGAGCGGGTCCAGGGCGCGACCCTCTTCCTCGGCGTGCACGTCGCGGGCGGCGCCCGCCGCGCCCGCTTCGTCGCGACGGAGGGGCAGGACGTGCGGATCCCGATGAACCCCTCGGGCAGCTCCGTCTCGACGGTGCTGCCCTCGTTCCGCGGCTACGCGGTCCTCTCCCTCGGGATCTGATCAGCGCGCGCGGCCGATGGGGAGCGAGACCGTGACGCGGGTGCCCGCGCCCGGCGCGGTGTCGAGGGCGATGGTGCCGCCGTGCCGCTCGACGATCCCCTGCGCGATGGGGAGCCCGAGGCCGATGCCGTGGCCCGCGCGGGTGGTGAAGAAGGGCTCGAAGGCGCGCGCCGCGAACTCCGGCGTCATCCCCGCGCCGTCGTCGGCGACGACGAGCCGGAGCGCGCCGTCCGCCCGCTCGAGCGAGATCGTGACGTGGCCGCCGTCGCGGAGCGCCTGGGCGGCGTTCGTGACGAGGTTCACCACCACCTGGACGAGGCTCGCCCGGTTGCCCTCGACGGGCGGCGCCGCCTGGAGCCGCCTCTCCACGACTGCCGCGTGCTCCTTCAGGGCGGGCTTCGCGAGGCGCAGCGCCTCGTCCACCACCCCCGCGAGATCGACCGGCTCGGTGCGGGCACCCGCCGGCTTCGCGTAGGCGACGAGGTCGCGGGCGAGCCGCTGGATGCGCTGTCCCCCCTCGTGGATCGCCCGGAGCTTCTCCACGTCGGCGGGATCGTGGCCGGCGTGAGAGAGCTTCTCGACGAGGGCGTCGGAGTACATGTTGACCGCGGTGAGCGGGTTGTTGAGCTCGTGGACCACGCCGGCGACGAGCCGCCCGATCCCGGCGAGCCGCTCGGCGTGCTCCGCCGCGGCCTGGAGCGAGCGGACGAGGGTGAGGTCCTGGCCGATGGCGATGACGTCGTCCACCTCGCCCGAGGCGCCGACCACCGGGGCGGTGTTGAAGGCGACCCGCGCCTCGCCGCCGCCGGCGCGCTCGAGCCGGGTCTCGTGGCCCGCCACCGCCTCGCCGGCGAGGCCGCGCGCGAGGACCGCCGCGAGGGCCTCCCGCTCCTCGGGCGGCACGAAGGAGAGGATCTCCTCGCCGACCGCCCGCTCCCGCTCGACGCCGGTCGCGCGGACGAGCGCCGCGTTCCAGACCACCACGCGGCGGTCGCGGCTCACCACGAGCACGAGGGCGTTCGCGTGCTCGATCAGGTTCTCGAGGTAGGTCTTGAGGTAGGTGAGCTCCTCGACCATCCGCACGTTCCGGATGCCGAGGGCGGCGTGGTTCGCCACCCGGTAGAGCAGCGGCGCCTCGCGCTCGCGCGCCTCGCCCTGGCCCGGGCCGTACTCGAGGTTCACGACGCCGAAGAGCTGGCCGCCGAGCGCGAGGGGGACCGCGGTGGCCCACTCCGAGCCCTCGAAGATGGGCTCGTCCACCTCCACGACCGCGACCCCCGCCCGCTCGAGGAGCGGCCCGGCGAGCCCGGTCCGCTCGATGGCCGAGCGGCGGAGCGCGATGCGCGCCGAGGCCCGGGAGCGCAGGCGCCCGTCGGCGTGGAGGCTGCGGAGCGCGAGGGTCCGCGCGTCGACGAGCCGCACCGCGAAGGAGCGGTCGGGGAAGAGCGCGCGGAGCGCCCGCGCCATCGCCGCGGTGACCGCCTCCTCGGTCCGCGCCTCGGCGAGGTCGCGGGAGAGGGCGAGGAGCGCGACGTCGGCGCTCGCCTGCGGCGCCGCCGCGGCCCGCCTCGCCGGAGCGCCCCTCGCGCGTCGCCCGCCGCCTCCCAACCCGCGCCGCCGCCGCGAAGGGCGCGCCGTGCGCCGGCTCTTCGTGCTCCTCGGCGTGCGCGCCACGCGCGGACTCTACCGCGCTCCCCGGTGGGCCGCGAGGGCGGCCGCGATCACCTCGCGGAGCGCCACGCCGTGCGCGCGGGCGCGGGCGAGGCAGTCGTCGTGCTCGGGCTGCGCCCCCACCTCCGCGCCGTCGAGGAGCGCGATCTTCACGCGCACCGGTCCGTAGCGCGTCTCGACCGTCCGGACCTCGCGGCCGAGGACGTCGCGCTCCACCCGCCGGCGGCGCACCCCGAGCGTCGTGGTCTCCGCGAAGAGCACCCGCGTCACCGCGGCCCGCCGCGGCTCCTCGACGAGCGCGGAGACGGTCACCCCCGGGCGCCCCTTCTTCATGGTGATCGGCGTCGCCCAGGCGTCGAGGGCCCCGGCCTCGAGGGCGGCGTCCACCGCCCGGGCGACCATCTGCCCGGTGGCGTCGTCGAGGTTCGCCTCGAGCACGCTCACGTCGGCGACGTCCGCGGGCTCGCCGAGCGTCGCGCGCAGCACGTTCGGGCGATCCGGCCAGGAGCAGGTGCCGACGCCGTAGCCGACCCGCGCCGGCACGAGCCCCGGGAGCGGGCCGAGCTCGACGAGCTCGGCGAGGATCGCGGCGCCGGTGGGCGTGACCGCCTCGCCGGGCGGACCGCCCGGTCGCACCGGCTTCCCCCTCAGCAGCTCCAGCACCGCCGGGGGCGGGATGGGCATGGGGCCGTGGGCGGAGCGGCCGAGCCCGCGCCCGAGCTCGGGCGGCGGCGCGACGAGCCTCGGCCAGCCGAGCAGGTCGAGCGCGACCGCCGCGCCGCAGACGTCCACGATCGAGTCGACCGCGCCGATCTCGTGGAAGTGGATCTCCTCGACCGGCACGCCGTGGACCTTCGCCTCGGCCCGCCCGATCCGCTCGAAGAGCGCCCGGGCGACGGCGCGCGCCCGGGGCGGCAGGCCGCTCCCGTCGACGAGGGCGAGGATCTCGCCGAGGCCGCGGGCGTGGGGCTGCTCCCCCTCGACGACCACCTCCACGTGCGTCCCGGCGATGCCGCAGTCGGTCTTGCGCGACACCGCGAGCCGCCAGCCCGGGACGCCGAGGGTGCGCAGCGGCCCCTCGATCGCCGCGGGGGGGACGCCGAGGTCGATGGCCGCGGCGAGGAACATGTCGCCGGCGATCCCGCCGATGGGCTCGAGGAGGAGGAGCGGCACGCGGGGGAAGCTTACTCTCGGGCGATCAGCCCCGCCACGACCGCCGCGCCGAAGCCGTTGTCCACGTTCACCACCGTGACGTTCGGCGCGCAGGAGTTGAGCATGGTGAAGAGCGGGGCGAGCCCGCCGAGGGAGGCCCCGTAGCCGACCGAGCACGGCACGCCGATCACCGGCCGCCCGACGAGCCCGCCGACCACCGACGGGAGCGCCCCCTCCATCCCGGCCACCACGATGACCGCGCGGGCCCGGTCGAGATCCTCGCGCCGCGAGAGGACCCGGTGCAGGCCCGCCACCCCGACGTCGTAGACCCGGAGCGCCTCCACCCCCATGACGTCGAGGGTCGCGGCCGCCTCCTCGCAGACCGGGATGTCCGAGGTCCCCGCGCAGCAGACCGCCACCGGGCCGCGCGCCGGCACGTCCATCCGGCCCCGGCGCAGCGTGCGCGACACCGGATCGTAGACGGCCCCCCGGATCGCGCGGCGCACCGGCGCCGCCTTGTCCGGCGAGAGGCGGGTGACGAGGAGCGGGCCGCGGCGCGCGAGCTTGCGCGCGATGGTCGCCACCTGCGCCGCGGTCTTCGCCTCGGCGAGGATCACCTCGGGGAGCCCGACCCGCAGCGCCCGGTGGTGGTCGATCGTGGCGACGTCCCCGACCCGCTCGTAGGGCGCGCCCTTGAGCCGCCGGACCGCCTCGTCGAGCGTCGCGTCGCCGTCGCGCACCGCGGCGAGGAGCCGTCGCAGCCTGGTCTCGTCCATCGGACGAGTGTCTACCGCACCTCGAGGTGCGAGAGGAGCCTCGCGATCCGCTCGGGCTCCGGCATGACGAGGATGAGCCCCTCGAGGGCCGCCCCGCCGTCCTGCGCCCAGGCCGAGAAGCGGGTGGCGAGGGCGACCGAGCCGGCGTGCGAGACGAGCCGCTCGACGCACTCGCGCCCGTTGCCGCGCGCGAAGCTGGGCACCGAGAGGAGCAGCTTCTCGCCGACGAGCGCCGCGATCGCCGACACGAAGGCGGACCCGACGATGTTGCCCGACTCGAGGAGGGCGCTCTCCGCGAGGCCGCTCCAGCTCCCGGTGGGCGGGAAGCCGAGCAGGGCGGCGAGGTTCTCCGCGTCCGCCTCCGGGAGCGCGAGGAGCAGGTCGCCGGTGAGCGGCCCCTCGAGCTTCACGCCGACCGCGACGAGATCCTGGCCGAGGCCGCCGAGGAACGAGGCGATGGCGCCCGGCCCGGCGCCGACCCAGGCCTCCGGGACGTCCATGTCGAAGCGGCGCCTCGCGAGCTTGCCGAGGGCGGTGATGGCCTGGCCGCAGCCGATCGAGGCGACCTCCTGCAGCACGTCGACGTCGCGCGGGCCGAAGGTGGTCATGCGGCGAGCAGCCTCTGCACGTCGAGGATGAACACCGGCCGGCCGTTGCCGAGGACGGTCACGGCGGAGAGGCCGGGCACGGCGTCGAGGGGCGAGCCGAGCGGCTTCAGCACCGCCTCGTGCTGGCCGAGGAGCGCGTCCACCGCGAGGCCGACCCGGCCGCCCTCGCCGTCGGCCACCACGATCGCCCGCGCGTCGCGGGCCGTCCCGGCGAGGCCGAGCAGCCGGTCGAGGTCGTGGACCGGCACGAGCGCGCCGTCGTAGGGCAGGACCGGCGCCCCCTGGCTCCGGTCGAGGCGGGACATCTCCACCTGCGCGGCGCCGTGCACCTTCGCGATGGGGAGCCCCAGCACCTCGTCGGCGACCCCGACGAGCAGCACCGGCTGGACGGCGACCGTGAGCGGCAGCCGCAGGGTGATGCGCGAGCCCGCCCCGGGGGTCGAGTCGATCTCGATCGCGCCGCCCACCGCCTCGACCGTGCGCTTCACCGCGTCGAGGCCGACGCCTCGCCCCGAGACGTCGGTCACGGTCTCCGCCGTCGAGACGCCGGGGAGGCAGGCGAGCAGCAGCGCCTCGCCCTGGTCGAGGCCCGCCGCGGCCTCGGCGGAGAGGGCGCCCCGCGCCACCGCCGCCGCGCGCAGCTTCGCCGGGTCCATCCCCTTGCCGTCGTCGGCCACCTCGACGATGACCCGGTCGCGCTCGCGCCGGGCGTGGACGGTGATCCGGCCGGTGGCGGGCTTGCCGGCGAGGAGCCGCAGGTGGGGCAGCTCGATGCCGTGGTCGGCGGCGTTCCGCAGCACGTGCACGAGCGGATCGGAGAGCTCCTCGAGGATGGCGCGGTCGAGCTCGATCTCCGCCCCCTTCACCTCCACCTCCACCTGCTTTCCGAGCTTGCGGGCGACGTCGCGCGCGGCGCGCGGGAGCCGCTCGGTGACGAGGGCGAGCGGCGTCATCCGCACCGTCATCACCTTGTCGTGGAGATCCTTCACGATGGCGTGGAGCCGGTCGGCGCCCTCGTCGAGGGCGGCGCGCCGGTCCGGCGGGAGCCCGCGGCCCACCTCGCGGATGCGGGCGGTGGCGAGGATGAGCTCGCCGACCGCGTCGAGGAAGCCGTCGAGGATCTCGGTCCGCACCCGCACCGTGCGGGTCGGCTCCTGGGCGGCGGCGGGCGCGGCGCCGTCGCGCGCGGGCGCGGCCGGGGCCTCGGGCTCCGCCTCCTTCAGGGCCACGCCCGAGATGTCGGAGATCTGGGCGAGGGCCCGCTCGAGCGCCTGGAGCGGCTCGGCCGTGTCGAGCTGGACCTGGAGCTTCTTCCCGGGGATCCGGCCCGCCTTGAGGTCCTCGACGGTCGGGCTCGACCGCGAGACGCCGCCGAGGCCGGTGAGCTTCTTCACGACGAGGAAGGCCCGCACCGCGGGGACCGGGCAGCTCCCCGCGATCTCGACGTCGACGAGGACCCGGCGGGCCGCCCGGGAGGGCTCCTGGCGGACCGGCGCGGGAGTGGGCGTCGCCGAGCGCACCTCGGGGACGGCGGCCGCGGGCGCGCTCACGGGCGGCGCCGGCGCGGGCGGGACCTCCCCTCGCGACGCGGAAAGCCCCGGCGCCGCCGCGGGGG
>OBLY010000148.1_pt1 | contig 10215 bp, 6 predicted proteins | sample 1539041 | NCBI WGS metagenome assembly OBLY01 (sample SAMEA2690973, study PRJEB22502) | sediment metagenome | biome: Billabong; feature: Tropical; material: Sediment | place: Australia | collected 2013-05-14 | depth 1 m
GGGAGCGATGAAAAATTTGCCCTGCTGCTCGTGCTTCTTGGAAGCCTTGTTGCTATCTTCCCAGAGATATTATACATTGTAGATGCCATGCCTGTGGCGCGCTTTAACACTATTATGAAATTGCATCTCCAGGTATGGGTCCTGTGGGGGATTGCCTCCTCATATGCAATATATTATATTCTCGGGCAGGACAGGGCGGGAAGGTTTAGAAAAATGACCCTTGCTATCTGGTCTGTAGCTGTTGTTTTTATGGTTTTCGCATCCCTTGTTCATCCTGTCGCATCAACTACAAGCTGGACGAGCGGCACTACGTCTTTCGGCTCATCGACGCGCGGGACTCTGGACGGGACTGCATATGTGAGCAAAGAAAACATCGACGATTACAGGGCAATCCAGTGGATTAACAGGAACGTTACAGGCATGCCCGTGATTCTGGAAGCGCCCGGCAGTGCTTATACATACTCATCGCGCATCTCCACTCTCACTGGGCTTCCGACCGTGATCGGCTGGACTTCGCACGAAATAATATGGGGCAATAGCTGGGATAAAGTTGATGGGCGCGTCAGGGACGTAAATACGATATACTCAACAACCGAAAAGGGAAAAGCGGTTGAACTTTTGAGAAAATACAATGTACAGTATGTTTATGTCGGAGATATCGAAAAAGATAAGTACCCCCGAACAGGATTGCAGAAATTCAATGACAATGGGCTTTTTGAGCCTGTGTATAATGACAGCGCGCGAATATATAAGGTGAAATGATGCAATGGCTTCTGTTCAGTGCCAGTTTGTGATTTTAACGGGTATGGCAGGAAAACGTTTTAAGTAATAGGATAATGTTGGACACCGAATATGAATGATTTTGACAGGATCAAACGACTAAAAAAAGAAAAAAATGCTATAATCCTTGCTCACAATTACCAGCGCGGCGATGTCCAGGATGTTGCTGATTTCGTGGGCGACTCCTTCGGCCTGAGCCAGAAAGCAGTTTCAAGTGGCGCGGACGTAATAGTTTTCTGCGGCGTGGATTTCATGGCAGAGAGCGCTGCAGTCCTCAATCCCGGGAAGACAGTGCTTATGCCTGAATTGAGTGCCCAGTGCCCTATGGCAGGCATGATAACACCCGGCTCCCTGAAGCTTGAGAAAGAGAAACACCCCGGGGCGGCTGTTGTCTGCTACGTGAATACTTCCGCAGCCGTAAAAGCGGAGAGCGATGTATGCTGCACCTCAGCGAATGCCATTAAAGTTGTGAATTCAATGGAAGAAGATGAGATTATCTTTGTCCCTGACAGGAATCTTGCATTATACGTTGCTGCCAACACTGAAAAGAAGATAATCCCTTGGAACGGGTACTGTCCCACCCATCATCTGATATTACCAGGCGATATCCTTCTTGAAAAGGAGGAGCATCAGGATGCTCTTGTTCTTGTCCACCCCGAATGCAGGCCTGAAGTTGTAGCTCTTGCAGATAAGGTATTGAGCACATCGGGCATGCTGAAATATGCGGCACAGTCCTCTTCAAAGGAGTTTATCATCGGCACTGAGATAGGACTTTTGCACAGGCTGAACAGGGAAAACCCCGGCAAGAAGTTCATCCCTGCAACGCGATATGCTGTCTGCCCGAATATGAAAATGAACACACTGGGAGGCATAATCCGCGCGCTTGAACGGGGTGAGCATGTAATAAAAGTGCCCGAAGATATCAGGAAGAGAGCGAAACTGGCGCTTGATAGGATGCTGGAAGTGGGACGGGGCGATTGAGCACTAAAGGACGCCTTTCGTGCTCGGCACACCTGAGCCGCTTATTTTGACAGCTCTTTTCAGCGCAACGCCGAAGGCTTTGAAGAGCGCTTCTATCTTATGATGGTCATTTTCCCCTATGACCTCCGTATGGGCGTTGATACCTGCATTGTTCACCAGCGATTCAAAGAAATGCCGTGTATTCTGGGGATTGAACCCGCCTATTTCCTGGCTTGCGAATGAGGCATTAAAAGCAAGATAGCTCCTTCCGCTGATATCGATGGCAACCGTTGCAAGCGCGTCATCCATGGGCACACGCGCGTCCGCAAAGCGCTCGATACCTTTCTTATCACCAAGCGCTTTCGCGAGCGCACTGCCAAGAGTTATCCCCACGTCCTCCACAGTATGATGATCATCCACTGTGAGGTCGCCGCGCGCGGAAACTTTAAGGTCAAGGGAGCCGTGTTTTGCAAAAGAGTTGAGCATGTGGTCAAAGAAGGCTATGCCTGTGTTGATGTCTGTGTTACCTGAGCCTTCCAGTGAGAGCTTTATTTCGATATCGGTCTCGTTGGTTCTTCTTGTGACTTTGGATTCGCGCATGAGGGGATTATATTAATTGGTTGGAATATAAAGGTATGTAATTGGGAGATTACTTGATATTTAATGCAATCAAATTTAAACAGCTTATAAGCGCTTATTCTCCAAGCTCTCTCAATAACCCCAGAGCAGCAAACTTAAATCTCCGTAATCTTAATCGCCTGCACAGGACACTGCACCTCGCACGCCCGGCAGAAGACGCACGCCGGCTCGTTCACGGGGTCGGATTTTTTATCAGATACAGGATGCCCTGGCGAATCAACCCAATCAAAAACCCCGACAGGGCAGACCGAGATGCAGATGCCGTCGCCTTCACAGACATCATGATCAACAGCAACAGAAGTACCGTGTACGCCGAGCTTCTCGGGAGGCTTCACTTCGCCCCTCATCTTATGTCCATTATGCTCGCCAACGGTAGATTTATTCATGAATTCCGGGTCTATAGGCATATTGTTTCCCACTTCCTTGATAAAGAGCATATACCGCAGGGTATAAAAGGTTTTTCTTGCTTTTACCTATCCCGGCGTATAGTCATAGATATTTCCGGAGGTCAATGCTCTCTTTTTTATGAATCAAACTCCGGCTTTCCTAAAACTTCACCGTAAACTACTTAACTATTTGAACCGTAGAAAAACTATGGGAGAATTCATCGTTTTAGAGCCTAAGTGCGAGAATTGTGGAAATCCGATCGATGATTGCAAGTGCGTATGTCCCTATTGCGGCGAAACAGCCTTGTGCGATTGCTGCATAGGAAGGGATGCTGTCACCGGCGGGTAAAACCAGGTATTAACAGGCGTACCAGGTGAAAAGAGTATGAGTAGAGATGACTTTATCTGGATGGCTGGGGGACCTCAGGGGAGCGGCGTGGATTCAAGCGCCAACATCTTCGCGCGTGCCTGCTGCTATGGCGGACTTCATATGTTCGGGCAGAGAGAGTATCATTCTAATATTAAAGGGCTTCACAGCTATTTCCAGATCAGGGTATCCCCTAATGAGCTAAAAGCCATTGCAAGCCGCGTCGATCTGCTATGCACGTTCGATGCCGACAGCATTGTGAGGCATATCTGGGAGGCGTCTCCCGGCGGGGGGATCATCTGCGATTCCGAGCTTCTGCCAAAAAAAATAACCGAAATCCCGACCCTCTCACACTCTTTCCGGGAAGAATTCCAGAAGACGCTGGATGAAAAAGGGATAAAGCCTGAGACAGTGGGCGATCTACTCAATGAAGTAAAAAAGGATGGCGTGCGGATTTACGCCGTCTCTTACCTGGACCTGCTAAAGCTGCTTTCAAAAGAGCTGGGTGAAGAAAAGCTCAGCAAACTGACCATAATGACGAATATCCTTGCGGTGGGCATCTCCTTTGGCATTGTGAACTACGATAAAAAATATGTTGCTACAGCCATTGAAAAAATATTCGGCAAGAAAGAAAAGATAATCTCCATGAATGTTCTCGCGTTTAATCTCGCATATGATTATGCAACAGCGAATTTTAAAGACTTTGGATTCAGCCTGAACGCTATCCAGACAGATGAAAAAAGGATTTTTATACAGGGAACCCAGGCTGTTGCTCTGGGCAAGCTCGCAGGCGGGTGCAGGTTCCAGAGTTACTATCCGATCACGCCGGCAGGTGATGAGAGCACGTACCTGGAGGAGAATGAGGTGCTCGAGCTTGAAAAGACAGCCCTGAAGCAGCAGCAGGGAGGGTCTATCCTTGTCATGCAGACAGAGGATGAAATCGCCGCGGTCAATATGGCATCGAGTGCTGCTCTTACAGGCGCCAGAGCGGCGACGAGTACCTCAGGACCGGGTTTCTCATTGATGGTCGAGGGGCTGGGCTGGGCAGGTATCAACGAAGTCCCGACGGTTATCAGCTTCTACCAGCGTGGGGGGCCTTCAACCGGGCTTCCGACGCGCCACGGCCAGGAAGACCTCAGGTTCGCCCTTCATGCTTCCCACGGCGAATTTCCGCGGATTATACTGTGCTCGGGTGATATTGAAGAGTGCTTCTACGATGCAGCCCGCGCATTTAATTATGCTGAACGCTACCAGACGCCAGTTATACACCTGACCGATAAGGCAATAGCCAACAGCAGCAAAAGCTGCCGGATATTTGATACTAATTTAATAAGGATAGAACGCGGACAACTGCTAACAGAAGCAGATGTAAGCGGTAAAGAATACAAGCGTTTCCGCTTCACAGAATCCGGAATATCCCCCAGGGTTCCCCTCGGAACTTCAGGTGTTGTATTCTGGAACACAGGCGATGAACATAACGAACTCGGACATATCACCGAGAATCCTGCTGTGCGGACACGCATGGTCGAGAAGCGGATGAAAAAGCTCAAGCTTGCTGATAAGGAGATACCTACCCAGGAGCGGGTCAATTTCTTCGGAGATGAGGATGCGCCCGTGACCATTGTGAGCTGGGGTTCCCCAAAAGGCGCTATACTTGAGGCTATGGAGAGACTTCGCCGGGAGAGCTATAAAATTAACTTTTTGCAGATACGTATGCCGCATCCGCTGCCGAGAGAATATATTGCGAAAGTGCTGGGTACAGCTACCAAGAGAATAGATGTGGAAGGGAACTATTCAGCCCAGATGGCTAGTATAATCCAGGAAGAAACCTGTATATCTATCGATTACTTTGTGCTCAAATGGAACGGAAGACCCATGACTTCTGATGAGCTATATGATGCTTTCCTGCTTATCTTGCAGGATAAAGCCCCGGCAAGGCAGGTGTTGACCTATGGCTCTTAAGCTTGCTGATTACAGAACTCCGCTCTTTAACGACTGGTGCCCGGGGTGTGGGAATTTCGGAATACTGACCGCGTTGCAGATGGCTCTCGTTGACCTTCAGTTACCGCCTTCCAGGGTAGCCATATTCTCAGGAATAGGCTGCCACGGCAAGATGCCGCACTGGATAAATGCCTATGGAGTCCACACGCTGCACGGCAGGGCTCTGCCTTTCGCCATCGGAGCCAAGCTTGCAAATCCGGAGCTTGAGGTCATCGTCCATTCAGGTGATGGCGATGGGCTTGGTATCGGGGCGGGTCATTTCGTCAATACCGGAAGGAGGAACATAGACATGACCTACATCATCCACGATAACGGTGTCTATGGTCTTACAAAGGGACAGGCTTCACCTACGCTGAAACTGGGTGTCCAGACAAAGGCTCTTCCGCGGCCCAACATTAACGAGGGAGTTAATCCGATAGCTCTGGCGCTGGCTTCAGGGTATACTTTCATAGCCAGGAGCTATGCCTTTGATGTTGCACACCTGAAAGAGACTATCAAAAAAGCTATCCAGCATCGCGGGATGGCGTTAGTGGTTATTCAGCAGCCCTGCCCGACATACAATAATCTCAATACAAAGGACTGGTATTCAGGCGAAGACCGAAGGGATCCTGCTACTGGAAAACCTGTTCCGCGGGTGTACAAACTTGAGGAGACAGGCTTCGATGGGATAGTTCGCAGCCCTGAGGAGATGCTCCAAAAAAGCGTGGCAGCATTAACAAAAAGCCAGGAGTGGGGAGACAGGATACCGATGGGTGTATTCTACCAGAATGAGCTTGTTTCTACCTACCAGGAGAGAATAGCCCACAGGATAGCAGGTTACCTTGAGAACCCTCCTGCAAAACAGGTTATCAGCGATTCGGAAGGAAAAACGGTGACCAGCTTGGCAAAGATGCTGGATGAACTTAAGGTAACAGGTTGAATGATTCTCTGGGCTTACAAGGTTTTACATGCTAATTAGCAATGATCGGATTATATAGGGTACATTCCTTGGTTTTGATTTTACCCAGCATTTTGATGTCTGGGGATATGCGGTCGAAGAGATTGCCGGGATACTTGGCTCTTCGGGTTTCAGGAATGTTGAGCTCTCAGAGAACCTTGATTTCGTTGCAGTGAACAAAACCAAAAATCCTATAAGTCTTTACTTCCGTGCAAGGGTAGGGGAAAACATATGAAACTGTTCTGTGTACAATGATGCGAAGATACTACTGAAAAAAGAGCAGGCGGTTTACATGAGCCCTGAAGAATCTTTTATATTTACTGCAAAGAGTGACTGCAAGTACATAGTCGCCGGGACGCATACGACGCCGCATGGGCACTAGGTCACCTGTCCAGCACTATCGCAGCCTCTTTTCCCACGAATATAAGTGATTCGAATTTCGCAGCACGCCCTTTATACATAAGGTAGGGCTCGATGACCCATAACCCTTTCATCGGTGTATGGTTTCCCGATGATACAAAAGGCGCATTCGCTCTTAATATCAGGTACGAGAGCCCTGGCTCAGGTAGCTTCTGCCATACAGCAGGGAGCCTGCACAGGCGGTGCCCCATGGAGATGAACGGCGGGTATTCAATCGTATAGTCCGGTTTTGCCTGGATAAGCCCCTTTGCGTAGCTAAATACATCCGCCACGGTCATGCCCGGGCGTATGTATTCGGCAATCTGGCATGAAACTTCATAAGCATAAGAAACAAATGCTTCAAGTTCCGGATTATTGCCCGCCATATGGCTGATAGTATAATCTGCAGGATAATCGTTATAAACCGGGGCGATATCTATCAGCACGATATCGTTCTCATGCAGGATGCGCGAGTATCTTGCCAGGTAGCTTGAAGTAAGGGCATATATGCTCTTCAGCTTGGCACTTCCTTCGCCCACGCCTATTATGGGCATGTGCCAGTGCTGTTTCACGCCATTGCTTCGGAAAACTTCATATGCGGCATCTTCAATTTCCTTTTCCGTCATGCCGGCTTTGATTTTATTTATGATTTCATTACATATTCCTTTAGCGAAGTCCCTTGCTGCAAGGTATCCTCCCAAGGCTTCATCTGTCAGTTCAATCTGATTCATCCACTCCCTCCTGTGGGTATAAATTGAGACCTGTTAAATTTTATATTGGTTCAAGGTAACAAAAGTCTATTGTTCATATTTGGCAGAAAAAGCAATAGTTTCAGGCTGTTTTTTGGTTAACTAATGTTACTTAATAAATTAATATGCGAAAGATTTAAATATACATTAGCATCATAAACATAATGCGCATTATAAGTATAATTAGATATCCATATCTTCGGTAAAAAACGCTGCAATCCGCAAGATGGGTCGATAGGAGTCCATAGTACTATGAAAGGGAAAATTATCCTAGGAAGTTTGATTGTGTTATATATAGCACTAGCCGTACCGAATGTGAGCGCAGCAGCTACTGATTGTAATCCTTGTCATCAATCATATGTCATAGTGATCCAAGCAAAGCAACATGGTGGTACAGATAATTGTCTAATATGCCATAAAGGGGCTTACGATAAAAGCGATCATCAAACATATGGTTATATCGGTTACATAGTAAACGAGACAACTTGTAGACAGAGTCAGTGCCACTCTACAACATCTGGAGGGACTGCACTGCGCCCAATCAATGAGAGCCACGGCAATTATTATCATGGTCAAAATTATGCGGACTGCACGCAGTGCCACTTTGCAAATACTACACAGAAGTTTCCTCTAAATAATTCCTTATATGTTCATGATCATAATTTTACTGTCGAGTACAACTTCTATAACTACAGCCTCTATGGTATGCCTCTCAGTACAAATGGCGGTGTGGGCAAGGGCATGTTCCCTTATTATACTTGCACATTGACTTGCCATGGAACCGGAAGCTATTCTATAGAGACTAAAGTCGTCGACTGGAACCAGAGCAAACATGCCCAGTCAAGGGTAAGTAACAGCGATAGCAAAAACTCCTGTGCTTCCTGCAAGTCTCCAACCAACTTCAATGGGAATTCCTCTGACACATCTGCAATTGCAGCGGCTGATTGGCAGGGTATTCAGTGCAGGATATGCCACAATATCCATAATGATACCTACAGTGGTGCCGGTACACCACCCATATATATTGCATTTTACAACAGAACTGCAACTCTGGCGAGTTCGACTGGCTCAGCCGTATATGACCAGGTCCCTAATGCTACAGTATTGTGCGAGAAATGCCATCAGCCCGGTAGCAGCCGCGATAGCAATTATGCAGGAGTGCATAAAGATACTGTGGGATTCGATTGTGCGGATTGCCATGTTAATGGAACATATAGCAATTACAATCACACGTTCAATGTCCAGAACCCAACCTCAGGCGTGGAAGGCTGCCCTGTATGCCATAACTTAGCCGACCATACTTGGCAATTCACTTCAAAGCATACGAATGTGGAGTGCTGGGCATGCCATGACCAGACCGTAGTTTATAATAGTACCAGCGGTAATGCTACAAGCCCCGGCAACACATATGGTATATGGAACGATCCATCAACCGGTAACTGGACAACGTATAAGGTATCGCACAGTGCACCCGCAGCATGGGTACTTCACAACATAACCAAGAGCGTAAGCTGCGACAAGTGCCATCTCGGCAACTCGACGTATAATGGCACGATTGGACCTGCGTTTTCCTGCTCCAGCTGCCATTCCTCATACGCCAGCGCGGTCAACTCCTCACAGCATAACCAGACCCTAAATGCAAGCGCACCTGGGTGTACTGACTGCCATGTAGGATATCAACCCAGCTACGGGCATACAAATGGAACCAAGGGTTATGTAGTGAATGGAAGCAACACCTGTACGAACTGCCATAACACCAGCGTTAGTATTAATAATCGCATTCCCCCTGGCTTTGATTTTGGTAATATGTCTACAGCAGACTGTACACAATGCCACTTCCCAAACACGACAACACGATTCAGTCTGAATACATCGCTCTATACACATGACCACAACAACCTGACAGTTGAGCATAACTACTATTATTATAATCAATCAGGGACGATTCGGATGCCTCTCAAGAGTAATGGTGGAGTAGGCGAAGGACAGTTCCCATTCTGGACATGCACACAATTCTGTCACGGTAGAACCAGTAATTTCCCAAGCCTTGATAATGCATCCATTACCTGGCTCAATAGTAAGCATGCACAGTCACTGGTAGAACCCCCCCTTGACCAGAAGATTTCCTGCGCCAAATGCAAGTCGCCTGTGAATTATAATGATAGTGCTGCTAATAAGAGTGCACTTGTTCCGGTGGCAGATTGGCAGGGTATCCAGTGCAGGGTATGTCATGATATTATGAATATCAGTTATAGTAACTCAACGGGTGGAAAGCCACTGGCGTTCTATAATGCAACAGCCACCAGTAACCTAACTACTAACCCGTCAGGTTCAATAATATATGACCAGGTTCACAATGCTACTGAATTGTGCGAGAAGTGCCATCAACCAGGAAGTTCGCATGATAGCAAATATGCAGGAACTCACAAAGATCCGGCTGGCGCGAATTTCACCTGTGCAGACTGCCATTTGAACACCACGAGTGTCTCGAATGGAGGATTTAATAATAGATCACATTCATTCGAGGTTATGAATGTCTATACGGGCGTAACAGGCTGCGAAGTATGTCATAGTGCATCAGACCATAACAATTCATTCCAGTTCACGTCGAATCATACAGGTAAAGCAACATGTGAAGCGTGTCATGATAAGACAGTTGCCATGAATGGAACTGATTATGCTGTGAGTTCTGATAATAAGAACGGTCTATATCTGGATAACGCGACTGGAGAAGTATCCAGCTGGAAAGGTTCTGCCGCCTCCCCCACAACATGGCCGTTGCACAATATAAGCAGGGATGTTAGTTGTAATAAGTGCCATGGTACTAAGTCGGCTGTAACGGGCTTATTATTAGCGCCGACATTTGGAGACATGGGCTGTGTAAAATGCCATCCTTCATACGCAAGCGCAGTTAATAACTCAATGCATAACCAGACCCTGAATCCTGGTGCGCCCGCCAACTGTACAGTCTGCCATACAGGGTATGATACACTGCAT
>OBLY010000149.1_pt1 | contig 10189 bp, 8 predicted proteins | sample 1539041 | NCBI WGS metagenome assembly OBLY01 (sample SAMEA2690973, study PRJEB22502) | sediment metagenome | biome: Billabong; feature: Tropical; material: Sediment | place: Australia | collected 2013-05-14 | depth 1 m
CCGCCGGTACACGGTAGAAGGTCACCGGGAAAAAATACGGCCACTCCGACCAGCCGTAGAATCCCATCAGGTCTTCGATCCGGTCAAGGGTGTAAGCCAATCCATAGACGCTCAAGGGACGTTTATGCCCCAACAGCCACATATTCATCAGCAGTTGAGGCACGCCAGACACATGGTCGGGATGAAAATGGGTCAGGATCAAATCAGTGAGATTTTGATACTCCACCCCGGCTTTTTGAAGCCGTAGAACAGCGTTATTCACGCAGTCGATCAGGATGGTCCGCTGTTTCCCCACGATGACCATGTGGGTGTTCTCATGGTCTTCATCTGGGATGGCATTCGATGTTCCAAGGAAGATGAGTTTCGCCACCGGGATGCCTTTCTGTTCTCGTTGCTACCCCTATTTTACCGCCCATGCCAATAACGCGGGGGTCACCCAGGTCTCGATTATGGCAGCAATAGTTAGGAGCGGCAGGACGAGTCCTAAGCCGACTTTCATCCAATCCGCCACTGCATTGATGAACACCTCCCCCAACGTCCGCTGCGGTCGCGGCGTCACCAGGGCAATGCCGATATAGAGAATTGCGGCGCTTGAAAGGATCAGTGCGGGGATCTCGAAGATCCCATGGGGCAATAACCCGAAGAGTCCCACTTTCAAGGGAGGTTTTCCAAGTGCAGCGACCAGCGGAAAGACCGCCCCGATGATGCCCATGTTGAGCAGATAAATGATGGTTCCCAAAACGCCAAAGGAGACCAATCCCAGAAGAAGGATCACGACAGTCGCCTGGAGATTGTGCCCCCAGACCCGCGGGAAGGATAGACCTGAAGGAAGAGGCGAACCGAATTGCTTGGACAAGGAAGCGGAAATGTTGGCAGTATCGGTTTGGCCGAGAATCTTATCGATATTGAGGGAAGTCCAACCGTATCCGCCGGCCACGGCCATCAACCCGATCACGATGGTCAAAACAATCGCCAGGGATTGCTTCCGCACGGTCTTGACCAATTCGACCTGGAACCAACCGATCACCGACCTGGCTTCACCCCGGAAGGATTTCCAGAACGTTTGCGCCATCCAGCGAAAATTGAGGATGTCGATCTCACGGCCCAACAGGGCCTCCCGCTGGAAATGGGCGATCCCCACCCTGGCGAGCAGCACCGCCATCACCGTTACTGCTGCCACAGCCAGCCAGAGGACCTGATCGTTCCCCCAGAACAACAGGACACTTTCCCCCTGGATGAGCAAGGCCATGGGAATGACGATGAAGGAGGCCATCAGGCTGGAGGCTCTCACCGAGGTGGCCTGCGTGGAGATGAGGATGGCGCCGCTCACCATTAAGACCGCCTGAACGGTGGTCAGGATGAGGGTCTGGGCCAGCCGGTTGGCATCCGGAAAGTGAATATGCTGAAAATAGAGTCCCAGAAGATATACCCCGATTCCAATATAGGAAGTCAGGAGCGGAGCCGCCGTCCCCGCGAACAACTTGCCCAGGAAGAGGTGGTGGTCCTCCAGGGGGCTGCAAAGGAGCGGTTCAATGGTGCCGCGTTCCTTCTCCCCGACAAACGATTCGAGGGCGATCACCAGCGAGACGGTGATCGGGAAGAAGCCCACCACCATTAAGAGGAATGGGACCAATCTCTCCGCAATTAGAGGCGTGCCGTACTTCGTGGTGAAGTTGATGGCTGCCTGCGCGCCCAGGTCCGCCAGGAAGGGCAGGATCAAGGTCAGGAAGAAGATGGGGAAAATGATCCGCCAGTCGCGCAATTGGTCGCGCATTTCCCGCCAGGCGACCAGCCAGATCATGTCCCAATCCTCCCTCATTTTCTTAATCATTGCTTCACCAGGGCCATAGCCGCCAAATAGACCTGTTCGAGCGTCCGCGGCAGCTCCTGCAACGCCACCACCTCCACGCCGCGCTGCATGAATTCCCGCAGCAGGATCGGGTTGGCGGTTTCAGGGTCTTGAACCCGAACTCTTGGGCCGGTCTTTTTCTCTCCCACCAGCATGACGCCGTCCGGCAGGCCAAAGGAAAGCGACGGCCATTCCCCCTTCACTTTGATCTCATATTCAGCCGGACCGAGCAAGCGCTGTTTCAGCTCTTCGATAGTGCCGCTGACCAGGATGCGTCCGCGGTAGATGATGGCGATCTGGGTGGCCAGCATTTCCGCTTCGACCAAGTTATGAGTGCAGAGGATGATCGTCCGCTGCTGGCTGCGCAGGCTGGCGATGGCCTTCCGTACCAACTGGGCTGACTCGGGATCCATGGCCGAGGTGGGTTCATCCAAGAGCAGGATCGGAGGCGCGTGCAGCAATGTTCGCGCCAAGGCCAGTTTCTGGCGCATCCCCTTGGAATACTGTCCGATGGAACGGTCCATCACCTCTGTCAAGCCGAAATAGTCCATCCATTCCTGACTGCGTTGCTGACGGGTGGATGAGTCCAGGCGGTAGATCCGCCCATAAAAATCCAGGTATTCCCGTCCAGTCATGCGTAAATAGAGGCCGTGCTGTTCGGTCAACACCCCCACGGAGGCGCGCACTTTCTCAGGAAAACGGGTGACATCATGGCCGTTAATGCGGGCCCACCCGCGGCTGGGCATGAGGACGGAGGTCAACATCCGTACGGTAGTGGTTTTGCCGGCACCGTTCTGCCCCAATAAAGCCAATACTTCACCGGGATGGACCTCCAGGGTGAGGCCATCCACAGCCCAATAATCATCAAATTGCTTGCTGAGATCCTGGGTCTGGATCATCAAGCCTTGGCCTGACGAAGCGGGCGAAGGCGATGGTTTATGAAAACCAGAGCTCCCGCACCTATGAAAACAACGATCATGAAAGTCTGGTTGAAATTGATCCCACCTACCTGAGAGGCATCCAAGCGTAGAAATTCAAGGAAAAAACGTCCGATGGCATAGAAGAGCATATAGCCAAAGAAAATATCTCCGGGTTTCAGCCATTTTTCGAAGCGCCGGGCGGCCCATAACAACCCGGCCATCACGAGAACATTCCAGACGGACTCATAAAAGAACAGCGGCTGAAAATAATTGTAGTTTTCGTATCCCGGTACCCGGTGGAGAGGATCGATGTAAATCTTCCAGGGCAGGTTGGTCGGTTTCCCATAAAGCTCCTGGTTGAAGAAATTGCCCCACCGTCCAATCGCCTGGGCCAGAGCCACACCCGGAGCCACCACATCGGCCCACCCGAGGAAGGAGGATTTATTCCGGCGGGACATGATCCACAAAGCCAACGCGCCGCCGATCACGGCACCGGGGATGCCCAGGCCGCCGTTGCGGATATTGATCATATCCAAGGGATGGGTCAGGTACCAGCCCGTCGTGATCCCCTGCGCAACCATGGAAGGCGGCGGAGTGAACACATGCCAGAGGCGGATCCGAATTTCCTGTGGGATGCCCTTTTCCAGGACCACCCAGAAAAGGGCATCCCACAGGAAATTCGGATCCAGGCCCCGGCGCTTGGCTTCCGCCTGCGCCAGGAGCGCTGCCGCGACCACGCCTGCCATGATGAGAATTCCATAGAAATAGATATGGAAAGGCGGGAGGCCAAAAGGAAGAGGAATATTAAAGCCGTTAGGGGGTAAGGTAGGCATAGGTCACTCCTGCTTTTGGGATAACTGGCGGTAGGCATCCTGGCGGGCGCGATAGATGCGCTGCAGGGCCGTTATATTGGCGAACACAGCAATAATAATGAGTGCAATCAAAGGGATATTGAAGATCAAGCCGGGGATCAGCACCAGGTATCGTTCTACGCGGGTCAGAAGTCCTACATTCGCATCCAGTTTGTTGGCGTCTGCGCGAGCTTTCACATAGGAGACCAGCACGGACCCTGCCGCCGCCAGATAAGCGCAAATAATACCGGTGGAATTCTTCACCGATAGATAATAAATGAGAAACCCCAGAAAAAGAAACAACTCCGAATACCGGTCGGTCACCGCATCCACGAACGCGCCCCAGCGGGATGCCTGGTTGCGCATACGCGCAAGAGCCCCATCCATCGCATCGATCGGGCCCATGATGAGCAGCACAATTCCCGCGGTGGTCATATGGTGAAGAGCAATTAGGACGGCCACCCCAGCCGTACCGGCGAGGCCGATCAAGGTCAATACATTCGGGTGGATCCCCGTCCGCTCGAGGGCGGCGGCGATCGGGCCATAATACCAGCGGAACCAAACCCGCATCCGGTCGGTAAAGGATACTCTTTTTTGCTGCTGTTCAATCGGCTCGGTCACTAAAACGCCTCGTAATCAACCATGATTATGACTTGCCCGGATTAATTCTTTATGATTTCCACAAAGGAGATTAAACGGGGCAATCATACCACAACAGTCATACATCTTCTTTTTCTGGATCGGACTCCCCATTCTCCTCATCCGGCTCGAGCAGCACATCCCGGTCCCTGCCTCCCCCCTGCGAGGGACCAACTACTCCCAATTCCTCCAATTTATCCAGCAGGCGGGCCGCCCTTGGATAGCCGATCCGCAGCCGCCGCTGGAGCATGGAGGCGCTGGCCCGCTGCTCCTTCTTCAGGACCGTTATGGCCTGCTCCACCAAGACATCATCGCCATCTTCTTCATCCGATTCATTCAGCATTGATTCCCACGGAGGCTGGGTATCCCTCTCTGGGGTCATCTTCTGCCAGTGGGCAATGACGCGCTCGATCTCCTGGTCAGTGACGATCACCCCCTGAGCTCGCGCCGGGTTCCCCACTTCCGGGTTAAGGAAGAGCATATCCCCGCGACCGAGCAGCGTCTCCGCGCCGGGCAGGTCCAGGATCACCCGTGAATCCACTCCCGAAGCCACGGCGAAGGCCAGCCGGGCCGGGAAATTGGCTTTGATCAATCCCGTCACCACATCCGTGCTGGGGCGTTGGGTGGCTACGACCAGGTGGATGCCAGTGGCCCGGGCCATCTGAGCCAGCCGCACCAGGTTGTGTTCGGTCTGATCAGGCGCGGACATCATCAGATCGGCCAGCTCATCGATCATGACGATGATACGCGGCAGGGTCTGGCCATCCTTCCGCCGCTGGAGGCGGCGATTGTACGAGTCAATATCCCTGGCTTTGGCGGCTTCCAATAATTTATAGCGGTGCTCCATCTCCACCACCACCCAACGCAAGACACCCAGGATGCGCTGAATGTCCGTTTCCACCTTTCCAAAGAGATGGGGAAGACCATTGAAGCGAATCAGTTCGACCATTTTCGAGTCGATCATCACCATGCGCAGGTCTTCGGGGGCGTTGTTCATGGCCAGGCAGGTTGCCAGGGCGGCGATACACACCGACTTGCCCGAACCGGTTGTCCCGGCGATGAGCAGGTGCGGCATCCGCGCCAAGTCGGCTACTACCGGATTCCCGGAAACATCCCGCCCCAATCCGATCGCCAGGGGTGAGCCAACCTTATAGAAGGCATCGGTCTCAAGGATGGGCCGCAGCCGGACGAGCGCCGTTCGGGAATTGGGCACCTCAATGCCCACATACGCCCTCCCGGGCACAGGCGCTTCAATGCGCAGCCTCTCGGCAGAAAGGGCCAGGGCCAGATCTTTTTGAAGGCTGGCGATCTGAGCCACCCTTACTTTCATCTGCTGGGCATCTTCTTCCGTTCCTTTGCGGATAAAGCCTGGTTGGACCGCAAACTGGGTCACCGTAGGACCGACCCGGAATCCAACCACCTTGGCTGGGATGCCAAACTCGGAAAGGGATTTCTCAATAAGCCCAGCTGTCTGGTTGATCGTGCGCTCATCCGGGCGGACGTTTTGCTCGCCCAGGAGTACATTCAAGGGGGGCAGCCGGTCGCCGCGGGGTGGAGGTGCGGACGGACGGTCATCCTGCCTCTCCGCCACTTTGAACGACTTGCGGAATTCCGGGGGCAGCTTCTGGGACTTGCGGGCTGCCACTCCCACCACAGCGGGCTTTTCGGCTACGAGCGGTGAAATGACCGGATTCTCGGACTGGAGCGATTCGGGCAGGCCTGGTTCCTCTTCACCTGCCTGCTGAAGCAGCCAGGATTCCAATGGATGCCATAAACCCAGACCACTCATCAACGCCAGGGCCCACAGAACAAAAATGATCAAGCCTCCCCATAACGGACCGATATATTTCACTCGTAGGATCAATTGGGCCAGCCCCCAGCCCAACTGGCCTCCCCACATTCGCCCTTCGGCGAGACTGTTATTGCTGATGACGGAAAGCACCGCCAGGGTCAGGAAGGCAGCCATCTCGAGGAAAACGATCCGCCCCCAATGGACTTTCATCGGCTGGCGGCTGCGTCGGAACGCCAGCGCCCCCAAGATTCCCGCGAAGAGAACCACCAAGAGATCTCCCCAACCGAACCAAAGATACAGATGTTCCACCCACTGCTCCAGCAGCGTCCCCGCCGAAAGTTTCAGGATGCCCAGGAGGGTCATCAGCGCGAAGGCGAGGAATAGAACCCCCAGGATATCCCAGAGGAAGCGGCCAAAATGGGCCTGGAAATGCGCCAGCCGGTCCATCCAATTCCGAGGCGGGGCCTGTTCCGAATCATCGCTTTTGGAAACGACTGCTGCTTTTTGAGGGGATGCAGCCATATTAATTGAGTTTCATGCTCAGCCCAATCCGCTGGCGGGAAGGATCCACCTGAATGATTCTGACCTGGATATTTTGTCCGGGGGTGAGACTGCTTTTGATGTTGGTATTGGGCGCCAGCGGGATTTCGGAGGCGTGAATCAGTCCTTCGAGGCCTTCCTCTAGCCGGGCAAAGACCCCATACGGAACCAGGGCAGTCACGACCGCCGGGACGATTGCATTGATGGGAAAATGCTCCCCGGCAGTCTCCCAGGGATTGGGCATCAGCCGTTTCAAACTCAAGGCAATCCGGCAGCGTTCAGGCGCCACTTCCATAACAAGCACTTCCACATGCTGTCCGAGCGAGCAGATCTGGTTCGGGTGGGAGACCCGCCCCCACGACAGCTCGGAAATGTGGATCAGTCCTTCCACGCCGCCCAGGTCTACGAAGACGCCAAAATCGGTCACGTTGGTCACTTCTCCGCTCACGTGCTGGCCGGTCTGAATGGTGTTGAAAAGGACCGGGCGTTTTCCAGCTTCGGCCCGCGCCGCCCGTTCGGAAAAGATCATCCGGCTTTCATTGGGAACACATTCGATGATCTTCAATTTCAACGTCCGGCCAATATAGGCCGCTAGGCAATCCTCGCGGATATTTTCCTCCGGCTGAACCGGCAGATCGAGCAGGTGGGAGCAGGGAACAAATCCATTCAGGCCCTCGCCTTCGACCAACAATCCGCCCCGGTTATGGCCAGTCACTTCCAGTGAAACGATCTCATCCTGGCGGAATAGCGACATGGCCCGTTCCCAATCGGGAGCAGGTTTTGAAGTTGGTTCGACCCTTTGACCTTTCGCCACCGGAGCGGCGGCGCGGTTCTCTTCTTCCTGGAGAACTGAAGCCCACCAGCCATCATCTTGGGATGGCATTTCAATTTCATCCGGAATATTGACCATTATGTTTGCCCTACCTCCTCATTAGGAACTTGAGCCTGCGTCTGGCGTTCCATATCCAGGATGACGCGCGCCACTTCCTCAATCGCCACACGTTGTTTCCTGTAAAGATCGGCCTCAGACATTGCCAGACGGTTGGCTACCTCGCGCACTTTCCGACCTTCGACAAATTTCATCTCAAGAATATTGAACAGGATCCATTCCCCTGTAAAGCGCCGTTCCCCCTCAGGGCGGACATTATCCATGGCTTGGCGAAGGATCGATCGTAAAGCATTGGCGGGATTATCATTGTGCTCCCGGAATGCCTGCTGAACGATCTGAAGGTTAAGAAGAGGATTTTGAGTTAACTTGGGGCCTCCCCAATAATGGGTAAGGGCATCCCTGACCCACTCGGCCATATCCGATTCAGGTGGCAGGGTTTCTTCAAGGAGGTTGGCTTTCACATTATATCGTCCCACTGCCCGCAAGCGCTGGAAGACGCTCTGCTGCAGGCGGCGGTCTTGCAAAGCAACCGTGGCTCGATGAAGCAGGATGGCTAAGGCTTCACGCTGGTCTTTCAAAATGGAACTGTCGGATTGATGGGCCACGCCCAAAAGACCAAGCAAAACCGGAGCGCCTTCCAGGGTTTCTGGAGGCAGGTGCAGCGGGAACAACCAATAATCTCCCCAACTGTATTCCTCTCCATCCACATGACCATCGTTAACGACTTGCAAAGCCTCGGAGAGATTGGAGTTCTTTAGCAAGGGAGAGCTTCCGGTGGTCACAATTAAAGACAGTTCATCTCCATCCAGCGCGGCGACAAAGGCTGCTGGAGATTGCAAATGGTCACGCACCGCCGCCAGAACGGCCTCCAGGAACTGGCGCATGTCATTCTGGGTAATCAACCGTTCTTCCAAATTCTGCAAGAGTGCCAAATCCTTCCGATCGCCCCCGAAGAAAATGAATCGCTCCCATAAAGGCGCCACCAGAGTGATGATGTGCTCCAACAGGAGGACCGTGGCCACCATCGCAACAGGCACCGCCGCTGAGTAAGCCGTACCCCACAGTTCGCCTGCCCGGCGTACCAGGGTCATGACTGCCAGGGCCAGGGAAGCCACCACCGGTCCGCGCATGAGCCACTTGAAGAGGCGGCTTTTCACCACCCGGTCGGGCCAGGAAACGCCAAAAAAAGCCACGGCATAGGCCATGATGACAATCAGCCCGGCTACGAAAAGATTGCTGATACAAGCCAGGCCCCAAAACAGGAAGGGATAATTACCGGCAACGGTCGAACCATATAAGAGATAGGGGAAGGAACCTAACGCCGGCGCAGCCGCCCCCGCCAACAGGTAAACCATGCGCCGGCGGCCCGAGCGGGTCAACGTCCGCCGATAGGCTCGCCAGAAATTGACCCACGCCAGCGCCATCAACCCAATGTAGTAGGCTGTAAAGATCTCAGTCCAAAGGGTCCGCTCCAAGTAGGGAGCCGGCTGCTTATCCATCACAACGGGACCTAGCAAATATCCGACCGCCAGGAGTAGCAAGAAGAGAGCCGAAAGCGCATACGTCAAGCGGACCAGTAAACGCCTCCGGCCACGGGAAGGCCTCCCGGTCGTTACCAGCAGCGCATCTGATAAGTGCAAATATGCCGGCGGGAGGAAGATGATGCCGATCCATTCCAGTCGTAGGAAGAGCTGGATCGTTTGTGTATTGGTCGAGGAGGTCTCGAGGGCTTCGGCAGTGAAAACGATGACCACGCACAATAGGATGATAGCAAACGAGCGTGCCACCCGATCCCGTAGGTTGAATGAAAGGGCGTAAAGAAATAGAGAAAATGCCGTGATGGCGATTCCGGCTGTGAGGATCTCGTTTACAGTGATGATCCCCGCCAATAAATCTTGGACCCAACCGCTAAGCATGAATACCATCCATACTTCTCTTTAATGAAAAACCGTCATCGAAAACTGTGGCCAAAAAATAAGGCGATATCTTTCGTCTCGTAATATCTGTCATTATACCCGCAGAATTCATAACCCATTTTCTTTGCCATGGAGATGGCGGGGTGATTCTTGGAGGACATTTCCAGTAAAACCCGTTTGTTCTTCCGCTCCACCGCCCAGGATTGAGCCGCCAGCACGAGCGCCGTGCCCACACCCTGGCGGCGGTAGCGTGGCGAGACAACCATGTCTGACAGCCAGGCAGTATGGGGATGGACCAGGTCATTCATGCGGATATAGCCGATCACCTCATCGCCGATCATGGATGTCAGCAAACCCGACCGCCGGTTCCAGGTTTCAAACAGGGTGGATACCTGGCGGGGGTACGGGACTGTGACTGTCCGGGGGATGCGGATCTCCCGAAAAACCGCCCCCGCCTGGCCATTTTCATGGAGAATATCCATCTGCCAGACATAATCTGTCTGGCAGGAATGGTCAATAGCCATCAAAATGGGGATATCTGTGGCCACGGCAGGGCGGATTTGGACCTCAGGCATTCAGCACCTCATGGATTCTTGACACGTACCGGGATAACACAGGCGGGCAGAGCATTGCCCTTGTTATCGGTCACGACCAATCTTAACTGGTAATCTCCCTGGGGCACGTTGAACGTGTTCCAGTGGCCCAGTTCATGGTTTTCATTCGTGGTAACCTTCCGGCCGGCTTCAATGGTGGACCAACTATCTGTTCCCAGGGGAGCAAATTCATATTTGAA
>OBLY010000150.1_pt1 | contig 10181 bp, 11 predicted proteins | sample 1539041 | NCBI WGS metagenome assembly OBLY01 (sample SAMEA2690973, study PRJEB22502) | sediment metagenome | biome: Billabong; feature: Tropical; material: Sediment | place: Australia | collected 2013-05-14 | depth 1 m
CACCTCGGCCGCAACATGGGGGAGCTGCTCGGCTGGGAGATCTCGGCGTACCGGGCATACGGCCCCGCGTATCTCGCGGATCTCGAGCCGCGACGGGCGAGGGGGCGGATGTACCTGTCCGCCCGGCGCCCGTGGTCGGCGCTGCGCTATCTCTGGCAGGCGGGGAGCGTCTGGAGCGGCCCGGGGCTGTACTACCTCCTGTGGTGCAAGATCGCGGCGCGCGTGCCGTGGCTCCGGCGCCGGGCCTTCGCGCGGTTCGGTCCCGAGCCCGTCCAGGCCGTGCAGCGGCTGCCGCAGGACGTGCTCTTCGCCCAGATCGCGTCGCTGCCCGTGGACGTCGTCCGGGAGCTCGCGGCGCGGCTCTGGGCCCGGCACGCGCCCGACCAGACCGTCGAGCGCGAGGATCTCGACTGGCTCCGCCGCCGGTGCCCGGGGGCGCACGTCGTCCTGAGCAGCGCGTCGCCGCTCGAGATGGCCGAGGTCGCCGCGCGCCAGCTCGGGTTCGACGACGTCATCGCGTCCTCCCCGGGGCGGATCAACGGTGGCCGCGCCAAGCTGGCCGAGCTCCACGCGCGCTACCCCGAGCTGCGCACGCCGGGCGTCGTGACGGTCGGCATCTCGGACACCGGCTACGGCGAGGATCACTGCTGGACCGAGGCGTTCACGCACGTCATCGACGTGAACAGCAGCTCGCCCTTCCCTCCCATCGTGCCCGCGACGTCGCCCCTGCGCGCCGTGTTCTCCGCCTCCGTCCTCACCCGCGCGGAGAAGGATGCGCGCGCCCGCGGCGAGCCGGTGCTCGACCCTCGCCGGGGCCGGGTCGCCGGCGGCGACCGCTCCTTCGGGCCGACCGAGCTCGATCGCCTCCTCGCGCCGATCCGCGCCGCCATGGATCGCCTCGGCGCGTCTGCGGGCGCGTCGGCCGAGGACGTCGCGTTCGGCCTCGCGCGCATGCGCGAGCGGGCGCGCGCCGTGCTGGACCGGCACCGCGCTCCGCTCGACGCCGGCGCGTGACGTCCCCTCACCCGGACGGCGGGAGCAGGAACGGCAGCGCGCCGGGCCAGACGCCCGGCAGGTCCGCCGCCGTCGACGGCCGCAGCCGCGCCCGCCAGTACTCCTCGCTGTGGTTGTGGCCGAGCCCGACGGCGTGCTCGAGATCCACGTGCAGCGTCCAGCCCCTGGACACGAGGAGCTCGGCGAGCGCCGTGGTCGCCGCGAGGCCGTCGTCGCCGCCGCCCCAGTCGACCGTCCCGCTGTCCAGGTAGACCTTCACCGGCAGCTTCGTGATGATCGCCCCCGACAGGTCCACTCGCCACAGCGACGGCGACATCGCCATCACCATCCCGAACACGCCGGGGCGCGTCCACCCGGCGTAGAGCGCCAGGAGCGCTCCGTACGAAGATCCCCCGATCCCGCGCCCGGCGGCGTGCGGGACGGTGCGGAACGCCGCGTCCACCCACGGCACGATCACCTGCTCGAGGAAATCGAGGTACCCGTCCGCCGTCGGACCGGGCAGCGCCCCCGCGCCTGGCACGTATTCCTGCTCGCGCGCGCTCGTGTTGTCCACGAGCACCACGATCGCGGGCTGCATGAGCCCCCGCTGCACGAGGTCGTACAGCGTCGTGTGGAGCTGCCAGCCCCCGTGGCCGAACGGATCCCAGTCCAGGCCGTTCTGGCCGTCCTGCATGTAGAGGACCGGGTACCTCCGATCGCCGAGGCCGTCGTCGTACCCGGGCGGCAGCAGCACCGTCACGTTCCGCGACGCGATCGCCGGATCGGGCGATTCCACCCGGTACTCCGTCAACCTCCCCTCCCAGCCTGCGATCGGCGTCCCCAGCTCCGTCGCGGGAGACCCGCCGCCGGTGCCGGGGCCGGATCCCGCGCAGCCGACCGCCAGCGCGAGCGCGAGGATGGACGAGCGTCGAGTGGCCATGGGATCCCTCGACGGCCAGCGTCCTCCCGGACCTCCCCGCCGTCACGCGATCCGGAGCCACACCCACGCGGCGGCACTCCGTCCGGGGAATGCTGCCGCAAGCTCCGAGCCGTGCGGAAGCGCTACGCTGGGTGAGGCGGGAGGCTCCTGACGTCATGTGGCTCGCGAGTGGCCGGGCGAGACGCACCGGGCAGCGGCGGTCGCTCCTCCCGTTCCTGATCGCGGCGCTCGGGGCGTGCGCCTCGGTCGTCTCCCCCCGTCCGGGCGCGCCCGTGGAGGTCGAGGCCGGGAAGGCCCTCGTGTTCGGCCGGGTGCGGGTGACCTCCGCACGACACGGCCGCGAGCTCCCGGTCTTCTCGGCGCGTCCGCTCGAGCACGTGATCCCGCCGGACCCGGTCCTGAACCTCGAGCTGCGCGCGATCCACCCGCCGGGAGGCGCGGTGAGGTACAGCTCGAACCCCTCGCCCCGGGTCGAGGAGGACGGCTCGTTTCACTGGATCCTCCGGCAGGGCGACTACGTGCTGGCCTCGAACCCGCGCGCGTACGGCTCGAGCCGCTTCGAGCCGGGGGAGACGACCGTCCTCGCACGGTTCACCGTGCCGAGGGGAGCCGGGACCGTGTACCTCGGCACGCTCGAGGTGGCCGTGCACCTCGGGGAGCTCGAGCAGTGGAAGATCCACGAGCCCCGCTACACCGTCGTGCGCGTGTCGGTGGTGGACGAGGGCGAGCAGGCGTTCACGGTCCTCCGCTCGCGATTCCCTTCCGTCCCGGACCCGAAGGCGACCGTGCCCATGGTGCCGGAGCCGCCCCAGCCCTGATCGCGCGCCGAGGCGGCCGGCGCGACGCTCACCGCCGCCGCTTCGGCCCCCAGGACCCGACGAGCCGGGGCTTGGCCGGTCTCGGGCCGGTGGAGGAGGACGCGTCCGCCGCGACCCGCCGCGCGTGGTGGGCCGCCGCGCGCCGGCGGTTCCGGTTCATGCCGGCGGGACGCGCCGTGGCGCCGGGATCCGCCTGCGCCGCCGCGGCGCGCTCGAGCTCGGCCTGGAACGCGGGCGACTCGCGCGGGAGCTCGCCCCGCGGGATCGCCGCGCGGGTCAGCCGCTCGATCCCGCGGAGGAGGTCGAGCTCCTCCGGCGACGCGAGGCTGGACGCCCGGCCGCTCGCGGCCATCCGCGCCGTCCGCCCCACCCTGTGAACGTAGTCCTCGGGGACGTGCGGCAGGTCGAAGTTCACCACGTGGCCGATCTCGGCCACGTCGATGCCGCGCGCCGCGATGTCCGTCGCCACCAGCACCCGGTAGAAGCCGTCGCGGAAGCCCTCGAGCGCCATCCGGCGCTGGGCCTGCGAGCGATCGGCGTGGATGCGCGCCACCTTGTGGCCCGCGCGCTCGAGGACGCGGGCCACCTTGTCGGCGCGCCGCTTGGTGCGGGTGAAGACGAGGGTGGAGAGGTCGTCGTCCGCGAGCAGCGCGAGCAGGACGGGCAGCTTCTCGCGCTGCTCCGCCAGGAACACCTGCTGGGCGGCCCGGGCAGCGGTGGTCCCGCTGCGGGTCACCTCGACTCGCACCGCATCGCGCAGGTGCGAGCGCGCGAACTCGGCCACCTCGTCGCCCACCGTCGCCGAGAACAGCAGCGTCTGGCGGGCCCTCGGCAGCCGTCCGAGGATCCGCGTGAGCTGGGGCTTGAAGCCCATGTCGAGCATGCGGTCGGCCTCGTCGAGCACCAGCACCTCGACGCGATCGAGCCGGGCCGTCCCCTGCCCGAGGTGATCGACGAGGCGCCCGGGGGTCGCGACGATGACCTCGTGATCGCGGAGCGCCGCGGCCTGGGCGCCCATGCCGACCCCGCCGATCACCACCGCCCCGCGCACGCCGCGGGCGTGGCCGAAGCGGTGGAGCTGCTCGGCGATCTGGACCGCGAGCTCGCGGGTGGGCGCGAGGACGAGGGCGCGCGGGGAGCCGTGGGACGGCCGCGCCGCCAGCCGCTCGACGATCGGGAGGAGGAAGGCCGCGGTCTTCCCGGTGCCGGTCGCGGCGACGCCGACGAGGTCCTTGCCGGCGAGCGCGGGCGGGATGGCCTGCGCCTGGATCGGCGTGGGGTGCTCGAAGCCGGCGCGGTCGAGGGCGCGGAGGGAGTGCTCGGAGAGGTGGAGCTCGGCGAACGTCGTGGCGCTCAAGGGCGCGCACGATAGCGGGTGGGGCCCGCCTGCGCAAACGCGTTCGGGAACGGAGGCGCCCGCGCTCACGCGTCGCCCGGCGCGCGCTCCCTGCGACGCGCGTCGGCCGCCGCGTAGTCCAGCCGCCGGGCCTCCAGGCGCCCGGCGTCGCGGGCGCGCGCCTCCGAGCAGAACGTGAAGAGGCGGCGGCCGTCGACCGTCACCCGCCAGCGCAGCTTCTCGAGCCGCTCGATGCCGACGACGTGGGTGCGGACCCTCATCTCCGTGTAGTTGCTGCTCATGCGGTCCTCTCTCCGCGTGCCGGCGCCAGCGGCGAGCTTACTGCCGGCGAGGCGCCCGCGCCCGCCTTTCGCCCCGCTCGGCCTGGAGGGGCGTATCGCCGGCGCGTCGGCGGGAGTAGAAAGGAAGCCCCACCGCTTCCGCTCGCGTCCCCACCGACCGGTCGCCTCGACGAGAAAGGGCGGCCATGGCCGAGCTTCAGAACGGGATGCTGGTGCAGCACACGACCCTCGGGATCGGGAAGATCGTCGCCGTCGAGGCGAGCGCCGTGCACGTGTTCTTCCCGGGCGCCGACAAGCGGTTCGCGGCCAAGCTCCGCCTCCCGGTCGCCCGCGGCCTCCTCCGCACCGACGGGATCGAGCGCGACGGCTGGCTCGAGGGCCTCACCGCCTTCGCCCTCGATCCGAAGACCGGGCGCTATGCGCTCGCCGCGGGCTGGGTGACGCACGACGAGGCGATCGCGTGCTACCTGGAGAAGTTCCCCGGCGGGTTCACGGATCCGGCGAGCTTCGCCGGCAAGCAGGCGCGGGTCGCGCGCTGGCGCGCCGCCCATGACTCCTGGCTGGAGGCCTTCGGCGAAGGCGAGGGCGCGCGCCTGCTGGAGGCGGGCGATCTCGACGAGCTCGTGGCGCGGGCGGTGAAGATCGACCGCGCGCTCGCGGTCGTCCATCCCCCGGCGGACGCGGGCGCGGTGCGCCTGGCGCTGTCGGCCGAGCCGCAGGTGCGGGGGTTCTTCAGGGCGCTCCTCGAGCTGCTCTCCGTCCCGTCACCCGCCCGGGCCCGGTTCGACAAGCTGTTCGCCGCCGCCAGGGACCTGCCGGTGGAGCCCGCCCAGCAGTGGCTGGTCGCCACGCTGTTCCCGTTCATCGCCGCGCCCGCGCGCCACGTCCTCGTGCGGCCCAAGATCACCTTCGACGCCGCCTCCCGCCTCGGCTCGGAGATCGGCGAGGCCGACGCCCCCACCTGGGCCACCTACGACGCGGTGCGCGCGCTGAACGCGCAGCTGCTCGAGGAGCTGGCGCGCCATGGGGCGAAGGACTTCGTGGACGTCGAATCCTTCCTGCACGTCACCGCGACGACGAGGCGCCGCGCCAGGAGCGGAGAATGAACGACAACTTCAGGGAGCTGAAGGCCCGGCTGCGCCGGCTCGACGAGCTGCTCGCCGGCCGCGGAACCGTGGACCCCGAGTTCGCGCAGGCGGTGAGCGCGGTCCGCCGCGCCGCGAAGCACGGCGACCGCACGCGCGATCCGTCGCCGGAGCTGCGCTCGCTCCTCGAGCGTGCCGAGAGCCTCGGCCGGTCGAAGATCACCTCGAGCTGAGGCGTCCTCGGACCTCGACCGCCGCGAAAATTGCCCGAACGGCGGAGTTGGGTAGCATTCGCACCGGGGAGGACCACGAAGATGGCGACCAAGCAGTCGCTCTACGTCCCGGACGAGATGCTGCGGGAGATCATGAGCGAGTCGATTCGACTCGACCGTTCGCTGTCGTGGATCGTGCAGGCGGCGTGGCGGGTCGCGCGCGGCGAGGTGTCCCGGTTCCCGCCGGCTGCTCTGCCGCCGGCCACCACCGGCGCGGCTTCCAGCGAGCGCGCGGCCGGCGCCGAGCACGGGCCGTCGGCGCAGGTGCTCGAGTTCCTCAGGGGCAAGTTCGAGAACACGACGCACTGAGCGGGTCGCGCGCGCCCCCGCGCCGCGAGCCGCGCCCCGACCAGCGCCGACGCCCACCGCTCGCGGTAGGGGGGCCTCGCCCGTGTGCGCCCGTGTCCTGTTGCGAGCGCGGCCGATGTCCCTTAATCTCCTTGTCGGGGTCGCCCATCAGGGAACCGGAAGTCGGTTCCCGGCGTCTCCGAGCTCTCAAGCTCGACACGCGCGCGGCACCGCCCGGGGGGCGGAGCGCACGCGCCCAGACCGACATCGTATGAGCAGACGTCACAACCCCTTCCGTCGCCGCCGCGGCCAGGGCGCCCATGGGGCGCACGGGCACGAGCGGATCCCGCTGACGCCCGAGGGCTTCCCGGCCGCCGTCCCCGAAGCACCGCCGGTCTCGCCGGTGGTGTTCGTGTCCGACGAGAGCCGCAAGCGCTACCCGTGGCTCCCCGGGCGCGTCATCGCCTGGAGCGTCTGGCGCGGGCCCGGGCACCTCCGCGTGCAGGTCGACGAGAACGGGAACGCGCTGGAGCAGGGCGGCCGCCCGGTCCTGGCGCGCGTCGCCTAGGACCGGCCGCGGTCGTCGGAGATTGCGAGGGGTGGTCTGAGGTCGATGCGCGCGCTCGTGTTCCGCGCCACCGGATTCGGCTGAGGCCCCGTCGCGGGCCTCGGTTGAGGCACCGTGCTCGCGCCCGTGCTGGCGCGCCTCGAGGGCCTCGCCGGCGTGACCGCTGCCCGCGTCGATTCGTCCGGCACCTTCTTCTGGCTTGCGCTCGATCCCCGGGCGGACGAGGCGCCCGTCGCGGACCTCGCGCGAGGCGTGCTGGGAGCCGGAGCGCGGGCGCTGCCCGCCGGCGAGGCCGAGGAGCAGCTCGCCGCGCACGCGCGGGGTGACCCGTGGCTCACCGCGCGAGAGGTCATGGCGCTGTCCTACGTGGAGTCGCGCATCCTCGCCGCCCGGGTGTCGGAGGAGGTCCAGCGTCGGGCCGGCGGCACGTCGGATGAGCGCGAGGTCGTCGCCGAGGCGATCCGCGCGAGCCTGTTCGCGGCCATGGAGCGCGTCCACGCCGAGGGCGGTCGAGCCGCCAGCGGCTGGATCTACGACGCGTGGCCGGCGATCTCGTGCGATGCGGCGGAGCGGTGCCGCAGGCGGATCCCGCCCGAGCTCCATGCCGCCGTCGCGGCGCTCCTGCCGCGCATCCTGACCCGCTGATGGCGGTCGCGCGCCCGGCGACGCGCGAGCAGCGCGCCGCGTCGGATGGCGACGCCGGCGACCGCCGCGACGAGCACCGCCGCCGACACGACCCCCGCGTGCGCCCAGAACTCCGGTCGGCGGTGCGCGCCGCGCAGCAGCGGGACGACCAGCATCACCCCTGCGTAGGGGAGCAACGCGAGCCAGGCCCGCGCCGGCGCGGAGGCGAGGCGGCGCGCCGCGAGCTGGAGCAGGAGGAGCATCCCCAGGAACACGACGACGCCCACGAGCTCGTGGAGCCGCGCGCCGCTGACCCAGCCGAACGACGCGCCGCGGGTCCAGAGCGGGATCGCGATCAGGATCCGCACCGCGTTGGCGACGATCGTGGTCGCGTAGGCGGCCGCCGCGCTCGCGAACAGGATCTTCACGTTCTGCCACGGGGAGCGCGCCGGCCGCACGAGCCCGAGCACCAGCGCGACGAAGGCGACGACGAGGAAGTTCACGCCCGCGCAGGCCGGCGCGATGACGAACCGGAGCTCGGTGGCGAGGTAGCCGCCGGCGGTCCAGTCGAACCGGTGCCCGCCGGCGACCTCGACCAGCCACGTGGTGGGCGCGAGGACGAACCGGAGGTCCGCGGCCGTGGCCGTGGCGTAGAACCGCTTGAGCGCGAAGGCCGCGCCGAGCGCGGCGAGGAACACCGCGGCGGCGGCCAGATCGCCGGCCCCGCCGAGCCCCCTCCCCCGTCCCGCTGAGCAGGGCGGAGGAGATCCGGGGACGAGCGGGGCAGAGGAGATCCGGGGACTCGCGGTCGAGGTGCGCACGCCAGGGTCAGCGGGTGGCCGTGGCCGTGGCGCGGGTGCGCCGGACGAGGACGAGGGCGGCGGCGGCGAGGCCCGCGGCGAGCGTCGCGAGGAGCACGAGGCCGGGCTCGTCGCCCTGGGCGTTGCCGCCGCCGACCGCGAGATCGGTCACGCCCTGCGGGAGCGGGAGCGGCTGGTCGACGTCCCGGGCGTGGGCGCCGGCGTTCCGGATCTCCTGGAGCACCGCGACGAACGAGGTGTGGCGGGTGAGGAGGCCGTGCTCGAGGCCGAGGCGCGTGATCTCCTCCCTCTCCTGCGGGGTCTCCTCGCGGGCGGAGAAGTCGGAGAGCGCCGCGATCCGCGTGCGCGCCCACAGGTAGCGGAGCGCGTCGTCCTCGGTGCGCGAGCCCACCTTCGCGACGTCGATCACCTGCTCGAACCGGCCGCGGCCGGTCCGGCCCGTGACGGTGATGGTGCCCTGGGCGGCGCCGGACCACTTGCCCTGGAGCACGATGGGCCGTCGCGCCAGCAGGTCGGGGATCGCGCGCGGCTCGACGTCGCTCGCCTGGAACCCGGCCGAGGAGACCTGGATCCCGGTCAGCACGGGCTCCTCGACGTACCGCCGGAAGGCGGCGGCCACCGGGGCGGCCTCGTCGGGGCTGGTGACGACGAAGGACTCGCCCATGCCGGCCTTGGCGACGCCGTCGACGAGGTAACGGTTCACCGAGGACCCGATGCCGAAGGAGAAGACGTTGGCGTCCCCGAGGTGGTCGCGGATGTACTGGAACATCGCCTTCTCCTCGGCGATGCCGCCGTCCGTCACGACGATGAAGCTGCGCGACGTCCCCTCCGCTCGCGGGAGGCTCATCGCCTCCTGCAGGGCCGGGAGGAGCTCGGTCCCGCCGCCGCCGCGCTCCTTCGCGACGAACGCCGTCGCCCGGACGACGTTCTCGCGCGTCGCGGGGACCGACCGCGGGGCCATGGTCTGGTGCGCGCCGGAGAACAGGACCACGTCGAAGCGGTCGGTCGGCCGCAGCCCGCCGATCAGGTCCTCGATGAGCTTCTTGGCCGTGGCGATGGGGAACCCGTGCATCGAGCCGGAGACGTCGATGATGAACACGTACTCCCGCGGCGGGACGTCGGTCGCGGCGACCCGCTCCGGCGGCTCGACCGTGAGCAGGAAGAACTTCCCGCCGGGGCCGTCCTGCAGCACGAGCCCGGACTCGATCTTCGCGCCGGCCAGCCGGTACCGGAGCACGACGTCGCGGTTCCCGCCGTCCCGCTCGGCCGGATCGAGCGCGACCTGCGCCCGGGTGCGGCCCGCCCACGTCACGCCCACCTTGTGGCTCGGGACGGAGACGTCCTGGATCGGGAGGCCTGCCGTGATGCCGGCGCGGAAGCCGAACGTGTACGTCGGTCCCCTCCCCTCGTGCAGGTACGGGCTCTTCACCCACCGGTCGCTCTCCGGCGCGGTCGCCTCGGGCTGGTTCGAGTACCGGGGCAGGACCACCGTCGGGTAGACGAGCTCGTACACGCCGTCGGTCGGGACCAGGAGCTCGGTGTAGCGGAGCTCGACCCGGACGACGTCGCCGGGGAGCACGTTCGACACCTCCATCGTGAAGACGTTGGGCCGCTGCTGCTCGAGGAGCGACGCGCTCTTCCCCTCGGCCTTGGCGCGCTCGTACTCGGCGCGGGCCTGCCTCCGCTCCTGGATCCGGGCCTCGACGGTCCGGGCGCCGACGGTCAACCGCATGCCGTGCACGGCGGCGCGCGTCGAGGCCGGGAAGACGTACCTCGCGTGCAGGGGCGTCGTCCCCATGTTCGCGTAGGTCTGCTCGACGACGACGCTGGCGATGACCCCGGCCACCTCCACCGTCGCGGAGGTCGACTTGAGCGGGAGCGCGTCGACGCCGGACTCCGCGCCGTCGACGACGAAGTACGGGGACAGCGTCCGGTCGGTGCGCGCGAGCGACGCCGCCGACCGTGCGGGGAACGGGAGGAACGCGAGGGCCGCCAGGAGGACGCCGGCGGTGAACGGTCTCGACGACGGCATGCCCCTCCCAGCTGCATGAACGCTGCCAGCGCCAGCGCGCGACGGAAGAGGCCGGGCGGTCTGAGCTTTCGGTGAGGCTCCGGTCGGCGGTGGCTCGGTGGC
>OBLY010000151.1_pt1 | contig 10172 bp, 7 predicted proteins | sample 1539041 | NCBI WGS metagenome assembly OBLY01 (sample SAMEA2690973, study PRJEB22502) | sediment metagenome | biome: Billabong; feature: Tropical; material: Sediment | place: Australia | collected 2013-05-14 | depth 1 m
CGCCGGCAGGCCGGCATGCAGGCTCAAAAGATCAATGTTCTGGTCGAGGAATTATTGCAGGGGCATCCCATTTCGGAGGAGCATCTGCGGGAAGTGCTGGGGCACACGCCGCTAGAGGCGCTGGGAGGGGTGCTGCTGGGGATCACGGTGGCAGTGGCGCTGTGGTTGATCTGGAAGTAATCAACGGATCGCCTTCGGCGAAACGGACAAACGGATGTAAACGGATGGGCGGACACGCGGGTCCGCCCCTACGATTGAGGCAGGAATGAACCCAGGCGGCGCTTGAAGGAGCCGAGGAGTTGGTGGACCTCCGGCACCCTCAGGGCAATGAGGATCAATCCGTAGACCGCCACCCCGACGACTGCCCCGCCGGCGGTCCGGAGAGCGTTGCCCAGGGTGGTATCCGGCTGGCCGGCCATAAGTTTCAGCCAGAGCAAGACTGCCGCGGCCATGGCGGCGGAGCCTGTCAGGGCGATCCCAATTCCCTTCAGTAGATTCCGTTCCGGCAAGCCCTTCAGGCGTTTGCGCAACAGGCCATAGAGCAGCCCGCTCTCCAGGTAGGCCGCGATCGAGGTCGCCAGGGCCAGTCCGCCGAACTGCAGCCAGCCAATCCGGCCGAAGAGCAACACCAGCCCGATACTGAGGGCCAGGTTCGTCAGCATGGAGATCACACCGGCGATGACCGGCATCCTGGTATTGTGCAGCGCATAAAAGGCCCGCACGATCACCTCCAGGGCGGCATGGCCCACCAATCCCAGCGAGTAGAGGACCAACGCCAGGGCAACCCAATCGGTGTCTTGCCGGGTAAACGCCTTGTGCTGGTATATCGTCGCGATCAACGGATGCGCCAGCAGGATCAGGCCCACCGCCGCGGGAATCGAAAGGAACATCAGGCCTCGCAACGTCGAGATGATCGAATCCTTGAATTCCTTCATCTCCCCGCGGGCCACCTGGCCCGAAAAGGTCGGCAGGGTGGCGAAGCCGATGCCCGAACCGATCACCACGAGAGGCGCGGTGAAGATTGACCAGGCATAGGTGATGGTGGACAGCGAGCCGGAAAGCAGGTAGTTGGCAATGACGGAGTTCAGGAAAACGTTCAGATACACTGTTGCAACGCCGATGAGGCGGGGACCCATCAGCAGGACCACCTCACGCACGTCCGGGTTTTTCAAACCCAGACTGGGGCTGTACTGCCGGTCCGGCAGCCGGAAGAGGTCCGGCAGTTGGATGCACAGATGCAGGAAGGAGCCCAGCACAGCCCCCCAGGCCAAACCGAGGATACCCCAGCGCGGGACAAAGAAAATAAGACCAATGATGCAGCCCACCCAATAGAGAGACGAGGCCAGGGACGGCAGCAGGTAGTGGTGATGAGCGTTCAGCACGCCCGAGACGATCCCGCTGGCGGCGAAAACGACGGAAGTGAGCAGCAGGATGCGGAATAATTGGACTGTGGCAGCCTGCTCGAAATGAGGCCAGAAAAGGTGGACGATCTGTGGGGCCAGGAAGGCCGCGATCAGGCCGGCAACGATCAGGATGAGCACGACCAGATTGACCAGCGAAGAGGCCAGTTGCCAGGCGCCTTTGCGGTCGTTGCGGGCCAGCTTGGTGGTGAACACCGGCACGAAGGAAGAAGCCAGCGCCCCACCTGCCACCATGGCAAACAGGAAATTCGGCACCTGGTTGCCGGCGTTGAAAGCATCCATGTCGGCGCCCGTGCCGAAGGTCTTGGTGGTCAGGATGGTGCGGATCAACCCGGTGAGCTGGCTGAGGGTGAAGGCCACCATCGTAATCCCGGCGGCGCGGGCGATCTGGCGGTTGGCCTGGGGAGAGGAAGAATCCATGGAGGAAGATTATACCTGAGGACCGCAGACCATGGACGACGGACGCTGGAGAGTGGGCTATAATTTAATGGAAATGAAGATGAAACTGCATTGGCGACTTTGGTTTTTGTTGATCGGCTTGATGGGTTTCCTGCTCGCTTGCGAGGTAACCTTCGTGAGTGGGACGCCGAGCGCGGCGCCTGTAGCTTCCGGACCGAGCGTGCCGGCAACGGCGGCCATCCCAGCTGCACCGTGGGACACTCCCGCGATGACGCCGCAATCTTATGCAGATTGGCTGCAGATCTATTTCACGAACCCAAGCGCGCCAACGGCCAAGAATTATAAAGGGGGACCGGACCAAGCCCTGGCGAAGGCGATCGATGCGGCTAAATTGTCTGTGGACGTGGCCGCCTACAGTTTCAACTTGTGGTCGCTGCGAGATGCGCTGGTCCATGCCAAGCAGCGGGGCGTGACGGTGAGGATGGTCATGGAAAGCGACAACATGGACGATCCGGAGGTACAGGACTTGAAAAATGCGGGGATTCCGGTCCTGGGAGACCAACAGGAAGGCCTCATGCACGACAAGTTCATGGTCATCGACCGTGCGCAGGTGTGGACGGGCTCGATGAATTACACCGGCGGAGGGGCTTACAATGATAATAACGATCTACTCTGCATCCATTCCACCCAGGCGGCGGAGGATTACACCCATGAATTCGAGGGGATGTTTATCGAGAAGCGTTTTGGATCCGCCAGGAATAGCCAACCGCCTTATCCAAGCTTAAGCCTCAGCGGGACGCCAGTGGAGATCTTTTTTTCCCCTCGCGGCCAGGTGGCCAGCCGGATTGTCCAATTAATCAATTCGGCGCAGACGAGCATTCAATTCCTGGCATATTCGTTCACTTCCAACGACATTGGCAATGCCATCATCGCCAAAGCGCGGGATGGGCTGAATGTAAGCGGGGTAGTGGACCACAGCCAGGCCACGCAACAGGGAAATGAATACGATCCGTTCAAACAAGCTGGATTGGACGTGCATCTGGATGGAAATGGAAAAGGCCTGATGCACCACAAGCTCATTATCATCGACCACCACATCGTCATCACGGGGTCGTATAATTTCACTACCAGCGCCGAGAAAACGAACGATGAAAATCTGATCATTATCGACAATGCCGACGTCGCGGCTCAGTACATGGAGGAGTTCACCAAGGTATACGGGGAGGCTCAGCCATGAGGTTTGGGAATATTTTTTGGCTGGTATTGTCCATATTTTTGTGGGGATTCGTGCATTCGCTAACGGCTTCCCTGCAATTCAAAGCCTTGATCCGGCGATTCTATGGACCGGTGTCAGACCGATACTACCGCCTGGGATACAATGTGTTTTCGATTCTGAGCCTGCTGATCGTTCTGATCATCGCCGTTTTCACCCCCGACCGGCTACTTTACGTCATCCCTTTTCCATGGATAGTCCTCTCCATCCTGGTGGAGATACTGGCGGTTTCGGTTATCCTGATCGGCTTATGGCAGACGGAACCTTTAGAATTCCTTGGAATCCGGCAGATGATGCCGGTGCGGCGGCGGGAAGCTTCCAAGCTGGTAACCAATGGCCTCTACCAATTTGTGCGGCACCCGCAATACACCGCCGGGCTGGTTTTCATCTGGCTGTTCCCGCTGATGACGGCGCGGCTGCTGGTCATCAACCTGGCACTTAGTCTCTATATCATCGTCGGGGCGATATTTGAAGAACGGAAGTTAAAGCAGAAATTCGGGCATGAATTCACAGAATATGCAGCGGCAACGCCGATGTTCATTCCGTTTTTGAACAGGCTCAAGATGCCGTGGATAAAGTAATCAGGGTTCAGTTTTCGTTGGTCAGTTATCAGTCGTCCGTAATGAGCTACACGTGACGAGGAAGATGAAAGACCTGGGGTGGAATTTTCGCTGCATGTATAATTAAGGCGATGAGCTACGTCGTCGTACCCAAACCTCCCGCGCGTCCGTCTCCATTTGGACAGGCCCTGGCTGCCATCATCGGCGGCTTGATGCTCTTCCTGATCTGCATTGGCGTTATTGCCGGAGGGTATGATCTGCTCTTTTCGGGAAAAGTCTTTCCGGGGGTGTCTATGGCGGGGGTGGACCTTTCCAGCCTGACGCCTCAACAAGCGATGACCGCGCTTTCCCAACGGCTGGCTTATCCAGCCAGCGGGCAGATCGTGCTACGGGATGGAGACAAGGTTTGGACGGTTACACCGGTGGAATTGGGCTTGATCTTCGATCCGGGCCGGAGCGTGCAGCGGGCGTATGACCTGGGCCGCTCAGGAGGGCCTTTCAAGGATCTAGCCAACCAAATCACCGCCTGGCAGAGCGGTCTGGACCTGCCACCGGTCATCCTGCTGGATGAGCGGGTAGCTCATGGTTATTTGCAAAATATCGCCACGCAAATCGACGTACCAGTGGAGGAAGCCGACCTGGAGCTGAATGGCACACAGGTGACGTATCGACCGGGCCAAACCGGGCGGTATCGCAACGTGGACAAGACCCTGGCTCTCATCATGACGCAGGTCAACAGCTTCAAGGATGGGGAAGTGGACCTGGTGATCGAGGAGCAACCTCCAATGGTATTGGATGCTTCGGTCCAAGCCAACGCTCTCAAACAGGCCTTGAGCCTGCCCTTGACTCTCAGCGTCCCGGATGGGCAGACAGGCGACCCAGCTCCATGGACGATCGATACAACCACGCTGGCGGGGATGCTCTCCGTGGGAAAGGTGCAGCTCAACGGCAAATGGCAGTTCCAAATCCTGGTCGATACCCGCCCGCTGGACCAATACCTGACCCAGATCGCGCCTCAACTGGACCGAAACCCGCAGAACGCCCGCTTCTATTTCGACGATCCTACGGGCCAGCTCGTGCTGGTGGAACATGCTGTCATCGGACGGTCGCTGGACATCCGGGCAACGGAGGAAGCGGTGCGGAATGGCTTGCTGCAAGGGCGGCATTCCATTCCGTTGGCGGTGACTCAAACGCCGCCGCAGGTGCCGGATACCGCCACGGCTCAATCCCTGGGGATTACCGGCAAGGTGGCCGATCAAGTGAGTTATTTCCGCGGCTCGAGCGCGCCGCGGCTGCAAAACATCGATACAGCCCGGAAACAGTTTTACGGCCTGCTCATCCCGCCGCATACAACTTTCTCGATGGGAAGCGCCATCGGCGACATCAGCCTGGATAACGGCTATGCTGAAGCCCTGATCATCTATAACGGGCAGGACATCACCGGGGTGGGAGGCGGGGTCTGCCAGGTGAGCACCACGTTATTCCGGACGGCGCTATACGGCGGCTATCCGATCGGCGAGCGGCACCCCCATGCGTACCGGGTCTTTTATTATGAAGAGACCGCCCATGGAACGGATCCATTCCTGGCAGGAATGGATGCGACGGTTTATTTTCCGCTGGTGGACCTGAAGTTCACCAATGACCGGGATTCGTGGCTGCTGATGGAGACGTATTTCGACAGGGCCAATGCCTGGCTGGAGTGGAAGTTCTATTCAGGGGGCGGCGTGCGGAATGTGGATGTGGAAAGCTCGGGTTTGCAGAATATTGCTCCCGCTCCGGACCCGCGCTTCGTCGAGAATCCTGATCTCGGCGCGAACCAAATGAAGCAGGTGGAATACCCGGAGGAAGGGGCGGATATTCTTATCACCCGCAAGGTTTCCCAGAACGGGCAACTGCTCTTCCAAGATTCATTCTCGACGCATTATGTGGCCTGGCAGGCGGTCTGCCAGTATGGAACGGGGACGGATAATCCGAAGGAGTTGGCGGCTCAGTTGGGGATATGCCAATAAGGCGCCTTTCAACACGACCCCTGTAGAGACCCGCTAGGGCAATTGCATTAGGAAAAAAGAGGACAGATTTCATCCCGTCCGCCGGGGGGTAAATCCCCCGGCTCAGCCGCAAAAGCCTCTCCGAGGCTGGGTAATGCCTGTTGGCAGGTATCCCCCGCGGATACAGAAGCGGTTTTCGCTGAGCCGAAACATCCAAATGCGATTACCCTGCCCACCCCTACGGCTCGCGCTGAGACGTGGTAGAATTGGTTTTTGTGGTTCCCCCTTTTTGGAGAATATAATGGTCAGTCAAGAATTACTTGAAATTTTACGTTGTCCCGTATGCGTGCATGACAAGACCGGGCTGTTAACCCTTCACCAGGATACCTGGCTGATCTGCCAGGATTGCGGGCGGAAATATCCGATCGTCGAGGATATCCCGGTCATGCTCATCGAAGAAGGAGACAAATGGGCCCAAACGGCGGTGGACGATTTGCCAGTGCCTCCGCCTCCCATGAAATGAGGATGAATCCCAAGAAATTCGATTTGGGGCGGACCTTGCGGTCCTATCGACTGCCGTCCATCGGTCAATTTATCGTGCTGGGAATTGGGCTGGTCCTGGCGATTGCCCTGTTCTCCTTCCTGCGGGGTTTTGTTTCGTGCTGGAGTCTCACCGGCATGGCCGGCATGGCTCCGGCGACGTGCCCGAATAAGAGTGTGCCACCGGCCCAGGTGGCGACCAATGAACAGGGCACCCCTATGGTTCTGCCGACCTCCACGCCCCAGGTGAGCATCCCCGAGGCGCCGCCCCCAGCTCCATGGGATGGGGCCAGCCGGGTGACCATCCTGGTGATGGGCTATGACTACGGCGATTGGAGCCTCGACCGGCAGTGTCCTTGCCGGACGGATACGATGATCGTTGTGACCATCGATCCGGTCAGCAAGACCGCCGGAATGATCTCGGTGCCGCGGGATATGTGGGTGAACATTCCGGGATTTCGTTATGACAAGATCAATGCGGCCAATGCAGATGGCGACGGAGCACATCTGCCCGGCGGGGGCGGCGAACTGGCCCGCAAGACGGTGGAAAACTTCCTGGGAATTCCCATCCAGTATTATGTGCTGATCGATTTCAACGCCTTTACGACAATCGTCGATACCATAGGCGGGTCACAGGGCATATGCATGACCATCCCTGCCGACATTATTATCGACCCATTAGGAGAACATAACACTGAAACACTGACTGCCGGTGATCACTGCTTGAAAGGCCCGGAAGTGCTGGCGTATGCGCGCATGCGCCATACGGCCCAGGACGATATCGATCGATCTGACCGGCAGATGAAGGTCATCCTGGCGATCCGGGATGCCCTTCTGCGGCCCGGCAACTGGCCGAACTTACTGCTTCATTCCACGGATTTATATAATCAGGTCTCTGCCGGCGTCCATACCAATTTTCCTTCGCTGACCGATGCCAAGAGCCTGGCCCAATTGGTCCTGCAAATACCGCTCAGCAGCATCAAGCAAACCGTGATCAACTATACGATGATGTCGCCCGGACAGACGACCATCGGCGGCGTGCCCCAGGATATCCTGCGGCCCTTCCCGGACAAGATCCGGGAGGCGGTTGACCAGCTCTTCGGGACCGGTTCGGCGAACCCGCTGGCGGCGGCCCATCCGGCCGACCTGAGCCTGGAGCAGGCCATCCCGTTGATGAAAGCGGAAGGGGCGCGGGTGATCGTGGTCAATGCCTCCGGTGTGAATGGGATGGCGACGAAGACGGCGGATTACCTGAAGGCACAGGGGGTGAACGTGACGGGTTCCGGCAATATCGCCGATTACCCGGATGCCTATAAGTATCCGCCGCTGCCGAACCAGACGATGCTCATTGTGCATTCGGGAAAGCCCTATGTCATGCAATATCTAATGACATTGATGAATACCAGTTCGTTCGTGATGGATTACGACCCCAAGGCTCCGGCGGATATCATCCTGGCGGTGGGCGCCAATTGGACCGTGCCGCAATGATTTGAGGGGATCGCCACCCCTCGCAGTTTTACCGTTTACTCATTCCGTTCCACCAGGCCCGTGGGACAAAAGGAGACCGCCGATGAGGCGGTCTCTTCCTTTGTTAGAAACGGGATGCGGAGAGACCGCACTGACCCATCCCCCCGTCCCCCTTCCCTCTGGGAAGGGGGTGAAAAACGTCAAATGAGATCCTGCGGCGCGAAGCGCCGCAGGATCTCATTTGAGGAAATCTTCCAAAAAATTTACTTGGAGGCGAGGTATTGGTCGATGGCTTTGGCGGCCTTACGGCCGGCGACCATGGCTGTGGCGACCAGATCCGGCCCGGTGACATCATCGCCGCCGGCGAAGACGCCTGTATGAGTGGTGGCGCCGGTCTCCTTGTCCACCACGGTGATAAGGCCGTAATCGTGAGTCTCCAGGCCGGGGGTGGTCTCGCCGATGACCGGGTCGGGCCAATAGCCGAGGGCTTTGATGGCGGTATCGACGGCAATGGAGAAGTTGGAGCCTTCGATGGGAACGGGTTTTCGCCGGCCGGAAGAATCAGGCTCGCCCAGCTTCATTTCGATGCACTCGAGGGCGGCCAGGCGGCCATCGGGCCCGGCGATGAATTTGACAGGCTGGGTGAGGAACCGGTATTTGGCGCCTTCCTCTTTAGCCAACTGACGGTCTTTCTTGCCGCCAGGCATTTCCTTTTCGGTGCGGCGGTAAATGCAGGTGACCTCCTCCGCGCCCAGGCGCAGGGCCGAGCGGAGGCAATCGGAGGCGGTATCGCCGCCGCCGATGACGACGACGCGTTTTCCGAGGGCAGGCCGCTCGCGCTTGTCTTTGGGAAGGAGGTTCGTTTCCGTGTTGGCGCGCATGAGGAAATCGGTGCCTTCGTAGACACCGGGCAGGTCTTCGCCGGGGATGTTCATTTTTGCATCGATACCGGTCCCAATGCCTACGAAGACCGCGTCGTATCCATCCAGGAACAGCGCTTCGACGGTTTTATCTTTGCCTATATAGGTATCGCCAATGAATTTGGCGCCGGCTTTTTCAAAATCGCTCCAGCGGCAGAAGACCACTTCCTTGGCCAGTTTGAAGTTGGGGATGCCGTAGACGAGCAGACCGCCAGGGGAGGGTTTGGCGTCGAAGAAGGTGACCGAGTGACCCAGGCGGAGGAGCTGCTCGGCGCAGCTCAGCCCGGCCGGGCCGGCGCCGATGATGGCAACTTTCTTCCCCGTCATAACGCCCACCGGGATGGAGACGCCAACGGTCTTGCGCTCGTAGCAAGTGACGAAGGTTTCCAAGGCGCCGCAGAGGACGGGTTCGTGGGTTTTATTCAGAGCGCAGGAACCCTGGCAGAGGACGTCCTGCGGGCAGACGCGGGAACAGATCTCGGGTAGAGAGGAGGTTTGGCGATAAAGCTGGGCGGCTTCGATATAGCGGCCTTGCTCGATCAGCCACATGGCGGAGGGGATGTCGTTATGGGCGGGACAGGCCAGCATGCAGGGGGCCGGATCGGGGCAATGGATGCAGCGCTGGGCTTCCAGCATGGCCCGGTCGGAATCGAGGGGGATGGTGACATCCCCAAAGTCGCAGACGCGCTCCGTGGGGGGACGCAGGGAAGGGTCCTGATAGGGCATGCATACGCGGGCTTTACGGTCAATCTCGAGCTGTTCACCTGGTATGGATTGCATGACTGCCTCCAGCCGATACCAAATAACTTTTTTCCAATTACCGCTTCTCTATAAAGTCTGACCGAATTCGAACGCTTGAAAATGGCAGAATTTACCGGGTTCCGAGGCGGTATTCCACTATTTGATATGTATGATACACAATCTTCAAGTCTGGACACAGGTGCCTATGTCATTATTGCTTGCGACAAAAATCACAAGTAAATTTATACAATTATGCAGGATTTTATACGAAATTCCGAATAAATGAAGGTTGAAATTCGTTAATTATCAGTCAGGACTCGTTCCCCATCCTTCCTCGCTTCGCTGGTTTGGAAGGAGTGTGGACTTGCAAGGTCTGGATTTATACTCTGGAATATATGGGATAATAGATAAAATATATCTATTAAGAAGATTGTCATGATATAGCAATCGAGCCGTGGAAGACAATGAGGGATTTCAGACGTATAATTTTCTCCTGTTTGGATCCAACCAATTGGTCTCTGGAATCATCCGGATATGCGCCATGGTGAACACTGTGGTGGAGGAGATAGAAGATCTTTCATCGGAGGCATTTTGAAATGAGGAAGTTCATGCAATGGCTTAAGAATATCAAATTTGGAACGTGGGTCATCATCCTTATCGTCATAGGGGCCTTGTTTTTTGGCGGGCGCTATTATTTCCAACGGAAGAACAGTACAAAAGCCCAGTATCAAACCACTGCGGCAGCCAAAGGCAATCTGACCGCCACCATTGGCGCCACCGGCACGGTGCGTTCCTATCAAACCACTCTGCTGACCTGGCAGACCACCGGCATCATTGGGGCAATTTATGTTTCTCCAGGGGAT
>OBLY010000152.1_pt1 | contig 10169 bp, 6 predicted proteins | sample 1539041 | NCBI WGS metagenome assembly OBLY01 (sample SAMEA2690973, study PRJEB22502) | sediment metagenome | biome: Billabong; feature: Tropical; material: Sediment | place: Australia | collected 2013-05-14 | depth 1 m
CAAGGCGGTGGAAGCCGTGGCGAAAGTGCTGGAAGCGGGACGCGCAGGCCAGACCCCTGTTGAAAAGCAGGCCTTGATCCTGCCGCCGGAGTTGATCGTCCGCCAAAGCTCTTAAGAGAGCAAGGAGACCAGAACTATTGCGTAGATAATTTGTAACCCGGAAAGAGTTTCGTCATTCCCCCATTAAGGGGAGAAGCATTTACTCCACGGCTGGTCACCTGGTAAATGCTTCTCCGGAGGGCCGGCCCGTCCGATCCATTTCTGGTTCGGAGGCGGACCTGCTCGCTCGATATTGATTATACCTAAAAGTTCCGGAAGAGGTTTCTTGAAAAAGGAGACAAAGCGGAAGTGGAAGGAAAGGCGGACGCAAACGGATTTATCCAAAAAAACCAGAGGCGCGGCCTCGCGGTGAGCCACCGGTCGCTGATCCTGGCAATCCGCTTCGGCCTGGCCGATTGGGAAAATGGCATAGACATGGAAAAGATGCTGGCGGCCATCGAAAACGGGGAAGTGTGGAAGATGCGCGGAGTTGGTGAAAAAACCATTCAGGAATGGTCCAATTTTATTGTTCAGAAAAGGAATGAAAACTCCCAGCCGGGATCCCTATCGGAAGAGACGGATCTGGCAGCTACGCAATCTTTCCTCCGGCCAAATACCGGGGAAAAAGGGTGAGTTATTTGGAAGGAGGTGGAATCAACGTTTGTGCATGTTCTAACTTCCTTATATCGTGCGTAAGATCGTTTTCTGTTTTCCGTTCGAACAGGAGGAAAGAATGTCTCGAATCTTTTTCATCAGATCCATGGGGGTTGTACTGCTCAGCGTGATCCTTCTATCGGCCTGCGGACCGGCGGCTGCGCCGACCACTGCAACCCAACCGCCGGCCAATCCTGCAGCAGTCCCAACAGCCACACAGGCTCCGGCAGCGAAGATCACCGGCAAGCTGACCGTCTGGTGCTGGAAGGCTGCCTGGAAGGATTCCATCGTCAAAAGTGGAGCACTGGACGCGTTCCTGGCCCAGTATCCGGACGTCCAGATCGATTATGTGGAAACGAACCCTTCCGATCTCTATCAAAAATTGCCCATGGCCATCTCCGCGGGAACCGGCGCGCCGGATTTTGCATGTATCGAAAGCTCTCACCTGGCCCAGATGGTGGCTCTGGGAGGCCTGACCGACCTGACAGCGCAAGTCCAACCGTATTTGAAGACCATGAACAATTACAAATGGGCCGACGCGATGAAGGACGGCAAATATTATGCCATGCCGTGGGACAGCGGGCCGGTGGTGATGTATTACCGCCGGGATGTTTTCCAGGCGGCTGGACTAGCCTCCGACCCCGACAGCGTGAGCAAGTTGGTGGCCACCTGGGACGACTATCTGAATGTCTGCAAGACCATCATGGAAAAGACGGGCGACCAATGTTTTTCCCAGAACAAGGCCAACAACGATGCCCGCCTGTATGAGACCATGCTCTGGCAGCAAGGATTGGGATATACCAATGCCGAAGGCGCCGTGGCGGTGGACAGTCCTGAAAATATCGCCACCTTGACGGAATTGAAGAAATTCTGGGACGCCAACCTGCTTTCCGACCAGCAGGCCTGGACGGATGGCTGGTACGCAGAACTGGCCGCTGGCGGAACTACTCCGATAGCAACGGTCGGCCCCGGCACGCCTGAACCACCGGCAGTCAAGCCGGTAGCCACTCTGGTGGAAGCCGCCTGGATGGGCGTTTTCCTCAAATCCTGGATTGCGCCGGGAACCTCGGGGTTGTGGGGCGTGGCCCAAATGCCGGCGATGAAAGCCGGACAGGTGCGGACCTCGAATGATGGCGGCTCCAACGTGGTCATCCCGGATCAAAGCCAGAACAAAGCCACCGCGTGGGCGCTGGCGGAGTGGCTGTTCGGAAAGCCTGAGAGCCAGGTGGCCATTTTCAAGGCGAACGACATCTTCCCCTCCCTGGAAACGGCCTACACCGACCCGGTCTTCAACGAGCCGGATCCCTTCTTTGCGGACCAGAATGTTCGCTCGGCGTACGTTGCGGCGGTCAAGGAAATCCCGGTAGGATATGTGTACGGGCCTAATTATGCGCTGATGAACAAGTATGTCCAGACGGCCATCCAAGAAGTCGCCACAGGGACATCGTCCATACAAGACGCATTGAAAAAAGCTGCGGACGGCATCCGGAACGACACCGGCCTGCCCTAGACCAACGAAGCTGACCTATTCTTCTCCCTTGCGCTATGGGGGGAGTGGGCTTCCCCCCATAGCGGCCGGCAGATAGATTATTCTGAAGGAGGCGCCCATGATAGCGGTTCCGCGCTCGGAAGGAAGGGTGGCGAAAGGAGCAGTCCACACACCGAAAGCCGGTTTGTGGAAACGGATGGCGAAAGCCCGCTGGCCGTATCTTTTCATCGCTCCTTTTTATATCAGCTTCCTGATCTTCGGTCTTTACTCCACCCTGTTTTCTCTTTATCTCAGCTTTCAGGATTGGAAAGGGTTGGGGCCGATGAAATTCGTGGGGCTAAAGAACTTTCTTTTGCTGTTCAAAGACCATGTCTTCATCCGTTCGATGGAAAACGGCTTCCTCCTGTTCTTCATGTATGTGCCGATCATGACTTTTCTAGCCCTGGTCCTGGCGGTCATCCTGAATTCGAAACGGATTCGGGGGTTCAAGTTCTTTCGCACCATCATCTTCATGCCTTATATCATGAATATTGCCGCGGCCGGATTCGCCTTCCGCCTGGCGCTGAACCAGAAATACGGGATCGTCAATACCTTCCTGGCGTCCACATTCCATATTCCTTCAGTGCCCTGGCTGGAAAGCATTTGGGGGGCGCGAGTCTCGCTGTGTTTGCTGATCGTGTGGGCCTGGCTGGGATACAACATGGTCATCATGCTGGCAGGGTTACAAACCATTCCCAGCGAATTGACCGAGGCCGCCAAGATCGACGGCGCCAACCCGACCCAATCTTTCTTATATATCACCATCCCGCTCATGCGCCCGGTCATCCTTTTCTCTGTGATCCTGTCTCTGATGGGTAGTTTTGGTCTCTTCAATGAAGTCTTCATTCTCACAGGCGGAGGTCCAATGAATTCGACTTTGACTCCCTTTGTGGATATTTTCAATCAGGCGTTTGGCAATTACCGCTTCGGATATGCCTCGGCCATGTCCTACGCCTATTTTGTCATCATTTTCGTGCTGACTTTGCTGCAAGTGCGCTATTTCGGACAACGGGTGGATTGAGGAGGCGGTTATGTTGACTTATCGACTCTCACGCTGGGGGGAAAACGCGCTCATGTATGCACTCCTGCTGGCGATCTGCATATTCATGCTGTTCCCATTTTTGTGGATGGTGATCACATCCTTTAAAACTGCCGATGAAATCTTTACCATCCCAATGATCCTGCTACCGAGGCATCCGGATTTTCACGCGTACATTTACCTATTGCAGCAATATCATATCTTTCGCATCACCGGAAACACCTTTGTCATCGCCGGCGTTGGGACTATTTTGAGCCTGTTTTTCTGCTCTCTGGGCGGATATGGATTTGCCAAATACAAATTCCCGGGACAAGGGTTTCTTTTCTCCTTTCTCCTGGGAACGATGGTCATCCCTGGAGCAGTCACGCTGGTGCCAATCTTCCTAATCATGCGGGACCTGAAATGGATCGATACGATCCTGCCGCTGGTGATTCCCGGCGCAGCGAATGCCTTCGGAATCTTTTTTATGCGCCAGTACATCTCCACCATCTCAGACGACATTATGGACGCGGCACGGATGGATGGAGCCAGCGAGTTCGCCATCTACTGGCGAATTATCGTACCGATCATCGCACCTGGATTGACCAGCCTGGGCTTGATCTTCTTCATGAGCGGATGGAATGCCATATTAGGGCCTCTCATCTATCTGAAGAGTCCACTGAACTTCACCTTGCCGCTGATCATCCGTTCTATGACCAGCCCGGTAGGCCGGACCATCTTCGATACACAGATGGCGGCCTCGGTGATCAGCATCGTTCCGCTCATGATCATCTTCCTGATCTTCCAACGCCGGCTGATGGAAGGCATCGCCGCCGGCGCGGTCAAAGGCTAGCGCTATATCGCAATCCAGGAGATCCCATGTTTTATTTTGGTGTTGATTATTACCCTGAACAATGGCCTGAAGAGCGCTGGCCCATCGACGCAAAATTGATGGCGGAAGCGAAATTCAACGTCGTCAGGTTGGCCGAATTTGCCTGGGCGAGAATGGAGCCAACGGAGGGCAGCTTCGATTTCGAGTGGCTCGACCGGGCGATCGAAATCCTTGGAAAATACGACATTAAAATAATCCTGGGAACCCCGACGGCCTCCGCCCCGCCATGGGTCATGCAAAAATCCCCCGATCTCTACCGTGTTCGGGAGGATGGGCAGCGAGTGACCTTCGGCAACCGGCGGGCTTACTGTCCAAACCAGCCGCTCTATCAAGAATGCGTCCGGCGCATTGTCACCGCCATGGCAGACCACTATGCAAGCCATCCAAAGGTGATTGGATGGCAGATCGATAATGAGTTCGGAGACCGCTGTTATTGCCCCACCTGTCAGAAGAAATTCCAGGAGTGGCTGCGCGGCCGCTATGAGGATCTGGATGACCTGAATCAAAAATGGGGGACCGTATTTTGGAGCCACACCTACAGTGATTGGGGGGAAATCCCCACGCCCTCCGCCACGGGGAGCTCGCCCAACCCGGCCCTGGCATTGGATTATTTCCGCTTCTGCTCCGAGACATATGTCAATTTTCAAGAACTGCAAGTGGATATTCTGAAGACTATTTGTCCGGGCCATTTCGTTACCCACAACTTGATGGGTTTCGGATATGACCGGATAAATTACTTCGACCTGGGACGCGGCCTGGATTTCGTCTCCCTGGATATCTACCCGCGTTCACAGTGGTCGACGGACTCCTGCATCGATCCAAGCGAGCTGGCGCTCAACCACGCGACCCTGCGGGGACTAAAGAAGCAGAACTTTTGGGTAATGGAACAACAATCGGGCGCGGGAGGCTGGGAGATGATCAGTATGGCTCCGCGGCCAGGTGAGATGCGCCTGTGGGCTTATCAATCCATCGCCCATGGCGCGGATGGGATCCTTTTCTTCCGCTGGCGTTCGGCCCGGTATGGGGCTGAGCAATACTGGCACGGATTGCTGGACCACGATGCCTATCCAGGGCGCCGCTACGATGAAGCCAAACAAATGGGAAAGGAACTCCAGAGAATTGGTGACCTCATCCATGGGTCGGAGGTTCGCTCGCAAGTAGCGATGATCCTATCGTATGATTCACGCTTTTCATTCGAAATCCAACCTAACAATCCGTTGTTTAGCTATGCGCAACATTTTAAGCAAATCTATCGCGTTTTCCACCAAGGCGGTATACCGGTCGACATCATTCCCCCCCACTGCGACTTATCACCGTATCGACTGGTGATTGCTCCGGCCCTGCATGTCCTGCCAGAGGGCTGCGCCCAGGCTTTGACTCAATATGTTCGCGCCGGCGGAACGCTCCTGGTGACCCAGCGCTCGGGGGTCAAGGATGAGGCAAACGCCATCGTAAACCAGCGTCTGCCCGGATACCTGGCAGAAGTATGTGGAGTAGAAGTGGTAGAGTATGACTCTCTCAGCCGGACCAGGCAAAACCGGCTGGAATTCGCGCTGCCCGAGTTCTCCGGGAAGGAGATGCCGATGGTTGGGGTACTCTGTGAGATCCTGAAGCCCACCACCGCGAAAGTGTTGGCTTGCTACGCCGAGGACTTCTATGCCGGCAAGCCGGCCATCACATGGAACAGGGTTGGCAAAGGACAGGCCGTGTATGCAGGTGCGCTGGGAGACCAATCGCTTTACGGAACCTTGATCAGCTGGCTGCTAGAGAAGATTGAAATCAAATCCGCCCTAGCCCAATGCGAGGGCGTGGAGGTGACCGAGCGCTGGCAAGAGGGCCGCCAATTGGTATTTATCCTGAATCATAATGACTGTCAGAAGACAATCCATTTGGACAAGAGCTACTCCAATCTTCTCAATGATATGACCTACACAGGGGAAGTCCAGCTGGAGCCGCATGGAGTATTGATACTAACCCTCTGCTAAAGCTGCCTGTTCGCCTCTTTCCAGGATTTAGAGGGAATGATGAAGGAATTTTTTACCAGAATAACGTCTTTAGGGCTGGGCATCCTATCCCTTATAAGCCTGAACGGCTGCCAAATGACGCCGGCAGGGGGACTCAACTCTACCGTTGATTCGGGCGCAGAATCTCATCCGCCAGCAGAATCTCTTCCATTGACCGCAGTTTCCCTGGACCCTTTATCCCTCAACGGCGAATGGCGTTTTTCAATCGATAGTGAAAAGGTGGGTGTGGACCAGAAATGGTTCCTGCCCGGATACGACGATTCCGGCTGGACCCGGGTAATTGTCCCTCATACCTGGAACGTGATGCCCGCCTATTCAGACTACGAAGGTCTGGGCTGGTATCGGAGAACGTTTTCGATCCCTGCCAAAGCCAAAGATGCCAGTGTGCGATTACGTTTTGAGGCTGTTTTTTATCTGGCGCGTGTATGGTTGAACGGCCAATACCTGGGCGAACATGAAGGAGGCTATACGCCTTTCGAGTTTAATATCAGCGCCGTGGCACAGCCAGGCCAGGAAAACCTCCTGGCAGTCCAGGTGGATAACCTGCGGGAGAACAACCGCATCCCGGCGAAGCTCAGCGACAACTGGTCTTTCGATTGGTATAACTATGGCGGCATCACCCGCGCCGTCAGCCTGGAAATGACCAGCCGGGCCTTTATCAGCCGCCAGCAGGTCGTGACGACCCCGCGCCTCACGGGCCCGGATGAGGCCGATTCGGCCACACTGACCGGGACGGTCACTGTCACAAACACATCCAGCGAAGTCGTGTCAGCCACGGTTCAAACTGATCTCCTGGATGACAGCAATTATCAATCGGCTCTGAGCGCGCCAGTCACTACGAAGGTGAGTGTACCCCCGGGGAAAAGCATTCAGGTTCAAATCCCTGTCCAGATCAAGGCGCCCAAACTGTGGCATTTCGACCATCCGTATCTGTACCATTGGTCAGATTCCCTTATTGATACGAACCATGGGGTCCTTAATGCGAAAGCGGTGACAGTCGGAATCCGGTCCATAGAATTGAAAAACGGCCTTTTCTATCTGAACGGCGAGCCGATGCGGCTGGTGGGCGTCACACGCCATGCCGATTCTCCCGGACAAGGTTCCGCCGAGACCGTGACGGCCATGGCGGCCGATTACGATGACCTGAAAACGCTCAACGAGGTCTTCACGAGACCGGTGCATTACCCACAGGATGAATCCGTCCTGGATTACGCCGACCGGCACGGCATCCTGCTGATCCCGGAAGTTCCCGCCTGGCAATTAAATCAATATCAGATGGGCACCCAGCAAATGCAGAAATTGGAAGAACAGCAGATCAGCGAGATGATCGCGACGGATTTCAACCATCCGAGCGTATGGGCTTGGAGCATCGGAAACGAGATCGAATCGGATCGACCTGGGGGGTACGAATTTGTGAAGGATATGATCGCCTTTGTCAAGACACTTGATCCCCTCCGGCCGGTAGGTTTTGCCTCCAACCGTTTGAATACAGACCCGGCCAGTGATGCAACGAGTCTGTCCGATTTTGTGATGATGAACCAATACTTTGGCACCTGGGCGGGTCCCAAACAGGGGTTGGGGCCGGCGCTTGATCTCATCCACCAGACCTGGCCAGATAAAACGGTCCTCATTTCAGAATATGGCTTCGAGCCGCACTGGAACGGCCCCTGGGGTCCGGCCACATCCACCCTGAACGCGGATCAATATTACTTTGTCCCGGATGGGACCGCGTCTGATTCGGAAGCTGCAGACCTAGTCCGCCAGCAACTCATCCGGGACCAGATGGACATCTTTCGCAGCAAGGCGTTCGTTGCAGGAGCGATCTTCTGGACCTACCAGGATTACCGCACCCGCAGCAATTTCGTCATGGGACTGGTCGATGCTCAACGCAACCGGCGCGGTTCGTGGGAGATGCTGAGGGAGGAATATGCCCCGGTGCTGATGGATTCGTTCGTTCTTTCACCGGTAGTGAATGGGCAACAAACGGGGACCATCAAACTGCACACGCGTGGGCCGATAGAAGCGGACATGCCTGCCTATACCATAAGAGGCTATCTATTGCACTGGGAGGTGACCTCCCCGGATGGCAGCAGCGTTTATTCCAAGAACGATGTTCCTTTGCCCACATTAACTCCTGGAACCAAATGGTCAGGCGACATCACCATCAAACCACCGGGCGAGGCATACGAAATCACGGTTAGCATCATCCGTCCAACGGGCTTCAGTGTGATCGATCGTTCCTATGATTCGGCGGGTAATCTGATTCCTATTGAACCATAAAAAGGGAGAGTCATTCATTCTGGCTCCTGCGGAGCCAGAATAACCGGAAAGGGGCTTCTGCCGAGCAGGAAGCCCCTTTTTTGATTTACTCCTTTTAACCGTTCTCACCCGTCATTCGGGCAATTTGCAGCAGGCAGCCTCTGAGAACATCCTGTTTCTCCACGGGCAGAGAGCTCTCTTCGATTTGGGCGATACGCTCCACATCGTTGAAGGCGCGGATAATGCTGACGGGTACTTCCAGGGTTCCCTCTGTATATGAATTCAGATATTCAATGGCATCGACCAGGAAATTACGCATTTCATCATCCGCCCGGGCAGTTCGAAAGAAACCAGCCAGATTGGCTGAGACTTTAGCCCCGCGCCCCACCGGCGCGGCGGTGCTCTGTGTGCCATGTGCGGAAAAGGAATACAGTGCTGTAGCCAGTTCGGCAAAGCTTTGTACCCGGCTGAAGACCGATTCCTCCAACACGCTCCACATGATCGACCGGTAATGCTTGATCTTCACCGGTATCTGCAGCAGATCTTGCACTTCCTTCCGCCAGGAAGAATCGATGCCTCCAGAAACCTGTGCCAGCATTCGGTCGATCTCCGTGTTGAAGAGGTCCCTTTGCAAAAGCACAGCCAGGTCAGGTCTGAGGGAGGGCAACAGCCCCGGAATGAATCCATCCGGCGTGAAGAAGTCGTTCACGTTGACTCCATGCCGGCGGAGCAATTCCTGCTGGAACAATGGCAGATATTCTTCCATGGCATTGAGGTCTTCCCGAAGGGCGGTAAAGGCTGAATTTCCGGTGGGGAAGGCCTTTTCGATCCGCCGGAAGTATAGACTCTGCCGGTCCTGGTACAGCCTTAAGGTGCTCAAAATTTCATACACCGGAAGGTGCGGCAGGAGATGGACCGCCACCAGACGATCCCTTTCAGCCTCTTCGAACGTCTTCTGGCCATACCGATCCAAGGCGCGGAACAGGCCGGTGGTCAACTGGTTGAGACCCAGGACGACCGTTTGGGCCTGGTTGTGGGCAATGGCACGGAGCAGGCTCCCCTGCCTGGCCAGCGGGATGATCCTGGCGATATTGGCAATGATCTGCTGGCCGCGTTCAAGCCCGGCTTCCTGAAGCCGGCGGGAAGTCGGCCGGTCGCGCAGCTGGGGGATGGAGCGGCCGATAAAGTAGGAGATGACGTGGAGGCCGACCACGTCCTCTTCACGGCCATACAAAATCTGGCGGAAATTTTCAGTGAATTCCTGGAGGAAATTCTCATAAGGCGTTTCGATCTGGCCCAGAATCAACCGTTCCAACTCCTGGGCGCCGCGGCTCTGGCGGCTGAGGCGACTCTCTGCAATCGTTTCGGCGGCGCGGATGAGGGTAGCCCGGTGGCGTTCCTGGGACTGTTTTACATGGAACTGCAATTCCACCACCTGGCGCGCCGGCAGATGGCGCAATTTTTCCGACAGGTTGCTCTGGAACGTCCGCAGGTCGCCGCCCAGGAACACCCCCTGGAGCGGAGTGACGGCGTAGCGGGTGCTTACCCGGGCCGGAGGCGGAAGGAAAGCCGAATATCTGCGGCGGGTGGCGTCTGAGGAGAGGAAAGCGGGTTGCCCAGCTACAGGGGAATAATAGCCACCCTGGCGCTGCATCGGCTCGCCGCTGCCCAACTTGACCCGCAGCGTCTCAGAGGCGCCCCGTTCGGCCAGCCATGTTTGAATTTCATACTTGGCTTTCAAATAGGCCAGGGAGC
>OBLY010000153.1_pt1 | contig 10164 bp, 11 predicted proteins | sample 1539041 | NCBI WGS metagenome assembly OBLY01 (sample SAMEA2690973, study PRJEB22502) | sediment metagenome | biome: Billabong; feature: Tropical; material: Sediment | place: Australia | collected 2013-05-14 | depth 1 m
GCGCTGGTGGCTCATTGTCCAGGCGGAGGCGAAACGGGTGCCGTTCCTGCCGCTGCTGGGGGTGCGGGTGTCAGTCTTCAGCATCAGTTATTTCACCCTGGGGCCGCAAGTGGGCGGCGAGCCTCTGCAGGTCTTATCCCTTCAACGGAAATATGGGATTTCATTCACGCGGGCAGTCGCCTCGGTGCTGCTCGATAAGCTGCTCGAGTTCCTGGCGGATTTCCTGGTGCTGGGGATTGGGGTCACGGCAGTGCTGCATGCGGGCATCCTGCGGGAAAATAAGACTCAATTGATCTTGAGCGGGTTGATCGTCAGCCTGCTCATCCTCCTGCCGACCATTCATCTTCTATTGTTGTATCACCAGCGACGGCCCCTCACGGCTTTGCTGAAGCGGCTGCCGATCCTCCGCAGGAACTCCCGCTGGGTGCGTTTCGTGCGGGCAGCAGAATGGATGGCGGGAGCCTTCTGCCAGCGGCATCTGCGGGCGCTGCTGAGCGCGCTGGGTGTCTCGCTCGCGGCTGGAGCCGGGATGATCCTCGATTACACGCTGATGGTGCAGTTCCTGGGAATCGGGCTGCCGCTGTGGAAGACGATCGCTGGCTGGACGGCGGGCTGGCTGTCCTTTCTGACGCCTCTGCCGGGTGGGTTGGGGGCGCTGGAGGCCAGCCAGGTATTTGCGCTGGGACGGTTCGGCATCCCTGCCGGCGCGGCGCTGGGCGTGGCGCTGCTGATGCGGGGCCGGGACCTGCTGATCGGCTGCACGGGGCTGCTGCTCACCCACCGGGCGTGGAGAAAGCGACCGCTGTCGTCGGCGACCACTCCGAAAGAAATCCGCTGAGTCGTTAACTCGATTATTCGACTATCGTCCATTCCCCGCCTGCAAGAGTATAATTTCGGCATGAACTTTCTCATTACCGGCGCGGCCGGATTCCTGGGCTCGGCGCTGGCCAACCAGCTTGCCCGTGAAGGCCACCAGGTGCGCGGATTGGACGACCTCTCCACGGGCGACCCGAAGGCGCTCGGGCCGGATGTGCATTTCACCCGGGGGGATGTGAATGACCGGCCCAAGCTGTGGACCCTCCTGCAGGAAGTGGACTGCGTCTACCACATGGCGGCCCGCATTTCGGTGCCGGAGTCCATTCTGTACCCACGGGAATACAACACGTCCAACGTGGGCGGGACCGTCAGCCTGATGGAGGCCATGCGGGATGTGGGCATCCGCCGGGTGGTGCTGGCTTCGTCTGGCGCCATCTACGGCGACCAGGACCTGCAGCCGCTCACTGAGGGCCAGACCCCGCGGCCGCATTCGCCCTACGCCGTCTCGAAGCTGGCGGCGGAATACTACGTTCGCACCATCGGTTCGCTATGGGGGATCGAGACCGTCTGCCTGCGCATCTTCAATGCCTACGGGCCCGGGCAGCAGTTGCCGCCCTCCAACCCGCCGGTGATCCCCTATTTCCTGCGGCAGGCCACCCGCGGGGGCACACTGGTCATTCATGGAGATGGCGACCAGACGCGGGATTTTGTCTATGTGGATGACGTGGTCTGTGCCATGGTCGCGGCGGCAACGGCGCCGAACATCAACGGCCTGGTCATCAACGTTGGCTCGGGGGAGGAGACGAGCTTGCGCAACCTGGCCCGGCAGGTGCTGGAGATCACCGGCAGCAATGCCAGCGTGGTGAACAACACTCAGACTTCAGGGGGAGTGTCCCGCCTGTGCGCTGATCTGTCGCTGGCCAAACAAAAGCTCAACTACAAACCGGCGATCTCGCTGGAGGCGGGGTTAAGGCTGACGCTCCAGAGGGATCCGCGCTATAAACCGACGAAGGAAACCGTATAAAATCTCACCACAGAGTACACAGAGAGCACTGAGATTCTTGGGCCGCCTTTCAAAATTCCACGGTGGTAGAAATTCTTGTCAAAACATACTGTTCTGCCTCGTTCCTTCTATGACCGACCGACGCTGAGCGTGACCCGCGAGCTGCTGGGGATGCGGTTGGTGCGCATCCTGGAGGGGAGGCGGCTTTCGGGAATCATCACGGAGACAGAGGCGTACATCCACGAAGACGACCTGGCCTGCCACGCCCGGGTCGGACGGACCCGGCGGACGGCGGTCATGTATGGGCCGCCGGGACATGCGTATGTTTATTTCACATATGGCGCTCATTGGATGCTGAATGTGGTCACGGAGGTTGTCGATTGTCCGGCGGCGGTGCTGATCCGGGCCATCTTGCCGGAGGCGGGCAAGGAGGTCATTTATTCCCGCCGAGGCGGGAAGGATACCCTTGGGCCGGCCAAGCTGACCCAGGCTCTGGGCATCGATGGCCAATTGAACGGGATCGACCTGTGCGATCCGGATTCAGAATTGCGCATCGAAAAAGGCCAGCCGGTGGGGGAGGAGAGGGTGATCACCGGGCCACGGGTGGGCTTGTACACCGTCCCCGAGCCATGGAAATCCATTCCCTGGCGGTTCTTGGTGGCTCCTGGGCCGGAGAATACTGTAAAGGGTGATTTGCCGAGAAAATGATAAAATAGGGGCCGGATCAGCAAAGTTCCGGTCTTTTCCTAAGAAATGTGACCCAAAATGGCCAATCGTAACGAGCGAACCACTCCCATTCCCTCCGTGCAGACAGTGGAGCGGATCACCTCCGTCCTAGGCGCGGGGGTGATCTGGCAGGGCAAGATCAGCGGCTCCGGCGGAGTCCGTATGGAGGGGACCTTCGAAGGCGAGATTGCCTTAAAAGGTCTGCTCGTGGTGGGGGAGACCGGCAAGGTCACCTGCGAGAATATCCGGGCGGTCAATGTGATCGTCGCCGGGGCGGTGAAGGGCAACATCACCGCCCAGAAAGTGGAAATCCGCGCCTCTGGGCGGGTGTGGGGCGATATCATCACCACGGCCTTTGCCACCGAAGAGGGCGCCTTCCTGCGCGGCCAGATCCGCATGGAGGATGCGGTGGACCTCGGCTTTGAATCGGCTGCGGAAAATGCCTCCGCTTCGTTCCCAATCCCTTCCGAAACTCCCAAGGCCCAAATTGAATAAACCCAAGCTTCCCAAAGTCCCGATGTCGCATCCCAATCTATCCAATGCGGACCGGCAGGGCGTCGGATCGGCGCTCCGCCAGGCCGGCCTGCCGGAAGACGATCTCCGATCGGTCCTGAAGATCCTCGAAGGCCCCAACTTGAGCATGGGCCCGCAAATCCAAGCGTTCGAGGACTATTTCTGCCAGTATACCGGCGCGAAGCACGCCATTGGGGTGAGCTCGGGCACAGCCGGCCTGCACCTGTGCATCCGGGCGGCCAATGTGGGACCGGGCGACCTGGTGCTGACTACGCCATTTTCGTTCATTTCTTCCAGCAATGTCATCCTGTTCGAGCAGGCCGTCCCGGTCTTCGTGGATGTGGACCCGGCCACCGGAAACATCGATATTCCCCAACTCCAGGAGGCTGCCCGCGAACTGGCTTCAGGAAGCAGCAAGGTCCATCACTGGCTGCCCCGCCAGGGAGCGGAGTCCGACGTCGCCAGACGCCAGGATCTCAAAGCCATCCTGCCGGTGGATGTGTTCGGCCAGCCGGTCGACATGGATGCGGTCCGCCCGGTGGCAGAGGAGTTTGGGTTGAAGGTGATCGAGGATTCCTGCGAAGCTCTCGGTTCCGAATATAAAGGCCGCAAGGCGGGCATGCTGGGAGATTACGGCGTCTACGCATTCTATCCCAACAAGCAGATCACCACGGGAGAAGGCGGGGTCATCGTCACCAATGATGACCGGGCGGCGGAGCTGATGCGGGCGCTGCGCAACCAGGGCCGCGCTCCCGGGGATACCTGGTTGCAGCACACCTACCTCGGCTACAACTACCGCATGGACGAGATGTCAGCCGCGCTGGGAGTCACGCAGATGCAGCGGATCGAAGAACTGCTGTCCCAGCGAGAGCACGTGGCGAAGTGGTATGACGAGCGTCTTTGCGAGATGGCAGGCATCGAGCTGTACCGGGTCGAGCCGTCCACCAGCCGGATGTCGTGGTTCGTCTATGTGGTGAAATTCGCCGCCGGTTTCGACCGGGACTCCATCGCCCGCGAACTGACGCAGCGGGGTATCCCCGTGCGCCCCTATTTTGCGCCCATCCACCTGCAGCCGTTCATGGTGGAGCGCTTTGGCTACCGCCAGGGGGATTTCCCGGTGACGGAAGACCTGGGCGCCCGCAGCCTGGCGATCCCCTTTTCGAGCGTGATGACCGAAGGGATGGTTGAACAGGTCTGCCGGACGTTGCGGGAAGTTCTAGCAATCAGGCGGCATAAGGATTAACCATTACGGACACTACGGACACTACGGAAGAACAATCATTTATTCAAGCACCTTCATCAATTCTTTGAGAAATTTCTGATGGACCCCACCGATTTTCCTCCGCCTCGTCAGCCCGGGCAAAGACTCCATACGACCCTGATCGCAACCCTGGCGGTCCTTGCGGGGATCATGGCGTTCCTCATCTACCGCCGCCCCATCAGCCCACTGCTGACCCTGTATCTCGTCCTTGGTGGAGCCGCGTTGATCCTGCTGCCGTTCCTGGCCTATCGGCTTTACGCGTTGAGCCGGGCCAATTACAACCTCGATCGGGAACGACTGGCTTTGAAATGGGGCCTGCGAGTAGAATCGATCCCCATCTCCCAAATCGAATGGGTCCGGCCCATGGCCTCACTGACGGAACCGCTGGCCCTGCCGCTCCTGGCCCTGCCAGGATCGGTGGTGGGCACCCGCCGCCACCCTGACCTGGGGGAGATGGAATACCTGGCTTCCGATCCAAAGTCGCTGCTGCTGGTGGCCACCAACAAGAAGGTGTTTGCCATTTCCCCGGTGGCGTCGGCTGAATTCCTGGAGTCGATCCAGAGGGCGATCGAGATGGGCAGCTTAACCACCGCGGCTTCACAGTCGGTCTATCCCTCGTTCGTCATATCGCAGGCGTGGGACAGTCTGCTGGCGCGGTTCCTCTGGCTGGCGGGGTTGCTGTTGAACGTGGGTCTGATCGCGTGGGTGAGCCTGACGGCGCCTTCGCTGGGGAAAGTCTCGCTGGGTTTCCTGCCCTCAGGACAGCCACGCCCGCCTTCGCCGGGACTGTGGCTCATGCTTGTGCCGGTGGTTAGCCTGATCTTTTTCCTGATCGGCTGGGTGACCGGCCTGGTCATTTACCGCCGGCCTGGCCAGCGCTCGATGGCTTTCATCGTCTGGGCGAGCGGTATGATCGCCTCCTTTCTGTTCCTGCTGGCAGTTCTCTTCATCATCACCACGCCGGTGTAGACGGACCACGGACGACCGACCACAGACGCCGATGTTGCCTCTCCTTCAACTCTTCCTGGGATTCCTGCTGGCTGCCATTGTGGCTTATGGCGCGTATCGGGCGCACAGTCTCAGCCGCTCGGGCGCGTGGGGGGCGCTGGCGGAGGGGACGATCATCTTTGGGGTGGGCGGCTGGCGCTGGGCCGTACTCCTGCTGGCGTTCTTTATTTCCTCGAGCGGATTGACCCGTCTTTTCTCCAAGCGAAAAGTCTCCTTGAATGAGAAGTTCGACAAGGGTGGACAGCGGGATATCGGCCAGGTGCTGGCAAACGGAGGGGTGGCCTCGGTCTTTGCCGGGCTGAGCTTTTTCTTCCCACACGCGGCGTGGCCCTGGCTGGCCTTTGTGGCTTCCTTGGCGGCGGTGAATGCGGATACCTGGGCGACAGAGCTGGGGGTGCTCAGTCCCTCCAGGCCCAGATTAATCACCACCTGGAAGCCGGTCGAGCGCGGCACTTCCGGCGGCATTTCCCTCTATGGAAGCCTGGCGGCCCTGGGCGGAAGCGCCCTGGTAGCGCTTCTGGCGGGCCTGGTGCGGCCGACGGGCGATTTCCTGCCGGTGGCGGGCATCGCCCTGTTGGGCGGGATGGTGGGGGCGTTCTTCGACTCATTCCTGGGAGCGACGGTGCAGGCCATCTATCTTTGTCCCCATTGCGAAAAAGAGACGGAGAAGCACCCGCTCCATACGTGCGGGACGAGGACGGAGTGGGTTCGCGGGCTGAGCTGGATGAACAATGACCTGGTCAATACGTTCTGCGCGCTGGCGGGGTCGATTGTTGGCTTGATTTTTTAATTCCTTTCCAAATCTGTCACGATTTTTTCAAAGAATAAATCTTTCTGCTTCTGATATTCCCGCTTGGAGAACGCGAAGCGGGTTTTTATTTGCTCATACTCTTTCAAAACTTGCGGATGCGAGAGCAGGTAGATGTGGAGGCGCTGATCCGTCTCAGCCTGATACCCTCGCATTACGATGATCTCGATCTCATGGCCAGCCTCTGTGGAATTGAAACGAACATACTCTGGCTCAACATTCCCGGGCACTCCAAAATGGTGTTTCAGCAAATCCAATGCCTTTTCCCATTCAGTGGTGGAGGGATATAAGCCAAATTCTATATCCCCCTTACCGGAAATTCCATAGGCGGTTGACCCCCGCAATTGGATCTTGATGCTCGTCCCCTGGAGGATTTCGATCAACTTCAACAAGTATTTTTCCGCAAAACGTCGGACCAGCGGGTCAAAAGGTTCGATCTTGACTGGTTCTTCCGGGAAACGTTCGTATCCGTCCAAAGGACCCCTTTTTCGTTCTTCTTTCGATGAAAAAAAGTGAGCGAGAAAATATCTCGCTCTACAGGGTTACTCCTTCAATCTCTCGATCATCTCAAAACACATGCGGCTATGGTGGTAGGGGCATTCCCACGGGCCGGTCTTATAGGAACCGGTTTGGGGGGTCCCATCGGGGTTGAGGCGCTTCAACCAATCACCGTACTTGCGATCGACAAATTTCTTGCGGATATATCCCCAGGTATGGTGGGCGGCTTTTGCAAATAATTCCTGCTGGGAGAGCTGATAGGCATTATAAAATCCTACCACGGCTTCGGCGTGGACCCACCAGGATTTGCCCGGATCAACCAGGCGTTTGGGACCACGCTCATAGGGCAGACTGCCATCTTTTTCCATGCCGTCCTGATAGACTGCCCTGGCAAGCTTCACGGCGATATCCTTCGTCCGGGCCAGGAGCACAAGGTCTTTCTGCATTTCAGCAGCCTCCACCAACAGCCAGCTGGCTTCGATATCGTGCCCATATGAAACGTTGGTAAGGAGCGAATTCCAATGGTCGTCAAAGAACAGTCTCAGGTGATTGGTCTTTGCATCCAGGACACGGGTGAGGAAAATCTCGATCAGGGCCCGGTGCTGCTGCCTTAACTCTGAGTCATTCCACACTCTTAACAGGTTGGTGTAGGCTTCGAGGATGTGCAAGAGGGTGTTCATGGACTTGCGGCAGTCCAGGTCACGGAGGCTCAGACGCATATCGTCGAGCGCTTCCCAGGTGCGGCTGCTGCCCGCCATTGAGGGAATCGTAGCCATGTTTCTCCAGAAGAAGGAATAATCTCCGGGCCAATGCCAGGCTCTCCGGTTCCTGGGTCGCCCAATAATACTCCGTCAGGCCATAGATGGCGAATGCCTGGGCATAGTGATGCTTGTGGTCGAAGACGGGCTTGCCCTCGTAATCGACCGTCCAATAGACGCCTCCATATTCTGGGTCCCAGAAGGCCCGGTGAAGATAGTCATACGCCCGTTTCGCCATGGAAAGGTATTTTTCGTCTCCATACCGACGGAAGGCGCTCGAATAGGTCCAGAGAATGCGGGCGCACAGGATGGCCGAGCGGGGGACTTCGTTGTGGATCTGCAGAGTATTGGTCAACGCGCCAATGAATCCGCCGTTGACCGGATCCATCGTGTGAGCTATCCAGAATGGAAGGATATTCCCTTTTAATTCACCTTCCAACTCACCGCAAAATTTGTTCTTGTCGAATGTGAGCATGGCCTCTCTCACGCGGAACATCCGCCCAATTATAAATCAAGCGATTTCTGTTTTCTCAGGGACAGGATTGGATTCCCACACCCTCAACCCGAACCGGCTGAGATAAATCGGAATGATCTTGAAGAGTTTATTGTCCTGCTCGATCATACGAAGCATGGTCCGTTTGGAATACGAATCCTCACCGCACAGGAGGCTGAGCGAGCCGCCCTCGCCGCCGGCGCCATTGACCTTCCATCCGACCGCGCCATGTTCCCGGGCCATCTCGATGACCCGGTGCGCTTCCGGGCTGATCAGCGCCGGATGCAGGCGCTCCTGGGCGGCGGTGTTTTCGACCATGGCCGCGCCCAGAGCGGCAAAGTCGCCTGCGCATAGAGCCTGGCGGGATTTTTCGGCGGTCCGGCGCAGATCGTTCAACTGCAGGCAATCCGGCCCGGCGTTTTGCAGGCTGTGGATCACCATCTGGTGCACGTCGGTGCTCTGATGGGATTTGCCCAAATAGACCAGGGCCAGGCGCCTTTCCAGCTCCCACCAGATGGAGTTGGGCACCTGGATGGGGGTGACAGTAGCGTGAGGGTATTCATTCATTTCAATATAGTTCACGCCTCCATAGGCCGAACAGAGCTGGTCCTGAATCCCGCTTTGTTGTCCAAGCAGGTCGGTTTCGATCTGGTGGGCGGCTTCAGCCACCTGATGGGGGGTCATATGACCTTGCCGCAGACAATCCAGCGCGCCCACCAATGCCACCGTGACGGAGGCGCTTGTGCCTGTGGAAGCGCCGGCGGGCGCCTCGGAATAGATGCTCACCTCCAGCTCGAGGCCGCGGGGGATGCACATATATTCGATGGAGGCTTCCAAAAGAGGATGCTTGTCCCAATGCTTCTCCGGGATGACCACGTAGCGCTCGCCATAGTTTTCTGCATGAATGACGATGCGGCTGTCCTGGCCTTCCCGTGGGCAGACCGTAATTTGAACCTCGGCATAAGGATAAACGCCGATATTGAAGATGGTCCCGTGCCCGGCGAACCAGGTGTCGGTCCAGCCGCCGTTATCACAAATACGGATGGGGGCGGCGCTGTGGATGATGCGGATGGCTTCGTTTTTCATTGGGCCTCTCAATGTGTCAGGGTTTTTCCAAGATCCAGATCATAGCCGGGCTGTTTTCCGCCTGGAATTCCGAATGATCATAGTCCCCATAGAATTCCTTTACCCTAAAACCGGTTAGCTTCGCCAGGTCCTCGAATTCTTCTTTTCCTGTCAAACGGAAACGCAACTCCAGAAGCCGTTTCGATGTCATGACACAACTCTTATCGTATTCCTCAAAGAACTGCATTGCCTGAATGATTTCCGGATCGACGGGGTCACGAGTCTCGGCGATCCAAAGGAAAAGTGTCCCTTCTGGCAGCGGATATTTTCGGAATAAATGCAGTTGACCATCGACAGCCTTCGTCCTGACGGCAGGGTTGCCCAAGGTGCAGATGAATGTTCCGCCGGAGGTCAGGTGCTCGTAAATTCTATCCATTGCTTTTCGTTGATTACCTTTTGAGATGATATGGGCGAATGAATGGAATGGGATGATGATCCTCTCGAATTTCTTTGGGAGGTCAAGATCACAAATGTCTTGCTGATAAACATCCGCATTCAACCCGGCCTCATCCAGTTTCTTCTTGAAAATGGCGTTAAGCTGAGCGGAGATGTCCACGCAGGTGAGCTTCACGCCGGCCTGGATCAGCGGCAGGGACACCCGCCCGCTGCCAGACATCAATTCCAGGACTTCGCCTTTGACCTTGACCGTTTCCTGCAGAAAGAAATCGATATCGTAGGTGGCGGGCACGTAAGTGTCATATAGGTCGGCGATTGTATCGTAGTCGTTGATTCCCATGGTCGTCTCCCCTATCCGTTTTCCAGGATTTTCTTTAATGCCTCTCCAGTATACGACCCTTTCACGCCGGCCACCTCTTCAGGCGTGCCCTGGGCGACCACCCGACCGCCGGCCTGGCCGCCCTCCGGACCGAGGTCGATGACCCAATCGGCGGCTTTAACGAGCTCCAGGTTGTGCTCCACCACGATGACGGTATTGCTGGCGTCGACCAGGCGCTGCAATAATCCCAGGAGACGAGCCGTATCGGCCAGGTGCAGGCCGGTGGTGGGCTCGTCCAAAAGATAAAGGGTGTGGGCGCTGCCGCGGCGGCCCAGTTCCTTTGCCAGCTTGACCCGCTGAGCTTCACCGCCGGAGAGGGTGGTGGCGGGCTGACCGAGATCGGAAGAGCACACGTCTGAACTCCAGTCACAGTTCCGTAT
>OBLY010000154.1_pt1 | contig 10142 bp, 8 predicted proteins | sample 1539041 | NCBI WGS metagenome assembly OBLY01 (sample SAMEA2690973, study PRJEB22502) | sediment metagenome | biome: Billabong; feature: Tropical; material: Sediment | place: Australia | collected 2013-05-14 | depth 1 m
TATCAGTTATATGTTCCAGGATGCCCAGCTGGGCACGGCGCATGCTGTAAAACAGGTCAGGGAGCTGGTAGATGATGATTTCCTCGTCCTGAATGGCGATAATTTGATCAATGCAGGTACGATATCCGATCTCCTTGCAGGCAGGGAAGGTTCTGTCACTCTGCTTGCTGTCGAGCAGGAGCAGACTTTCGGCTACGGGGTTGTGATCTCTGATAACAGCCGGGTTAAACAAATACTGGAAAAACCGAAAGAAGTCGTAAGCCATCTTGTAAACGCAGGCATCTATATATTCTCAACCGAGATTTTTGATGAAATCGACCGGACTCCTCTCTCCGAAACAGGAGAATATGCGATTACAGATACGATTCAGCAGATGATTACCGAAGGCAAGATCGTCAGCGTTGTAAAATCAAAATCCATGTGGATAGATGCTGTTCATTCATGGGACTTCCTTAAAGCCAATGCTGTAGTTCTGGAGGAAAGCAAAAAAGACCTGAAAGGAACAATTGAAGAGAACGTTACCATAAAGGGGGATGTAATCGTAGGGGAGAATAGCCTTATCCGGGGAGGCTGTTACATCGTAGGTCCTGTTATCATAGGGGAAAACTGCGATATAGGCCCGAATACGGTCATCCTGCCTTCTACGGCGATCGGGGATAATACTACTCTCGACTCTTCCGTAGAGATACAGAACAGTATTATCATGAACGATGTCAGGATAGGAAGTAGCTCGTACATATCCAATTCCGTTATTGGTGCCAATAATACAATAGGCCCGCACCTCTCAATAGAAGTGGGCAGGAACCTTATGATCGAGATGAAAGGGATACTCCACCATGCCGACCTGTTAGGTACCGTGATGGGAGACGATAATAATCTGGCTAATCATGTCTTGATCAAAGCCGGAAAGATGATTGCAAACAATTGTAATGTTGAGGCAGGTCTGATAGTGTATAAAGATATACCTCCGGCTTCCATAGTGGTATAAAAATATGTGTGGAATTGTGGGATACAACGGCAGGAAGCAGGCAGCTCCGATAATTGTCGATTCCCTGAAGAGGCTTGAGTATCGCGGCTATGACTCGGCTGGAATTGCTGTTTTTAAGATTCCATTGAAGTGTATAAAGACAAGGGCAAGATAGCCGATGTGGAAAAAATGCTTCCGGAGATTACAGGCACGGTTGGAATCGGACACACAAGGTGGGCAACTCACGGGAAGCCGAATAAAGTAAATGCCCATCCTCATATCTCAGGAAATGTTGTTGTAGTTCATAATGGCATTATCGAGAACTACGAACAGTTAAAGGATAAGCTGACGGGGTTAGGATACATCTTCGTCTCTGAAACTGATACGGAAGTCCTGGCGCATCTTATTAAATATTACTACCAGGGCGATCTTACAGATGCCGTCCTCTTGGCCCTTACGGATATTAAAGGGTCGTACGCAATAGCTGTTCTGTGCGGCTGTGAACTTGTTGCCGCAAGAAAGGACAGCCCCCTTGTTATAGGGATCGGAAGCGGTGAGAACTTTATAGCCTCGGATGTACCTGCTATACTAAAATACACGCGCAAGGTGATCTTCCTGGATGACCTTGAGATTGCCACTGTAACTCCTGACGGCGTAAGCTTTTTTGATTTCAATAAACAGCCAGTTGAAAAGAAAGTAAACAACATCGACTGGGATATGGAAGCCGCTGAAAAATCCGGTTATGAACATTTTATGCTCAAGGAAATACACGAACAGCCCAAAGCGCTTCATGAGACGTTTGCGGGCAGGATTTCAGAACTTGAAGGAAATATCAGCCTGGATGGTCTTAATCTGACAGAAACACAGGTAAAGAATATCCCCAGGATAAGTATCATTGCATGCGGCACTTCGTTCAATGCCGGTCTGCTCGGCAAATATCTGTTTGAGTATCTTGCAGATGCCCATGTCGATGTTGAGATCGCATCTGAGTTCAGGTATGCCCATTCCTCTCCCGGCTCTCTGGTCATTGCAATAACCCAATCCGGGGAGACAGCAGATACTCTTGCGGCTTTACGCGAGGCGAAGGGTTTCGGGTGCAAGACGCTTGCGATTACGAATGTTGTGGGAAGTACTATTACAAGGGAAGTTGATGGCGTTATATACATAAGATCAGGACCGGAAATCGGGGTGGCGGCGACAAAGACATTTACATCACAGATCGGTGTACTGTACCTTCTTGCCCTCTACTTTGGGAAATGCAAAGGAAAGTTAAGTTCAGACAGTATAAAACGCATGCTTGCAGCCCTGAAGCGGATTCCCGCCCAGATAACCCGTATCAACAGCAATAAAGAGATAATAAGAAAATTCGCTGAAAAATTTTCATCATCAAGCGACGTATTCTTTATCGGGCGTACCTTTAATTACCCGATAGCTCTGGAGGGTGCCTTAAAGCTAAAAGAAATATCCTACATCCATGCGGAAGGCTATGCTGCTGGCGAACTAAAGCATGGTCCTCTTGCTCTGATTACAAAGAATACCCCAGTTATTGCAATCGCGACAAAAGGGCTGATATATGATAAAATGGTCAATAATATCAAGGAAGTAAAAGCAAGGGAGGCGCCTATCATCGCCATTGCCGATGAAAAAGATACGGAAATAGAGAAATACGTGGATGCGGTGATAAGGGTCCCGTCGACTGAGGATATACTGTCCCCGATTCTTGCAACAATCGTGATGCAACTGCTCTCGTACTATTCTGCAAGGGCGCGGAATTGCCCCATAGACCAGCCGAGGAACCTTGCTAAAAGCGTTACAGTGGAGTGAATTATGTTCGGTTCATCAGGTATAAGAGGAGTCGCGAACAGCGAAATAACCCCCATGTTCGCACTTGATTTCGGACTGGCTGTGGGAAGTCTCTACCCGGAGGTCATGATAGGTCATGACCCGCGTGTACCGGGCGAGATGATCGAACATGCGGTCGTGGCAGGCCTGCTCTCAGCAGGCTCAAAAGTGGTTAAAGCAGGCATGGTCCCGACTCCCACTCTTGCTATCGCATCAAGGGATTACGGCTGCGGTATCATGATAACCGCTTCGCATAACCCTGCCCGGTATATCGGGATGAAGGTCTTTAAAGACGGAATGTCTTTTGATACACGGCAGCAGGAAGAGATAGAAGATATCCTGAAGAATGGGAGTTTCAGTTATGCAGGCTGGGAGAAGACCGGTGGTCTGAGTACAGTGAATAGCGCCCTGGAAGAACACAGCGGAAGCATTTTGAGAAATGTCAGCAGTGCCGGATTGAAGGTCGTAGTAGATTGCGGCTGCGGTGCTGCTTCGGTGCTCACGCCCTATATCCTGAAAGAGATGGGATGTGAAGTAATAACCCTGAATTCCCAGCCCGATGGGCGGTTTCCGGGAAGGGAGCCTGAGCCTGTTGATGAGACCCTTGGAGTGTTGAAAAACACGGTCAATGCCACAGGCGCTGATCTTGGCATAGCTCACGACGGGGATGCCGACCGTATGATGGCTGTGGATGATAAGGGACGCTTTATCGGCGGAGACAAGATGCTGGCTTTCTTCGCTGCCAGGGAGGCTAAAAAAGCCATAGCAGTACCGGTTGATACTTCACGAGTTATTGATGACATCTTAGATGGAGTGAAGATATCGCGCACAAAGGTCGGAGATGTGTATGTAGCACAGGAACTCAAAAAAATAGGCGGGGAATTTGGCGGTGAACCCTCAGGCGCCTGGATCTTCCCGAAGATTTCGTTATGTCCCGACGGCATCTATGCAGCGGCACGGCTGGTTGAATTAGTGGAGAAAGAAGGGACGTTCAGTAAACTGCTTGATTCCATACCTGAGTACCCTGTGAAACGGAAAGCTTTCCCGTGCCAGGATAAAAATACAGCTATGGCTAAAATAGCCGGTGAATTAGGCAAGCTTGGTGACGTCAATACACTGGACGGCGTCAGGGTAGATCTCGATGACGGATGGATACTTGTACGCCCGAGCGGCACCGAACCGAAGATAAGGATAACAGTGGAATCCGCTAATAAATGTGATGAGCTATTTAACAAAGCATCTGAGATCGTCAGGAGAGCAATACCATGAAAGCAGTCATACTTGCCGCGGGAAAAGGGACAAGGATGGGACCACTTACTGATAATAGACCTAAGGCGATGCTGCCGATAGCTAACAGACCCCTGCTTGAGCATATAATCGTGACTCTAAAGGCAGCAGGCATCCGGGAGATTTTGATAGTAACCGGATACATGAACGAAAAGATAATGGAGTATTTTGAAGATGGCGCAAGTCTTGGTATGAACATAGAATATATTGAGCAGCAGTCTCTGAAAGGAACTGCTGATGCTGTTGCAACGGTCAGGAGCTGGACCGGAACCGACAGGTTCCTTGTAACGAATGGTGATGTGCTTGCAGGCATCCAGGACATCAAAAAGCTGTGTAATACAGAGGGGGATGCGGTTTTAGCTGCAAAAAAGGTTGATGCCCCGCGGGAGTACGGCATATTGTACGTAAAAGGCAAAAAAGTGGAAAAAATTGTTGAAAAACCGGAAAAGCCTGCTTCCGACCTTGCAAACGCAGGTATTTACGTTTTTGACCCCGTTATATTTGAGGCTATCGATAATACTAATCCTTCTTCCCGCGGAGAGTACGAAATCACGGACTCAATACAACTCCTGATAGATTCAGGCAAAGAAATAAGCTTTGCAGAGCTTGAGCAATGGCAGGATATAGGGTTTCCCTGGCATCTGCTCAAAGCCAATGAGATGATACTGAACGATAGTGAGGATATACAGTGGGATATACGGGGCGAGGTCGAACCCTATGCGACCCTGAAAGGAAGCGTTGCTGTTGGAAAAGGTACTATCATAAGGAACGGGGCTTACATAACCGGACCCGTGGTTATCGGAAATAATTGCGATATAGGACCTAACTGCTACGTCAGGTCTGCTACGACCATCGGGAATAACGTACGGATCGGGAATGCTGTGGAGGTGAAGAACAGCATCGTGATGAACGGCACCCATATCGGGCATTTAAGCTACGTAGGGGATAGCATCATCGGTGAGCGATGTAATTTTGGGGCAGGTACCAAGGTTGCGAACCTGCGGCATGATAACAGAACCGTAATGGTGGAACTTGCCGGGAAAAGGTTTGACTCAGGCAGGAGAAAGTTAGGAGTTATAATGGGAGACTACGTGCATACCGGCATAAACAGCATGTTTAATGTGGGCACGACCGTAGCCAGCGGGGCATGTATCAATCCGGGCGAGTTTATAAGGTGATACTAACTAACATCAAACCAGGTCGGTCTGAATTACTTTTCCTTCCATCACATTCTCTTCGCTTACTGAGACCGCCCTGGAGGTATTGGCATTCTGAATGATGTAATCGCTCGTGGGTTTAACCCCGTATTCGTTCCCCTGCGTGGAGTAAGGAACTTTGATCTCGTATCTACCGTTATTTGCTTTCGTTTGCTGGGTGTAAATGAATGTTCTGCCCTGGTTGGTTACTATATTCAAAGTTACTTTGACTTCCCCATCGGCAGAAGTTTTCCCTGAGAGCGTTGCACCGGGAACGTATTCAAATATCTTTACATACTTTATATCCGGGCTTTTGATTGCAGTGGTTTTAGATTCATAAACGAGGCGGTAATGGCTTAACCCGTTTCCGTCAAAAACATGAAGCCGTGATAACATGGTAGCGAAGAAATTATTGTTCTCATTATTTATGCTGCGTATCTGTGTTTCTTCGGAAGGGGTTTTCGCCCCATAGTAATCACCAGGATCCCTGCCTGCCATCATTGCAATAGATTTAAATTTAAGTTTAAGCATCTGGGCATCGGTAATTACAAAACGGACATCCCTTTTATTAAGTATCTCATTTGCAGCATTTTCATCCGGCTCTATCAAAAAGTGCGCCGCATCCTCTATCCCGGTTTGAAAGTTGTTTGCCACCACCGGGCGCTCTGAAAAGTACAAGATCCAGTTACCGTAATCCCACCAGCTCATAACGCCGTACTCTGCGGGTTTGTCGGGATTCTCGTAAAAGCTGGTGTGAGGACTGTTATCCTTCAACCATTTAAACGATTCCTGCAAATCAGGGTCCGGCGCAGGGGCGTTCAGCGTTGCCATGGACTTTACGATAGTAATGTTGGAGATAGCAAGAAGAGCAACCAGTATCAGGGCTATTATCGGACGATTACCGGATACCGGCTCAGATGGTCTCTGGTGTTTTCGCTTTTTTTTACTAACTATGGTTTTTTTCTCAGGTGAGAGTAATTTTGATACTTCAAAGATAAAATATGCCGAAAATATCGCGATATTCACGGCCAGAAGGTATATAAAACGCCTCTGGAGAATCGTAAGTATTAGCACGATAAAAGTCCACACGATTAAAAATACAGCTTCGGAGGGATATTTTTCCCTCACTGTTTTCTTAATAAAGTATATAAAAGCAATCAATGCGATAAAAAAGCTAAAAGTAAAAGCGTACCACATATAATCCAGTGTAAATCCTGTGGCAGGATTAATAAATAATGGGACTGCCTCCTGTACAGTACTAAGTACACCCCCACCGAAAAGACTTGTTATCTCTCCAGAGGCGACTTGATAGAACTGCGGGAAAAGGATTTCAAGCGAATACAACGCTGTTGCAAATATTAAAGCGAGTACCAGCAGATGAATCCACCATTTTTTAAAAGGCGCTCGCTGCATTAACAAAATGAGCAAGCATAATATGAAAAATGCAGCCAAGAACACGACATGGAATAGGGATGGTAAATAGGAGTTAGCTCTAAACCCATTACCTTGAGTTATGGCAAACGGCGTAATTATAAGCAGTGGAACCAGAAACGCTATCCCACCTGTTATGGCAAGGTAATCTGAATTTCGATTTGAATACATGTTGAATACATACTGAATAACAATGAATACACCGATAAGCCCGATAAATATAGGCGCGCCGTTCCAAGTGAATAATGCAAGAGCCAGCATAACGCCGGTAAATAGCGAAAACCGCAATTTTTTTAAGGTCTCGACCCCGGAGTCAAAAGACATCTTTTCTCTCTCAGAATGCTTCAGTGCAATGATGAATAAAAGATACGCAGCCGTCGAAAGTAAAGTCTCAGCCACATGATGGTCCGCGTATCCGAGGAAAGAAACATACACATGTGCCGGTGTTATTGCAAAAATCCCTGCGCTTATAAGCCCGATACGCCAATCAAAGAGCTTTTCAGAAATGAGATATACAAGCAGTACGGTAAGTACTCCGAGAATGGGTGGGATTATTGCTGCTGTTGCTTCTATGGTGTAAAGTGATGGTTTGCCAAGACCTGCTATGAGCGCGATAAGCGCGATGAACTGATCATATAATGGCATCCACCCGATTCTTAACCCGTAAGGGAAGTCGATGTATGAATCAAAAGATATGGCGTTCGGAAAATGTAAAACTGTAAACAAGATACGCCGTACGTGATAATAGGTATCGGCTCCAAGGAAAGTAATATTCCCGTTAGAGAACACGGTTGGAAAAACGGATATCCTTACAATCAATGCCAGGAACAATATGGACAGCAGCATTTTGAATCTGTGTTTTTCTATGAAAGATTGTACGTTCATACACTCCATCTTTGAATAGTATGTTTAAAGAGCTGATAGATATAAAAAAGTATCTAAGCAGCAGGCTGTAAGCTGCTGCTACGAATCCTGCCGTGTGTACTAATTACTGCCAGGTGATAACATAGAAATCACTTAGACAGGAACATTTTCAGCAGGTATACCCCGATGCCGATGATGACAAGGCTGAATATCGATTTTACTAATGCCACGTAGCGGTAGTCGAAAAGGTATGATATCGCATCCTGCATGCTGAAAAAGAACGTAAACAATGCGATGAAAATTAATGCTACCAGCATTATGACTACAGCTATGTCCACTATCTTTTTAAAAGAATTCTCTTCTATATTTTTCTGCTCATCGTCCATTTGATCTACCTTTGTTCCTCATTCCTAGGCTGTACACAAGCAGTATTCCTATCAATGCGATCGCTAATTGGAATCCGGGTTCTTTTGGTGTGGCTATCGGTTTGCCTTCCTCTATAATTACATAGGTCATGGGTGTGTTGGATTTGATATTGTTCAACTTTACTTTCTCATCAACATTTCCCCTGACTACCGTCTTTCCGCTCTCGATAACGTTCACCGAGAAACTGTACTCTTTATTTCTCGGGAGCACAAAGCTCACTTTGCCCCTTACACGGTTAGTGCTCTTGACCACTCCAAGTTCATCGCTCTGGGTATAAGCCGTGTACGGGTCCACCCGTGCGGTCACTTCAACTGTAAGAGGCTGGGAATCGCCTCCCTGATTATATATGGCTGGGGAGACTTCCACAACAGCGCTTGTTGCGTCATTTACGAACTTCGTGATCACAAGGTTCATGTCGGTCAGTTTTATATCAGCGGGCTGACCCGGTCCAGGGGTTGCTTTTACATTAACAGCAGTAGAGTACTGCGCCAGGATTTTTGCGCCTTCAAGCACCTGAACTTCAATACTATATTCACCGGGATTGGAAACAGTCAGTGATACGCTGTTGGAGTACGAGGACTTGCTTTTAATGTATCCTATGTCAGAATTCTTTTCTGCAACAATGAGATTTGTTGAAGGTTCCCTTATCTTTACCTGGAGAGTTAGTATTCCCGTATCAGCATCCTGGTTATTCTGGATATACGGAGTTATTGTTAGTTTTGTGCCGTTGGCCTGCAGCGAAGACATCACGTCTACAGATGTGATTACCACATTATCGTATTCTTTGAGGCATCCGCTAAAAACAAGGATGCTGAAAATAGAAATTAAAAATAAAAATTTTATATGCTTCATCTCTATTAGAGTTTCACTTTGAGGGTCAGTGTCTTTGAATCCAGAACATTATCCCCCATAAGTAGTTTTACATATACAGGGGTTTCACCATTTGGTGCATCTTTAACAGTAGGCAGTACCAAAGCTTCTGTATAGGATGTTCCACCCATCGCCATCGCTTCACCAATAGTGAGAGTACTGTTGCCACCTATTTGTTTATTTTCTATATCTACAAGTACTTTCAGGGCATTTTTATCAATCGTAGTCTTCCCTTCATTTTTAACTGAGAAGGTTATTGTGGCGTTCTCGCCTTTGCCAATTGTCCATGTGGTCACTTCTGCCTCGGTGATGTTTTGCATGCCCTTCACAAAACCTACGAATTGAAGCTTTGCATCAGGAAGTACGGTCGTTTGCACAGGAACTGCTTTTGTTTTTATCACAGGGGCTCCCTTATCGTCTTTTCCGGATGCATACGATATGATTAGTGTCGTGGTGTTAGTAACTTCCTTGAAACCGGGGGATTGGATCTTTGCGCCGAGGGTAACTGTTGCCTGACCTTCATTTGTTCTTGCCGGGATGTTGACATCCCCGCCTGAGAGCACAGTGAATGGGTCCATTGATCCCATTTTTACAGAATCGATTGCTTCGGTTGCATTATTGGATACGCTAACCGATATGTCATTTTCCTGGAACTCCTTCATTATTACAGGTGCCACTTTCACTGTAATATCATCTGGGTTAACAGGGCTGATTGTCGATACACATCCTGATAAAAGGATTGTTGAAATAATTAAGAGAATGACTGATTTTTTCAATATACCACCGACCAATCTAATAGCGGCTGACTATAAATAGATTTTGGTTAATTATAAAAAAAAAGATAAAAAGTGAAGGGATTTCTCCCTTCGATTGTTTATTTTACTTTCTCTGTCTCAGCACGAGGAATGCTACTGCGAGCAAGCCTGTGACTGCGAGTGTTACCTCAAAGCCCGGCTCTTTCGGAGTTGGTGTTGCTGTTGGGCCTGCTGGTGGCTTTTCTGTCGTTCCGACTGGTGTAACTGCTGTTACACCTGTAGTTGGCGTTGCTGTCGCATTCGTCGGCGTTGTTGCTGTAACTGATGGGCCTGGTGTACCTCCAGGGACTGTTGATGTTACTTCTGGTCCACCAGCAATCTGGTAGTCTACCTTGGGGTAGAATCTTACTGTATCGTTGTCTGCTACTACGAATTTCATGTTGCCCATGAGGTCCTGTGTGGAGTCACGGCTCAGAGTCACGGATGTGTCGTCGTTCTTCACAG
>OBLY010000155.1_pt1 | contig 10131 bp, 5 predicted proteins | sample 1539041 | NCBI WGS metagenome assembly OBLY01 (sample SAMEA2690973, study PRJEB22502) | sediment metagenome | biome: Billabong; feature: Tropical; material: Sediment | place: Australia | collected 2013-05-14 | depth 1 m
TGGTCGGCGAGCCGCTCGCGCCCGTCGCGGCACGAGGCGAAAGCCCGGGCCCGCTCGTCCTCCACCGCGACCGCGCGCCGCCGCCCGGCCAGGTCGCGCCCCAGCTCCAGGGCCCGGCACCCGCCGCCGCCGGCGAGGGCCTCCGCGACCTGCGCCTCCGCGGCCTCCACGTGGCCGCGCGCCTCGGCGAGCCGGGCCCGCGCGAGGGCGAGGCTCGCCTCGCGCCCGGGCGAGGGGTTTGCCCGGGCGTCTCGCGCCGGGGTGGCCGCGACGAGCTCGTCCGCCTCGTCGAGCCGCCCCGCGTGGCGCAGGAGCGACGCCAGCGAGAGCCGCGCGGCGAGGTGGCCCGGGTCGAGGGCGAGCGCCTCGCGCAGCTCGGCCTCGGCGCGCGCCCGCGCGACCTGCTCGTCGAGGCTCGGATCGGCGGCGACGGTGAGGGCGCGCGCGACGCGGACCGCGGCGGATCTCGGCAGGGCCGCCTCCGCGTCGGCGAGGAGCGCCTTCGCCGCCTCGCGGTCGAAGGCGGCGGCGTCCATGCCGGCGAGGAGGGCGCCGACGGGCGCGCCCAGCTCGCGCCCGAGGGCCGCCGCGAGGGCGCGGGCGTCGAGGACCGGCGCGCCGATCCGCGGCCGGCCGGCGGCCGGCGGCGCGGCGCCGGGGCGGACCGGCGCGGCCGTCGCGTCGGACGGCGCGCCGTCCTCGCGGGCGAAGGCGAGGTGGAGGGAGGCGCGCTCGCCGGTGCGGGCCACCTTCACGAGGAGCCGGTGCACGCCCGGCGCGAGGGTCACCGGGACGTGGACGACCGTCGGGAGGAACGCCTCGAAGTCCCGCCGCTCGTGGACGAGCGCCCCGTCGATCGTGACCCGCGCCGACATCGCCGTCCCGATCGACACGAGGTACGCCCCGCCGCGGGCGAGCGTCACGTCGGCGGCGAGGAGGAACACGTCGCCGCCGCCCGGCTCGCCCTCGAGGGCGACCGCGCCGTCGGGCGCGGGGAGGAAGCGGGTCGGCCGCGGCGGGCCATCCCAGGGGGACGGGGTCGACTCCGGGAGCACGCCGGCCTCGGCCGGCCAGGTCCGGACGAAGTCGCTGGCGCGCCGCCGCCCGAGCGGGCCGGCGAGCGTCCAGGCGCGGATCGCCCCGTTCTCGGCGCGGAGCGCCGCGACCTGCGGGTGATCGCCGACGACCTCCGCGGCGATCACGCGGGCGACGCGCGCGCGGTAGGCGGCGACCCCGCGGAACCGGCCGTCGGCGAGGGCGCGCGCGAGGCCGGCCTCGACGGCGCGGGCGAGCTCGGGCGAGTCCTCGGCGAGCTCGGACAGACGCCGCAGCGCGTACAGCGACGCGGGGTGGCGCGGCGCGCCGGCCGCGAGGGCGAGGAGCTCGGCCGCCTCGCCCCGCGCGTCCGCCGCGCGACGGGCGACGAGCGCCGCGGCGAGCCGGGCCGACGGATCGCCGGGCCGCCGCGCGGCGACGGCCTGGGCGCGCGCCTCCGCCTCGCGCGGATCGCCCGGCGTCACCACGCCGTCGAGCGGTCCGGGGCGCGCCCCGCCCCGCACCGAGGCGCAGCCGCCGGCGGCGACGAAGAGGAGCGCGGCGAGCGCCGCGCGCGGCAGCCGGGCGCCCATCACCGCCCCGCCCCCCCGGCGGCGGCCGCCGCGGGCGGCGCGATCCGCACGCGGCGCGCGAAGGCCCCGTCGATCCGGCCGACGAGGTCGCGGAAGGCGCCGTAGCGCTCGGGGGCGACGCGCGCGGCGCGCATCACCACCCGGCCCGAGACGACGAGGGCGCCTCCCTCCACGCGGTGGCGCACCTCGAAGGCGGCCTCCGGGATGTCGCCCTGGGCGTCCTCCGGGAGGTCGGCGACGGTCCAGCCGGCAGGGAGCGCGACGCGGTACTCGAACCGGTTCTCGTTCGGCTGGCCGACGACCAGCGGGTGCCGCCGCTCCGACAGCGAGGCGTAGGTCTCGAGGTACCCCGGGCCGGACCCGAAGGCGGTGAAGCGGAGCCCGCCCCCGTCCGGCTGGGCGAAGCGCGGCACGCCGAGGGTGAACTGCATCCGGACGTCCTCCTCGAGGCGGGCGAGATCGGACAGCTCGAGGGCCTCGACCCGCAGGCCCGGGTAGGTCCGGCTGAAGGCCTTCTCGAGCTGGGCGCGCCGGTCGTGGGCGGAGACGTAGGCGCGCCGGTACTCGGCCGCCTGCGCACCGGCGATCCGCGAGGTCCCGCGCACGGAGGCGTGGCCGTCCGGGCCGAGGGCGACCTCGAACCGGCTCTCGACCTGGTTCTCCTCCGGGCGCGCCTCCGGGGTGGTCACGAACCGCGCGGGCGCTCCCGGGTTCACGACGAGCGCGACGGCCCCGCGATCCTCGCCGGGGAGCTCGCGGGTTCCCGTCCACGACGCCGTCCCGTCGAGGAACAGGTCGAGGTCCGGGACGTAGAGGATGGCGTGGTTGAACACCGCGAGCGAGGCCGGCGCCGGCGAGATCGCGCCGAGCCGGCGCATGCGGAGCAGGACGAGCCGCGAGTCGATCCCGAGCGCCTCGAGGAGCGCGTGCATGAGGCTCGCCTTGTCCTTGCAGTCGCCGAAGCGGCGCCGGAGCACGTCGTCGACCCGGTACGGCTTGAAGCCGTGGATGCCGAACTCGAGGCCGACGTAGCGGGTCTGGGTGACGACGAAGTCGTAGACCGCCTCGACGAGGAGCCGCCTCGTCGCGGGATCCCATCCCCCGGAGGGCGGCGCGAGGGCGGCCGGACGGACGTCGCCGGCCCGCCCGTTCCCGTTGCCGTTCCCGTTCGGCCGCGCGCCCGCTCCGCGCGCCGCGAGCGCGTCGAGGCCGATGCGCGCCGCGGCGGCGCGCAGCTCGTCCGTCGGGTGGAGCTGCTCCTGCACGAGCCCCCAGTAGAAGCGGCCGACGTCGTCCCAGCTCGCGTAGGTCGAGACGTGGACGGACCGGCCCACCTCGCTCCAGCCCGGCATGGACGGCTCGCTCACGATCCGCGGCAGGTCCCGCGCGACGAAGCGGTGCTCGATCACGCCCCCCTCGAGCTTCCGCTCGGTCCGCGCGACGCCGGCCGGGACCGACGCGTGGAGCACGCGCCCCTCCGGGACGAGCACGACCCGGTCGAAGAGGAGCTTGCGCGTCCCCTCGTCGACCGCGGCCACGTCGCCGTAGTAGTCGGAGAGGAGGTTCTCCTTCGCGACGTCCTCGACGCGCCAGGCGATCTCGAGCACGTCCCCGGCGGCGAGCGCCGGGAACGAGAGCGTCTTCGCGCGCGTGTCGTAGTAGAGCCGGTACCAGGGCTCGCTCGCGCTCTGCTCCGACTCGTCGTGCGCGTCGACGACGGTGCCGTCCGGCCGGTGGATGCGGGCGCGCTCGATCCGCACCTCCTGGCGGCTCGGGTCCCAGCCGATGGAGCGGCGCCGGAACGCGTCCGCGCCCCGCGCGTTCACGATCCGGATCACCTGCTGCTCGAAGGACGCGGACAGCCCGGAGGGCTGGACCCGCGTCACCTCGAGATCGCCGAGGATCACCGCGTCGTCGTCGGCCGCCGGCGGCGGCGCGGCCCGGGCGAGGGCGTCGGCGTCGAGGACGTACGGCCGCTCGAAGCGCTCGCGGGCGGGCTCGAGGCTGCGGACGAGCTCCTTCAGCTCCGGCGCCTGCGGCCGCAGCTCCAGCGCCCGCTCGAGATCCGCCTTCGCCTCGACGGTCCGTCCCAGGGCGAGCCGCGCCCGACCGCGCCGGGCCCGCGGCTCGGCGTCGTCCGGGGCGAGCCGGACGGCGGTCTCGAACTGCGCCTCGGCCTCCTCGACCCGCCCGTTCGCGGCGAGCAGCTCCGCGAGCCCGAGCCGGCCGTCGAGGTCGGACGGATCGAGGCGGAGCCCCTCGCGGAGCAGCGCCGCCGCGCCGCCGACGTCGCCGTGATCGGCGAGGAGCTGGGCGAGGCCGCCGCGCGCCTCGCGGTCGTCGAAGCGGAGCGCGAGCAGGGTCCGCAGCCGCGCCGCGGCGTCGGCGTCGCGCCCGAGCCGGCGCGCCGCCCGCGCGGCGCCGCGCACCGCGCCCGGCACGGTGGGGAACGCCCGGACCGTGTCCCCCGCCTCGCGCGCGGCGCGGACGTCGGCGCCCACCCGGACGAGCGCCTCGGCGAGGGTCACCCGCGGCTCCGCCCAGCGCGGGGCGGCGCGCGCCGCCCGCTCGAGGAGCCGCGCCGCCGCCTGCGGGCGGTCCTGCTCGAGCTCGTCGTCGGCGAGCGCATCGAGGGCGACGGCGTCGTCCGGGGCGGCCGCCAGGGCCGCCTCCACCTGCGCGCGCCGGCGGCCGTGGTCCTCCTCGAGCCGCGCCGCCGCGAGCCGGATGTCGGCCGAGCGCGGCGCGAGCTCCGCCGCCCGGCGGGCCTCGGCGGCCGCGCGCCCCTCGCGCACGTCGGCGGACTGCCGCTCCGCGAGCGCGAGCGCCAGCGCGAGCCGCGCCTCCGCCTCCTCCCGCGGTCGGCCGCGCGCGGCGGCGGCGCGCCGCTCGAGGGCGGCGACCGCCCCCGGGATCGGCTGGGGGGCGGCGCCGGGGGGGGCCGGCGCGGCGGCCGGATCCCCGGCCGCGAGCGGCTTCTCCCCTCCCCAGCCCCGCTCCGCGGTGCGAAGGAGCTCCGGGGACAGGCCCTCGCCGCGCTCGTCGGCGATCCGCAGGTAGAACCCCATCCGCCCCTCGGCGTGGCAGAGCTTCACGAGGATGCGGTTCGGGCCGCGGCGGAGCGACACCGTGGCGCCGCGCTGGTCGATCCGGGCGGGGTGGTAGCCGGGGTCCGCGATCGCGAGGACGCCGTTCACGAAGACCTTGGCCGCCCCGCTCGCCCCGAGCCAGAGCTGCACCCGCTCGTCCCGCGGCGCGTCCAGCACCGCGAGCGCGTAGGCGACCACCTCGCGCGACGGGGTCACGGTCGCGCCGAGGTGGACGAACCCCTGGGAGACGGCCTCCGGCGGCAGCGGCCGCCACGACACCGGCCGCACCTTGCCGGCCATGGGCGCAGCGGGATCGATCCCGCGCTCGGGTGGGTAGACCGCGCCGAACCCGCGCTTCCCCTCGTCGTCGAAGGGACCCGCGACGAGGAACCTCCCGAGCAGGCCGAGGCGCGCCAGCTGGGCGTCGCTCCTGCGGAGATTGCCGCGCGCGCGCTCCACGGCGGCGAGCCGGAAGCGCGCCAGCGCCCGGACCTCCGGGTGCGCCGCGCCGTCGTCGGCGATCCGGGCGAGGGCGGCGGCCACGGGCGCGAGGTCGGGCGCCTCGTCGAGCAGCGCTCCGAGCGCCGCGAGGTCGGCGATCCCGCGGGGGTCGCGCCGGTCGCGGGCGAGGTCCGCCTCGACGCGGGCGAGCCGGTCGGACGCGGGCTCGCGCGGCCCCTCGACCGGGCGCGCGGCGAGGAGGAGCGCGGCGGCGAGGGCGGGGAGCGCGGACATGCAGGAGCGAGACTACTCCGCGCGGGCGAGCGCGACGACGACGACGGAGCGAGCGCCCGCCCGGCGGAGGGCGGCGGCGGCCGCGTCGGCGGTCGCCCCGGTGGTCACGACGTCGTCCACGAGGACCACGTGGTGGCCGGCCACCGCCGGCGCGGCGGTGAAGGCGCCGGCGACGTTCCGGGCCCGCTCCTCCCGCGAGCGGCCGACCTGCGGGGGCGTCTCGCGGGTGCGCGCGAGCGCCGCGCGCCGCCGCCGCCCGGACGCCCCCGCCGCGCGGGCGAGGGCGTCGGCGAGGAGGGCTGCCTGGTCGTAGCCGCGCGCGATCCGCCGGCCCCGGGCGAGGGGCACGGACACGACGAGGGCGCCCGGCGGGAGCGCGGCGCGCCCGGCCAGCCAGGCGCCGAGCGGGCGGGCGAGGGCCGGCCGGTTGCCGTACTTGAAGGCGTGGATGGCGTCGGCGAGCGGGCCGCCGAAGAGGCCGCCGGCGACGACGGCCTCGAACGCGGGCGGCGACGCGCGGCAGCCGCCGCAGGGCGACTCGGGGCCGGGCAGGCCGCAGCGCGCGCAGCCCGCAGGGACGGGGTCGACCGCCCCGGCGCAGACTCCGCAGAACGGCTCGCGCTCCGCCGGCTCGCCGCACGCGGCGCAGCGCGGCGGGTAGACGAGCTCGAGGAGCGCGCCGAGGGCGGCGCGGGCGAGGTCGCCGGCGCCCACGGTCACCTCGTGACGAGGCCGAGCCCCTTCATCTCCTTCGGCTGCGGCAGGCCCATCACCTGGAGCGCCGTCGGCGCCACGTCCGCGAGCACGCCCTTCGCCCGCAGCTTCGCCCCCCGGAAGTCGGGATCGGCGAGGACGAACGGCACCGGGTTCAGGGTGTGGGCGGTGTGCGGCTCGCCCGTCACCGGGTCGGTCATCATCTCGCAGTTGCCGTGGTCGGCGGTGACGAGCATCGCCATCTTCTGCGCGCGCGCGGCCTGCCACAGCCGGCCGACGCACTCGTCCACCACCCTCACCGCCTTCACGGCCGCGTCGAGGATCCCGGTGTGGCCCACCATGTCGGGGTTCGCGAAGTTCACGAGCACGAAGCCGTACTGCCCCGTGCCGATGGCGGCGACGAGCTTGTCGGTGACCTCCCGCGCGCTCATCTCGGGCTTCTGGTCGTAGGTCTTCACGTCGCGCGGCGACGGGACGAGGATCCGGTCCTCGCCGGGGTAGACCGTCTCCCGGCCGCCGTTGAAGAAGAACGTCACGTGGGCGTACTTCTCGGTCTCCGCGCAGCGGAGCTGCTTCAGGCCGGCGCGCGACACGATCTCGGGGAAGATCTCGGTGAGGTCCGTCGGGCCGAACGCGACGGGCAGGCCGAAGGTCTTGTCGTACTCCGTCATGCAGACGTAGGCGGAGAGCCGCGGGACGGCGATCCGGTCGAACTCGTTGAACGCCGCGTCGGTGAAGGCGCGGGTGATCTCGCGGGCGCGGTCCGCGCGGAAGTTGAAGAAGAGGACGGCGTCGCCGTCCCGGACCGGGCCGACCGGCTTCCCGTCGCCGTTCACGACCACGCTCGGCTTCACGAACTCGTCGGTCTCGCCGGCGGCGTAGGCCTGCTCCATCGCGGCGACGCCGGAGGAGACCCGCCGCCCCTCGCCGCGGACCAGCGCCGCGTACGCCTGCGAGACGCGATCCCAGCGCTTGTCGCGATCCATCGCCCAGTAGCGCCCGCACACCGTCGCGACCTTGCCGTAGCCGCGCTGCGCGAGCCGCTGCTCGACGTCGGCGAGGTAGCCGAGGCCCGACTTCGGGGGCGTGTCGCGCCCGTCCATGAAGGCGTGGACGAAGGTCCGCGCGACCCCCTCGCGCCGCGCGAGCTCGACGCAGGCGTGGAGGTGCTCGACGTGGCTGTGGACGCCGCCGTCCGAGACGAGCCCCATGAGGTGGAGGGCGCCGCCCGCCTCCTTCGCGCGCCGGCAGGCCATGAGCAGGGCGTCGTTCGCGAAGAAGGAGCCGTCCTCCACCGCGCGGTTGATGCGGACGAGGTCCTGGTAGACGATCCGCCCCGCCCCGAGGTTGGTGTGGCCGACCTCGGAGTTGCCCATCTGCCCCTCCGGGAGCCCGACGGAGAGGCCGCTCGTCTCGATGGCGGTGGACGGGAACTCGCGGACGAGGGCGTCCATGTTCGGGGTCCCGGCGAGCGCGATGGCGTTGGCCTCGCGCTCCTTGCGGATCCCCCAGCCGTCGAGCACGACGAGGAGGACGGGCTTCGTCTTCGGCACCTTTCACCTTCCCTTTCGAGCGGCTGGTGGTCGCGGGGCTGGTGATTGTCGCGGAGGGGAGCCCGCGCCACAAGAAGGATCCCGGCCCTACTTGTGGTACGGCTCGCCTCGCAGGATGGTCATCGCGCGGTAGAGCTGCTCGAGGAGGACGACGCGGGCCAGCCGGTGCGGGAGCGTCATCCGCGAGAGCGCGACGGTCTCGTCACCCCGGGCCCGCAGCGCGTCGGAGAGGCCGTCCGCGCCCCCGACCACGAGGGCGACGTCCTGGCCGCGCGCGAGCCACCGCTCGACCCGCCGCGCGAACGCGGCGCTCGTCTCCTCCGCCCCGCGCTCGTCGAGCAGCACGACCCGCTCGCGCGCGCCGAGGCGCGCGAGCAGCGCCTCCCCCTCCTCGTCCTTCGCCCGCGCGGTCCCGGCGTGCTTACGCGCCTCCGGCACCTCGACGACCTCGAGCCGGACGTAGCGGGCGAGGCGCTGCGCGTACTCCGCGGCCGCGGGGGCGAAGAGGCCGGAGCGGTCCTTCCCGATCGCGACCACCCGGACCCTCACCGGAGGGCTCCGGGGGGCGGGGCGCGGCGGACCGGGGGCGGGGGGACCACGCCGGGATCCTACCGTGGCCGGCGCCGCCGCTCACGGGCTCGGTGCTCGAGGCGCGCCGCCGGATCACAGGCCGAGGGCGCGGTAGGCCCAGCGGAACGCCTCGACGGGCACGGACGTCTGCCAGAACCCGGTGAGCCGCGCGATCCCCCAGGCGCCGAGCACGACGCCGAGGACGCCCGCCGGGACGAGCCAGGGTGGGAGCGCGCGGCGGCCGAGCCGCGTGACGCCGAGGCAGTCCGGGACCGTGCACGCCGCCACGCAGGACATGCAGCCCGTGCACTCGGAGGAGAGGACGCGCAGCCGCGCGTGGACGGGGATCTCGACCGGACAGGCCCGGGTGCAGGCGCGGCAGTCGTTGCAGGTCGAGGGGTCGCGCCGGACGTGCTGCGGCGAGGCGAGGCTCGCGATGCCGAGGAGGGCGCCGTAGGGACAGAGCCAGCGGCACCAGGCGTGCTTCACGACGAGCGACAGGCCGACGAGACCGCCGAGCACCGCGAGCACGGTCGCGGTCGGGCGGGTGAAGAAGAGGAGCATCTTCGCGTCGGCGGCGAGGTTGAAGGGGGAGCCGACGAAGCCGTCGAGCGCCTCGAGCGGCATCGCGACGAAGACCTGCCACACGAAGAAGGCGAGCAGGAGGTACTTCACCGACGAGAGGGCGAGGTCGAGCGGGCGCGGCACGCGCGGGACCCCCTCCCCAGCCCCGCGTCGCGGGGCGAAGGAGTTCCGGGGGCGAGCTCCCCGGCGCCAGAGCGTCCGCCGACCGACCCACTCGAGCGCCCGCGAGAGGGCGCCGACCGGGCAGATCCAGGAGCAGAACCCCTTGCGCGCGACGAGCGAGGCCGCGATGGCGGCGACGAGGATCACGAGCCCCGCCGGGTGGATCTCGTCCCAGAAGCCGGTCGCGAGCCAGCGCCGCAGGCCGACGAGGGCGGAGATCGGCAGGAACCCCTCGACCGCGGGCGGGCGGGACGCCGTCACCTCGCCCCCGGCGCGGACCTCGGCGAAGAACCGCGCGAACCGGAAGCCCACGGCCGCGAGGAAGAGCAGGTAGCTCGCCTGCACCGCCGCACGGACGACAGGGAGCCGTCGCCACGGGTTGCGCCAGCGGGCCGGCGCGCCCGGCGCTCCCCCCGGAGCGGGCGTCGGACCCGAGCCTCGACCGCTGTCGCCGCGCTCCTCGTACAAGGCGCGCGGACCCTAGCAGACCGGACCGGTCCACGACAAACCCGCGAGGCGGAGATCGACCGAGCGGGTGGCCGCTCGCCTGCCCGCTCGGCTAGCGATCGCACCGCGTCGGCGCGTCGAGGTCGACCTCGCCCGCGCGCGGCGCGTGCACGCCGGCGGAGGGCTCCGGCGCGCCGGTCGCCGCGTCGGCGACGCGGACCTGCGCGACGCTGCCGTCGGCCGCGTAGATCGCCTCGATCCGCAGCCGCCGGCCGCCCTCGAGCGCGTCCCATGCGTACGAGACGATCCGGCCGTCGGGATCCCGCTCGAGCCGCCGCCACGGCTCGCGCGGGCAGCCGGGGAACGCGCGGAACTCGGCGCGGAGCCGCCCGTCGCGGCGGAGCGCCTCGTAGCGCGCGACCGCGTCGGCGGGACCTCCGCCCGTCCCCGCCTCCGCGCGCGCGGCGGTCCGCGGCGCCGCGAGCTTCGTGGCGCGGCGGCGCGCGTCGAGGTCGGACTTCGCCTCGGCCGCTGCGGCGTCCGCAGCCCGCGCCGCGCCGGCGAACCCCGCCCCCGGCTCGGGCGCCGACGCGACCGAGGACGGCGCCGCGTCCGCCGGGCGTGCCGCGGCGGGCGGCGGTGCCGCGG
>OBLY010000156.1_pt1 | contig 10115 bp, 3 predicted proteins | sample 1539041 | NCBI WGS metagenome assembly OBLY01 (sample SAMEA2690973, study PRJEB22502) | sediment metagenome | biome: Billabong; feature: Tropical; material: Sediment | place: Australia | collected 2013-05-14 | depth 1 m
GCCGCCCGGCCAATGCGGTCCATCTCGGCCTGTACTTCCGGAGCCGGGGAGCGGCTGGTTGCATAATGGACAGTGGGGCAGGCCGGCGCTCCGAACGGGTCGCCAAAACGGTCGGGGTCGAAGAGGTTTTGAGCCAGGCGGATGGCCTGTTCCTGTTGTGGGATTCCCGCCCACAGGGGCAGGAAGGCGGTGACATCTTCGGCCGTAAAATCGGCGACCCGGAAAAAGACCCGGTCGTGCTTAGACATCCCGGCGACCTTGACCGAATCCAAAGAGGTGTAGAGCTTGCGGCTGGTGGCCACGGCCAGGTGTGCGCCCCATTGAAAATCGACCCGCTCGAGCGTCTCGGTCTGGAACATCTCGCCCTGGCGACCCGTCAGGGTCGCCACCGGTTTACGCGTGGCCGGCCCGGAAAGCTCCAGCCGCACCAGCAGGCGCACCGGCTCTTTGAAGGTTTTTTCCAATGAGAGAACCCCGTTCCCGCGCAATCTTCCCACCGGCTTGCCCTTGGGGCATAGATGTGAATCACGGTCGCGGGAAAGATAGACTCCCCGGCGGGCATCCCAGCAGGATTCGGTTAAAAGCGCTAGCGCTTCGGCTTTGGAGGTCCAGCGTTCCTGCGACTCTGCCTCTCCCAGGGCTTCGGCAATCTTGGCCAGGCAACCCATCTCATGGCAGAGCATGGCTGCCAGGGCAGGCCGCTCGGACGTGGAGATGTCCGCACCCTGGCCGCCGCTCTCCCAGACGGAAAAGACCGGGTTCTCCTCGAACCCGCTCTGGAAAGGATGGTCCCATTCCGGGAAGCCGTCGCCATCCCGGTCGTGGGCCGGGGTGAACCAGTTTTCCACAAAGGATTGCAGCCCTGGCTGGACCTCCCGCAGGAAATCCAGGTTGGGTTGGCGCTGATGGATTTGCCAAGCCAGGCTCGCCAGCAGCGGCGGGGCCAGCCAGCCGCTGGGTGAGCCGGTCAGGCCGGTCTTCCAGCCGATGACACCTTCCCCGTTTTGACCGGCCAGAAAATTGCGCAAGAGGCCTTCTCCCCACTCGCAGGCGCCAGGGAGCACCCCCGCGAGATAGTAAGCCTCCGGAACGGTTTGGCCGCTCCAGGAGGTCGGATAATCACTGCCATCACCGCGAGGCGAGTAGCCCTGGTCAGGCTGCCGGGAGGTCACGAAGGTGGGGCAGGGCAGCGATTTGCGCTTGCCAAAGAACAGCCGGAAAGCCGTCTTCTGGCTGAGGGCCAGGGCGGCATCCCAGGCAGGGTCGCCGGTGGACACCTCCACCGTCTGGGCTGTGTTGACCAGGTCGATGCGGGCGCGGGTAGGCTCCCAGGGCTGGGCGGCCGTCCGGCGGGCCAGCTCCATGGAAGCCTTTGGATCGCTCAAGGCGGCTTCCGCCCAGGCGAGCGTGCGGGTCTCGCCAGGGTCGATGGAGCGATTGACTGCCAGGGAAGGATACGGCCCGCCACCAGGCTGAGGCCCGCCGGTGAGAAAGACGACCGGAGCAAGATCGCCTGCCTGACCCGCCAGCACATGAACCGATTGCATTGGCAAGGGACCCATTGGCCGTCCGCCTTCGAATGGAACCAACTGGACACACAATTCTAATTGGAAGGAGATCGGAGTTTCCGCCTTATTTATCAAGCTAAACCTCCCGGCGCAGGTCTGCGAGGCGGGAACCCAATATTCGGCTTGAACGTCTATACCCTGGACTGGAGAACACTCCAGCAGCATGAAATTCGGATAGAAGCGCCGCAGCCGCGGTGGAGAGAAGAACACTGCCGGATTGGAGAGGGTCTGACCGGCAATGGTGAACCTGGGGAAGATGCGCATGGAGCGGGCTCGCAAGCCGAAGGTGGTGCGGAGTGCCAGTGCCGGTGGATCGCCCCCTGCCGTGACCAGTTCCCAGGTATGGTCATTGAAAAAATCCGCTGAGCCGAAGCGAAAATCGGCTGAAATGACCATCTCCAGCGGATCACCCGGGCCAAGGCTCCACTCACGCATAAGGCAAGTATACGGGCTTCTCGGTCGAAGGTCAAAGGGTATGTTTTATGCTAGAATCCGCCTGACTTGATTAATGGGAAGAACCTGGGGGCTTCCCTCGAAGGAACCGCATGTCTGCAGAAGATCCACGCAACAAATTTAACCGTATCCTAAAATCGGACGCTGAAACCCAAAAAGAGCCGTCCGCCGAGGAAGTGACTCCGCCGCGCGGCACGCCAGCCATGCGCCGGCCGGCCATCGACGAGAATGGCATGCCGTTGCCGCGGCGGGTGGAGGAGATCGATGTGCATGGCACCCGGGTCACCCCGGCAGCATATGAGCGCACCCCTACGACACCCCCTCGGCGACCCGGTCCCACCCACCCAAGCGTGGCCCAGCCGAAGCGGGATTTTCCGGAGAAGATCCAACCCAGAGGACTGGCGGGCCTTTCGGGAGCGGGCGGTTGCTTCTTGCGCGGGTTGGTCATCTCCACGTTTATCGTGGTCGCTCTGGCGTTAATATTGACCGCCCTCGGCTTGTTCGAGTATTACTCCATTGCCGCCACCCTGCCGAGCGTGAGCGATCTGCAGCAGCGAGCCTCCCAATTCGAGACCACCCGGATTCTGGATCGGAATGGTGACGTGCTCTATGAGATCATCGACCCGCAGGCCGGGCGGCGTACCTACATCCCATTGAATGAGATCTCGCCTTATGTTGTCGCCGCGACCGTATCCATCGAGGACAAGGATTACTATTCCCATGGCGGTTTCGACCCGCTGGCCATTGTGCGGGCGTTTTGGGAGAACCTGTCCAGCGGCGAGACGGTCTCCGGGGCCTCGACCATCACCCAGCAGCTGGCCCGGGCCGTGCTGATGACACCGGAAGAGCGCAGCCAGCAGAGTTATATGCGCAAGGTGCGCGAGGCCATCCTGGCCACCGAGGTGGAACGGCGCTACAGCAAAGACCAGATCCTGGAGTTGTATCTGAATGAGATTTATTACGGCAACCTGGCCTATGGCATCGAGGCGGCCGCCGAGACCTACTTCGGTAAGAGCGCCAACCAGCTGAGCGTGAGCGAAGCCGCCTTCCTGGCCGGTCTTCCGCAGGCGCCCTCGGTATACGACGTGTATACCAACCGGGACGCGACCATGAATCGCTTCGAGGCTGTCATCATGGCCATGCTCAATCTCAGCACCAGCCGCCATTGCATCTATGTCAGCAATTATCCAGACCGGATTTGCGTGGATGCGACAGCCGCGGCCAACGGCCTCCAGGAGATCAAGAACCGCACGTTCACGCCCCCGACCGAGACCATGCGCTATCCGCATTGGGTCCAATTCATTAAAGACCAGCTTGAATCCAAGTATGACCCACAGACCATCTACCGCTCCGGTTTTACCGTCTATACCACCCTTGACGCCACCCTGCAGGATGCTGCCCAGCAGGCCGTCACCAGCCAGATCAATACGCTGGCAAACAAGCATGTGACCGATGGCGCCCTGGTAGCCATCCGTCCCTCCACGGGAGAGATCCTGGCGATGGTGGGATCGCCCGATTTCTATAACGACGCCGCAGCCGGACAGATCAACATGGCCGTCAGCCCCACCCGCCAGCCGGGTTCCTCCATCAAACCGGTGACCTACCTGGACGCATTCGAAAAGGGCTGGACCCCCGCCACCGTGATCTGGGATGTGCCGTCGGAGTTCCCGCCTTCCGGGTTGCCCAATGATCCCAATCCAAAATACGTCCCCACTGATTACGACCACAGGTTCCGCGGACCGGTGACCATCCGGACGGCCCTGGCGAACTCCTATAACATCCCGGCGGTGAAGGCGCTCCAGTTTGTGGGAGTCTACGGCGACACCGGCATGATTGCCATGGCCAAACGGATGGGCATCACCACCCTGACCCGCAATGACTACGGCCTCAGCCTCACCCTGGGTGGAGGTGAGGTCAGCCTGCTGGAAATGACCGGCATGTATTCGGTCATTGCCAATGGAGGCGTACGCGTGCCGCCGGTGGGCATCTTGAAGATCGTCGATTTCCAGGGCAAGACGGTCTACCAATACCAGCCGCCGGGTGGCGAGCAAGTCATCCGCCCCCAACATGCCTTCCTGATGACCTCCATCCTTTCCGACAGTGTCGCCCGCGCTCCCATGTTCGGGACCAACTCCATCCTGAACCTGCCCTTCCCCGTGGCTGCCAAGACGGGCACCTCCAATGACGAGCGCGACAATTGGACTTTTGGCTACACCCCCGACCTGACGGTGGGCGTGTGGGTAGGCAATGCCGATTACACCCCCATGCAGAATACCACCGGCGTCACCGGCGCAGGCCCCATTTGGGCGCAGGTCATGACCTATGGGATTAATTACCTCACCGGCGGGCATCCTACTCCCTTCGTCATCCCGAAGGGGATCGAGCAGCACACCATCTGCACCGTCTCAGGGACGCAGCCCTCCCAGTGGTGCCCCGACCAGCGGCAGGAATATTTTGCCTCGGATCAACTGCCGCTGCCACCGGAAGATGACCTGTGGAAGCAGATGAACATCGATACTTGGACGGGCCTGGAAGCCTCGCCGGAATGCACCAATGATTACATCGACCAGGTGATGGCCATTAACGTCAGCGAGGAATGGGCTAAAAACTGGATCCGCCAGGAACCGGCCGGCCAGCAATGGGCCAAAAACATGGGTTTCAATGATCCTGTCTTCGTGCCCGACCGGAAATGCGCCGTTACCGACCCGCGGCCCACGCTGCAGTTCACCAACCTGGCCGACGGACAAACGATCACGACGAATTCGCTCGATATCAGCATCGTCGCCAATGCCACAGGTGGATTCCAGTCCTGGCGGCTGGAGGCTGGCACCGACCCGAACAATATGAACCTGCTCTTCGGAGATATTTCTACACCGGTTGCCACGCCGACGAAAGTGTATACCTGGGACCTGACCGGTATGCCGGATGGGCAGATCATGCTGCGTTTATACATGCGCGGCGAGAATAATACCTACGCGGATAAGTTCATCAAGCTGAACTTGAATCTGCCCACACCCACTCCCACCCCCACCTTAACGCCTACCCAAACGCCTTCCCCAACTCCAACCCCTACGGAAACGCCGGAGTCGTTGATCACGCCCACAACGACCACATCGGAAGGGACTTAAAATTCAAAGGTCCCGGCCCTTTTCCAGGGACCGGGACCTTATTTTTTCTTCTATGGCCGCCAGACCGGATCGAAGTTCAACGGCGAACTTGTATCGACCTGAATGGCGGCATTGCCATTGGCAATCTTCATAAAGTAAATGTTGTAATCAGTGGCGCTTGAATTGGCAACATTCACACTCTCAAAGGTGACCCACAGACCATCGGGAGAATAACGGCCGTGATTGCCAAAGGTGCCGGCGCGCAGGTGTGTCGCATCCAAGGCTCCTAAATCATAAACCATCAGCCAGCCCATCGCCTGCCCGCCGCTGCTCTCGTTGAAGAGGATGGTTTTGCCATCCACTGACCAGGTGGGCGAGGCATCCCAATAAGTGGGACCGCGCTGGACCAGCTGCCTGGCATTCTGCCCGCCGTAGCCCATCACCCAGATCTGCGTGGCGTTGGTCAGGCGGTAATGGCCGGTATAGGCGATCTGGGTTCCATCCGGCGACCAGGTTGGCTGGCGTGACCAGTCTGGCAGGCGAGTATCCGCGGTCTTCTGGGTCAACGGGGTAACCGTATAGTCCGGAAGCTTCATCATGTAGATCTGGTCGAGACCGCTGCGCAGGGAGGTGAAGGCAATATATTGTCCGTCCGGCGACCAAGCCGGGTCGAAATCGCCTGCATCCGAAGAAGGTAATCCAACAATCCCGCTGCCGTCAGAGTTCATAACGTAGAGTTTTGCTCCCGGATATTCCTCACGATGGTCTGCGCAAGGAGAGACGAAGACAATATAGTTGCCCTCAGGAGACCAATCCGGCTGGCAAGCTCCCTCCGGCAGGTTCGTCAACTGCTGGAGGCGCACATTTTTCACATCGCCGAGGGTGGCCAGAAAGATCTGCGAAACCCCGTTCACCTTGGATGCGAAGGCGATCTGGCTGGTTTTGCCGCCCAGCAGCGTGGAAGTGGGGGCGTTGGTCGCTGTGGAAGTGGGCGTGATGCTCGGCAGGAATAATGGAGTGGATGTGGGCGTAAAGGTAAGCGTATGGGTAAAGGTTGGGTTGGAAGGTTTTTTCGTCGGCATACGCGTGGGGGTGGCCGGCGTGGAAGTGAGGGTCTTCTCGAGGGCGGCTGGGTCAATTACCTGCGGTGAAGGGGAACTCCTTGCCGCCAGTCGGGTGGGTGTGGGAGTGACCAGCCACGCCAGCATTTTAGCCGAAATAGGCGTCCAGAAATAAGCCACGGCGATCACAGCAGCCAGGACTGCCAGCAGTGATAAGGAGAAAGCCATCCAAGGTCCGGCGCCATGATGCTTCGGCCGGGGTGGTGGGGGAGGCGGCTCATCGGGAGGCGGTTCATTCCCAGGTGGTACCAGCTCGCGATCGAGGTTGGAGTCCTCTTTCTTTTCTTCGCTGGGAGGCGGTGGCGGCAGGAAGATCTCACCTTCGAGCTTTTGCGTCTTGACGTTGGTCGTGATGAGAGCCTGCTTGAACTCCTCCGCGGATTGGTAGCGGTCTTCTGGATGAACCGCCATGGCCTTTTCAATGGCGGCGGCCAGCTTGCGAGAAATAGCCGGATTGCGCTTGCGCAGCGGGGTCAGCTCGACGTTATCCATGGCCCGGGCCAGGCCATCCTCGGGGATGACCCCTGTGAGGGCGGCATACAGGGTGGCCCCCAGCGAATAGACATCGGTGCGCGGGTCCGTACGAGCCGTGCCATATTGCTCTGGCGGAGAATAGCCGGGGGTCATGGCGCGGGCGCCGGTGGTGGTGGCCTGAGAGCCTTTCACCAATTTGGCCAGGCCGAAATCGACCAGGTAAATGTGACCGTCGGGTGCAATGCGGACATTGCCGGGCTTCACATCCCGGTGGATCACGGAGGGCTTGCGGGTGTGCAGATACTCCAGGGCGTCGCACATGGCCGCGCCGATGAGAATGGCTTCCTGCTCCGAGATGGAACCCTGCCGTTCCATGCGCTGCCGCAAGTCTTCCCCCTCGATGTAGTCCATGATCAGGTATTGACCCTGATTGTCGATAACGAAATGGTCGGTCACCCGTGGCAGGTGCGGATGACGCAAATTGGCCAGCAGCACCGCTTCCAGACGGAACTGGCGGGCATATTCGTCGCTGGCGAATAGATTCTCTTTGACGGCAACATCGACTCCTAGGTTCTCATCCACGGCGCGGTAAACCGATCCCATGCCCCCCTGCCCAAGGATCTCAACGATCCGATAGCGCTTGTGGAGGAGTGTCCCTCGTTCCAGAGTCGATCCCATATCAGTTTTATTATATATCCGAGACGGTGGTTCCCGTATCACTTCGTAAGGAAACCGTAATGTTTGCCAGATCCGGTTTTTGGCTCAATTTCAGGCGGATGAAGCACCACGGCGCCCCTCCGGTGACCCAAAAACCGATGGCGGTGTAGCGAATGTAGCGGAAGGTCAAGGCGGCAATCGTCTCCCCATCAGGGAATATCGCCTTCAGTCCGTAGCGAATGGCGAGGACTCCCGCCGCTCCCAGCAGGAAGCGCAGAACCAGTTGAGCCCAGCTCCCCTTTGCCTGGAAGCCTCCTTGACGTTGCATCCAGATCAGTCCGCCTAACAGGCCGAAGACCGTGCCGGATAAAGTGAACACATCCTGGAAGGAGAGCGCCTGGCCGGCAAACGCAGCCCATTCCTGCGGCGGCTGCCAGTGGATGGACGTGAGCCACACCAGTGGAATGAGCGGCAGGAGCGCCAGCAGGATCGAGGCCAGGAAAGCCAGCAGGAGAGCCCGGCCCGGGCGGAGTGTTTTCGCCCAGGTAGCCAGCCTCTTCCAGTAGCGGATGAACAACCACAGCAGCGCCAAGCCCAGCAGCAAGCCAACCAATACATCATGAGGGAAATGGACGCCCAGGTACAGCCGGGATAGACCGATCAGGAAAATGAGCGCGGCGGCCGCCCACCAGGCCCACCCCTTGCGCAGGTACGCTGCGATGATCCCCCACAGCACGGTTGCGCTTTGAGTGTGATTGGAGGGAACGCCGAAGGAAATCTCCGAGGCCAGCCCCTGGACGGCCGGGCTGATCCAATAGGGCCGCGGCCCGTGGAAGGCGACTTTCAGGAAGCAGTTGATCGAATTGCTCACCATCAGGATCACCCCCACCTGCAGGCCCAGCGTGGTGTCATAGCACCAATAGATGACAGGCAGCGCTACCATGAAGAAGTCCTCGGTGCCAAGGAAGGAGAAGAGCTTCATCGGCGCTTCCAGCCACGTCCCCAGGCTTTGCAGCCAGATCACGACCCGAACCCCAAAGTCCAAGATGGGTGCCATGATTATTCCTCCGACAGCATGGATTCAGACCATTCGAGCGTATTTCCAATTTTCACCACAAAGATCGCCGAGCCCACAGGGTGAGAATTGACTAAGAATCTGTGCGCTCCGGGTTCTCTGCGGTGGAATCCGGGCTCATTCCATTTGAAATTTCGCTGACTTTATTGTACACTCAACGGATGGAACGCGCTCCGATGCGATTGCGGGATATTTTCGCCGCAATCCTTTTAATCTTCTTAATGCTGGTTTCTGCCCAACGGCTCTATTCCACCGGTTGGACCGATGGGCTGGGGGCGGCCATCCTGTTCACCCTGCTGGGTTCCATCCTGGGACTGCTCCTGGGCGCCAGCCGCTTCAACCGCTTCGTCACCTTCCTGCTGGGCCTGGGATACAGCCTGGCAGTCCTTCCCCTGGTCACCCTGAGCAACTTGTATACCAATCTCGCCTGGGGAAGCCGCCTCTTCGCCTTGGGAAACCAACTGGGCATTTCCTTTATCCAGCTGGTCACTGACCAGCCCGTGCCGGATCCCACTCTCTTCCTGGTCATCGCATATGTGGGTTACTGGTTCATCAGCCTGGGCGCAGGCTACGCCCTGACACGCTACGGGAAATTCGCCCGGGCAGTCGTCCCTGCCGGGATCGTCCTGGTGGTGGTCCAGTTGTTCGATATGCGCGAGGGCGACCAGGTGTACATCCTGGCCGTGTACATATTCCTGTCCCTCCTTCTCCTTGGCCGGATGACGTATTTGCGCAGACGCAGTCAATGGAAGGAAAGCCGGGTGTGGGTCTCCTCCGAATCTGTTACCGACCTGAACCTTTTCGCCTCCGTGGCCGCGTTGGCGCTGGTGGCGCTGTCCTGGAGCGCGCCGGTCTCGGGCCGGCCGGTCACCTCTGCCCGGGCGGCCTGGGAGCGCCTCTCCCAAACCTGGCGGGAGAAGCAGCAGGAACTGAACAAGTCCATCCAAAGCCTGCAAAGCAAGCAGCCCAGGACGATCGATATCTATGGAGATTCGCTGACTCTTGGCAGCCAGGCGGCCACCAGTACTGATGTCTTTATGAAGGTGCGCGCGCCCCTGACGGGCGGCGCGGACCGCTATTATTGGCGCGTCCGCTCGTACGAGATATATACGAACGACCAGTGGGCGGAAGATGTTTATACCCCCGACGCGCCTTTCATCCCTTCGGAGGGGTCCATCACCATCGCCGATCCGCAAGGCATCTCGGCCGAGTTCGTCTTCACCATCCCATACCAGAACCTCAGCGCCCTGGTCACGCCGGCCCGGCCGGTCTGGACCAACAGATTCTCCCGCCTCACGTATTTACCCTCCGCAGGCGGGAAGGTCGACCCGATCATGTTCGTGTCCACCTCCACCATCGTCGCCGGGCAGGAATATCTTGTCCATGCGGATATTTACCAGCCTTCCATCTCGGGCCTGCGGCTGGCCGGGGTGAACTACCCCTCTTGGGTGACCGGTCATTACCTGCAGCTGCCCCCGGACCTTCCGCCAGAGATCGGCGCCCTGGCCCGCCAAATCACTGCCGGGGCGACCGATCCATACGACAAGGCCGCCCTCATCACCGACTGGCTGCGCAAGAACATCAAATATTCCACTACGGTGGAACCGCCGCCGGCTGGAGAGGATTCGCTGTATTGGTTCCTCTTCAACAGCAAAACCGG
>OBLY010000157.1_pt1 | contig 10103 bp, 9 predicted proteins | sample 1539041 | NCBI WGS metagenome assembly OBLY01 (sample SAMEA2690973, study PRJEB22502) | sediment metagenome | biome: Billabong; feature: Tropical; material: Sediment | place: Australia | collected 2013-05-14 | depth 1 m
GTGGGATTCGCGGCCCTGGCGCTGGGGATCTTATTATCACGCAGAGGGCTGAAAGAGTAGGGGCGTTTCGCGAAACGCCCCTACAAATTCAAAAAAGGGTAAATCATGATATTCGTTTTTAAAACGGGCAGAGCTACGACCCGCCCCTACAATTTTTATCTGTTTGAATATATTAAATAGAATTTATGTTCTAATATTATAATTCAGCAGAAACAACTCCATAAAACCATGTCAACCTTCAGCCTCCGAACCTTTTCGCCTCAAGACATTCCCGCCATCACTGCCCTGCAGCAGGCTTACCAGCAGATTTCCCCGCACGCCGCCGTGATCCCCGGCGAGGTATACCTGTCACCTGGATTCGAGGAGGATGGGAATTAGTATGGATGTCCTTTCGGAAGGGCATATATTAATCGGAATGGCTGTTTAAATCATTGAGCCTTTTGTTTATTCCACGACTCGATGATTTCGCCCCAATTGGGGACGAGCAGCTCGCGCTCGCTCATGCCGATGATCTGAATAAAAAGGACGCGCTGGTTTAATTCCCCTGTTTCTTCATTGAAGCTGAGGCGACGCAGCTTTTCCAATCCGGCCTCCGTGAAGATGGCCGCCGGCACCGAGACGGTCTGGCCGCAGCTGCTGCAAGGGAAAACGGCTTCGCCGGCCAGGAGGCATTCCCCTGCGATCCAATTCAAGACCCGGCCCTGGCTGGCCCGCTTACCGCAGAAGGGGCAGGCGTGGGTGATCCCGCAAACGCCCACAGGCGCGTCGGCTTTTCGCTTAACCTTTTCACCGGACTTGAGGCCGAGATAGCAGTCCACGTTTTCCTGGTCTGAACGACTGAAGTCGTTACTACTCTGTTTTAGGCTTTTGATTCCTCTTCCGCAACCGTAACAGCCTGGGGTACAGCCTCCTTGCGCTTGTTCGGCAGGGGGATGATCACCAGCGCGCTGGCGAGGAAGAACAGGGTGGCAATGCCAAAGAGGACCAAATAGCCGACTGACGTGGAACCAAACATACGATTCAATTTATCGATCAATAATGCTCCCAGCAGTTGGGCAGACCCAGACCCGATGCATGTGGCGATGTTGGCGATACCCAGATAGCGGGCCGCCTCCCGCCGCGGGACGATATCCGTGGCCAGAGCCCAATTGGCCGAGAGGAAGGCCCCGATCGACATGCCGATGATGCCGCCGGCGACTATGATGAGAGTCCGGTCACGCACAAAGATGAGCATGAGTGCCCCCAGGAAAGCCGTAGCTCCAGCAATCTGCATGACCGGTTTGCGCCCGAACCGGTCGGATAACCGGCCGCCCACCAATGCCAGAACGATCAAACCCACACCTAGAATGACTTTCAGATTGCCATAAAAACTTTGGGCCTCTGTTTCTTGCATCCGCAGAACATCGATCATGTAATTGATCAGGAAACTATTCAGGGCAATGAAAGCCCCCCAGAAGAGAATGCGGTTGGCGAACCACCATCCAAAGACCGGCGTCTCACGGAAATTGACATTGAACGCATTTTTCAAGGCCTCGCCGATGGAACGGGAGGCCACTTCTTCGTTCACCTCTCCAGGCTTCTCCCGCGCCCAGATAGAGGTAAAAACCAGGAAAATAACGAACAAGGCCACCGGCGCCGCCGCGGTCGCCAGCACAGCGTTATTGCCAAAGAGGGCTTGACCAGTTTTTCCCAAAAGTATACCCGCCACCGCCCCGGCGATAACCGTCGCCAATATATCCATAACGGCTTTTAAGCTGGAGGCCATGCCATGTTGGGATTCGGGCACCAAATCAGGGATGAGCGCCTGCCAGGGTCCCTGCAGGATGTTGGAAGAAAACTGGATCAGAATCACGCCGACCAGCAGCACCCACAAAGCCGGGGCCGAGGCTAATACAAAGAGTGAAACAGCTATCAGAATGACTCCGCCGATGAAGAACGGCAGGCGGCGGCCCAGGCGGGTTTTCGCCCGATCGGAAAACACGCCTACAATGGGCTGGACCACCATGGCGACCAACAGCCCGATGAATCCCAGGTAGCCCAAAGTTGTATTAGATGTATTCGGAGCCAACTCCCGCACCTTATAAGTCATAATGGGCGGACTCTGGACATTGGACGAGAAGGTCAAGCCGAAGCCGAGCAAGCTGATGACCACTAAACGACCATAACGCTTAAGGAATGAAATAAATTGATTTATACGGCTGACAGATACGACGGTGCGAATTGCTGTCTGCATTGTATCTCCTTAAGGTTTCTTTATAGTGGATGAACAACTGAGATTTTTGATAATTATGAATTATTTTTCATTTCTATATACTGCGGTCGAATCGAATTGATCACTTTCAGTGACTCGAGCGCTTCCGCCACGGTCAGCTCAAAGATGATCGGTCCCTGAAATCCAGCCGCATTCAAGCGGTCCAGGAGGGGACCCACTTCCAGATTGCCATGGCCGAGGGCTTTATGGTCCTCGCCGTAGCCGCGCGTGCCCGGCGGCATTTTTTTGGAGTCGTGCAGATGCACCTCCGCCAGACGCGGCAGCAGCTTCTCCACCACCTCGAAGAAATCGAACCAGCCGGGGAAACCCGCCAGCACATGACCGGTATCCAGGGTATAAGAAAGGTCGAACTCCTCCGCCAGCTCCATCATCAGGTCCAGCGGGAACTCGATCGTCTCCAACGCCAGGCGGCGGGAGGACAGGCCGGTCTGCTCGAGGAGGGTTTGGATGCTCTGGCGGGCGCCGGCCTGGAACTGGCGCAGAATCAGCATGCGGGCCGTCTCGGAGATCTTCATGTTGAAGAACTCCGCCGCCAGCGCGCCGCCGGGGTGGAGCACGTACACTTCCGGCTCGATCGGGCGGGTGGCCTGGATGATCTGCACCATGGCTTCCACCGAGCCCTGGCGGACCGGTGTAAGCGGTGTGGACGGTTCCACCGACCAGAGCGGCAGGTGGCAGGTATAGGTCAGGCCGGTAGATCTCAGGGCGGCCAGTTTCTCCATTGCGGCGGCCGTGTAGGCGGTGGGCAGGAACATGCCCAGGTCGCCGCCCAACTCCACCGGATTGAAGCCTTTCTCCGCCAGGTCCTGGACCAGGCGGGCATGGTCGAAGCTCGTCAGGCTCGCCAGAATCTGCTCCGGCGGCATCCCCGGTGGAACGAGGGATTCCAACTGCATCGCCATGATTCCGAAGCGCATAAATCGGCTCCTTATCCAAAAAGATTCATCACGAATTCCACGAATAAACGAATGGTTTTAAGGTTTTATTCTCCTTCGTGGTCCGTTGTGGCCTTCGTGTTTAATATATTTTCTCTCGTCATGGCGACAAGAGACTGAGAATGATCCACGCCAACCCGGAAATCACCAGCGCTGCCAAGACCACAGCCAGGAAGGCCAGCACCACCCACTGCCAGAAAATCCGCTGGGTCTTCTCGGGCGGTCTGGCCGCCCGCGGCACCAGCAGGATGACTACGGTGACGTTGTCTTTGCCTTCGCGTCGGCAGGCCAGTTCCACCAAGGATTGGGCGCCATCCTGGATGGCTTGGCCGCGGATCGTCGGAACGATTTCGGACGGGTCCACCACATCGGTCAATCCGTCGGTACAGAGCAGGATCAGGTCGCCCGGATGCAGGCGCAGCCCCTGGTTGGAGACCGACTGGGTGTCGGTTTCGTCGGCCGCCAGGCGCAAGCGGTTATCCACACTGGGCGCCCTGGTGGATCCCAAATACCGTCGGATGACGTGCTGGTTGGGATGGCTGCGGGCATCCTGCGGGTCCAGAATGCCCTTATCCATGGCCTCCTGCACCCAGGTATGGTCGATGGTGAGCTGCATGAGGCTGCCCTGGCGGAGCAGATAGATGCGTGAATCACCCACCGAGGCGGTAAACAGGCGGTTCCCTACCACCCAGGCGCAAGCGCAGGTGGTGCCCATGCCCAGGCGCTGGGTGCTGTCCCTGGCTTTGGCGGCGATGGCGTCGCTGGTCGACTGGATGGCCCGGTCGAGGATATCCACGGGGGAATGGGCGTCGGATTGGGCAACGATGCGGCTGATATTCTCCACCGCCATCTCCGCGGCGATCTCGCCGGAGCTGTGACCGCCGATCCCATCCGAGACGATGGCAAAGATCGAGCGGGTGGAATCTTTTTCGCTGACCTGGTAGGCAGAGACGGCGAAGCGGTCTTCATTCTCCTTGCCGCCCATGCCCGGGTGGGTCACGGCGGCAACGTGCAGGGGGGGTTGGGAGGTGCGGATCATCGTTTGGTGGGGGTTACTTTTGGCGCGGGGCTCAGCGGGGCCTTGCGCAGCATGAACCGGTAGGTGAACCGGCCGATCTGGATGATATCACCATGGCGCAGGCGCTGGGGAGCGGTCAACTGCTCGTAATTGACCCAGGTGCCGGCGACCGATTTCTCGTCGCAAATGAAGTATTGGCCTTTTTCCTGGCGGATGCGGGCATGCAACGGCGAGACGGAAGCGTCATCGAGGATGCGGTTGACCTGGAGCGGATCGGAACCAAAGGTTATTTCCACTTCCGCAATGGCGATCGGAGGGGCGGTCAACGACTGGCCATCCTCCTTCACACGCATCAAATAGGCATCGGAGGGTTTGGGCTGGCGGGCCCAGGGGAAGGGCCCCCTGCGCCGGTCTTTGCGGACCCGCACCACCGGCTGGGTCAGCGGATCCTGGCGGGTATTCCGGTCGGTCCGGGTGTCCCGCCGGCGCCGCCGGCGCCCGGAGGCCAGGATGACTCCCAGCCCGACCCCCGCCAGCAGGATGGCGCCGCCCATCACGTACAGCCGGTTGCGGGACAGGAAAGGCAGGATGCCTTTGGGGGGCTGGACCACCATGATGGTGACGGGAATGGACAGGCTGGTCTTGCTGAGGCCGAGGTCATCCACTGCTTCCACGCTGAGCGAATGGATGCCGCTCACGTTGTATCCGCTCAGGTCCCAGGTGAATGTATCGAAAGGCGGTTCGGTGTTTTCCGCCGCTTTCTGGCCATCCACATAGAGAGTTGTCCGGGCGAGGGGCCGCGTCCGCCCGTCGGGGAACTCGACCAGGATGTTGATGGTTTGACTGACCGGCAGGAAGGCCGCCGGAGCGAGGGTGCGTTCGTCCGGCGCCTTGCGGGTGATCTGGTCGGGTGGGGAAACCAGCATGGGGTTGGGCGGCTGGATATCCACATTGAAGGATAGGCTCTGCGAGACAACCGTCTCACCGCCCACAACCGCCTGGACTGCCAATGAATGTTGGGCGGAGGTGAGCGCCCGGGAGGAATAGGTGAGGCGGTAGGCGTGGCGGAGCGGCGCCAGGTAGACCTCCAGGCCCGGCAATGGTTCCTGGCCGGAAAACAGCACGGAATGACCGCCGGTTTGGGAGGCCAGATCCTCCAAGGCGGCCGCGCCGCTGGTCTGGAAGGACGCCAGCGGGAGGACGATCCACACGTTCACATGCACCCGCTGGGAAACCGCCCGCTGGGTCAGGGATTGCAAGGCGGAGATCTCATTCGGGCTGGGCGGCGAGGAAATGTACAGGACCGTCCGCTTCATGCCAGGCTGGGGCGGCTGCTCGGAGACCGTATCGAGGGCATGGGAAAGCGTATCCAGACTCGGCTTGATGACCATCAGCGCCGGCGAATAGGCTTTCAGCGCTCCGGCGAAGGCACTGGTGGAGGTCAGGTGGACCGAGGGGGAGGCGGCGGTGGGGATGAAACTCAGGTCGTCGCCGAGCGAATCGGCATGGGTGGCGGTCCAATTTTGCAGGACCTTATAGACCTTATCGTACCGGCTGGCGCCGCTGGAGTCACGCGAGGCAAAATAGGCCCCCGGGTTGAACGCCAGGGCAAACTCCACCCCCGGCTGGAGGTCTTCCAGCTTGTCCACGGGTCTGGCCTGACCGTCTTCCTGCACGCTGACCGAAGCGGCGGTCAGGCCGGTGACCAATCCCCCCGAAGCGTCATAGACATCCAATCCGGCCGAGAGGCTGGGAAAGTCCGTGGTGGTCAAGTCGTACAGATCCACCCGCGCAGCCGCCTGGGCCCGGGCGGGAAGGCTCCCACCCAGCAGGAGATAGAGACTCAGGCACAGGGCGAAGGCTTTGCGCATGGACTCCGCACTATTAAAAGAACATCACGAATTCTTCGGATAATCGAACGAATAAAAATCATCAGGGGCAACCCTTCGCAGGAGGCTGCGCAGCAAGGGTCGCCCTATCCGAATCAATCGTTCTTATCGACCTCGGTCACATCGGCCTCGACGATGTCGGCTTCATCCGGCAATTGGCCCTGCGCATTCTTGGGCGGCTTGAGCTTGAGCCATTCATGCAGACCGGCCCAGCCGAGCAGGGGGATGCCGATGGCCGTGCCCGCCACCTGGTAGGGCACGCCGGCAATCACGCCCATGACCAGTCCCTTGGCGATGGAGGCGCCCCAACTATCCTTGGAGAGATAACGCTGGACGAGCATGGTCGTCACGGCCCCGATCACTCCCACGGAGGCGCTGGTCAGGATGATGGCCAGCGGGTCGACGATCTCCACCACCCCAAAAATATTATCCAGCACGATCGTTGCCAGGGCTGCCAGCGGATGAATAGGCGCAGGCGGTATCCGGCTCTGAGGCGCCGGCAGTAGAGGTTTCTGAGGATTTGTCTGATTCGTCATCTAGGTTTCTCCTGATAGAAATAAATAATACCTCACAGACGGCGGACGACAGACAACTATCAACGGGTAAAAAACAGATAAGTGGATAAAAGCGGATGACTGAATATTGGTTACTGAACACCGGTCACGGATTGGAGTGGAGCTGCTGGTGGAACTGCCGCGGCCGGCTGCCTGGACAGGCGCAGGTAGGCAATGGCCCAGGCTTCATGTACAAAGGTGATCAATATACCACTCACCAATAAGAAAATCGGGAAGAAAATGGCGAAGGCCCAGCGGAATGTGGAAAGGAACTGTAGTGCGACATCCTGCGGATTTGTTGGATTTCGAGTCATGGACGTCAAGATGGGAATAAAAAAGACTGCATATAAGGGGATGTACAAAATCGAGACGACGATCCCCATTCCGAAATACAGGACCAGCGCCAGCAGAACGATCTGCCAGAACCTGGCTTTGAACAAGGCCCAGGTGCGCTTCAGGCATTCGCCGAGGCCGGTATTTTCCTGGAGGATGGCGGTCCGGCTCAATTCCAGGAAGGTGATCGCCAGATACATGAGCGGAATAAATAGAATGAACAAAGGGAACAAACAAAACATTCCCAAACCCGCCGTGGCGAGCATAGCCGCCATCATGATGGCCACCATGACCAGATAGACCACGATGAACGCTCCGACGAACAGAGCCAGCAGGCCGAAAACGCGCCAATAATAGGGCCAGCTCTGTTTGATCAGCTCACCGGCCGGCAGTTTATCGCCCTTTTGGTCGAACAACAAGGTCCCTTTCACGACGGAAGCGTCTGCGAGGACATAGACGAACGCGTAAACGATGATCAAGACGAGATAGACACCATCAAAGATCAAAAGGCCAGTTCCGAAGATCGAATTGGCATTCCCGCTGAGGAACTGCGGGCTGAACATGAAGAAAATCACCACTGCTGCAGGAAGGGCAAAAATCAAATAGGGCACAATTTCGAACAGCCACAACAGTTTGTACTTCCAAAACACCTTCCAACTGCTGGAAAACACCTCACCCAAGTCCATAGGACCTCTCCCTTCGATGACTGATCACTATCTTTCATTCCCATTCGATGGTTGCCGGGGGCTTGCTGGTAATATCATACACCACTCTATTGATTCCGTGGACTTCATTTACTATGCGGTTGGCCACCTTCGCCAGCAGGTCGTACGGCAGGCGGACCCAGTCGGCGGTCATGAAATCGTCGGTCACCACGGCCCGGATGGCGGCGGCCTCCTGGTAGGTGCGCTCGTCGCCCATCACGCCGACGGAGCGGACCGGCAGCAGCGCCACGAAGGCCTGGGAGGTCTCGGCGCCCTTGCCCATCAGCCCGGCGGCGGCCAGCTCCTCCAGCAGGATGGCATCCGCCGCCCGCAGGCAGGCCACCCGCGCGGGGGTCACCTCGCCCAGGCAGCGGACGGTCAGCCCCGGACCGGGGAACGGCTGCCGCCAGACGAGCGATTCCGGCAGGCCGAGGGCCTCGCCCACCGCCCGCACCTCGTCCTTGAACAGGTAGCGCAGCGGCTCGACCAGGCTCATTTCCATATCCGGCGGGAGGCCGCCGACGTTGTGGTGGGATTTGATGCGGGCGGCCTTGTTGCGGTCCGGCGCGGCCGATTCGACCACATCGGGATAGATGGTCCCCTGGACGAGCAGCCGCGGCGCGCCCAGCTTGCGGGCCTCCCGCTCGAAGATGCGGATGAACTTCTCCCCCACGATCTTGCGCTTCTGCTCCGGCTCGGTGACGCCGGCGAGGGCTGAGAAGAATTCCTGCGAGGCGTCCACCGCCACCAGCTCGGCTCCCATCTGCTCGCGGAAGGCGCGCACCACCTGCTCCGGCTCACCCTGGCGCAGCAGACCGGTATCCACGAAGACCGCCACGAGCTGGTCGCCGACCGCCTGGTGGACCAGCGCGGCTGCGACGGACGAATCCACCCCGCCGCTGACTGCCGCCAGCACGCGCTCGCCGCCCACCTGCGCCTTAATTCTTTTAATGCTTTCCTCGATGATGGAGGCGGGCGTCCAGTCGGGGGCGCAGCCGCAGATATCCAGGGCGAAGTGGCGCAGCAACTCCTCCCCGTGAGGCGTGTGCTTCACCTCCGGGTGGAACTGGACTGCGAAAATCTTGCGCTCGAAATCGCCCATGGCGGCGATGGGACTGTTGGCGGACTTCGCCAGCAGGGTAAAGCCGGGCGGCATGCGGATGATCCGGTCGCCGTGCGACATCCACACCCGGGAGATGGAATCCAGCATGGTGCCGGGAAGAACCGGGGTAATCTCGGCCGGGCCATACTCGCGCTCGGTGGCGTGGGCCACCTCGCCGCCGAGGGTGTAGGTGAGGAGCTGCATCCCATAGCACAGCCCCAGGATGGGGAGTTTGGATTCGAGGACATACGGAGGCAGGGTCGGCGCGCCTTCGGCATAGACCGAGCTGGGGCTGCCGGAGAGAATGAAGCCTTTCGGATTCAGAGCCAGCACCTTCTCAGAAGGCGCGTCCCAGGGGAAGAGCTCGCAGTAGACCTGCGCCTCCCGCACCCGCCGGGCAATCAGTTGGGCGTATTGGGAACCAAAGTCCAGGATAGCAAGGGAGGAATGCGTCATTTATTTCCTTTTAGGAGCTTTTTCTTTATATTCTCTATAAAGAGTTGCCAATACAAGAATAATAATGAAAAGTAGTAATCCAGAGAGCTGCAATTTCCAATATTTAGCAAAAACCGCAACGGCTAAGGACACAATAAGGAAGAATAGAAATATAAGGCCTGGGAAAGGTTTTTTTGTTAATTTTATAAAGGGCTGGCTCTGTATGGAATGGACTTTGACTTTTATATTCTCAGGCAAATCTTCATCAATATAAAGAGGTACAGGTTCTTCATAATAATTATCTGGAAGTCTATAGCGTGTCTTGCAGGAAGGGCAAACCCAGGAAGCGGGCCTGTTTTCCAAGTTTCGTATATAGTCTCCACCCATCCCACATTTTGGGCACCAAAGCTGTGTTGCCTCCCATCCGCAACGGTGGCAAACGACAAAGGCTGGTTTCTCAGGATCATCGACATAAATAAAACCTTGCTGGTTGCACTTTTCGCACCAGATGGGTAATTCTTCTTTTTCAGAATCGTTGTTTTCCATCATTTTCACTCCCCGAGATCAAATGAAAATGCAAATGGGGGAAGTCCTGGTTCCCGCCGCCATTGACGATGAGCCGCCAGGAGGAAAGTTGAAATTCCTTCACCAGCCCTTGCGCCACCGCAACCACTTCCGTCAGGAACGGGTCAGTTGGACTCAACTCTGCGAACGAGCGAATATCCTTTTTCGGCGCCAGGACCACATGGAAAGGATAGGCCGGCTTGGGATGATAAAAGGCGATCAAATTCTCCGTGTCTCTCAGACGTTTGACAGGGATAGCAAAGCTCATATGCGCAAAAACCCAACCGATCACTGGCG
>OBLY010000158.1_pt1 | contig 10102 bp, 9 predicted proteins | sample 1539041 | NCBI WGS metagenome assembly OBLY01 (sample SAMEA2690973, study PRJEB22502) | sediment metagenome | biome: Billabong; feature: Tropical; material: Sediment | place: Australia | collected 2013-05-14 | depth 1 m
CCTCCGCGTCACTGGCTCATCATGGCGTCACGGCCCCCGTGGGGTCCCCCGCCGGGTCGAAGCGCGCGCGCGCGGGCTGCGGCGCCGCACGGGGCGCGCGCGGAGGACCCTCGCCTCACGCGCCGGCGAGGAGCTGGTCGAGCCGCTCGGGATCCGGAGGCTTCGCGACGTGCGCGTCGAACCCCGCCTCCACCGCGCGCCGCACGTCCTCCGGCTGCGCGTAGCCGCTCACCGCGAGCAGACGCACCGCGTCGTTCCCTGCCGCCCGCACCGCCTTCGCGACGTCGTACCCGCTCATGCCCGGGAGGCCCAGATCGCAGAGCACGACGTCCGGCGACCGCTCCCTCACCGCGTCGAGCGCGGCCTGGCCGTCGTACGCGACCTCGGCCTCGTGACCGAGCACCCGCACGAGCTCGGCGAGCGTGTCCGCCGCGTCCCGGTTGTCGTCCACGACGAGCACGCGGTGGCCGGTGCCGCGCCGCTCCGCCCTGGGCGACGGCGCGCCCAGGCGCGGCGCCGCCGCCGAGAGCGGCAGCCGCACCTCGAACTCGGACCCCATCCCGCGCCCGCGGCTCGAGACGGTCGCGGTCCCGCCGTGCAGCTCGGTGATCCCCTTCACGAGCGCGAGCCCGAGGCCGAGGCCACCTTCCGTCCGCGCGAGGGTCCGCTCTCCCTGCACGAACGGGTCGAAGATGCTCGGCAGGAGGGCCGCGTCGATGCCCGCGCCGCTGTCGCGGACCGTCACGACGGCGTCGTCGCCGGCGACCGCGAGCGACAGCGTCACCTCGTCGCCGCGGCGCGTGAACTTCGCGGCGTTGTGGAGCAGGTTCCCGACCACCTGGGTGACCCGCGTCGCGTCGACGAGGGCCCACACCGGCGCGTCCGGCAGCGCCGTCCGGAAGGCGATGCCGCGATCGTCCATCGGCAGCCGGAAGTCCTCGGCCGCCCGGACGACGATCTCGCGGAGGTCCACCTGCGAGCGGCGCAGCTCGATCTTCCCCCGCGCGATCCGCGTCACGTCGAGGAGGTCGTCGACGAGCCGGGTCAGGTGCTCGGTCTGGCGCTCGATGACGAGCTGCGCGCGCGTCGCCTGATCGCTCCCGGGGGGCGCCTGCCGGAGCAGGTACGACGCGTTGCGGATGGGCGCGAGCGGGTTCCGCAGCTCGTGGGAGAGCATGCCCAGGAACTCGTCCTTGCGCCGGTCGGCCTCCCGGAGCCGCTCGTTCGCCTCGTGGAGGGCGGCCTCCGCCTGCTTCCGCTCGGAGACGTCGCCCTCGACCCCGACGACGCGGACGGCCCGTCGCTCGACGCCCTCGCCCGCGAAGTAGACCCGGCCGCTCGCGTTGCACCAGTGCACCGTGCCGTCCGGCCAGACGATGCGGTACTCGGACCGGTACCGACCGTCCGACGTCGGCGCGAGCGCCGCGGCGAAGGTCTGGCGGACCCGCTCCCGGTCGTCGGGGTGGATGCGCGCGAGCGAGGCCCGGTAGTCGAGCTCCTCGTCGGGCGCGAGCCCCCAGATCCGCCTCAGCTGGGCGTCCCGGGCCGCCGCTCCGGTCCCGGGGTCGTAGTCGAAGGTGCCGAAGCTCGCGGCGTCGAGGGCGACGCGGAGCCGCTGCTCGCTGCGCCGGAGCGCCTCCTCCGCCTTCCGGCGCTCGGTCACGTCGAGGACGAAGGACAGGACCGAGAGGAGCCGGCCCGCGTCGTCGTAGAGCGAGGAGTTGTACCACTCGCAGTGGATGACGGTCCCGTCCTTGCGCCGGTTGCGGTTGGCGCTGACGTTCGTCGGCCGCGCGGCGCCCGTCATCCCGCGCATGACCGCGCGCACCGCCGGCCAGTCCTCGTCCGGCACCCAGGGGATCTCGTCGATCCGCTTCCCGATCACCTCCTGGGCGCTCCAGCCGAGCAGCTCCTGGGCGCGCCGGCTGTACCCGATCACCCGGTAGTCCGAGTCCCACTCGATGACCGCGAGCGGAGTGGACTCGACGTGGAGCCGCAGCCGCTGGTGCGCCGCGCGGAGCTGCCGCTCGCTCTCGAGGAGCGCGTCGTGCAGGCGGCGCTCGGCGGTGACGTCCTGCACCGTGCCCACGAGGCGCGTGACGCGGCCCTCGGCGACGACCGCGCGCCCCGCGACGGCCACCCAGCGCTCCTGACCGTCCCGGCTGCGGACGCGGTACTCGACGCGGTAGCGTCCGTCGCTCGCCGGGTCCAGGGCGCGCGCGATGGCCGCCTCGGTGCCGGGCCGATCGTCCGGGTGCACCCCCGCGATGAACGTCTCGTAGCTGACCCGCTCGTCGCGCCCGACCCCCCACAGCGCCCGGACCCGCGCGTCCCACCGCGTGGTCCCCTTCCCGACGTCCCGGTCGAAGATGCCGAGCTGGGCGGCGTCGGTCGCGATCTCGAGCCGCTCGAGGGCGTCGCGGAGGGCGGCCTCGGCGCGCTTCTGGCCGGAGATGTCCCGCGAGAAGATCGCGATGCCGCCCCCGCCGATCGGGTACGCGGTGATGCTCGTCCAGAGGTCGAGCGGCTCGTAGTAGTCGTCGAACTGGACGGGGACCCGCTCCTCCATGCACCGGCGGTACTCGCGCCCGTACCGCGAGCCGGGGCGGGCCGCGTCGGGCCAGACCTCCCACAGGGTCCGGCCGATGCTGGCCGCCCGCGGCGTGCGCGACAGCCGCTCCTGGTTCGCGTTGACCTGGACGACGCGGAAGTCCCGGTCGACCTCGCAGAAGGCGTCGCCGAGATCGATGAGCTCCGCCGCCCGGCGCAGCGCGTCCTCCGCGCGCTTGCGGGCCTCGATGTCCATGCCCGCGCCGATGAACCGCACCACCCGGCCGCCCTCGACGATGGGCGCGAGCCGGCACAGGAACCACCGCCAGCTCCCGTCGCGGGCGCGGTACCGCACCTCGACGTCCCGCGGGCGCAGGGTGTGGAGCGTCGCGCGGATGCAGTCGCGCGCCGCGGCGTGATCGTCCGGGTGGATCAGGTTCGGCCAGCCGGCCGCGGCCGTCTCCTCGAGCGACTTGCCCGAGACCTCCATCCAGGCGCCGTTGACGTACTCCACGGTCCCGTCGAGCGCGACGACGCAGACGATCTGCGGCATCGACTGGCTGAGCAGCCGGAACCACCGGTCGCTCGGTCCCGGCAGCGCTTCGCTCGAGGAGGGTTCCGCGGTCGCGGTCATGGGAGCGCCTCGGCTCCGGCTCCAGGCTACCCGGAGCGGGCGGTGGCGCTCACGCTTCGAGGGTCCGGCGCCCCGACAGGGGCGCGGATGCGCGCGGAGCCGCTCGCTCCACCGCGCGCCGGGCGGGCGGCGGTCGTCACCCCCGCCGGACGCGGTACCTGATCCAGAGCAGATCCCCGGGCCGGCGCTCGACGGCGAGGAGCGCGAGCCGCCGCGCGGCGCCGCGCCCGCCCGCGTCGAAGAGCGTCGGGGTCGCGACGCTCCCGTCCGCGACCGGCGCGACGAGCAGGCTCAGCTCGTCGACGAGCCCCGCGGCGAGGAACGAGCCGTTGATCTTCCCGCCGCCCTCGAGGAGCAGCGTCCGGATCCCGAGGTGCGCCCGCATCTTCCGGAGGGCGCGCGCCAGATCGATCCGCCGCTGCCCGCCGAAGAGGTACGAGACCCCCTTCGCGCGGAGGAACGCGAGGTAGCGGTCCGGGACTTGCTCGGTGAGGATCGTGACGGCGTGCTCCTCGTCGATCGCGGAGGACTCCCAGCGGAGCTTCCCGCCGGGATCGAGCGCGATCGCGTAGGACGGCGCGTCGGCCCGCGCGACGAAGTCGGTCCGCGGGATCCGCACCCGCGGCGCGCTCGCCGGCACGCGGGCGCGGCCGGCGTACGGCTCCATCGAGATCCGGCCGATCATCCAGGCGTCCGCGGCGAACGACGCCGCGGTCCGCTCGTACTCCGCGAGGAGGCCGCGGGGCAGCCGCCAGCGGTCGACGACGATCCGCCCGTCCACCGACGGGACCATGTGGCAGATGACGTGGGGCCGATCGGGCATGCGGTCGACATGATCGCTCGCGGATCGGCCCGGCGGCGTCGCCGCGACCACACGCCCCTTCTGGACGGCTCCGGGCCATCCGGCGGCGGGCGCGGGTGTCCGACCGATCCTGTACATCCGTTCACGTCCGCGAGCCATGCGCCTCCTCTTCCTCTCCGACACGCACCTCGGCTTCGACCTGCCGGCGAGGCCGCGGAGCCCCCGCCCCCGCCGCGGGCCCGACTTCTTCGAGAGCTTCGACGCGGCCCTCGCGCCCGCCCGGAACGGCGAGGTGGACGCCGTGCTCCACGGCGGCGACCTCCTGTACCGGAGCCGCGTCCCGGCGTGGCTGTCCGAGGCCGCCCTCGCGCCGCTGCGCCGGGTCGCGGACGCCGGCGTCCCGGTGCTCCTCCTGCCGGGAAACCACGAGCGCGGCCGCGTTCCCCACCCGCTCCTCGCGCTCCACCGCCACCTCCACGTGTTCGACCGGCCTCGCACGGTCGTGCTCGAGGCCGGCGGCGTCCGGGTGGCGTTCGCCGGGTTCCCGTACGCGAGCGGGGTCCGCGAGCGGTTCGGGGCGCTCCTCGCCGGCGCACGCGCGGACGCTCCGCCGGCCGACGTCCGGCTCCTCTGCCTCCACCACTGCGTCGAGGGGGCGACCTGCGGCCCGGGGAGCTTCACGTTCCGGGGCGGCCCCGACGTGATCCCGCGCGCGGCGCTGCCCCGCGACGTCGCGGCCGTCCTCTGCGGCCACGTCCACCGGCACCAGGTCCTGCGGGCGGAGGGGCTGCCGCCGGTGATCTACGCTGGCTCGACGGAGCGGACGTCGCACGCGGAGGCGGCGGAGACGAAGGGGATCGTCCTCCTCACGCTCGACCTCGAGGGGATCCTCCGCCACGAGTTCCGGCCGCTGCCGAACCACGCGCCGCCTCCGAGGCTCGCGCGACCGAGCTCCGGCTCGCCGCGCCCGTGAGCACCCGCACCGCGCCCCCCGCCGCCGCACCGAGCACCGCGAACAGCGCCCCGACCGTGACGACCCCCACGACCATCCCGAGCACGACGAGCGCGCGCGTCAGGCCCGTGGAGCGGATCGGCGCGCCGGAGATCCCGGTGGCGAGCAGCACGCTCGCGTAGCCGCCGTCGACCATCGCGGGGAGGAGCCCGACCGCCGCGAACAGGGCGAGCGCGAGCCCCACGCCGACGATGGGAAGCATCTTCGTGCGGGAGGCCACCATGGCGTGCTCCTGGCCGGTCCGAGTCGTCGTGCCGCCACCCGGTCCGCGGCCGGCGCCGGTCTCGTAACGCCGGCGCTGCCGGGCCGCCCGGTTCCCGCGATCCGGGCGGCTGCCGGCGCTCCCGTCCGGGCGCCCCGGCGCCGCGGCGGAAGAACCGGCCGGCTTCCGTTACACTCTCGAGCCGGGTGGCGCCTCTTGCGGGGGAAGCTCGCGGCATGAAGACCGTCGTCATCGCGGGGGCGTCCGGGGTCGTCGGCGCCCGGGCGCTGGAGCACCTCCTGGCGCGCGCCGACGTCGATCGCGTGGTCGCCGTCGGCCGGCGAGCCCTGCCCGTTCGCCACGGGAAGCTCGTCTCGAAGGTGGTCGACTTCGCGAGCGCGGCGGGGCTCGCGCCGGAGCTCCCCGAGCGCGCGGACGTCGCCGTCTGCTGCCTCGGCACGACCATGAAGCGAGCAGGGTCGAGGGAGGCCTTCCGTGCCGTCGACCGCGACGCGGTCGTCGCCTTCGGCGAGGCGGCGCGCGCGCGAGGCGCGCAGCGGTTCCTGCTCGTGAGCGCGGTGGGCGCGAGCGTCCGCTCCGGGAGCTTCTACCTGAGGACCAAGGGCGAGGCGGAGGCGGCGCTGGCGCGGCTCGGGTACCCGCAGCTCACCGTCGTGCGCCCCTCCTTCATCGACGACCAGGGCACGCGCGCCGAGTCGCGCCCGCTCGAGCGGCTCGCGCTGCCGCTCGCGCGCGCAGTCTTCTCGGTCGTCGGGCGGACGAGCCGGTACGCGCCGATCCCCGCGGACGCCATCGGCAAGGCGCTCGCGCGGCTCGGCTTCGACGACACGGCCGAGCCCTTCCGGATCGTGGAGAGCGAGGCGCTCCACGCCCTCGGGACCTGACCACGTGGCGACGCGGGGAGCGAGGCGCCCATGGGCGTGAGGATCGTGGTCGCGGGGACGGGGTTCCCCCTGCTCCGGTCCCACCTCGCCGAGGCGATGCCGGACGCCACCATCGTCGCGGTGGACCCGCTGGCGCTGAGGCGGGACGGCGAGGCGGGCGAGGTGCTCATCCCGACCATGTGCCGCATCGACGGCGCGCTGATGGATCGCGTGGCGGGGCTCAGGCTCGTCCAGCAGTGGGGCGCCGGGCTCGAGGGGGTCGACGTGGCCGCCGCGTCGGCCCGCCGGATCGCGGTCGCGAACGTCCCGACGCCCGGCACCGGCAACGCGGAGTCGGTCGCGGAGTGGTGCGTCCTCACCGCCCTCGCCCTCGCGCGTCGGCTCGCCGAGTCGGAGCGGGTCCTCCGCGCCGGCGCGGGCTGGGGCGTGCCGATGGGGCGGGCGCTCTTCGGCGCGACGGCGGGGATCCTCGGCCTCGGCGGCATCGGCGTCGCGCTCGCGGAGCGGCTCCGGCCGTTCGGGATGCGGCTCGTCGCCGTGAAGCGCCGGCCCGACCCCGAGCTCGCCCGCCGGCTCGGGCTCGCCTGGCTGGGCGGGATGGACGCCTTCCCGGAGCTCCTCGCCCAGAGCGACGTCCTGTTCCTCTGCACGCCGGTCACCGAGGCGACCCGCGAGATCATCGGCGAGCGCGCGCTGGCGATGCTCCGGCCCGGCGCCCTCCTCGTGAACCCGGCGCGCGGCGGCCTGGTGGACGAGGCCGCCCTGCTGCGCGCGCTGCAGGACGGCCGGCTCGGCGGCGCGGCCCTCGACGTGTTCCGTGAGGAGCCGCTCGACCCGCGCGCGCCGCTGCTCGCCCACCCGAACGTGCTCGCGACGCCGCACGTCGCGGGCGTGACGGACGTCTCGTACCGGGGCATCGCCCGGCGTCTCGCCGCGAACGCGCGGCGCGCCCCCGCCGGCGGCCCCTACGACAGCTGCGTCAACGCCGGCGCGCTCGGGCTCCGCCCCGAGGGGAGGACGCCGTGATCGCGACCCCGCGCCCGCCGTGCCGCTCCGCCGCCGCCGCGCTCGCGCTGGCGCTCGCCGCTGGAGCGCCGGCGCGCGCCGAGGCCGCTCCGCAGCGCCCCGGCGCCGCGGACGCCTCCGGCGCGACGCCGTTCGTCGACGCGCACACGCACCTCGAGCCCGGAGACCCGCGCCGGTCGGTCGAGGCCGCGCTGCGCGCGATGCCGGTGGAGGGCGCGGTGGGGCTCGTGTTCCTCCCGCCGCCCTTCACCTCGGACGCGCCCGGGCGCTACGACGCGGACCTGCTCCTGCCCGCCGTGCGGGGGCGCCCGGCTCGCCTCGCCGTGCTCGGCGGCGGAGGCACCCTCAACCCGATGATCCACGACGCGGTGCGGACCGGCGAGGCGGGCCCCGAGGTCCTGCGGCGGTTCCGCGCCGAGGCGGAGCGGCTCCTGCGCGCCGGCGTCGCCGGGTTCGGCGAGCTCGCGGCGCTCCACTTCGAGGGGGCGACCCCCTACCAGTCCGCTCCCCCGGATCACCCGCTGTTCCTGCTGCTCGCGGAGATCGCCGCCGAGCACGGCGTGCCGATCGTCCTGCACATGGAGGCGGTCCCGCGCCAGGGGCCGCTCCCCGGCGCCCCGCCGCCGCCGCGCGGCACGCAGCTCGTGCCGAACGTCGACGGGCTCGAGCGGCTGCTGGCGCACGCTCCCGGGGCGCGGATCGTCTGGGCCCACGCCGGGTGGGACGCGACCGGCGCGCGCACGCCGGCGCTCTGCCGACGGCTGCTCCGGGCCCACCCGAACCTCTCGATGGACGTGAAGATCGATCCCGCCCGGCCGGGGAGGAACCCGCCGCTCGTGCGCGGCGCGACCGTGGCGATCGACCCCGAGTGGCTCCGCCTGTTCTCCGAGTTCCCGGATCGCTTCGTCGTGGGCACCGACCAGCACTACCCGGAGCCGCCGGCGGGCCCGCAGCGCTGGGAGGGCGCCGTCGAGCTGCTCGAGCGGCTCCCGCCGGAGCTCCGCCGGAAGATCGGGACCGAGAACGCGGCCCGGCTCTTCCCGACCCTCGCCGGCGCTTCCCCGCGAGGTGCGCCATGAGGCGACGGACCCTCCTCGCCGCCGCGGCGCGCGCCGCCGGCGCCGCCGTCCTCGCGGCCCTCGGCCGGCGCGCGATCGCGGACCCGCGCCCCCCGGGGGCGGCCGCGCCGACGCAGCCGGGCGAGCCGAGGCCACCCGAGGTGACCCGGCACGTGGCGGAGTTCGTCGCGCGGGCCCGGCTCGAGGACGTGCCCGCGGAGGTGCTCGCGCTCGCCAAGCGGTCCATCCTGGACGGGCTCGGGCTCGCCCTCGCCGGATCGGTCTCGACCCTCGCCCCGCCGCTCGTGAAGTACGTCGCGGAGCTCGGCTCCCGCGGGACGAGCGGCGTCGTCGGGACCTCGCTGCGCGTCGCGCCGCGGTTCGCCGCGTTCGCGAACGGCGCCTTCGTCCACGCCGACGACTTCGACGACACGCAGCTCGCCGCCGAGCCGGATCGGGTCTACGGCCTGCTCACCCACCCGACCGCGCCCGTCCTCCCGCCGGCGCTCGCGATCTGCCAGGCGCGCGGCGGCTCGGGGAGGGACCTCCTCACCGCGTACCTCGTCGGCGTCGAGGTCGAGTGCAAGCTCGCGGAGGCGATCGCGCCCCGGCACTACGTCGACGGCTTCCACAGCACCGGGACGATCGGCTCGTTCGGGAGCGCGGCCGCCGCGGCGAAGCTCCGCCGGCTCGACGCGCCGACGGCCGCTCAGGCCCTCGGGATCGCGGCGGCGGAGGCGGGCGGTCTCCGCGCGAACTTCGGCTCGATGACGAAGCCGTTCCACGCCGGTCACGCCGCGGAGGCCGGCGTCGTCGCCGCCGACCTCGCGGCGCTGGGCTGGACCGCCGCGCCCGACGTCCTCGAGGCGCGGTTCGGCTTCTTCCGCGCGGCGGGGGGCGGCTTCGATCCGGGCGCGATCATGGGACGCCTCGGGAACCCCTGGACGCTCGCGGCGCCCGGTGTCTCGCTGAAGCCGTTCCCGTCGGGCTCGCTCACCCACCCGGCCATGGGCGAGGTGCTGCGGCTCGTCCGCGAGCACGATCTCCAGGCGCGCGACGTGGCGCGGGTGGAGGTCGGCGGGAGCAGCCGGATGGTCACGACGCTGCTGCACCACCGGCCCACCACCGGGCTCCAGGCCAAGTTCAGCATGGAGTTCGGGGTCGCGGTGCTGCTCCTCGAGCGGCGGGCGGGGCTCGCCGAGTACACCGACGCGGTCGTGCGCCGGGAGGACGTGCAGCGCATGATCCGGCGGGTCGACTTCCACGTCGATCCCGAGGCCGAGCGGGCCGGCTTCGACCGGATGACGAGCGTCGTCCGGATCCACACCGCGGGCGGACGGGTCCTCTCCGGGCGGGCGCAGTTCGCGAAGGGCAGCCCCGCGAGCCCGATGAGCGACGCCGAGGTCGCCGACAAGTTCCGGGGGTGCGCGGAGTTCGCGCGCTGGCCCCGCGCCAGGGTGGAGGGGATCCTGGACCTCGTCCCCGCGCTCGAGCGGCAGGCCGACCTCGGACGCCTCGGCGCGCTGCTGACGGCCTGAGCGGGCGGCGGCCGCCGCGCCGCGGCCTATCCGATCTGCGCGAACCCGCGAGCGTCCTCGACGTGCAGCGGCGCGCGCCGGCCCATCCGGACGAGGCACTCCTCGCACGTGACCTGCTCGGGCCGGAACGTGAGGCTGTCCGGATCGGGGACCGGAACGCAGCAGAGGGCGCCCAGGAACAGCACGTTCTTCAGGTGCATGATCTTCGGCATCGTCCACCCCGACGCGAGGGTTCACGGTACGAGGGCCGCGCTCCGCCCGGCAACGGCGGCGGTGTCGCGCGTGCCCGTGTCGCGCGTGGAGATGCCACGCGCGGGGCGCCGCGTGTGGACAACCCTGTGGATGGGGCGTGGACGCCCGCGGATCCCCGCGCCA
>OBLY010000159.1_pt1 | contig 10083 bp, 15 predicted proteins | sample 1539041 | NCBI WGS metagenome assembly OBLY01 (sample SAMEA2690973, study PRJEB22502) | sediment metagenome | biome: Billabong; feature: Tropical; material: Sediment | place: Australia | collected 2013-05-14 | depth 1 m
GCAATACCTATTATCTTAACATACATCAATAGGGTATATCCGCCATTAAGAACTACTGCTCTAAAAAACTATAATTCTATCTATGAAACAGGAAATGTCAAGCGTTGACGTTGCCGCGATTGTCAGGGAACTCAAGCCGCGTCTTCTCGATGCTAAAATAACAAAGATATATCAGCACTCGCATGAGGAAATCAGGATAGGACTCCATATCTTCAAAGAAGGCAGGACGAACCTTATTATCGAGGCTGGACGGCGATTTCACCTTACAAAACATCCCGATACCGCCCCGAAATTCCCGCAGTCCTTTCCCATGCTGCTGCGGAAACACCTGAGCGGCGGCAGGATAACCGATATCCTGCAATACGATTTTGACCGTATAATCGAACTCCATATCCAGCGCGGGGAGGATAAGACCTTCCTTCTTATGGAATTATTTTCAAAAGGCAATATCATCCTGCTGAACTCTGAGAAACAGATAATCCTGCCGTTAAAATCAATCAGTTTCAGGGAAAGGAGAGTAGTGCGGGGCGAGGTTTACGAGCTTCCGCAGGCGCAACTCAGCCCTGTTACCGCCTCGCCGGATGACCTAAGGGAGATGTTTTCACATTCCGATTCTGACATCGTCCGTACAATGGCTACACGCATGAATATTGGAGGGCAGTATGCCGAAGAGATATGCCTCCGCGCCGATATTGAAAAAATCACGCCTGCTTCGCAGTTAAGCGATGTGAATGCCCTCTGGAGCGCCATACAGGACGTTTTCAGTCCCTTAAGTGCTGAACTGAAGCCGAATATTGTATTTAAAGACGGAAAAGAGATAGACGTTCTTCCTTTCGAGCTATCCCAGTATGAAAAGAACGAGAAGAAGTATTTCGCCACTTTCAATGATGCACTGGATGAGTATTTCAGCAAGGGGACAGCCGAGAAGAAAGGCGAAGAAGGGAAAGGGAGAACGAAAGAAGAAAAAAAGCCTGAAAAACCCGGATTGTACGAATACCGCCTGCAAAAACAGACACTTGCGCTCCAAAAATTTAAACAGGAGGAAGAGAAGCTCACCCACAAAGGCGAGCTGATCTATGCGTATTACCAGATGTGCGAAGGTATTCTAAAAGCTATCAGGGATGCCAGGGATAAGGGATATTCATGGGATGATATAAGGAACATCCTAAAAAGTTCCGATAAGCCTGAAGCCAGGGCAATAAAATCCATTAATCAGGACAAGGGAACGCTCACGGTAGATATCGGCGGCGAGGAAGTTGAACTGGACATCAAACTTACAGTTCACCAGAATTCCCAGGTCTATTACGACAAAGCCAAAAAATTATCCGCAAAGATAAAAGGGGCGCTTACTGCGATCGAGGAAACAAAAAAATTATCCGGGAAAGAAGAAGCGCCTGAAATAAAAAGAAAGCTTCCGAAGCCAAAACAAAAATGGTATGAGCAGTTCAGGTGGTTCATATCCTCAGATGGCTTCCTTGTTATCGGGGGAAGGGATGCACAGAGCAACGAGGATATCGTGAAAAAATATCTTGAGAAGCGGGACATCTTTTTCCACGCCCATATATCCGGCTCTCCTGCGGTCGTTGTAAAAACTGAAGGAAAAGAAGTTCCGGAAACCACGCTCCTTGAGGCTGCCCAGTTCACCGTATCCTATTCAGGCGTCTGGAAATCAGGGCAGGTAAGCGGGGATTGCTACTGGGTGCTTCCCGATCAGGTCTCAAAGACGCCTGAGCCGGGTGAGTATGTTGCTAAAGGAGCCTTTGTGATACGTGGACAGCGTAACTATTACAAGGACATTATGCTTGGTGCGGCACTCGGCATTGAACTTGGTGAGGAGAAAAGGCTGATTGGCGGACCGCCAGGCGCCGTTAAGAAAAGGGCGCAGTTCGTTATTGAGATAGAGCCCGGGGAGTTTAATCAGAACGATCTGTCAAAGAAAATATATAGGATGCTGAACGAGAAGCTAGAGGATAAAAAACTCATCAAGGCTATCGCATCACCCGACAGGATTGCTATGTTCCTGCCCCCGGGCGGGTCAAAAGTGAAAGAGTAAGTGTATATAAAATAAGGGGTGCTGATAATACTATTTGCTGCCGCTGGTACTTACAAGACAGGGTTATTTTATCGTTTTCTCGGCTGCCAGTTCTTGTTTTGCCTCTTCTACATCGTACTCATCAAATATCTCCCCGACAAGTTCCTCAAGAATATCCTCTATCGAGATCAGTCCGATAACCCTCATATCATTATCCATAACTACCGAAATATTCATTTTCTTTAGCTGGAGCTCTTTAAGTATCGAAGGGATGTCCCTTCCTGCTTTTACAATAAGTATTGGACGCAGGAGCTGGTAAACCTTTGTCCTTTCCAGTTCGTAGTCCCTGAACTTAAGAAAATCCTTTGCATAAATCATTCCAATTATATTATCAAAATTCCTTTGATATACAGGTATTCTCGAATGCCCTGATTTATTGATCAATGCAAGCGCTACATCAAGCGTTTCGGATTCTTCTATAGAGATGATATTTTCCCTTGTTGTCATCACACCATGTGCTTTTTCATCGGAAAACTCAAAGACGTTGCTTATTATCTCCCTCTCGTGTCTCTCGATAGTCCCTTCCTTTTCCCCGACTTTAAGCATCATATTTATTAGCTCCTCTGTAACGAACGGGTGCTTTACCCTCTCTTTCCCTCCGAAAATCACGATCAGGAGATTCACAAAATTCGTTATGGACCAGACAATCGGTTTCAGGATATTGATAGCCGTCGTTATGGGATTTGCAACATGCAGTGCTATATATTCGGCGTTCCTTGAAGCAAGGGTTTTTGGGAAAACCTCGCCAAAAACAAGGATGAACAGCGTCATCACACCTGTTGCTATAGCAAGCCCTGTCCCGGAACCACCAAAGAAACGTAATGCTGCGTCCGTCGCCAGTACGGATGCAGTAATATTAACGATGTTATTGCCGATCAGGATGGCTGCAAGGAACAGCTCCGGGTTCTCAAGCAATTTTATCAATACTTTTGCTTTTTTATTTCCTGTTTCTGCCAGGTGCCTTGCCCGTATCTTACTGACTGAAAGAAGGGCTGTCTCCGAAAGAGAAAAAAAAGCCGAAAATACAATCAGTACGGATATTGTTATTATTTCAATTGTAATCCATGAATCCATTGGATGTTCGATCAATCCTATACTATCGGGAGTGCTTAAAAATTTAACTGCAAACGTAAATATAAGCGCAGCATTAATCAGTGTACATGCTTTTGCTCGCAGAGTTTGAATTTGATCTTGGCGGAAGTGCCGGGATAATATACGAATCACTTCTCCCCGAACTGGGAGAGGATTACCAGCGCACAAAAACAGCTCTTAGATTAAAGGATGATTTGATTATCCTGAACGTGGAAGCCGACGATATCGTATCAATGAGGGCTGCCCTTAACGGATGGCTCAGGTTGATCAGGATATCCTGCGAAATGAATTCGATTGCATCGAATAACAAGTTATAAATTGATGCCGGGTAATAGTAGACCAGATTTACAGGTGAATAGAATGAGTCAGGAATTACCCCCGCAGATAAAAAACCAGCTTGCGCAGTTGCAGCAAATCCAGCAGCAGGCGCAGGCTATTGCAGTTCAGAAAAACCAGATTGAAATAAATTTAAAAGAGACTGAGCTTGCACTTGAAGAACTTGAGAAATTAGAACCCGATGCCGTAATATACAGGGCTGTCGGGGATTTGTTGATTAAATCCGAGCGCGATAAGACAAAGGAATCTCTCAAGGAGAAAAAAGATACACTGGATCTGAGATTACAGACACTTGCACGTCAGGAAGAGCGCGTTCAGAAGAGATTCCAGCAGCTACAGGAGCAGCTTAAGCAGGCTATCGGTACTCCATCTGCACAGTGACCATGGAGTTAGACGAGTCAGAATTCTATAATCAACTGCTAGATTATCATAACATCCTCTACCTGTGCCACAGGAATGCCGACCCGGATGCCCTGGGGAGCGCATTTGCCCTGAAAGAAGCAATCGGCGGCATCGTGGGCGTTGTGGATGGATGCGACAGGGTGGCATCCCAGATCGCAAAACAGCTGAATATTGAATTTGTAATAAATCCTGCAGATAATTTTGATCTAGTGGTCGTAGTGGATACTTCCACGCTTACCCAGCTAAACGCGTTCCAGTTAAAGAATTATGCTGTAATCGACCACCATGCCACCACATCGTTGAACGAGAACGCTGTGTTCTACTTGCACCAGAACAGAAGTTCAACAGCCGAGATAGTCCTCCGGGTTTTAAATTCAATGGGCGCTCCGATACAGAGGCGCGCTGCGTTCGCCCTTATTGCCGGCATAATCACGGATACGGGCAACTTCAAGCATGCATCATCCGACTCTTTTAAGGCAGTAGCCGAACTGATAGACTTAAGCGGCATCGAATACGGGGAAGTAATGGATATTATCTCTTCCATCCCCCAGGATGTTTCCATGCGGATTGCATTCTTAAAAGCCGCCCAGCGCGCTTCTATCGAAAAGGTGGACGAATGGATTATAGTTACATCACAGGTTAGCTCTTTTTCAGGCTCTGCAGCCTCCAACCTCGTGTCGCTGGGAGCAGATGTTGCCTTTGTGGCTTCACAGGATGGCGATATCGTTAAGGTGAGCGCCCGCGCAAGGAAATGCATCATAAATGCGGGTGTGAACCTTGCACGGTTAATGGAAGAAATCAGCGTAAACTTCAAAGGCACAGGCGGTGGGCATGAGGGTGCAGCAGGCATGGACGCATACGGGGATGCTGAGAGCATACTGGCAAGCTGCGCCGGGCATGTCAAAGCATCACTTATGAAATCCAGGCAGGCTTAGAACCTATCCGTCCCACTAGTACAACACCATTTGAGAGATTTCGTTGGAAAACGATGTCTATTATTCAACATCCTCCCACAAGCCAATAGCATTCCCCTCTATATCTGCAATCATCGCATAAAACCCGAAATCTTCCACAGGCATTTTTTGCCGGATAACTTTGCCGCCCGCCTTTTCGATCTTTTTTAGATAATCGTCTATGGAAGGAACGTTTATCACTACCGACTGGGTTTGCTCAGGTCTCTCTCTTTTATACAGCCCGCCGTTTATACCTCCGGGTTCCAGAGGCATGCCTTCCTCATCGGTCGGCGTAGTTGTCACAAGCTGGAAATCCATTCCCATCCCGGTTTCCTTTATTTCCCAGCCAAAGATGTTCTTGTAGATTTATACACTTAGGAGAAATAAATGATAAATTTATACCAAATGGGAATTTATGCGATAGAAGTAACTGTATTCGTGTTATTGCTATTGCATCTATGTGAAATAATCCTCCTAGTGGGCTGTTTGATAAGTAATTTCCGATATTCAACTAACAACTCGATTCATCCATATGATTGTATTCCCGCCAACTTGCATCCAAATGATCGATGAGATCTTGCCTGCTTTTCCAATCTCCCCTATCAAGATAGCGGCATGTAAAAGCCCTTAAGAGCAGTTCAGCTTGATTTAGCCAAGAGGCATGTGCTGGTGTCAACAGAACACGCACGTTACTGTATGATTTCTGAAATAATTGTGTATCCCTGGAAATGTGGCTTGATCCTCCATCCCAAATCAAATGTATTCTTTGCATACTGTCAAATTCATCATACAGTTCAGCCAAAACTGGTCGCAGATGGAAGCTCAGCAGATCGAATAGATATACGTAATTTGAACATGTTTTTTTCTTACATTGCTTGACATGCTCTTGGGCTTCTATCGAGCCATTCAGAGTCATTATTGTTCTGGGTGCTCCAATGTACTTTTTGCATAAAAATCTCCCACAAACAGGACATTCTTTTATTTCAGGTTCAAATATTCTCATAACTTTTTATCGCATACTTATAAGCGTATTATATAAAAAGCTATGTTTTAGAAAGTATGGTTTCTAAGCGTACCATCTACTATTTGCAGAAGGGTTCTAACATCTGTCAATCCATTTTCTGAGCACAATGCTTTTATTGTATCTTGAATATATTCCAGCATCGGGCGATTATTTGTTTCCATTAATCTCGAAAATCGCCCACTTATATTAAAACCTTTCAATTTGTACTAATAAATAGAGATACTGTTATCTAATGCAAAAGTTGAGTACCTATTAACTGATTTAATGCGAGAATCAATACTGCTATTGATGTATCTTTCTCATCTCTACCTATTGCTTTTGAAATACATTTCTGGATTTCAAATTCTTCAGCGATTTTCCAATATAACGATAATTCGCCAACGGGATAAGCACGATCTACAGTATCAAATTTTATTTGTGCTGGTATTATGTTTTCTTCATCATCTTTCTCAACGATCTTTCCCAAATGTTTAATTACGTGAATTCTTGATTGTTTTTTTCTTTGTCCCATTTTGATTCTACAAGCTGCCGATGTTTCTTTCCACTACTGACAATAGTTCTCTCAAATGTCATAGTTACTATATAGTAACTATGAATATAAAAGCTTTTAGAAGGGAAAACGAAAGCAGTGGTCTTACTGATGTGATTTAAAGGAGTTGATTAACTCACATAGTTACTAAAAGTGCCGAAATCCAGGTTTAAAAAAGCAGATTGTTAATCAATAGTTTGGATTCTTGAAAATCTCCCATAGCCTATCAGGAATTGTAAAAACAGCATGCCTGTGAGGAACTTTTAGAAGCCGATGATGTATTTTATCTGCCCATTCATTTGCAGCTTTTGTTCCACATGACGTACACAGACGGCTCTTACAGGTGAATGGGACATATTTCTTCATTCCACATTCAGGGCATTCGTAAACTTTGTATCCATTCTGGGGTTTCCTGCAATCCCTCAGTCTTTCAACATTTTCTATTGCAACTTGCCTGAGGGAATCCTTGTACTTGATCTGGTAATCTTCCCAACTGTTGTAAGTAAAAAGGATTATTGCTATGGTGATTGCTATTGTAACTGATTTCTTGGCTTTTGTTTTTGATGACACACAAAAGAATGAAAGCCAAAGAAATCAATTTATCTATTTCAGCAGCGGGATAAGAATGTGCGTTTATAGCTTCCTATACGTTAAAAAAGAGGAGACAAAAAGAGGAAATTAATATAAATAGGGTTATTTCTTAGGTTCTGGCGTATCTTTTGGTTTCTTCTCCTTCTTAGCCATCGGGTTTAACCTCCTGACTCTATAAGAGTCTGAAATATATAATAGCGCTTAAAGATATAACTCTTTTCCTAAAACAGAGGTTACTTGTTTCCAATCTCAAACCAATTTTCAAGTCTGTTTCTTAGTAGCCAAAACAAACACCGGCAAGGCGGCAAGCTGCAGCCCTACAGAAAAAACGATCAGTGCAGGAATTGATATGGTATACAGGATGCCCATTGCCGCACTGCCCAAAAACCAGGCGATACCAAACCCGGTATCAAATACACCGAAGGCAGTACTTCGCCTCTCTTTAGAAACCATATTTGCCAGTGTCGCTTTTAGCAATGATTCTTGAGCTCCCATGCCAATTCCCCACAACACCATGCCAATAAAAGCCAGCAAGAATTGTCCCAAGAATACAAATGGAGCGAACAAAGCTCCCAAGAAAAAGGCGAGCAATGAGATTTTAAAACCTGCTTTATCCAATAATCGCCCAAACAGCAGGGAGCTGATTCCCGCCATCGCCATAGCTACAGCATAGAGAATGGGAATCCAAGACATTGATACACTGGCCGTCTTCTGGAAATGAAAAGCGATTAAAGAAAAATCGGCATATCCGGCGGCGATTAAAGCGCCGGCGAGAACATAAAGCCAATAATAATTTGTAAATTCTTTCGTCTGTAGACCCACAGCTTCTTGCTTATCCAAGTCTTGTGGTTTTGGATAGAGAATTCTGGCTACAACCAAGATACCTAAACATAACAAGGCTGAAATCAAAAGAGCGGCATAACCATCTTTATAGCTGCCCTTTAGAAATAATACCCAGGCCACAATTAAAGGACCTATAGTCGCGCCAAACTGGTCTAAAAACTCGTTTAACCCGAACACCCAACCGCTGCCCATTTCCTTGCCGGAGAACGATAGCATAGTCTCTATAGATGGTTTACGGATAGCCCGGCCGGTTCGCTCTGCAATCATTAACGCTGCTGCTATTGGCCAATTGCCTGCTAAAGCCAAAGCAGGTACAGCCAGCATGTTAATAGCGTAGCCCACAAAAGCAAATACCCAATATATATGGGTTTTATCTGCAAAAAAACCCGTAACAGAACGAAGGGAGTAGCCGATTAGCTCCCCAAAGCCCGCTACAAAACCAACTACAACAGCACTGGCTCCTAAACTTGCAAGAAATGCCCCATTGATACTTCTTGCCCCTTCATAGGTGAAATCCGCAAATAGGTTCACGATTCCGATAATCAGGACAAATCTTAATGCGAGTTTGGCAGCGGTGTTATTGTTCATATCATCTTTTTTGAGATTGACTATCAACCTTTTCTCAACTAAATCTATCTGGCATATACATCCTTACCTATTCACCACCTCAAACCAATCTTTGAAGCCGCTCTTCTTTAGTTCGTTTATGGTAGCTATTTGAAATCCATATTGGATCAAACTCATCATTATTTATTTTTCTTATATACATTCAGCCCGACCTTAATTGTCTCTTTACCCGGGACTGATTGGTTGCCCTCAGTTGAAGCGATAATAATCGTTTTTCCTGATGTTGAAGGCCCGAACTCTTTAGTTAAATCCACTTTAATTGTGAGAATATTTCCCTCTACGGTCATTTCAACGTTCTTCATGATTTTATCCTTCCGTTTCCTTATCAGTTACAGTATATCTCTCTATCTACTTGTTTCTTTATAGGCTTATCTTTTCTTAGCCTTATTGTGCAGTTGAAGTAGCAACGGGTTAACCTTATTATACCAGTGCCACTAATTACAAGCAAAATGGAAACCCACTTCCTTCAGGATTTCAAAAATATATTAGTCCCGCTTGACGGTTCAAAAATTTCAGAAAATGCACTCAGATACGGGATCAGCATTGTAAGTAAATATAATGCGGGCATAGTGCTTGTATCTGTATTTTCATCAAAATATCATATCATGGAAAATCCGGATTTAAGAAACTGAAACTGGGTAGTGTCACGGAAGAGTTGATGAAAGACATTTGGATAAATTTTTATACTATGTGGTGAAGTCAGGCAGTAAAAATCGATACTGACTGAAAAGGAGATTGTCATCTTGCTTTCAGACCATCAAACAAGGATATTTTCGCACTGGTGCAGACATGCCCGAATATGAGAGCCATACATATACCAAGTTCATATATCAGGACAGTATCAAATTCTACCAAGATGTTCCTTGATATGCAGGGCATTGCGCTACTTGAAGGCGGTTTCTGGGGGCACAGAAAGGATATTAATGAATATTCTGAAATTAGACCTGAAATTTTTGACAGAATAAGGGAACTCAATTTTCAAAAAGTTGTCGAAGAATATCTATAATACTTATCGAAAGATTAAAATAATAAAAATGCGTAATGTCGCTTGGGAGTTACTATGAAGACTATCACTATCAGACAACTCGATGAAAAGAAAGAAGAAATTGCAGATGCACTTGTTTCTCTAGGCATGAGCAGACCCATTGCCAGAATTCTAAGCTATCTTAAACCTGGAGATGAGACTACATCAGTAGAGCTTGAGAGAAGTACTGGATTGCGTCAGCCTGAAGTCAGTATTGCCATGAAGGAGCTAAAGCAACATGATTGGATAAACGAGCGGGAAAACAAAAAGCCGGGCAAAGGAAGACCATATAGGATATACTCACTCAAAATCAGTTTTAATGAGATAATATCCCAGCTTGAGAAACAACAGAAAAAAGCTATTGATGAAATGCAGGCAAGCATTAAGCGGTTAAAGGAATTGGGAAATATTACGCCTATTAGGGCATAACAATATTCAGATCAAATACAGTAAGAAAAGCGAATGCTTTTCTTACTTGTTTCTTACTCCAAACCACGCCTTGAAGCAGCTTTTCTTCAATTCATCAAAGTAGCTATTTTTACCACTAAATCTTTACACAGTATTCTTTCA
>OBLY010000160.1_pt1 | contig 10049 bp, 8 predicted proteins | sample 1539041 | NCBI WGS metagenome assembly OBLY01 (sample SAMEA2690973, study PRJEB22502) | sediment metagenome | biome: Billabong; feature: Tropical; material: Sediment | place: Australia | collected 2013-05-14 | depth 1 m
GCCCGCATGGACCTGCGCGCCCGCGAGGCGCGCGAGTCCATCCGGCTGCTGCGGCTCCTCGCCGCGAACCTGCCGGCTGGCCCGCTGCGCGCCGCGATGCCGGCCGCGCTCCCGCCCTGGCGCGTGGGGCTCACCTCGGTCGAGTCGCCGCGCGGCGCCGCGATCACGTGGCTCCGCTCCGACGCCGCCGGTCGCATCGACCGGTACCACCTCCGCTCGGCGAGCTACGCCAACTGGCCCGCCGTCCCGGTCGCAGCGCAGAGCGCGATCGTCCCGGACTTCCCCCTCGTCAACAAGAGCTTCGAGCTCTGCTACGCCTGCACGGATCGGTGACCGCGCCATGCTGACCGCGCTGCTGAGGAGCCTCCGCACCGGCGTCGTGACGATCCGCTATCCGGACGCGCCGGCGACGATCCCGGAGCGGTTCCGGGGGTCGCCGCGCCCGCGCGCGGGCGCCGCGTTCGACGCGCTGCCCGCGGCCGTGACCTGCCCCGCCGGCGCCATCTCGGGCGGGGACGGGTCGGGGCGCTGGGAGGTCGATCGTGCGCGCTGCGTGCGCTGCGGCCGCTGCGGCGACGGGGAGGGGGCCGGCGCCCTCGCGCTCGAGCGGAGCGTCGAGGGCGCGGAGCGCAGCCGCGCGCGGCTCGTCGCGGCGGTCGCGCGCGGGACGGACGGCCGCATCGTGCCCCTGCCGCCGGCGCCACCGCCCGCGGCGGTCGGCGAGGTCGTCCGGAGGGCGCTGGGGCGCTCGCTCCACCTCCGCCATCTCGACGCCGGCTCGTGCAATGCCTGCGACTGGGAGCTCACCGCCCTGCTCAACCCGGTGTACGACGTCCGGCGCCTCGGGGTGGACTTCGTCGCCTCGCCGCGCCACGCGGACGGCGTGGTCGTGACCGGCCCGGTGACCCGGAACCTGGAGACGGCGGTGCGGCGCACCTGGGAGGCGGTCCCCGAGCCGCGGGTGGTGATCGCCGTCGGCGCCTGCGCCGCGTCGGGAGGCATCGTCGGCCGGAGCTACGCGAGCGCGGGGGGCGTCGGAGAGATCCTGCCGGTGGACGTCCTCGTCCCGGGCTGTCCACCGCGGCCGGAGGCGATCGTCTACGGGATCCTGCTCGCCGTCGGCCGGGTGGCGGACCCCTCGGAGCGCCGGCAGGGCGCGTAGTCCGCGGCTCCCGCAGCCGGGGGTCCCTCGAACGGCTCGGCGAGGGAGGCGCGCGGCGTCTGCGCATCGCGGGCGCACCCGTGGAGGCCAGGCGATCTGCGCTCTCCGAAGCGCGCCAGCGCAGGCCTACGATCCGCGACAGGGGAGGGACGGCCATGGTGACCTGGCAGACGGCCCTGGTGATCGTGCTCGCGGTCGTCGCGGGCGCGCTCCTGCCCGCGCTCGTGCAGCTCTCGCTCACGCTCCGCAGGTCGCGGATCGTGCTGGAGGAGACGAGCGTGCGGCTCGGCCGCGCCCTCGACGCGGTCAGCGCCAGCGCCGAGCGGCTCGACCGGATCGCGGTCGGGCTCGAGCGGACGGTGGAGCAGGTCCGGCAATCGGTCCGCATCGCGTCCGCGGTCGGCGCGGCGGTGGCGCCGTCGGTCGCCGCGGCCGTGCAGGCGTGGCACGCGGGCGCCGCGCAAAGGCGAGGAGGTCCGCCCTCGCAGGGCAACGGCGCGGTACCCGCGGAGGAGAACGGGGAGGAGGAGCTGGCATGAGCGAGCTCGAGACCAGGAAGGAGATGGGCGTCCTCGGCGTGCTCGCCGCGTTCGCGGGCGGCGCGCTGCTCGGCGCGATCGCGACGCTGCTGCTCGCGCCGCGCTCGGGCGCCGAGACCCGGCGGCGGATCGCCGAGGGGGCGGAGCGGTCGAGGGAGGCGCTGGAGCGGATGGGGAGGGCGGCGAGGGAGGCGGTGACGACGGCGCGGACGAGCATCGCGGCCGCGATGCTCGAGGAGCCTCCGGCGCAGCCGCACTGACGGCCGGCTTCGGGCCGGACGGATCGCGTTCCGACACCCGGCGCCGCGCCGGGGTGGGATGCGTGCGTGCGAGGATCGAGGAGTAGGGCCGCCCGGAGTCGAACCGGGATGCCGGTCGCCCGGCCGAGGATTTTAAGTCCCCTGCGTCTGCCAGTTCCGCCACGGCCCCGTGGAGGTCAGCGCGCGCGCTGCGCGGCGGGTAACCGGCCGGACGTGGCGACGGGGGCGCGCACGCCGGAAGGATACCAGCGCCGGTCGACCTGGTGGTGCGAGGACGGCGGATCGGCGGCGACTCCTCTTCGCCGGCCATCGCCGGCCCGCGCGGGACGGCGATGATTCCCGGCACACCAGCAAACGGTAACCCCTCGGGGCTGACCCGGTTCCACGGGCGTTGTCCTACCCTCGCCGAGTCGGAGTTCCCACCCAGGAGACGCCATGAACAAACTGCTCGCCATCTCCGCCCTGCTCGCGCTCGCCGCCTGCGCGACGACCGAAGAGACGAAGGTCGCCTCGACCCCGCTCTCGTGGTGCAACCCCTGCACGTATCCGAGCGCCTGCGCGTCGCCGTGCGCCGCGCCGGTCGTCGCCGCGCCGAAGCCGGCCTACAAGCCGCCGCCGGCGCCCGCCCTCTCCGCCGCGTTCGACCCGGCGCCGGGCGAGTTCCAGCAGGCCCAGCAGGTCGCGCTCTCCTCGCCGACGCCCGGCGCGGTCATCCACTACACGACCGACGGCTCGACGCCGACGGCTGCGTCGCCGGTCTACTCCGCGCCCATCGCGGTCGAGCAGTCGAGCACGATCCGCACGCTCGTGACGGCGCCGGACGTGCCGGACAGCTCGATCTCCGAGGGCGCCTACGTCATCGCCCCGCCGCCGCCGAAGGTCGAGGCGGCCGCGCCCCCGCCGGCCCCCGCGCCGGCGCGCGTGGTCGTGACCGAGAAGAAGCTCGAGCTCGGCGAGAAGGTCTACTTCGACACCGCGAAGACGTCGATCAAGCCCACCTCCTTCAGCCTGCTCGACGACGTGGCGCAGGCGCTCGCGCAGAACCCGCAGGTGAAGAAGGTGGTCATCGAGGGGCACACCGACGCCGTGGGCGGCGAGGCCAAGAACCTGAAGCTGTCGCAGGGGCGCGCCGAGGCGGTGCGGGCCTACCTCGTCAAGAAGGGCGTCGAGGCCGACCGGCTGGACGCGAAGGGCTACGGCGAGAGCCGGCCCATCGCCGACAACAAGACCGCCCAGGGACGCGAGTCGAACCGTCGCGTCGAGTTCGTGATCCCGTAGCGTTCGTCGTGGCCCGCGCCCGGGCGCTCCCGGGCGCCGGCAGGCCGGGGCGGCGGCCGGCGCGGCCGCCGTCAACGCGCCTCGAGCTGCGCGATCTTCCGTAGCTCCTCGGCGGCCCGCGCGATCTCGTCGTCGACCAGCTCCGACGCGAGGTCGGTCGGCTCCTCCTCCGCAGGCGACTCCAGCTCCTCGATGAGCGCGAGGTGCTCGAGCTCCTCGGCGACGTCCTCGTACGTCCAGTCCACCGTCTCCGCTTCCAGGATGGGCGAGTTCGGCAGCATGGCGGCCTCCCATCTCACGGATCGAGTATCGCGCCGCCCGACGGAGGGGGACGCGCGCCCGTCGGGCCTCCCCTTCCGGGATGCGCGAGGCGGTTCGCGTGGGGTACAGGTGGGGGATGGATCCCCACGACGAGGCGCTCGCGAAGGCGTTCGACCGCCAGGCGGCGCTCTTCGAGCGGGCCCCGGTGCAGACCGACGCGGCCGCCCTCGCCCGGCTGGTCGCGTTCGCCGCGGTCCCGGCGGGCGGCCAGGTGCTCGACGCCGGCTGCGGGCCGGGGCTCGTGGCCGAGGCGTTCCTCGCCGCGGGCTGTCGCGTCCGCGGCGTCGATCTCTCGGCCGAGATGGTGGCGCGCGCCCAGGCCCGCTGCGCGCGCTTCGGCGAGCGCGCCGCCTTCGCGCAGGGCCGGCTCGACGCGCTGCCGCGCGACGCCGCCTTCGACGCCGCCGTCTCGCGGTTCGTCCTCCACCACGTCCAGGATCCGCTGGCGTTCGTCGCGGCGCAGGCGGCCCGGGTCCGGCCGGGCGGCGTGGTCGTGGCGAGCGACCACGTCGCCGATCCCGACCCCGCGCGGGCGCGCTGGCACTCCGAGGTCGAGCTCGCCCGCGACGCGACGCACGTCCGCTGCCTGACGTCGGGCGAGCTCGTCGACCTGTTCGCGCGGGCCGGGCTCGCGGCGATCCGGCTCGTCGAGGAGTCCTTCGAGCTCGACTTCGACGAGTGGTTCGACCGCGGCACGCCCCGCGCGCCGAAGGAGGACGTGCGCCGGGTGCTGCTCGCCGGGCGCGCCCGCGGCTGGGATCCGCTGCCGCGCCCCGGCGGCGGGGTGACCATCCGCGCGATCCGGGCGCTCGTGCGCGGCGAGCGCCCCGGCTAGAGCCTAGCGGGCGCCGCGGCGCGCGAGGAGCGCGCGCAGCGCCGGGCTCCGGCGCAGCAGGCCCAGCGCCTCGTCGGCGTGGCCCGGGACGTAGCCGTTCCCGACGAGGAGCGTCGCGTCGCGGCCGATCCCCTCGGCGCCGAGCGCCGCCGCGGTGAAGGACGTCGCCATCGAGAAGAAGAGCACCGTCCCGCCGTCGCGCACCGCGAGCAGGGCCGCGAGCTCGGTCCCGGGCACGGTCGCGCAGCTCACGACGAGGTCGAACGGCCCGCCCGCGCCCTCGACCGCGCGGAGCGTGGCGAGGGCGTCCGTCGCGTCCACCTCGAGCGCGGCGTCGCAGAGACCGGCCTCGCGGATCGCGGCGAGCGCCTCGGGCGAACGGTCCGCCGCGGCGACGAAGCCGGGCGCGGCGAGCTCGCGCGCGCGGGCGAGGACGAGCGCGCCGGACTTCCCGGCGCCGATCGCGAGGACGCGCTGGCCGGGGCGGAGGTGGCGCGCGGCGAGCGCGGGGGCCCCGCAGACGTCGAGCACGGAGAGCGCGAGCTCCTCGGGGAGATCGGCCGGGAGGCGCACCCAGGGGCCGGAGGCGAACAGGATCGCCCGCCCCTCGCAGTCGACGCGCTCGAGCGCCGGCCGGACCGCGAGGATCCGGTCGAGCCGGAGGGGGGTGAGGGTGAGCGAGACGAGCGTCGCGATCCGATCGCCCGGCCGGAGCGCGCCCGCCGCGGGATGCCCGGGCCCGACCTCGGCGACGCGGCCGAGCAGCATCCCGCCGGACCCGGTGACCGGATTGTGGAGCTTCCCGCGGCTGCGGACGATCCCGGCGATCGCCTCGGCGATCCGCGCGGGGTCGCCGCCGGACGCCGCCTCGAGCTGGCGGAACGACGCGGCGTCGACGGCGAGCGCCTCGACGTCGACGGCGACCTCGTCCTCGCCGAGCGGGAGGGTGGGGTCGAGCACGTCGGCGCGCTGCGGCAGCGCGCCCTTCGGAGAGACGACGCGGCGGAGTCCGTAGGGATCCACGGCCGGGCCCAGTTCTAAGCATCCGTGTCGAGCAGGACGAGCCGGTCGAGGGCCCGGACCTCTTCCGGGACGTGCGAGAGCGGCCCGCGCAGCCGCAGCTCGAGCCGGGCGCAGCGCGCCGCGTCGTAGCGATGCCCGCCGGCGAGGAACGCGGCGCGGGCGTCGGCGAGGGCGGCGAGCGCTTCCGCGGGCCGGCCCTGGGCCGCGAGGACGCGGGCGCGGGCGAGGCGCGCCACCGCCGAGAGCACCGCGCCGCCCCGGGCGCGCGCGATCTCCTCGAGCTGTCCGGTCTCCTGCAGCGCCTCGGCGATCCGGCCGCGCAGCAGCAGCACCCGGATCGCCTCGGGACGAAACGCGGCGTCGCACGCGACGCACGCGCCGTGGCGGGCGGCGGTCTCCGACGCCTCGCGCACGGCGTCCTCCGCCGCATAGAGCGCGCCGGCCGCGAGCCGGTTGCGGGCCTCGGTGGCGTGGAGCCGGACGAGGGCGTGGCGGCGCAGGAGGCCGCGCTCGGCCGCGACGATCCCCTCGTCGACGGCGTCGAGCCCCTCCGCGACGCGCCCGCGCGCGGTGAGGAGCGCCGCGAGCCGCTCGAGCGTCAACGCCTCGCCGAGCGCCGACCCCGCGGCGCGGTGGCCGCGGAGCGCGTCCCGCAGCGCCGCCTCCGCGAGGTCGAGGTCGCCGGCGGCGAGCGCGGCCGCGCCCTCGCCCGTGCGCGCCGACGCGAGCGCCTCGGGCCGCTCGCGGAGCCGGGCCCGGTCGGCCAGGGCGCCGGCGGCCCGGGCGACCTCCGCCGCGCCGGGCCCGGCGAGGAGGTCGCGGTCCCAGAGCACGAGGTGGAGGTCGACCGGATCGGGAGAGAGATCGGGGTCGAGCTCGCCGCCGTCCGCCGCGGCGACCGGCTCGGCGGCCGCCCGCGACTCGTCGTCCGCCGCCTCGTGCCAGCGGAGCTGCGCGTCGAGCTGCACGAGCGGGGCGAGCCCGTCGTCGCCGGCCTGCTCGGCGGCGGCGAGCCCCTCCGCGACGAGGGCGTGGGCGCGCGGGAGCTGGCCGGCGGCGGCGAGGGCGACCGCGGCGAGCCGCAGCGAGCGGGCCCGCAGCGCGGCGACCGCCGCGGGCGGCGCGCCGTTCTCGACGGCCGCCGCCTCCGCCAGGGCGCGGGCGGCCCCGGCGGTCTCGCCCAGGCCGAGCTGCACCCGCCCCGCCGCGTCGAGCAGCTCGCGCCGGTCCGGCGGCTCGAGCCCGCCGGTCCGGGCGGAGAGGTCGAGGGCGGCCTCGTAGAAGGCGAGCGCCTCGCGCAGCCCGCCGCGGGCGGCGGCGCGGTGTCCGGCGGCGAGGAGGGGCCGCAGCGCGCGCCGGTCCTGGCCGGCGCGGCGGCGGTGCCACGCCAGGAGCTCGGCGGCGGGCTCGTGCCCGTCGGCCGCGGCCTCCTCGAGCGCGTCCGCGACCGCGGCGTGGAGCGCCGCGCGCCGCTCCGGGTCGAGCCCGTCGTACAGCGCGTCGCGGACGAGGGCGTGGTGGAAGTGGTAGCCGGCGCCGTCCTCGTCGAGCACCCTCGCCTCGAGGCAGGCGTCGACCGCCTCGAGCGCGTCGCGCGCCGTGAGGCCGGACACGCCCCGGGCGAGCTCGAGGTCGAAGCGCGGGCCGAGCACCGCGGCGGCGGAGAGGAGCGCGCCGGCGCGCGGGCCGAGCGCGGCGATGCGGGCGCGGATCGCGGCGGCGGGGTCGCCGGCCAGCGCCTGCCCGGAGCCGAGGGCCCGCACGACCTCCTCGACGAGGAGCGGCGACCCGTCGGTGAGGCGGTAGATCTGGGCGGCGGTCGCGTCCGGCACCGGGCCCTCGTGGAGGTCCGCGATCTGCTCGCGGGTCCCGGCGAGCGAGAGGCGGGGGACGCGGACGCCGCGGGCGAGCCGGCCGCAGTCGAGGTGGGCGAGGGCGGTCTGGATGGGCGTCCCGGCGTGGATCGCCTCCTCGGAGACCGTCGCGACGACCATGAGGCCGAGCTCGCGGGCGCGGCGCGCCAGGTCGTGGACGAGGGCGAGGGAGGACTCGTCCGCGAGGTGGAGGTCGTCGAGGAGGAGCAGGAGGGGGCGGCCGTCCGCGACGGTCCGGAGCGCCGCGACGACGCCGTCGGCGATGGCTCGCCGCACCGCCTCGCTGCCCACCGCGCCCGGCGGGGGCGCGGCGAGCGGGTCGACGACGGCGGGGTTCGCGCGCGCCTCGTCACGGAGCGCGTCCGCGAAGATGCCCCAGGCGGCGCCCGGGTGGATGCCGCCGATGCCGCACGCGACGGCGGCGCCGCGCGCCTGGGCGAGGCGCGCCGCCTCGACGGCGAGCCGGGTCTTGCCGACGCCGCGCTCGCCGAGGAGCACGACGGCGCCCGCGCCCTGCTCGACCAGCGCCTCGAGCAGGAGCAGCAGCGGCCCGCGCCCGCGCACCGGCGCCGGCTCGGTCGTGCCGAGGAGTCGGCGGGCGGCGCGCCGGGCGCCGTCGAGGGCAGGGCGCGGCTGGACCTGGCCGATCTCCCCGCGCTGGATGGCGGCACGCAGGGCGCGCAGCTCGTCGGACGGCGTGAGCCCGACCGCGCGCAGGGCGAGCTCGCAGGCGTCGTGCTGGCGGAGCGCGTCGGCGCGCCGGCCGCTCGCGGCGAGGAGCCGCACGAGCAGGCGGTGCACCTCCTCGTCCGCGGGGCGCACGTCGACGAGGCGCCGCAGCAGCGGGAGCGCCGCCGCGAGGTCTCCGTCGGCGAAGGCGCCGCGGGCGAGCGGGACGGCCGCGCCGAAGAAGCGGGCGCGGAGCGCGTCGCGCCGCGGATCGAGCCACGGCGCGTCGTGGTCCTCCGGGGACAGGTCGCCGCGGTAGAGCGCGACCGCCTGGGCGAGCGACGCCCGGTCGCCGCGCCCCGCCGCCGCCTCGAACGCGTCGACGTCGACCCAGACCTCGCCCTGGAGCGACACGGCGCCGTGCTCGATGTCCACCCAGCGTCCGCCGAGGATCTGGCGGAGGTCGTACAGGGCGCGGTGGAGGTTGTTCGCGCCGCTCGCGGGGTCCTTGTCGGGCCAGAGCGTGTCCACCACCTGCTGGCGCGAGAGGGTCCTGCCCGGCGCGAGCGCGACGAGCTTCAGGAGGTCTGCCGGTCGGCGGCGGCGCCATGCGTGCGGCGGGATGGGCGCGTCCTCGCGGACGACCTCGAAGCGCCCGAGCAGATAAACGCGCAGCAGGGCCGACGGACGGTCGCCCGCCCGGGCCCCGCCCCGATGGACCTGGGTCTCCATCGCGGCCGGACTCCCTCCCGGCCGGCAGCGTAACAGAAGTCCGCGGACGGCGGGCCGGCACGGGATAGATTGCGGCAACATGCGCTACGCGCTCTCGATGCCCAGCCCGCACTCCCACCTCTTCGAGGTGGAGGTCGAGGTGGAGCGGCCCGGCCACGCCGCGGAGCTGGTCTTCCCGGTCTGGACCCCGGGGAGCTACCTCGTTCGGGAGTTCGCGCGGCACGTCGAGCGGGCGACCGCCGACGACGGCACCGGGCGGGCGCTGCCGCTCGAGCGGGTGGACAAGCACCGGTTCCTCATCCGGGGGGGCGCGGCGGAGCGCGCGGTGTTCCGCTACCGGGTGTACGCGAACGAGCTGACCGTCCGGACCGCACACCTCGACGGGACGCACGGGTACCTCAACCCCGCCGCGGTGCTGCCCTTCGTCCCCGGCCGGGAGCGGGAGCCCCATCACGTCCGGATCGCGGCGCCGGAGGGCTGGCGCGTCGCCACCGCGCTCGCCGGCGGCCCGGCCGAGTTCACCGCGCGCGACTACGACGAGCTCGCCGACTCGCCCATCGAGATCGGCACGCACCGGACGCTCGGCTTCACCGCCCTCGGGAAGCCGCACGAGATCGCGGTGTGGGGGCGGGCGGTGCACCTCGACGAGGCGGCGCTCGTCGCGGACGCGCAGAAGGTGGTCGAGGTCCTCGGCGGCCTCATGGGCGGGCTCCCGTACGAGCGCTACCTCTTCGTCGTGCACCTCGCCGAGCGGCGGCGCGGGGGGCTCGAGCACGCCGCCTCGACGACGCTCCACCTCGCGCGCACCGGGTTCTTCCCGCGGAAGGCGTACGAGGAGACGCTCGCGCTGCTCGCCCACGAGTTCTTCCACCTCTGGAACGTGAAGCGGCTCCGGCCCGCGGCGTTCGTCCCGTACGACTACGCGCGCGAGCAGTACACGCGCCTGCTCTGGTGGTTCGAGGGGGCGACGAGCTACTACGAGCAGGTCGCGCTCGCGCGGGCGGGGCTCCTGTCGCCGCGCCGCTGGCTCGAGGGGCTCGGCCAGGCGCTCACGAGCCTCGAGCGCACGCCGGGCGCGCGCAAGATGAGCCTCGAGGAGGGGAGCCTGCTCGCGTGGGTGAAGCATTACCGGCCCGACGAGAACACCCCGAACAGCGCCGTCTCCTACTACCTCAAGGGCGAGCTCGTCGCGCTCGCGCTCGACCTCGCGCTCCGGCGCGCGGGCCGCTCGCTCGACGAGCTCCTCCGGGCCCTCTACGCACGGTACGCGGAGGGCGGCGTGCCGGAGGACGGCGTCGAGCGGGTCGCGGCGGAGCTGCTCGGGCCGGAGGCGGCGCGCCGCTTCTTCGACCGGTT
>OBLY010000161.1_pt1 | contig 10035 bp, 6 predicted proteins | sample 1539041 | NCBI WGS metagenome assembly OBLY01 (sample SAMEA2690973, study PRJEB22502) | sediment metagenome | biome: Billabong; feature: Tropical; material: Sediment | place: Australia | collected 2013-05-14 | depth 1 m
CGGGCGTCCCTGGGACATCCCCACGAAGCAGGCGGCCGCGGCGGTCGGCCAGCCCCACCTCATGGCGGCCTGGGGCGAGGCGCTCGGCGCCCACGGCCGGACCGTCGCCCAGGTGCTCCTCACCGCCGACGACCTCGCCTCCCGGACCCGCTTCCTCAACGCGCGGCGGACCTTCGAGCGGCTGCTCGATCACGGGGTCGTCGCGATCGTGAACGAGAACGACACGGTCGCGGTCGACGAGATCAAGGTGGGCGACAACGACACCCTCGCCGCCCTCGTCGCCGGCTGCGTCGAGGCCGACCTCGTCGCGATGCTCACCGACGTCGAGGGGCTCTACGACCGGGCGCCCTCCGAGCCGGGGGCGACGCTCGTCCACGACGTCCCGCGCGTCACCGCCGAGGTCGAGCGGATGGCGGGGGGCGCCGGCACGGAGCGGAGCGTCGGCGGGATGGCGACGAAGGTGAAGGCCGCCCGCCGGCTCGCGGCCCAGGGCGTCCCGACGGCGCTCCTCTCCGGGCGCCGCCCGCGGGCGCTCCACGCGCTGCTCGCCGGGGAGCGGATCGGGACGGTCTTCGCCCGCGGCGCCGAGCGGCTGCCGGCGCGGAAGGGCTGGCTCGCCGCGGCGGCGCGCGGCAAGGGGACGATCCTCGTCGACGCGGGGGCGCGGCGCGCCGTCGTCGAGGCGGGGAAGTCGCTGCTGCCCTCCGGGGTGCGGTCGGTGAGCGGGAGCTTCAAGGTGGGCGATCCGGTGGACATCGCCGTCGACCCGGCCCGCCCCTTCGCGCGCGGCCTCGCCGGCTACGGCGCCGACGAGGTGCGCCGGATCGCCGGCCTGAAGACGAGCGAGATCGAGCGGGCGCTCGGGTATAAGTACCTCGACGAGATCGTCCACCGGGACGACCTCGTCGTCCTCGAGCAGGGCCGGGACTAGGGGCCGGCGCCGGGAGCGAGGGAGATGGCGCGGGAAGCGACACGTCAGGGGCTCGCCGCCGAGATGCGCAAGCTCGCGCTCGCCGCGCGCGACGCGTCGCGCGCGCTCGGCCACGCGCCGACGGCGCGGAAGGACGACGCGCTCCGGTTCGCGGCGGACGCGGTGGGGCGGCGCGCGAGGCGGATCCTCGCCGAGAACGCGAAGGACCTCGAGGCCGCCCGCAGGGCCGGCCAGAACGCCGCCTACCTCGACCGGCTCGCCCTCGACCCGAAGCGGCTCGAGGGCGTGGCGCGGGCGCTCCGCGAGGTGGCCGCCCTGCCCGATCCGGTGGGCGAGGTGACCGCGACCTGGCGCCGCCCGAACGGCCTCGAGGTCCGCAAGGTCCGCATCCCGCTCGGCGTCGTGCTGATGGTGTACGAGGCCCGCCCCAACGTCACGCTGGAGGCCGCGGCGCTCTGCGCGAAGAGCGGCAACGCCGCCATCCTCCGGCCCGGCTCCGACGCCCTCCGCTCGTCCCTCGCCCTCGCCGAGGCCTTCTCCGACGGGCTCGCGAAGGCGGGCCTGCCGGCGGCCTCCGCCCAGGTGGTCCCCACCCGGGACCGCGAGGCCACCTTCGAGCTGCTCGCCCTCGACGATCTCGTCGACCTCGCCATCCCGCGGGGCGGCACCTCCCTCATCCGCGCCGTCGCGGAGCGATCGCGCGTCCCGGTGCTGAAGCACTACCAGGGGGTCTGCCACCTGTTCCTCGACCAGAGCGCACCGCCGCAGCAGGCGATCGCCCTCGCGATGAACGGGAAGGTGCAGCGCCCGGGGGTCTGCAACGCCCTCGAGTGCCTCCTCGTCCACCGCGCCGCGGCGGCGAAGCTCCTGCCCGGCGTCGGCCGGGCCCTCGCCGACGCCGGCGTCGAGCTGCGCTGCGACCCGACCGCGCTCACCATCCTGAAGCGGGCGGGGGTGAAGGCGATCGCGGCGAAGCCCGAGGACTACGGCCACGAGTTCCTCGACAAGATCCTGGCGGTGCGCGTCGTGCACGATCTCGACGCCGCCCTCGACCACATCGCCCGCTTCGGCTCGCTGCACACCGAGGCGATCCTGACGCGGGACCTCGCGAGCGCCCGGCGCTTCGAGCGCGAGGTGGTGGCGAGCGCGGTCATGGTGAACGCGTCGACCCGCTTCAACGACGGCGGCGAGCTCGGGCTCGGCGCCGAGATCGGCATCTCCACGACGAAGCTCCACGCCTTCGGGCCGATGGGGCTGCAGGAGCTCACCACGCAGAAGTTCGTGGTCGAGGGCGACGGGCACGTGCGAGGGTAGGGAGGCAGGGGCGCGAATGGCGAAGACGACGAGGGCGAAGGCGCGGCGGTCCACGGCGAAGAAGGACAAGCACGCGGGCCGGTTCAAGGGGAAGGCGCCGAAGGTCGGCGCGCGCGGCCGGAAGTCCGCCCCCGCTCCGCGGCGCACCGAGAAGGCGCCGCGGCACGCCCCGACGCCGGCGAGGCGCGTCGCCCCGGCCGCGCCGCCCCAGGCCGACACCGCCCGCCCCACCGCCGTCGCCATCGCGAAGGCCGCCCTCGACAAGAAGGGCGAGGACGTCGTGATCCTCGACGTGCGCGGCCTCACGAGCTACGCCGACTACTTCGTCGTGGTGACCGCCGACTCCGACCGGCAGGCCTCCGCCATCGCCGACCACGTCGAGCAGACGATGAAGGACCAGGGGGTCTCGAAGGTCGGCGTCGAGGGCTACGAGTCCGGCCGCTGGATCCTCGTCGACTACGGCGACGTCGTCGCCCACGTGATGAGCCGCGACTCCCGCGGCTTCTACGATCTCGAGGGGCTCTGGGCCGACGCGCCGCGGTTCGCGGTCGAGGCCTAGGGCGGCGCTACAGCCCCCGCGCCAGCCAGGTGGCGAGCCCCGCCCCGGCGGCGAGCGCCGCCATCACCGCCCAGCGCGCGCGGGGCCGGCTGCGGACCGGGAACTCCGCCCGGGTCGGGCTGCCGCGCGTGTCCGCGATCCGCGTCGCCGCCAGCTTCGAGACGTCGAGCCGCGAGAGCGCGACCTCCTCGGTGACGAAGCCGCGGTTCGCGAGGAGCGCCACCATCCGCGCCCGCGGGTGGACGCCGCGCGGGAGGAGCCGCGCCGCGACGGCGTCGAGGACCCGCGCGAGGGCGCCGGCGCTCCGGTAGCGGCTCGCGGGGCTCCGGCGCAGGCAGCGCTCGATGGCGCGGGCGAGCCGGCGCGGGCAGTCCGGGGCGAGGGAGCGGACGGCCGGGTACCGGCCTCGCGCGACGGCCGCGAACAGCTCCTCGGCGTTCCGCCCGCGGAAGGGCTTCTCGCCGGTGACGAGCTCGTAGAGCGACACGCCGAGGGCCCAGACGTCGGACATGGGCCCCCCCTCGCCGCCGGAGAGGACCTCGGGCGCCATGTACGACGGGCTCCCGACCAGCATGCCGACGCGGGTGAGGTCGGTGTCCTCCTCGCCCTTGGCGATGCCGAAGTCCATGAGCTTCACCTCGCCGTCGCGCGAGACCATGACGTTCGCGGGCTTCACGTCGCGGTGGAGCAGGGCGTTGAAGTGGACGTAGTCGAGGGCGTCGGCGATCCGCGCGCCGACGAGGGCGACGCAGTCGGGGGGCAGCGCGCCGCCCTGGGCGAGCACGCGCGCCAGGTCGGCGCCGTCCACGAGCTCGGTGACGAGGTAGAGCGCCTCGTCCTTCTCGACGAGGTCGTGGACCTGGACGATCGCCTCGTGCCGGAGCCGCGCGTACGCGCGCCCCTCCCGCCGGAAGCGCTCGAGGACGTCCTTCGAGCGCGCGAGCTTCACGTCGAGCGCCTTCACGGCGACCGCGCGATCGAGCCCCTCCTGGAAGGCCTCGTACACGACGCCCATGCCGCCGCGGCCGATCTCGCGGACGATCCGGGAGGATCCGACCTTCCTCACCATGCGCGAGCGGCAGCATGGCAGGCGGGCGGGTAGGCGCTCAAGGTCCGGCGGCCATGACGCCGGGCGGCGCGACGAGGTCTCCCCCGGCCGGCCGGTGCGCTTGCAAAACGAACCGGGCGATCTGCTACACTCCGCCGCCGCCGGGATTTCGTGGTTCCCTGCGAGCGTTAGCGAAAAAGCATTGCGCGGCCCTGACCTTGCAGGGACCCCACTGCCTGACACCTCGCACGCGTTGCGCCCCCAGCGCAGGAGGGGCGCATCGGCGTTGCGCTTTCCGAGGAGACGTTCGATGGCGGCTAGGCGGATGGTGACGATGGACGGCAACGAGGCGACGGCCTCGGTCGCCCACCGGATCAACGAGGTGATCGCGATCTACCCGATCACCCCCTCCTCCAACATGGGGGAGTGGGCCGACGAGTGGTCGGCGAAGGGCCGGAAGAACATCTGGGGCACGGTCCCCAACGTGACGGAGATGCAGTCGGAGGGCGGCGCCGCCGGCGCGGTCCACGGCGCGCTCCAGGCGGGCGCGCTGACGACGACCTTCACGGCGTCGCAGGGCCTGCTGCTCATGATCCCCAACATGTACAAGATCGCCGGCGAGCTCACCTCGATGGCGATGCACGTGTCGGCCCGCACCCTGGCCACGCACGCGCTCTCCATCTTCGGCGACCACTCCGACGTGATGGCGGTCCGCCAGACCGGCTACGCCCTGCTCGCCTCGGCCTCGGTGCAGGAGGCGCACGACTTCGCCGCCATCGCGCAGCGTGCCTCCCTCAAGGCCCGGGTCCCGTTCCTGCACTTCTTCGACGGATTCCGGACCTCCCACGAGGTCGCGAAGGTCGAGGAGCTCACCGACGACGATCTCCGGCAGATGATCACGGAGGACCTCGTCCGCGGCCACCGCGAGCGCGCCCTCACCCCGGACCGGCCGGTGCTCCGCGGCTCGGCCCAGAACCCGGACGCGTTCTTCCAGGCGCGCGAGGCGATCAACCCCCTCTACGCCGCCTGCGCCGAGCACGTGCAGGAGGCGATGGACCAGTTCGCGAAGATCACCGGCCGCCAGTACCGGCTCTTCGAGTACCACGGTCACCCGCAGGCGGAGCGCGTCATCGTGGCGATGGGCTCGGGCTGCGACACCGCCCACGAGACCGTCGACGCCCTCGTCGCGAAGGGCGAGAAGGTCGGCCTCGTGAAGGTCCGGCTCTACCGGCCCTTCGACCTCGGCGCGTTCATGACCTCGCTGCCGCGGACGGTGCAGCACATCGCCGTCCTCGACCGGACGAAGGAGCCGGGCTCCCTCGGCGAGCCGCTCTACATGGACGTCGTGACCGCGCTCCGCGAGGCGGAGCAGGCCCACATCGACCGGTTCCACCACCAGCTCGACGTCATCGGCGGCCGGTACGGGCTCTCCTCGAAGGAGTTCACGCCGGCGATGGTGAAGGCCGTCTACGACGAGCTCGCGAAGCCCCGGCCGAAGCGCCACTTCACGGTCGGCATCAACGACGACGTCACCCACACCTCGCTCAAGTACGACCCGACCTTCGACACCGAGGGGAAGGACGTCGTGCGGGCGCTCTTCTTCGGCCTCGGCGCGGACGGCACCGTCGGCGCGAACAAGAACTCGATCAAGATCATCGGCGAGGACACGCCCAACTACGCCCAGGGCTACTTCGTCTACGACTCGAAGAAGTCGGGCACGCTCACGGTCTCGCACCTGCGCTTCGGGCCGCGCCCGATCCGCTCGGCCTACCTCGTCTCGAAGGCGAACTTCATCGCCTGCCACCAGGCCAACTTCGTCGAGAAGTACGAGATGCTCGAGCCGGCGAGCGAGGGGGCGACCTTCCTCCTCAACTCGGCGCACGGCCCCGACGTCGTGTGGGAGAAGCTCCCCCGCGAGGTCCAGCAGCAGATCCTCGACAAGAAGCTCCGCTTCTTCGTGATCGACGCCTACAAGGTCGCGAAGGACACCGGCATGGGGGTGCGCATCAACACCATCATGCAGACCTGCTTCTTCGCGATCTCCGGCGTGCTGCCGCGCGAGGAGGCGATCGAGCACATCAAGAAGACGATCGAGAAGACCTACGCGCGCAAGGGGCCCGAGGTCGTCCAGAAGAACTTCGCGGCCGTCGACCACACCCTCGCCCACCTGTACGAGGTGAAGACGGCGGGCAAGAAGGTCACCGGCGCGCCGCGGCCGCCGACGGTCGCGGACTCCGCGCCGGAGTTCGTGAAGCGCGTGACGGCGCTCATGCTCGCCGGCCACGGCGACCAGCTCCCCGTCTCCGCCTTCCCCGTCGACGGCACCTGGCCGACGGGGACGTCGAAGTGGGAGAAGCGCTCGATCGCCCTCGAGATCCCGGTCTGGGAGCCGTCGCTCTGCATCCAGTGCAACAAGTGCGCGCTCATCTGCCCGCACGCGGCGATCCGGCCGAAGTTCTTCGCGCCCGAGGCGCTGAAGAGCGCGCCGCAGGCCTTCCTCAGCATGGAGTTCAAGTCGCCGGACCAGAAGGGCATGAAGTACGCCCTCCAGGTGGCGCCGGACGACTGCACGGGCTGCTCGCTCTGCGTGGAGATCTGCCCGGCGGAGTCGAAGACCGAGAAGGGCAAGCGCGCCATCAACATGAAGGACGCCGCCCCGCTCAAGGAGAAGGAGCGCGCGAACTGGGACTTCTTCCTGAAGCTCCCGGACGCGGACCGCAAGACGGTGAAGCTCGACGTGAAGGGGACGCAGTTCCTCGAGCCCCTCTTCGAGTTCTCCGGCGCCTGCACCGGCTGCGGCGAGACCCCGTACCTCAAGCTGCTCACCCAGCTCTACGGTGACCGCGCGGTCATCGCCAACGCCACCGGCTGCTCGTCCATCTACGGCGGCAACCTCCCGACCACCCCGTACACCCTCAATCCCGAGGGGCGCGGGCCGGCCTGGGCCAACTCGCTCTTCGAGGACAACGCCGAGTTCGGCCTCGGCATGCGCCTCGCCATCGACAAGCAGGCCGAGCACGCGCGGGAGCTCCTCGCGAAGCTCGGGGTCCAGATCGGCGACGCGCTCGTGAAGGAGATCCTCGAGGCGAACCAGTCCGACGAGGCGGGCATCGCGAAGCAGCGCGAGCGGGTGAAGGTCCTCAAGGAGAAGCTCGCCGCGGTGAAGTCGCACGAGGCGCTCCGGCTGAAGGACATCGCGGACTACCTCGTCCGCAAGTCCGTCTGGATCGTCGGCGGCGACGGCTGGGCCTACGACATCGGCTACGGCGGCCTCGACCACGTCATCGCGTCGGGCAAGGACGTGAACATCCTCGTCCTCGACACCGAGGTCTACTCGAACACCGGCGGCCAGGCCTCCAAGGCGACGCCGCTCGGCGCGGCGGCGAAGTTCGCGGTCTCCGGCAAGTCGATGCCGAAGAAGGACCTCGCCATGCTGGCGATGAGCTACGGCCACCCGTACGTCGCCCGGGTCGCCATGGGCGCGAAGGACGCCCAGGCGGTGAACGCCCTCAAGGAGGCGGACAGCTACCCGGGGACGTCGGTCATCGTCGCCTACTCCCACTGCATCGCCCACGGGTACGAGCTCTCCGAGGCGATCGGGCAGCAGGAGCGCGCCGTCGACTCCGGCTACTGGCCGCTCTTCCGGTACGACCCGCGCAAGGTCGCCTCGGGCGAGAGCCCGCTCAAGCTCGACAGCGCGGCGCCGAAGATCGACCTCTCGCAGTTCGTCCAGAACGAGACCCGCTTCCGGCAGGTCGAGGCGGCGAACCCCGAGGCGTTCAAGAAGATGATGGCGCAGGCCCAGAAGGACGTCCGCGAGCGGTACGCGCTCTACGAGCAGCTCGCCCGCGCGATGAACCCGGCGAACCTCGTGCCGGGCGGGGCGAACCCGAAGGCCTAGCACTCACGTCTCGCGCCTTCGGGCGCGAGACGTGACGGGAGACTCCCGGCCTCGCAGACCCGACCTTCCTTCGGGCCCGCGCTCCCCGGTCGTCATCTCCGGTCGTCAGACCAAGCCCGGCCTCCTCGCGGAGGCCGGGCTTCTCTTTTCGGCCCCGAGCGCTACTTCAGCGCCCAGAACTTCGGGTTCCCGAGCCTCACCGTCGCGACCACGCCGGCGTGATCGCTCGGCCAGCGGTCGCCGAGGCTCGCGAGCGGATCGACGCCGACGCGATGGGCGTCGCGCGCGTCGATCGCGCCGCGGAACAGGACGAGGTCGACCCTCTCGTAGAGCGACGACGGCGGACGGAGGTCGCCGGCGAAGCAGCAGGTGTCCCCGACGGCGCTCGCCGCGTCGTGGAAGGCGGTGGCGAAGAGCTGGTAGGGGGTCGGGATGAGCGGCTGGCCGGGGACGACGTAGGCCGGATCGCCGGGGTCGGAGTTGGTGTCGCCCGCGAGGATCACCGGCTCGGAGGAGCCGAAGCGGCCGAGGAGCTCCATCGCCTGGAGCGACTGCAGCGGCCCGAAGTCCTTCGTCTCGAGGTGGGTCCCGACGAACGTGAACGCGACGCCCTGGTGCTTCGCCGCGACCTCCACCCAGCCGCGCTTCAGGTGCACCGGGATCGTCCCGGCGAGGGTCGCGAGGTACTCGGCCTCGAAGTCGCCGCCGCCGCTCGAGCGGACGAGGACGTCGGCGTCGGCGAGGATCGCGTCGCGGTCGGTCATGGTGATCTGGATCCCCTCCGTCGGGAACGGGACGGTGATCACCGTGTGCGGCTGGACCGCGGCCACCCGGAACCGCGGCCCGTCGCAGTCGCGCGTGCACCCCGCGACGGCCGGCGCGCACCCGCAGGTGGCGAGCGCGTCCTCGAGGAAGGTCAGGTAGTCGAGGTCGAGGAGCACCGGCCCGCTCGCCCCGAGCGGCGTGACGGTGAAGTGGTACGCCTCCTCGAGCGCCACGAGATCCGCGCGCGCCGCGCAGATCTCGTCGGCGATCGCCGCCATGCGGGCGGCGGGGGTCGAGGCGAGGATGTCGCCCCACACCGTCGAGGCCGCGAGCAGCGGATCCGGGGCCACGAACGGCAGGAACAGGTCGCCGCCGACGTAGAGGTTCCGCGTCATCACCGTGAGGAGCTTGTTGCCGCCGGCGTTCCCGGGGTCGACCGCGCTCGTGGAGACCGGATCGGCCTGGGTCGCGCCACCGGAGGAGCCGCACGCCGTCGCGAGCGCCGCCGCGAGGACGAAGACGAACCTGCGCATCATCGCTGACCCCCTTCTGCGAGTGGAGAAGGCTTCCGCGAAGGACGACGCTACTTCGGGTGCGATGAGGTGAGCGCGGGAACGCGGGCAGCCTACCTCGCAAGGGAGGGTGCGCCGGCATCCGCGCGATCGGGCGCAGGGTCTCGCGCACCATGACCCGAACGAACCCTGTGTGCACCTGGACCCCGCGCCGCGGCGCGGCTCGACCGCGGAAAACCCGGCCAGTTCTCGCGCCGTCCCGGGGCACCCGCCTTGCACTCCCGGTGAGCCGCCCGCCCGGAGCGGCGAGCGGAAGACGACGAACATGGCCGCCTGCCCAGAGCTGTATCAGTGTGGACTACACCGGAACGTCTCGATGAAGGAGGCGCTCCGGGTGTGGCAGAGCTTCTACTGCGAGGGCGCGTACCGGCGCTGCGAGCGGTACAAGCTGACCGCGTCCGGCGTCGCCGTGCCCGAGAAGCTCCTGCCGAACGGTCGGCTCCTCGACGAGCCGGACCGGGCGGCCGTCGTCGCCGAGAAGTAGCGAGCTCAGGCGCGGAAGACCCGCCGCAGCGCCGCGCGCGCCGCGTGCCAGCCGCACATGCCGTGGACGCCGCCGCCCGGCGGCGTCGAGGCCGAGCAGAGGTAGAGCCCGCGCACCGGCGTCGCCCACGGCACGGCGCGCACGACCGGTCGGAACAGCGTCTGCCGCAGCGAGTTCTCGCCGCCGCCGACGTCGCCGCCGACGAGGTTCGGATCCTCGCGCTCGAGGGCAGGCGGCCCGCGGACCGCGCGGGCGAGGACGATCTCCCGGAACCCCGGCGCGAACCGCTCGAGCTGCCCCTCGAGCGCGGCGGTGGCGTCGCCGGCGAAGCCGTTCGGCACGTGGCAGTAGGCCCAGGCGGTGTGGCGGCCGGCGGGCGCGCGCGACGGGTCGAACAGGGTGTGCTGGGCGACGAGGACGAACGGGCGCGCCGGGAGGGAACCCCCGGCCGCGGCCGCCTC
>OBLY010000162.1_pt1 | contig 10014 bp, 13 predicted proteins | sample 1539041 | NCBI WGS metagenome assembly OBLY01 (sample SAMEA2690973, study PRJEB22502) | sediment metagenome | biome: Billabong; feature: Tropical; material: Sediment | place: Australia | collected 2013-05-14 | depth 1 m
AACCGATAGGGGAAGTTCTTGAACAGCTAAATACTGGGAATCTAGGAATCACATTAGTAATTAACCCCCAAGAAAATCCTCTCTATAAGTCGAAATATCGAGATTTTGAGGGTTGGATGAAATTCGTAAAAGACCACCCAACCCACATTTCTGGTAGTATTAGAACCTCTAATAATTTATTCGATGCGAATGTTGAGTTTAAGTCGAAACACTTTTTTTCAGATCATCATCAAACTTTGGATAGTAGAGAACGGAATATAACTTTATTAAACTTCTTTGTTGACCTACGGGATTATATTAGATCACCTAAGTTATCAAAGCTATAATATAGAATTGCAAATAATATGTCTCTTTCTTCAGCTAAATTCAGCTTACTCCTCATGATTAATGCTATAGCCTGCGCCGTCTCATAAATCTCCAAAGCGTGTCCCTAGCTTGTACCATTCTCGCACCGCATTTGCACTTCATTGAGGGCGCCGTGCCCTGACACTAGGCCGCCGAGTTCGTACAAGTTCGTATCAGTTCGTTATTTTTATAAAAGACTCCGCCCCACCTTGCGTTCTTCGTACTCTTTGCGGTGAATGCACCCAAATTGTCGCATTTTGGCGCATATTTCAAAACTAACCACAAAAATAATATGCGCCAAAAACAGAATACAGGAATATGGTTAAAATCAAACCAAAAGGCTCGCCAAAAACCCGAATATCTAAAACAAGTGTAGCTTATGGATTCCGAACCACAATTCCAAAAAACATCCGCAGAGCCTATGCTGTGAAACAGGGAATGCAGGTCGTTTGGTGTGATAAAAATGGGGAAATACGTGTTTATTTCAGAAAACCCGTCAAATCCATCAGAGAACTTAAAGGAAGTATCCGCGGCGGACGGGACCTCTCAAAAGTGAGTGCAGAAGAGCTAATAGATAGAGAATACAACCTATGAAGCAATATGATCTCTTTCTTGATGCCAGCGCCCTTGTGGCTTACTTCAATATAGAGGATGAATTTCATGAGCAGGCAACTGAAATAATAGATGCTGAACAAATTAATCTGAATCTTTATACATGTGATGTCACGTGCTTGAACTACAGTATGTGCTGTGGAAAAAAACAGACCTTCCCACAGCAGTAGATAAGACGCTGGGTTTGGTTGAAGCCGAGGATATTACTGTGCTGACCAGCGACATTGATGATATACTCAACGAACTGGAAATCTTCAAACTTCATCCTATGCCAAGTTTTGATGCGATCATTTGCGCTATTATGAGCAGGCAGGGGATAGAACTACTCGTATCTTTTGACAGGGAACATTTCGATGCTGTTAATGGTATTGTGAGAGTTGAAAATCTGAAAGAGTTAAAAGCGAAAATTGGAAAAAAGTAGATGCCGCTAACACTCTCCTACATGCCCGCCGCCATGGGCTTGCATTATGCCGCCGAGTTCGTACAAGTTCGTACCAGTTCGTTGTTCTTTCTAAAAAACTGCCGCCGCGCTTGGCGTTCTTCGCGCTCTTTGCGATGGGTTTCGATTACTGCATCAGCATCCTGTTTATGTTATCGGAATACTTTCGCACCGCAACCAAAGTATATTTAACTAAACAAAACCACGCAAGTGGTTATGACACTTCAATCAAGCGCCGAGCAATGTGCTGCATATATTAAAAAGCACACCTCAACTCTCGTTGTGTCACATATCGATGCTGATGGTCTCACATCGGCAGCTATTATGGGAAAAGCCCTGGGAAGAGCTGGTATTGAATACGATACGCGTTTCGTCAAGCAGCTTGACCAGAAATCGCTCACTATGATAGCAGATTCGAATCCTGAGCTTGTAATATTCACCGACCTCGGAAGCGGGATGCTGGAAGCGATTAGCTCCTTAAAGCTTAATGCGGTCATTTCAGATCACCACCAGCCAAAGGGTACACATAAATATCATCTTAACCCCCACCTTTTCGGCATAAACGGCGCCACTGAAATAAGCGGATCGGGTGTCACGTATTTTCTGGCTTCGGCGATGGGCAATAACGAAGACCTTGCCAATCTTGCCATCGTGGGAGCTGTCGGGGATTTGCAGCATGTAAAGAATGGGCAGTTGGTCGGGACTAACAGGTCCATACTCGAAGAAGGCGTCAGGAAAGGAGTCCTGCGCTATGAGAAGGACCTGCTGCTGTTCGGAAAGCAGACGCGACCGGTCTTTAAGCTGCTGCAATACTCTTCTGACCCTTATCTGCCGGGCATCACGGGATGCGAGGATGCGAGCATAGAGTTCCTGAAACGGATAGGCATACGCCAGCATGGGGAGAAATGGAGGCGGTGGATTGATCTTGAGCCGCCCGAGAAGCAGCAGATAGTCTCTGCCCTTATACAGCTCTGTCTTAATTCCGGGGCTCACGCCTGCAATGTCCAGCGCCTGGTGGGCGAGGTATATACGTTATTATCCGAGCGCGAAGGCACGGAAGTAAGGGACGCCTCCGAATATTCCACGCTGCTCAATGCTACGGCACGCTATGACCATGCCGATATAGGGCTCGGGGTTTGCATGGGCGACCGGGGTAGGAGTTTTGAGGAGGCGTGCAACCTGCTGAATGACCACCGGAAGAACCTGGTTGATGGGCTGACCCTGGTGAAAGAGAAAGGGCTTGTCAAGATGGAAAATTTGCAGTACTTTGATTCGGGGAATAAGATACGGGAGACCATCGTGGGCATAGTGGCAGGCATGTGCTCGTCCTTTGTTAATAACAAGGAGCTTCCCATAATCGCGTTCGCTGATACGGATGGCGGTGTTAAGGTCTCATCGCGGGGGAATTATGACCTCGTCAGGAAAGGTCTTAATCTTGGCGCGGCGATAGGCGAGGCTGCAAAGGCTGTAGGCGGCACCGGGGGCGGACATGATATTGCGGCAGGGGCTTTTATACCGGCAGGGGCGAAAGAGGAGTTTTTGAGGGTGCTGAACAGGGTAATCGGGGGGCAGGTGAGGAGATGAGATTCAATTTAATCCTTAACTTTGCCTGTTTTACGTAATAGTCTTTTCAATCCCAATTTTTTCAATAAGTAGTCTGGATTTCTTTGGAACTTCTGAAAGCATCCAATCATCTCCAATTTTGACTTTATACACACGTGACAGATGCAAAATAACGTCCTTTGGAGAATAATTATTCAATAAATCCTTAGATATCAAGAGTGCATATACTTTGTAATATAGCAGTAGAGCAATGAAATTCACAAACATCCATCCTTCTAAGCCAAAATCATCGTTCATATAACTGCGGTCAGCATGTAGAGTATTCTTGAATGTATCAAAAACAACCTCTATCTCGGTACGACTTTTCAATAACTCAAAAATCTTTTGTGCACTTAGATTCGTGCCTGTGATTATGGTAATTGTCCCAAATTTGTTTTCATTTTCATAAAATTCATTTAGTTTATCCTTATCATCTTTCACCTGAATCAAAAAATCTTTTTCTTCTTCCACCTTCAATTTACCATCAAGAAACGTAACGATTCTTTTACTATTATTCTTTCGTTCATAATACCAGATAACACGTTTTTCAAATAAAAAATGCCCTTCAAATCCTTTTTTTCCTACTTCGCCTATCGGAGAATAATCTATCAAACTGCTGTTTCTTTTCAGTGGAAAGATATATTTTCTATGTCCAATATCGAGTTCTTCAGTATTATTTTCAGAATAAAATCCTTTATCACCGATTATAATTATGTCTTTTACACCTGATTCTTCTATCGATAACAATAGGCTTGAAATATCTCTTATTGAACCTGGAAGAAGTCGATAGAACATAGGCTGCATCCTATCAAGAGAAAAAAGAAGAAACAGGTTTATTTGTGGGGTATAATCTTGGTCTGTATTTCTACCAAGAGTGGCTGAAATTATGTTTTCAGATAAGGAAAATATGTGTGTAAGATCAACTACTATACTCTCTCCTGATATGATGTATTTCGACAGGAAATTTTTTATGAGGTTTCGTTGCTTACCGATGGTTTGGAGAATGTTGCTGAGAGTCCTGGAGGATACTTTGGCATCACTAATTATTTCTGACAGATATGATGTTTGATAATGGAATTGGATATTTTTTAGAGGAGAAGTTGAGAAAAAACGAAATACTGCAAATGTAAATAATTCCTTCCAAATGTCAGGAAAGGTTTCTTTCAAGTTTTGAATGATGTCGTACGATTCTGTTTTTATGAATTGTGAAGCTCCAAATTCTTTTACACATATGTTTTTTTGTGCTTCGATTAACCGTTCAGCCTTGGGTTTTCTGAGACCTTCCTCTGTTATTGTTCCAAGGAATTTTTCGGTGATTTTTTTGGCTCTTTTTTTGTCTTTGTCCCATTCGCTCCTGATTTTGTAGAGATAATAGTTCGATCCTATTTTTCTTATTTCTGTTCCTTTTGTTTTCTGTCTTAAAACCCAGTCCGGATAATCCATAGCGTCTATTTACGTAATATGAATATATAAGCATTTCGATACGCTTTGCCGGAATTCTTTAAAATATTACGTAAATAAAGCAAAGTTATGGATTAAAGGAGTAGAGTAAAGTAGAGTAAGTTCCATTTGTGTTCGGTTAAGGTACGAAATTTCGGAAAAGTAGCATTTTTTATGCCGATATCTAACATCCAGGTTCGAAAATCGATACGTGTAGTATTCAAAGTTGTGCAACAAAATCGTTAACCGAACACAAATTGAGTAAGTTCCTGTACAACGAAGTTTTTCTGATACTATTGCGAAGTTACAAAAAACCTTTAGTCCTTATATCCCCTCTAATCCCCCATGGATATCCGCCTGTCACGCCCCTGTATCGAAGACCCGACAAGGTATATTGCAGAGTGCCATCTCGAGAAAAAAGTGGATATCGGGAAGCTGTGCGATATCCTGCGCCGCATCGGTACAAAAGAGTTGAAATGTTCGGTGAGACTTGGAGTTGCGCGTTTTGAACTGGAAGGAAGAAGCGTGATGATATACCAGAGCGGCAGGGTGGATATCAGGAGAATCCGCAATACCGACGAAGCAAGAGAGGTAATGGAGCAAATAATGGATATGGCAAAAGATACTCTCAGCGATACAACCTCTTAGAGAACTCGCCTATCGTACTGGTCGTATTTTTGGATAATTCATCTATTTTCTTTTCAAGGTTGTCTTCAACACCTTTGATGTTTATCCTGATAGAGCGTTCTTTTGCATCGAGAGCTTCTTCAAGGTTCCGCAGTCTGGAATCAAGCAATATTATCATAATAGCAAGAGAGCCTACAAGAAGCATGGAGGATATGATAATTACCGGGTCAGAATCCCCGAGGCGGGTAAGCCATTTATACGTTATTATCATCGAAGAAATTATCATTACCGCAGCCAGCCCGATATCTTTAACTTCCATTAGTACACCTCTCTTGCTAATCTACTTTTGGATATATATAGATTTAGATTTTTGATGTGCACAAAATGTAGAGAAATTTATTATAGACAGGAACAAATGAGTTGGTGATGTCACGAAAATTGAGTCCCGATGATCTACTGATTCTCAAAAAGCTCGCACCGGAGCTGGCCGACCCGACCTGTGCGCATTCGGGGCATGAATTCAGGTCAGTACTTCCGCCCGTATCCCAGCACATCTCAGAATCTGCCGAAGATTTCAGGGAACGTCTCCTGAAACTATCCGACGAAGAGTTGAATTATCTTATCAGCCTGGTATTCAATGGTATGGAGAGCCTCCACTGTGTTAATAAAGAGCATGTGGATATCCTCGCCGAGGTAGTCAGTGCGCGGCTCTCGAAAGTGAAAGCCGCCGAACTTTTTGAACTCTATAAGTTCACAGGTGATTGAATGTCCCATATAATGGAACTGTTCGGGAAAACACGGGTGGTGATTAGAGATGGGCAGGTCGTGGAGGTGGGCGAACCTGTCGCTGACTGGTGCCCTGTGTTCAGTAAGGTCGCCGGTGTTTCGCAGCTCACGGCTGAGGAAGCAAGGAAGAACATGGAATACCGTATCCGGGAAATCGGTATGTTCACTCCGCAGAGACGGTTTGATCACGGCGTTTTTGTTAATTTCGGCGCAAGTGAGATCATGATGACGGCTCTGCGCCGCGGCATCATCGATACCACTGTTACGGTATGCGACGGCGCAGGCACGGTAATCACGAACAACCCGGAACTTGTGCAGGGTATGGGCGCTCTCATGTCCGGGCTTATTGAAACCGAGCCGATACCTGAGATAATCGCCGGAATTGAGACCAGGGAAGGCATTGTTCTTGATAAAAAGAGTGCAAAGATAGACCAGGCGGGGGGGCTTAAAAAAGCCTGCGACCTGGGATACAGGAACATCGCGGTCAGCGTGGCGAACTCACACGATGCAAAGGAACTTCGCAACATCGAGAAAGAACGGAATATCAATCTGATTCTTATCGGGGCTCATCTTACAGGGATACGATGCAGCGAAGCACAGGAGCTTATCGGGGCGATGGATATTGTTACAGGGTGCGCATCAAGGACGGTACGCGACCTTGTGAAACCCGTACTTCAGGTCGGTACCTCCGTTCCCCTGTTTGCGATAACACGTAAAGGAAAAGAACTTCTCTGTGAGCGGGCAAAGGAAGTTGATTCGCCCGTACTTGTGAACACCATGAAACTGCCCGTACTGCCCGAGAATAAACAGCCAAGACCGCTGGGATAGAGGTAATACTTTCTCGCTCCGCTTACCTAACATTTTTACCATAATACCGCGTGCTGGCAGGCGATGAAGTTCTCAAGCTTCGGAGCCACTATAAACTCCCACCAGATAGTCGATGCCATCCACCAGCACGGTACACCTGTCTTCCATACGTGCGAGATGTATATCAAACCCTTCCTGTGCAGAAAGAGCGTATGTAACCTGGCGGATATAATTGCAATCTTCAAAAACTCCCAGAGATTCTACGTTGTTGGTATCGAGATTAAAGAATGGGAAGCATGCGTGAATCCGAAGATGGTTATGGAATACCTTGAGACTTACGGGCGCACGTGCGAATACTTCTACCTTGCAGCTAAGCATTTCTCAAAAAGCACACTTAAAATTAAAGATGTAGGGCTTTTTGATTTAACAGAGATGAAAGTTATAAAATCTCCTGCGTATCTATTCCCCGACCCCGAATTCAGAGCTAACCTGATGAAACGAATCAAGAAACAATTCCAGGTGCTCCAGGATGCGGTGGATGACCCGTATCAGAGGATACTTACGGAGTTCTAAGTGTCTAAAGAGTTACCCCGGCGGGTGAAAACAGAGATGCATAGAAGATTATAAAAGGCTATATGCCAATATAAAAAAGGGAGTTAGTGCATGATTTTATCGGAGGGTTATTAGATGAGGATAGCTCAAATAGCACCGGTCTGGGAACGGGTGCCTCCAAGGAAGTATGGCGGCATTGAGGTCGTCGTATTCCATCTGACAGAGGAACTTATAAAAAGAGGACATAATGTAACATTATTTGCTACCGGGGATTCGATTACCAAGGCTAATTTAATATCCTGTTATGATACATCGCCGGAGAGAATCCATCTGGCACGGCATAATCCAATGCCTGACCTGATCCATATTGGCAAGGCTTTCAAATACGCTGAACAGTTCGATATTATACATAATCACACAGGATGGATAGGCACTGTACTTGGGAGCCTGATTGATAAACCGGTATTAGATACATTGCATTGGAGATTCTCAGAGGATAACATCCCTTTTTATGAAGCATATAAAGATGCTGTTTTTTACAACTCTATATGTCTCGGGCAGCGTGAGTTGGGACCTGATCTTAATTATGTGGGTAATGTTTACAATGCGATCGATACAGACAGCTACCAGTTCAATAAAGATAAGGGGGATTATTTTATCCACATAAACCGGATATGCCCGGACAAAGGCACAGACATAGCAATAGATGTAGCGCTCAAAGCCGGTGTAAAGCTCATTCTCGCAGGCAAGATCGATCCGGGGGGTAAGGATGAACTCTATTATAAGGAAAAAGTCGCCCCCAAGATCGATGGTAAGCAAATTATCTATAAAGGAGAGGTCTCAGAAGAAGAAAAAAGGGCTCTGTTCAGGCATGCCAGGGGTTTTATTTTCCCGCTTCAGTGGGCTGAGCCTTTTGGCCTGGTCATGATCGAGGCTATGGCTTGCGGTACGCCTGTTATTGCTTTTCCATTCGGATCAGTTCCTGAGATCGTTGAGAACGGTAAAACCGGCTTTGTCGTAAGCAGTTTTGAGCAAATGATTGAGGCGGTCAATAATATAAAACGCATCAATCCGTTTGATTGCCGGAAGCGGGCAATTGAGAAGTTCTCTATTAACAAAATGGTTGACGGATATGAGGCACTATATGAAAAAATCATTCAATTGAAGATGAATAAACGAATAATAAAGATCGAGGCTCACAAAGCCCAGGTGGTCTCTCCTTTAGGAATCTCACCTGCTGCTTTGAATTTATCGATAAAGCCTTGATTATTTCTTGACTCTCAAGAACTTCGCATTGATAGCTAAACGTTGCGCGTGCAGGACCAATCTACAGCCACGTCTGTGCTTGCACCAATGGTATGCCCACATCGGCCTGCGCAAGGGCAGAGGCATCGTTTACAGCCATTTTTTTGTGTGCAGCATTCACAGGAGGCGTTACAGGCATATTATGCGCATCATGTTTTTCACTGTCCATACTTCCTGCCGGTTATGTTCTCTCGTATTATCTCATTTCTTTAAAAGAGCGGAATGGCAAATTCTGTTCTCTCCACATCCTGCGTCCTTTATTTCTCATAATCCTGTCCCCGATCAGGGTGGCGGCTACAGGTAGTGGCGTAAATGCATATACAATGCCGCCCAGTAAACACAGCATTTTGCGTGAATTACTCATCTTGGATACCCTGGCCGACATCGGGCATTTTACATTATTAAAGTTCAGGAGAATCTTTGATGATTCAAATGCCACGCGCATACTATATTTAATAAAATCACCAAGAGAAGCAACCCTTCCCCCGTATGAGGTCTGTTTTCTTTTTATAGCAACCCTTAGATCTTCCTGGGAATCTCCATTAAATGAAGTATAGCCGTTCCCTATCATGTAACTGGCGTGTGCATCACTGCCTCCGAGCTTTGCATTTCCATTACAGCGCTCACAGGAAATAGCGTTTGAATATCCATGCCTGTGCAGCGCATTGAATACCTCAACCCCGTCCAGCCGCAGCTTATTGAGCATCTGTCCTACGGAGGGACAATACTCACTAAAAGGGTGTGGAGCAATGGCTATCCCATCCTGCTCGTGTATCTTTTCTATGGTTTCCTCGGCGCCCAGACCTGGCTTTACAGGCTCCTGGAGGAACAATCCTATTATTTCCCCGCCCTCTGATGATATCTCTTCCCCGATCACCACTAACTGCTTATCGTACTTCCGGGCTTCAACTGCGCCTTTAATCGTATCATGGTCCGTTATACAGAGAATATCCAGTCCCAGCTTCCGCGCAATCCTGACAGATTTCCCTGGCGTGGTCACGCAATCCGGGAATGAAATATGCGAGTAATTGGCGAACCCCGAGTACATGGTGTGTGTATGTATATCTGCAATTCCAGTTTTCTGCACTTTAAATCCCCACTTCTTATATACAAGTATAGTCCTGTTTGTTTATTGATGTTTCTGTAAAGTTCTCATGCAGCTATAGATAGCTCCTCACGAAGAGACTCAGCACGCAACTTGATAGGCTTTTATGGCAAGCTCTCCAAAGCGTTTATATACTTCCTCCTCTTTTAAAGTGCAAAGTACGAAGCGTTAATATAACGCAAGTTTGAAGTCGATCAAAGTCGGATTTGATGACGTGCTGGGCCAATGCGGTTATCGTATGCCCGTAAGCGCATGTAAGTCAAAATCTATTTGTGAAGACCTATCTGCGAACATCTGAATCTGTCTAAAAAGAACAGTACAGCGGTTCATCAATGTTCGTAACTTGTAGAAAAACCTCCGTATTAGTGTTCATCAGACCCCGCATTTGCAGGGT
>OBLY010000163.1_pt1 | contig 10010 bp, 8 predicted proteins | sample 1539041 | NCBI WGS metagenome assembly OBLY01 (sample SAMEA2690973, study PRJEB22502) | sediment metagenome | biome: Billabong; feature: Tropical; material: Sediment | place: Australia | collected 2013-05-14 | depth 1 m
AGGAGGAGCGGATGGCACGCATCACCACTTCTATGCTCAACCGGCTGCTGCGGGAGGCGGAGGACGCCCATCCGCCGCCCACCCACAAGGGCCGGCAGCTCAAGATCTATTACGGCTCGCAGGCGCAGGTGGACCCGCCCACCTTCGTGCTGCAGGTGAACGACCCGAAGCTGTTCCATTTCAGTTATATGCGCTACCTGGAGAACCGCTTCAGGGAGACGTATGGATTCATTGGAACGCCGCTGAAGCTGATCGCGCGCGGGCATAAGGAAGAGAAATAGTATTGAACGACCGGCAAGGTATGGTAGAAAGACTTGTTGCGAAGTCGAAGACTTCGCACTCCCCAGGGTAGAAAATACAAACCGGGCTGCGCAACGCAGCCCGGTTTGTATTTATGAGGAGACCGGATTACGGCCCGGGTGGAGCATCAATATCCGTGGCAGTGTTGTTGACCAAATTCGGATCGGGAACGACGTTCTGCGGCGGTGCAGCCGGAGGGGCGACGGTGACCGTCACCGTCAGCGCCGGCAGCGGGGCGACCATGGTGCTGATCTTGGCGACGACCGTATAGGTGACGCTGCGGCCGGCCGGGATGTTCAGGGTTGCATCGGTGAAGTTGCCCACGATCGGCAGGCCGGTGGCAGAGCAGGAGGCGCCAATCTGCGGCACGCAGGTCCAGGTCCAGTTGTCCAGAGTGGCGCCAGGGGCGACCGGGAAAAGTCCGGTCAAGGTGGCGCCGATGACATTGCTGGGACCGTTATTCGTTACAGTGACGGTGTAGATGGTGGTACCGCCATTTGTATAGGTATTGATCTGGTCTGAAACGGCCACGGCCAGGTCGGCGATCGGATGGAGATCCTTATCGGTGGCGCTGTTATTGGCCAGGTTCGGATCGGTCATGATCGGCGGGACCATGGCGGTAGCCGTGTTGATCATGTCACCGGCAGCCGCGGGGTCAATACTGGCCACAACGGTATAGCGGACTTTACCACCGACCGGAATGAGGACCGCCGGATCGGCGAAATCGACATTGGTTGTCGTTGGACCGGGGTTACAGGTGGCGCCGCTGCTGGCTACACACGTCCAGATCCAGCTGGTCACCTGGGCCGGCTTGGGGTCAGTGAAAGAGATCGGATTGGCCGGGGTGGTGATATCCTGCGGGCCATTGTTGTTCACCTCGATCGTATAGGTGACCGTACCGCCGGGCGGATAGTAGGTGACGCCATCAGTCTTGGTCACAGACAGGTCAGCGCTGGGCGGCAGGTCTGTATCCGTGGCCGAGTTATTACCGGGCACGAGATCGGGAATGTTGACAGGATTTTGGACAGTGGCCGTGTTGACGATATTGCCGCTGGCGCCGCCGCCAACCGCCGCCACCACCGTGTAGACGACCTTGTTGCCGGCCGGGATGGTGATGGTATCGGTGATCGGCGATGCCGCCGACGGTCCGGGATTACAAATGGCGCCGGTATCGGCCACGCAAGTCCATGTCCAAGCGGTGATCTGAGCCGGCATGGCATCGGTGAAGGTGGCGCCATTGACGATCAGCGGACCATTATTCTTGACGGTGATCGTGTAAGTGACATTGGTGCCAGGAGTGTAGAACGTGAGGCCATCCGACTTGGTGACGGCCAGGTCGGCGCTCGGTCCGATGGCAGTGGTGGAAGCCGAGTTATTACCCGGAACGGCATCAGGCACGCCGATCGGCGAGGTAATGGTGGCTGTATTGACCAGGTTGCCGGTGGCCGACGAGCTGATGTTCGCCGTGACGGTGCAGGAGACGGTGCTGGCAACAGGCATGTTCACCGTCGCGGTCACATCGCCGGAGCTCGTGCCGGGGCCAGACCAAACGGCCCCGCCCGTGGTGGTGCAAGCCCAGGTCCAACTGGTGATCTGGGAGGCTTCGGATCGGAGAACAAGGCGCCGGTGACGGGCAGCGGGCCAATGTTCACCATTTGGATGGAATAGGTGATCGTGCCGCCGAGGGTGTACATGGTGACATTGTCGCTCATCGAGATCGACAGATCGGTGCTGGGCGGCATATCGGTATCGGTGGCGCTGTTGTTGGCCAGGTTCGGATCGGGTACGGCCGCCGGATTGGTGATGGAGGCCGTATCGATGAGATTGCCCACCGCCGAAGGACTGATGGTCGCCACCACGTTGTAGACGATCTTCTTACCAGCCGGGATGTTGACCACATCCATGATGTTGGTCGCGGAAGTGGTGGGGCCGGTGGTGCAGGAGGCGCCGGAGTCGGGCGTACAGCTCCAGGTCCAGGAGGTGACGTGCGGCGAGGGCTTATTGTCGAGGAAGGTGGCGCCAGTCACATCGTTGGGTCCATTGTTGCTGACGATGATGGTATAGGTGATGGTGCCGCCGGGGGTGTAGGTGTTCACGCCGTCATTGACCGTGACGGAGAGATCCGCGCTGGGTCCGGTAAGGATGGCCGTCGGCGTAGCTGTCCCGCCAACGCCTGGAGTAGTGGTCGGCGCCGTGGCAGAAACGTTAATATCGGCGAAGAAGGTCACCATGCCGCTGCCCACACCGAACTGGTTTCCCGAGCCATCCTGGAAGCGCCAGAAACTGCGGTAGTGACCAGGAATATTGGGAGCCACCATGTTCAGCGAGAAATCAGCCGTCTGCCCGGGAGCAACCGGGAGGGTGGAAACCGTGGCCGGAGAGAAACCGGTCACCGGGGCGGCGCCGAAGGTGCCGCCGTTGCCAAAGACGAAGACCAGGGCATAGGAGCTTGTCCAGGTGCAGGAACCGATGTTGCGAATGCGCCAGGTCTTGGTGAAAGTCTGTCCGGGAGCCATGACGGTGCCATCGGGGATGGTGGTATCGCCGACGAAGGACCCCAGATTGCAGGTGGTGGGGGGCGGGATGGGCGTTCCACCGCCGCCATTCCGAACGATCATGGGGCCGACCCATTCGGCCCGGTCGCCGGAGGGGACGCCGTGGCCGGGAACATCGGCTACATAGAGGATGAAATTGACAGTCTGGCCGGCCAGCGAACTCAGATCGACATTGGTGCGGAAGAACAGGCCCTCATGGCGCTCGTTGAACGACCAAAGGGTATTGACCGGGCCGGAACCGATCTGGTACGCCAGGCGGAAATTCACATAGCAATTGGCGGCAGTGAACGTGCAGTTGACAATGCTCTGGAAATGGTCGCCGGACTGCACGGTAAAGTTGGAGAATTTTCCTTGAATGAATCCGCCGGTGACCTGCTGTGGATTGACGATGATGCCGGCGGAAGAGCTGGTGGTGCCGTTCTCCAGCTTCGGGCTGGCGTCAGGCAGGGCGAAGCCCTTGACATCCCCATCCGTGCCCGGAAAGGCCAATGTGCCTGCGCCGCTGGTCCAGGTGGCTGAAGAGGCGCTGGCGGCGAAGTCAAAGGCGGTGGTCGGCGTGGAGCCGACGTTAATATCCACCCAGAAGAGGAAGGCCCCATTGGCGCCTACGCCAAACAGGCCGCCCGAGGCGTTCTTTATTTCATAATTGGCGCGGTAGTGGCCTGCCGCAGCGGGGGCAGTCATGCTGGTGGTGATATCCACCGTGCTTCCCGGAGCGACGCTGGAGGGCATGGGCAGCGTCTGTGAAGCCGCCATGTTGGTCCCGCTGACGAACTGGACCGCGTAGGAGGTCGACCAAGTACAGGTCCCGGCGTTCTGCAAACGCCATGTTTTTGTGAATGTGGCGCCGGGTGCGACGGTGGTACCATCAGGGATGGTTACATCGGCAACGAATTGGGCCAGATTGGTACAGGTGTCCATTGCCGCTGCCGGGCGAGGACCCAGGCTGGTTCCCGGTAAAAATTGCATCAAAAATACCAGGGCCATGAACAGGGGAATCAGTGCGCGACGAAAGAACATCTCATCCTCCTTCTTACATATGGTATGACAGCGCGGCCAGACGCGCTCAGAGACGCGGAGTCCGCGTCTTCTTACATATCCCAGACGTTAAAATGATGGAAAAGTTCCATTTTCTTTCACTATAATAATAGCGCATAATATTAAAAAGCGTACACCCTATTTTTAGGGTAAAAACAGGAATAAAAATACCCATAAACAGCCCGAACCCATCGAAAAGTCAAGGGTTTGGGAAAATCCATCCCTATAATCAAACTCCGCAGCCGGTCTTCACGGCGATGGGAGGAATCATTGAGAGACGAGGCACGATTTCCTCCTGACAGCAATGAAACAACGATGAATCGCTCCTATTATAATTCCGCTTGAGGTTCTTCTGCCTCGGTTGTACAATGAAATCGCCATGCAACCTCGGAATCTTTTCTTTGGCGCGCTCAGCCTGGCCTTGTTGGCGCAAATTTCCCCCATCCAGCCGCACGGGTGGACTCTGGAGGCGGACAGGTTTGTCTCTGTGACTCTTTCCGGCGGCGTCCGCCCGATGGGAGTCATCACCGAAGCCGACTTTCGTTCGGATGGAAAGATGGAAGAAGTGTCCATCGTCCACAATACGGCCAGGATCACGGCAGGAACTTCCATTCTCTGGCAAAGCCCGTCGCCCTGGCAGGTGATGGAAGCCCAGGTCGCCGACCTTAACCATGACGGGGCATCGGAAGCCGCCTTGCTTGTCTGGAGACCGTTCCAGCCCTGGCCGGTGGACCAATGGCTGCCGGCCGGAGGACGCATCCGGTCGTTCCACGATGCGCAGGGAAATTCCTGCCACCTCATCCTGATCGGCTGGAAGAACGGCGAATTTCGAGAGGTGTGGGCCGGCTCGGCCCTGGCAGAACCGGTTAAATCCTTTTACGCCGTGGATTTGGACCGGGACGGCCGGCAGGAATTGGTCACACTGGAAGGCTCTTACCAGGATGCGCGCCAGGCCTCCGCCCGCATGTTGAAGGTCTGGAAATGGAACGGATTCGGCTTCTCCAACGTCTCTAGAATGGACGGCCGATTCGATACGATGGCCCTTGCCCTGGCGGGCAACGGCCAAGCTTTGATTCTAGTCCCTTGAGGAGGCGAATATGAAAACAATAATGCGAAAAACGTTGTGGGTTCTGCTGGTCCTTGTGCTGGTGCAGGCGGCGTGCGGAATTCCGCAGCTTTCGGCCACCCCCACGCCCGGGCAGACACAGAACAGCCCCACCCAGCCGCCGGTCCCGGCGCAGCCGACCACCTCGCCGGAGGGCATCTACCCGGCCGCCTTTGCCAGCTACCGGGAGGCGCCCGTGTCCCTGCCGAATGCGTTCAGCGGCGGCTACACCCTCCCGGTAGATCTGAATCAGGTACAAATACCCAACGCGATCCAGTTCAGCGACGCGCAGAAAGCCCTGCTGGCGCAGAACGGCTTCGTCGTCATGCCTCCGGTGGCCGGTCAATATCATGAGTTCTACCAGATCTACGAGCAGTACCGCTACAACCAGGAGCCGATCTTTATTACGACCGATTCGGTCTATCACATTTACCACCTCATCTTCGACAAGATGCTGCGTGACCTGGAGACCGGGTATTTCATCTCCGATCTCAAAGCCCTGACCAGCTCCATGCTGGCTTCCTCCTCGGCGCAGTACCAATCCGTCAAAGGGACGCCGCTGGGAGACCCGGCCCTGCGGAACGCGGCCTACTTTGGCGTGGCCGACCGGCTGTTGGGACTCTCGGATGCATTACCGCCGGAGGCGAACGAAATGGTCAATGCCGAGCTGGCCCTCATCAACGCGGCCAATACGGCCACCATTTCACCCATTTGGGACCGGCCGGACTTGGCCTTTGAAGACAAACTGATCGAGGATTACAGCCAGTACATCCCGCGGGGACACTATACCCGCAGCGATGACTTGAAGATGTATTTCAAGGCGATGATGTGGTATGGACGGCTGACCTTCCGCTTGAATGATGACTTCGAGACCCGGCGGGCCTTGCTGCTGGTACAAGCGCTGCGTTCGGCTGCGCCGGTGAACGGCGCCTCGGCCGAAACCCTCTGGCAAAACATATACGAGCCGACGGTCTTCATCGTTGGAAAATCGGACGACCTGGGATTCATCGAATACGGCGCCCTCTCCGACCAAATCTTCGGGAAAAACCCGGAACTGGCCAAATTCGCCGACTCAACCTTGTTTGGGCAGTTCATGCAGGCTACCAAGAACCTGCCGCCTCCGCAGATCAACTCGATGTGGGTGTGGATCGACCAGGATAAGACGAAGGTCACCAAGGGCTTCCGTTTCATGGGCCAGCGCTTTACCCTGGACGAATACGTCTTTGGGCAGGTCATCTGGCGCAACGTGGGTACGACGGATAAACCCCGCGGCCTGCCCAAGGGGCTGGATTTCTTCGCCTCCATGGGCTCTGGCGAGGCGCTCAACCTGCTGAAGTCCATGGGCGAAGACCAGTATCTCAATTACGACAGCCAGATGACCAAGGTGAAGGGGCAGGTGGCTGCCCTGGGCCAGGACTCCTGGACGCAGAACCTCTACTGGGCCTGGCTGTATTCCTTCCAACCGCTTATCACGCCGAAGAACCAAGCCTATCCGGCTTTCATGCAGACCCAAGCGTGGACCCGCAAGGATTTGCAAACCGCTCTGGGCTCGTGGACAGAGCTCAAGCACGATACCATCCTCTACGCCAAGCAGGTGATGGCCGAGATGGGCGGCGGCCCGGGAGAGGAGCCTCCCCACGGATACGTGGAGCCCAATCCTGAAGCCTACGCGCGCCTGCTGGCCCTGGCCCAAATGACCGAAGACGGGCTGCAGTCTCGCAGCCTGCTCAGTGACTTGACCAAGGGCAACCTGAACAATCTGATCACCGTGCTGAAGTTCCTGAAAGACATCTCTGAGCGGGAACTGAGCGGCGGCAGCATCAGCGCGGAGGATTACCAGTCAATCGAGTTCTGGGGCGGCACGCTGGAACAGTTCACTTTGGCAGCCGCCGATACCACCGATCCCTCCCAACGGGACCTTTCGGACCAAAAAGCCGCCCTGGTGGCGGATGTAGCCACCGGCACGAATGATCTCCAAACGCTGGTCGTGCTCGAAGAGGCCATCGGTCAGCCCACGATCATATTCGTAGTTCTGCCGGATTCGCCCTGGCGGGTGGCCATCGGGGCGGTGTATTCGTACTACGAGTTCACCGTTCCGCCCTCAGGCCGGATGACGGATGAAACCTGGCAGGGACAGGTGGAGGCCGGCACGAACCCATCGCAGCCCGATTGGACGCAGGCATTCATCGCGAAATAAATGATGAACCGTGGACAACGGACCATGGACGGCGGAGTTTGCCGTCCATGGTCACTTTTTTCCTCCTTTGCGGTCATTCTCCTGATTGTGTTCCTGGCAGGCTGCGGGGCAAAGCCGGGCACCGTCACGCTGGCCTTTCTGGGTGACATCAACCTGGGCAGGGATGTCCATCCTTCCGTCCACTCGTTCGATTATCTGGCTAAGGCTTTAGACAAGGCAGATCTGGCCATGGCCAATCTGGAAAGTCCGCTGGCGGCGGAACTGCCGGTTAATACCACCGGGTACAATCTTTGCGCGCCGGCGGAATTGGCCGGTTATCTGCCCATGTGGGGATTGGACCTGGTTTCCATCGTGAACAACCACAGCACCGATTGCGGGGAATATGGGTCCATGAAGGATATGGCGCTGGTGGAAGGAGCCGGATTGACTCCCCTCTGGGCCGGGCCGCCCCCGCTTTACCGGCAGGTGAAGACGCTCAAGCTGGCCTTCCTCGCCTTCGAGGATGTGACCACGCCATTGGATGCACAGGTGGCCACGAAATTCATCCGGGAGGCCGCGGCCACGGGCGCGGTGGTGATCGTTTCCATCCACTGGGGTATGGAATATCAAAGCGGCGCCTCGGACCGGCAAAAGACCCTGGCGCAGCAGTTCGCCGAGGCCGGCGCGGCGGTGATCTGGGGCCACCATCCGCACGTGCTCCAGCCGGTGGAATGGATTCCAAACGGGGACCGGAAGACCCTGGTCCTGTACAGCCTGGGAAACGCCCTGTTCGACCAGGGCGGTTTGGCCGACACGCGCCAGTCAGCCCTGGCGCTGGTGGAGGTGAATGCAGAGGGGGCTCAATCGGTGCGGGCGGTGCCGTTCGTCATCGATGTGAACCAGAGCCGCCTCGAGGCGCCGGACGCGGATACCGCCAGAAAAATACTGGATCAGTTGAAAATAAAGTAAAATATTGACCTTATTCTTATGTGATTAGGATAGAATCATTCAAATAATTTGCAGGGGCGGTTCACGGACCGCCCCTACCGTTGGCTAAGGAAAGGAAATTTATGGGTACAAATGTAGAGGTGGCGACACTGGCGGGCGGATGCTTCTGGTGCCTGGAAGCGGTGTTCGATGAGCTGAAAGGTGTGCAATCGGTCGAATCGGGCTATACAGGCGGGCATGTGCCCAATCCGAGCTATGCACAGGTCTGCGATGACAATACCGGGCATGCCGAGGCGGTGCAGATTACATTCGATCCAAACGTCGTGTCCTATCACGACCTGTTGAAAGTCTTCTTTTCCATCCACGACCCGACCACATTGAACCGGCAAGGCAATGACATCGGCACGCAGTACCGCTCGGCCATCTTTTACCACACCCCTGAACAGAAGGCCGAAGCGGAGAATGTCATTCAGGAGTTAACCGAAGAACACCTGTGGGACCGGCCGATCGTGACCGAGGTGGTGCCGTTCGAGCGGTTTTATGTGGCGGAGGACTACCATCAGGAATACTTCAAGAAGAATCCTTATCAGGGTTACTGCCGGGCGATCATCGCGCCGAAGGTGGCCAAGTTCCGCCAGAAATACATGGAGCAGTTAAAGAAGTAAGCTTGAATGATAACGAACAAAACGAACAGCACGAATAAACCCGCGGAGCCGTCGTTCCGGGTGAGGGACCTGCCGGTCTATGGCGACACCTTGCTGGCGCCCATGGACGGATTTTCGGACTGGCCCTTCCGTTCGCTCTGCAGCGAGCTGGGCTCGGCCATGAGCTATACCGAATTCGTCAACGCGCAGTTCATCTTACGAGCCTTCGAGCAGACAGGCATACGCCTAAAGTATGAAGAAGCCGAGCGCCCGGTGGTCTTCCAGCTCTACGGCGATGAGGCCGGGGAGATCATCGAGGCGGCTCTACGGGTGCGGCCCCTTCAGCCTGACATCATCGACATTAACATGGGCTGCCCCTCCAGGACGGTGGCAAACCGCGGCGCCGGGGTTGGATTGATGCGCGCCCCCCATGAGGTGGAACGCATCTTCAAAGAGCTGACCCATCGGCTGGATGTACCGGTGACAGGTAAAATCCGCCTGGGATGGGAGGACAACAAGAACTATCTCCTCATTGCCCGGATCGTGGAGGAAAATGGCGGCTCTTTGATCGCCGTCCACGGGCGCACCAAGGAGCAGGGCTATTCCGGGCTGGCGGACTGGGACGCCATCGCGGCGGTGAAGGCCGCGGTGAAAATCCCGATTATCGGGAATGGGGATGTAAAAACCGTGGCAGACATCGCCCGGATGAAAGCGCATACAGGCTGCGAGGCGGTCATGATCGGGCGGGCCGCGGTGGGCAACCCGTGGATCTTTTCTCAACTGGACCGGGATGAGGTCACACCGGAGCAGGTACGGCAAATGGTCTGCCGGCACCTGGAGCGGAGCCTGGCCTTTTACGGCGAGCACAAGGGACTGATCCTGTTCCGCAAGCACGCCGCCCAATATTTGAAGCTGCAATGGCTGCCGCGGGTGATGCGGGCGGAGATCGTGATGCAGGATACGCCGGAGGGGTTCCTCAGGTTATTGGATAAGGTCTTCCAAGCCGAACAAGTCCGACAGGCATGAGAATGAAGACAAAAAAGTAGGGGCGACCTGGCAGGTCGCCCCTACAAAATTTAATCAAGAGATCGATCAATGGATCGTGACGGTGACGCTGTAGCTCAGCAGGTTGCCTCCATTGGGGACCACCTCGACGATGTAATCCTGGTAGAGCGGCAGGGTGCCGGTCCAGGAATTTTGCTTATCGGAGGGCAGCAGGAGAGCGCCAGTGGCAATGCCAAACA
>OBLY010000164.1_pt1 | contig 10007 bp, 10 predicted proteins | sample 1539041 | NCBI WGS metagenome assembly OBLY01 (sample SAMEA2690973, study PRJEB22502) | sediment metagenome | biome: Billabong; feature: Tropical; material: Sediment | place: Australia | collected 2013-05-14 | depth 1 m
GCCCCAAGCCGCCCCCGCCAGTTCTGTCGCCATACCCTATTGGCCCTCCGTCACCGGCGATGCGGCCCCGGCCAGCTTCGCCGAATCGGAGATCGCCGCTCAACTGGCCGGCTGGCACGAGTCCAAAAAACCCCGCCCGCGCACGCTGGTGGGCAGCACTTATCGGGTCGAAACGCCTTTGGGTAAAGCCTTCATCACTGTCAACGAAAATGGAGGTGGGCATCCGTTCGAGGTCTTCATTAATACAGCCAAGGCTGGCTCGGAAACCGCCGCCGTCTCGGAAGCCATCGGCCGCCTGATCTCCTATATCCTGCGCCTGGCCTCGCCCATCCTGCCTCGGGAGAGGTTGGCCGAGGTGGTCCGCCAGCTTTCCGGCATTGGCGGCGGGCGCTCCCTCGGTTTTGGCCCCAACCGGGTCCGCTCCCTGCCCGATGGGGTGGGGCAGGTGCTGGACGAATACCTGACCGGCCAGCGGGTTCACCACGTCGACTCCGCCGATGAGAAGATGTTGGGCGAGAGCCATCTCCCCGAGCCGCTGCCAGATCTCTTGACCGTGGCCGCCCCGCCGGAGTCAAAGCCCTCGGCTTCCGCCCGGCAAATGGCCTTGCGGACGAGCGAACTCTGCCCGGAATGCGGTGAAGCCAGCATGGTCAACGAAGAGGGCTGCCGCAAGTGCTACAGCTGCGGCTATAGCGAATGCTAGCTCCTTTTTCACAGGGATTTGCGCCGGGGTTCCTGTGGAACCCCGGCCTTTTTTCAATTGCCTTGTTCGAGAACTGATAATGCTTATTAACTCCTGATCTTTTTTCTCTGTTCCCTGTTCTCTTCTATATAAAGAACTGGTCACTTGACCAGGAGGAATACTCTCCCTCCGGTGGAGGAAGAGCCTCAGGTTCTCCTCTATATTTAATGGGATATAAACTCGCCTTCGGTTCTTCTTTCCGGTCGATCAAGGAGAAGGTCATGATCTCAGTCAAGCGAGCCGCCCTGCCTCGAGCCAGGACCAAGGAAAAAGAGAAGAAAAAACATCTTTCCCTGCGGAAATACGAGGCCACGGTTGGATTCCTTTTCCTCCTGCCGTGGTTGCTGGGGTTCTTGCTGTTTAAACTTATCCCCATCCTGGCAGCCCTGGGCTTTTCCTTCACCAACTTCCACATGCTCACCCCCGAGCAGACCCATTTCATCGGCCTTCGGAATTACCTGACATTCTTTCGCGACACCGCCGCCGGTGCAAGCCTCTTCGGCTCGATCAGCTATTTCCTCCTTTCCGTTCCCATAGAGTTGGGCGTCGCCCTGGTTCTGGCAGCGGTGTTCTGCAACGAGCGTCTGAAAGGCAAACGCATCATGCGGACGCTCTTCTTCATGCCCAGCATCATCCCTGCCATCGCCATCTTTCTGGTCATCTCCGGTCTGATCGATCCCCGCACCGGTTGGATTGGCCGCCTTCACAATGCTTCGACACTGCCTCTGAATAACCTCTTTCCGATCCTCCTCTCTCTTTGGACGATCGGCCCCAGCTTCCTGATCATGCTTGGAGCCATGCAGTCCATCCCCACGGAGCTTTACGAGGCCGCCCGGGTCGATGGCGCCGGCCCCTTGAATCGGTTCATTTCCATCACCATTCCGATCAGCTCGCCGGCCATATTTTTCTCTTTGGTCATCAATATGATTAGTTCCTTTGGCGGCGTGGCTCTCTTGGACCGCGGTCTCTCCTACAGCCAAAGCCTTTCGCCAATGGAAGGATATATTACCTATGTAATGTTCTCATTGCAGAACCTGGGCTATGCCAGTGCTCTCGCCTGGGTAATGTTCATTGTGGTCATGGTCATCATCATCCTCCTGTTCCGCACAACCCGTTATTGGGTCCATTTCCCCGAAGAGGTCTCCGATGGAGATATCTAGCCAGCTCCGCCCCAAAGGCTCCTCCACCCTCACCCTGCGCATGTGGAACTTTACGGGCACGGCGTTGCTCACATTGCTCATTTGGCTCTTCCTGATCGCCTTCCTATCCCCATTGAGCTACATGGTGATCACCTCGCTCAAGTCCTCGGATGAGTTCAGGCAGACGAACGCGCCTGTTCTGCCTTCCGAGTGGTTGACCTATAACTATAATGGAAACGATTGCTTTGTCTATCAGGTTCCCACCCCTGATGGAAAGATCCATCAATGGGCATTGGTCAAACCCACCCGGCTGTCCAGCCAGTTTGTTGACCCGGCCCATCCCGAACAAGGACTCATCACCTGGAAAGGTTCCTGGCGCAGTCTCCAGGGAGCGTACCGCTTCCGCCTGTATTGGAATAATTATGCGAACGTCTGGAAGGCGGTCAATTATCCCCGTTACTTGAAGAACACATTTGTCATCGTCGGCATCGGTGAAATAGGAATTCTGCTTTCCTCGATCGCGGTAGCCTATGGATTTTCACGTTTCCGCATTCCGGGAGGAAAATTCCTCTTCTTCTTGTTGATCGCCACCATCGTCGTTCCCGATAGCATTACCCTCGTGCCCTCATTCTTTATTTACGCCCGCATTCTCCATTGGAACGGCAGCATTCTTCCGCTGGTCGTACCGGCTTTCTTCGGCAGCGCCATTTACATCTTCCTCCTTCGCCAGAATTTCAAGAGCATCCCGCGCGACCTGGACGAGGCCGCCATGCTCGATGGCGCCGGCCCCCTGCGGACGTTGATCTCCATCGTGATTCCCCAGGCGGTTCCCGCCATCGTGACCGTGGGTCTGTTATACTTCTTCAACACGTGGAACGAGCTGCGCATGTCCAGCCTTTACCTCGGCATCCGTCCGGACCTGCAGACCATGGCCTTCACAGGTTTTTCTGTCACTGCCTATGGCTTTACGCCGGAGGTGCTGCAGACCAGCGCAGTCATCCTGATGATTGTTCCGCTGATCGTGCTCTTTCTGTCCCAGCGGTTCTTCATGCAGGATATGGTTGTCACGCCAATCGAGAAGTGAGTACCCGCATGAATAAAAAAGCGTTTAAAACCATCCTCCTGATCTGGGTCTGCTGGGCGTTGATCCTCATCGGTTTTCAGGCGTTCGCCACCGCCCGCTTCCAGCCCAGATTTCCTGACCGTGCCCAGGACTGGACCACGACCTATACAATTCCAGGCGTCTATCAGGTCCACCGGCCATACCTGGTCAATCCCTTCATGAATAACCAGGTCTGTTGGGATTCGGAATATTACATCAGTATTTCCCTGGCCGGCTATGACGACCCCAAGGTGCCTCACTTGATCGTGGATCAGCATGTAACGACGTATTGGGATAACGGGATCATGCTCAACGGCGTTCCCTATAATAAACCTACCATATCTCTGAACTACGCCTTTTTTCCCATGTATCCCTGGACCATGTGGGTTGTTTCCCAACCACTGAAAGTGTTTGGGATGAATCCGATCTCCACAGCCACGCTCGCCGGCGTGTTGGTTTCGATCCTGGGCGCTCTGATGGCAATGCTGGCCTTATATGACCTGACTTTTGACACGTTGGGAGATGAAGGAGCCATGCGGGCGGCTTTCTACCTGCTTATCTTCCCCACCGGCTTCTTCCTGGCCCAGGTCTATACCGAGGGTCTGTTTGTCGGATTGGCCTTTGCCTGTCTGGCCATGCTGAAACGGAACCAATGGATTCCCGCCGCGCTGTTCGGCGCGGCCGCCACCCTCACCCGCGCCGTCGGCGTCGCCCTGATCATCCCCATGGCCATCACCTGGTTCCGCACCGGCGAGTGGATGGACATTGACATGGAATGGCGCCAGATCTTTTATTGGGTGAAAGAATCCTGGCGGGCGCTCTTCATAGCCGTCCGAAAATCAGTCCGCGCCGTCTTTGGCATCCATCACCCCGACGATCCGGATTGGGCCGTCCTCCATAAAAAATTGGTCGTCGTCGTCTCCTTCGGCAAAATGCTCTTGGCGTTTGCACCCATCATCGCCTATATCATCTGGAAATTCTCCAGGTTGGGCCTCAACTTCGATAACGTCGAGCAAAATTACTTTAGCCGTCAGGTGCTGGATTTTGGCACCGCTTTCTATAATTGGGGGTATGCCTTCCATCTCTTGTTCCAGCACATCCCCGAACAGACCGCCTATTTCCTCACCGAGTTCCTCGGGCTGATCATTGGCACAGTCACCTGCATCGCCTGCATTCGGCGCTATCCCGAGTTGGCCTGGTTCAGCCTGGCCGTGCTCATCATCTCGGTCGGCAGCGGACCCGTCCAGGGCATCATCCGCTACATCCTCGGCGCGCCGGCGGTGTTCGTCATGCTGGCCTACTGGGGCAAAAACAAAGCCTTCGACCGGGTCTGGACCCTGGCAAGTATCCTGCTGATGGGTCTGATGGCAATCCTCTTTGCCTTCAATTTTTGGGTCGCCTAGCCTCGAACCGTACATTTGATTTACCTGGGTCATCAGCTTTATTCGGATCTCCCGTTGACCGGAGAGGATGGATCGGCATGCGATGCAAAAAAGATGCTGCTGGAATGATATTCTCCAGCAGCATCTTTCTTGCATAAGAAAAGTCAGGTTCAGAGCTTGCCAAATGAAACCCCTTTATACGTCCAACCGCATGCTGCCGCCGTCTCCTGGATCGGTTTCTTGATCTCGTTCGTATTGAACCGGTACTGGTACACCTGCCCCGGGGCCAGCGTCTCAGTGAAAGCATAGGCAGTCCCAAATTGGACGGAGGTTGTCTGTCCCTTAAAAGAGCTGGCAGCCAGTGAAAGGCTCGGTACTCCGGCCCGCCACTCGACCGTATATTCATGGTCCTGAGCCCGCAGTTCGTGCTTCTCAGGGTCGAACTTCATATAAATGCGGAAGACCTTGCTTAGGTTTGCTTTGGCGAAGATCTCGTACCACTGAGCATCGACGATCTTCCATTCAGCAATCAGGTCAACGCCTTCTTCATGCCCATCCTTGATCTGGTATGGCGCGCTGGGCCGGTTGAGACCCATCAGGCGGTTGCGTAGTTCTTCGACCGGCAGAACCGTGCCGGCAACGGCAGGCTTCTTCCCAAATAGTGGCATGGTTAATCTCCTTTTGGGCTACTATACACCTCGAACGCAGGATTTTCAACCCGCTCCTATTCTCATGACATTCGTCACTTGATCCATTAAGAACGTTTGTGCTATAATCGCGTTTAACGCGTGAAAGCGAAGCCATAGCGGCTTAAGCTCAACCCCCATCAGGACCAAGCCGCTTTTGGACATGCCAGAGCCTCACGACTCCGGCGCAAGGACTCGAAGGGACTTCTTCGGGCCGGCTTTCACGTGTTTGTATTTAAATCCCTGACCAAAGGTCAGCGGAACTATGGACTATTTGACTATTAGCCTATCTGACTCTCAGAAAGGAGCAAACCATGGAACCAACTGAAAATGAACATTCCACTGAAAAGCGGAGGCCCGGCGCTCAGCCTGGCAACAAGAACGCCCTCAAGCACGGCTTCTACTCCACCCTCATGCTACCCGAAGAGAAGCAATTTCTGGAGACTGACAACATCGGCCGCCTCGCGGATGAGATTAACATAATGCGTGCCCTTCTCTTTCGGACGGTGAAAGCCTTCAACGAGAATCCTCCCACGACCTTCATTGACCGCGTCCATGCCCTCCGGGCCATTAGTTTCGCCGTATCCTCTTTACAGGGGATCTATAGCACCAAGAGATCGATTGAAAGGAGGATGATGTTTCCAGATCAAAATCATGTATCGTCCCTCGACCTATGAAAGATCTTCTTTCCAATTTCCAATTAAGGACGTGTCCCTCCCTGCACCAGTCGTTTCGCGGAACGACTCGAAAGGCTGCTTCGATGCCTTCTTTATAATGTAAGACTCCTCGAGGTGGAAATAGCCGATATTCGTTTTTAAAAGAAAATTCGAAACGACTCGGTTTTTCTACTGATAAACTCCCTGAGACTCCAGGTTTCCGGCAGCCCCTCCATCGAAAGCTTTCACACAAGAGCTTAGGGTGTAAAATACAACCATCATCCTGTGTCAAAATACGGTGCGGAGGGTCTATGTCGAAGCGATTGGTCGTCGTGGCTGGGAACATCGGCGTGGGGAAGACCTCCCTCACTGAACGGATCGGCTCCCGTCTCGGCTGGCGGACCGATTTTGAATCCGTGGCGGATAACCCCTATCTGCCCGATTTCTATGCCGATATGCACGCCTGGTCCTTTCATTTGCAGATCTTCTTCCTGGGTCATCGGGCCGAGCAGTATCTCGAAGCCGTTCGGGATCCCCGCTCAGCCATCCTCGATCGAAGTATATATGAAGACGCCCATATCTTCTCCCGGGCTCTCCACCATTTGGGCAACCTCTCCGAGCGCGATTATCTCTCTTACCGGAAACTGTATGACCTGGTCATCGCCGGCCTGCCCTCGCCCAACCTGCTCGTGTATCTCAAATGCCCGGTGGAGGTCTTGATGAAACGCATCCACCGCCGCGCCCGCAATATGGAGACCGGCATCACCGCCGATTATTTGACCTTGCTCGAATCCTTCTACGACGATTGGGTTAAATCCTTCGACCTGTGCCCGGTCCTCACCCTTTGCACCGACGACCTCGATTTCGTCCACCGGCCCAAGGCGCTGGAGCTGGTGGTCGATACCATCCAGGAAAAGTTGGGCGGGATCGAAGAATTGGATCTGCGCGGCCAATGATGCCGAACAATACGGCCATAATAACCCTCTTTCTCCCTTCCCCCATTGGGGGAGGGCAGGGGATGAGGGTTCAACCCTGCAGACTCCTTCGACTATTGACTAATTTTGGAAAGGACATCGGATGAAATTCTGGCCCAGAACCCTGCTCCTGTATTTCAGCCTTGCCTTATTACTGGCTGGCCTCATTTTTTATGGAGTCTTGGTATCCAGGACGATCATTCCTCCCGGCAGCACACCCGGGCAAATTGCCCGCCAGATCCAGAAATACGGCCTGGATCGGCCTGTGCCTCAATTGTACGCCCCGTTCCTATTCACCTTTCTCCCCGGGCTGGCGCTCTTGGGACTCTACGTCACCGTGGGACTGCGCCAAAAGGATTTCCAGCATTGGATTGTCACCAGGGTGGTCATCATTTTCTTATTGATCACCAGTGTGATCAATATATGGACTTTTTTCGTCACAGCCCAGGCCTCGCTGCAGGACGCGCTGCCGGCTTTCTGGTTGTCGCTGGCCGTAGCCCTTCTTGCCCTGGGCAACTTTATCTTTCTGCTGCTGGTCTGGAATGGGCGCCGCTGGGGAATGTGGGCCTATGGGATTTCCACTTTTGTGATGGACACATTAAAGTTTGTCGGTCACATCCCCATCTTCCCTATCCTCTTCGAACTATTCTCTGTCGTGATTTTGATCGTTCTTCTTCGGCCCGTGTGGAATGAGGAAATGGTTTGAAAGAAGAAATCTTGGAGGCTGGACCCGGTCTATCCAAACCCTTCATGGAGATGAAGGCGGCCGCCAACCGGCTCGCCACCACCAGCCTGGTCCTCGCCTTGTTTGGCTGGGTGTTTTACCTCTTGCAATGGTGTTTCGATCTGAGCCTCGGGCTGGTCCTGGCGGCCGCCACCGGCGGGAGCAGCGCCCTCTGCGCGACGGTGCTGGATGTGCTCCCTTTCTTCTTATGGACAGCCGGTGCCATCAGCGGGCACGTCGCCCTGGGTCAGATCAGGCGTTCCTCCTTGCCAGGCTGCGGCCGGGCCGTGTGGGGATTGGTGTTGAATTATTTGGGTCTGTTCTTTACAATTCTGCTGATTCTTCTCGTGATCATCCTCCTCGTCGCTGGTATCCATACCGGCTGGTTCCACAAGATTCTGCCTTTCCTTCATAAGTAAGGCCAGGGGAAGATGCCTATGAGTAATACGGTCTTGTTCAAAAAAGTACCTTTATTGAGCGACCTGCCCGGAAGCGAGCTGAACACCCTCTCGGCAACGCTGGCCGTCGTGGACCTGGCTGAGGGGGAAGTCCTGTTCTTCGAAGGGGAGTCGGCCGATAGCCTCTATATTGTCCTCGAAGGCCACCTGGAAGTGCTCAAGGCCATGGGCACCGGGGATGAAAAATTCATGGCCGCTCTGGGGCCGGGTGAATTTGTGGGCGAAATGAGTCTGTTGATTCCAGGCAAAGCCCGTACGGCCTCTGTGCGCGCGGTCAAACCTGCCCGTTTATGGAAAATGACCCAGGCCGATTTTGAAAGGCTGCTCCTGCGCCAGCCCATCGTCGGGTACACCATGGTTCGCACCCTCACCCAGCGGCTCGATGCCACCAACCACGGTGCCTTCCTCGAGCTGCAGGAAAAAAACATTCAATTGCAGGCCGCCTACAACGACCTCAAGGCCGCCCACGAACAGATTGTGGAGAAGGAGCGGTTGGAGCGGGAGTTGCAGTTGGCCGCCGAGATCCAGAGAAGCATCCTCCCGCAAAAGCTGCCTCAGGTGCCCGGCTATACCTTTGGAGCCGCCATGGTCCCGGCCAGGAGGGTCGGTGGCGATTTTTACGATATCTTCTCATTGGAAGGAAATCGCCTCGGCGCCGTCATCGGCGATGTGACCGATAAGGGCGTTCCCTCGGCCATCTTCATGGCCCGCACCCATGCCCTTATCATGTCCGAGGCGGCTCATGGCGGCGCCCCCGGCGAAATCTTGCGGCGGGTGAACCATCACCTCATCCAGCTGGCTCAATCGGATCTGTTTGTCACCGTCCTCATGGGGGTGCTCGACTGCGCCAGCGGGAAATTCGATTTTGCCCGGGCCGGTCACGAGCATCCCATCTTGTTGAACGCCAGTGGAAAGGTCCAGCCCCTTCCCAGCGCCTCCGGTCAGCCGGTGGGCATCCTGGATCAATTTCTGCTCGATGAGAACTCCCTGGTTCTCTTGCCGGGAAGTTCCGTATTGTTTTTTACCGATGGGGTCACCGATGCCCGTAGTCTGCGTGGATCGAATTATGGATACGAGCGCCTGAAGAAAGCCTTCATAAAGACGCGAGGGGAAACAGGCCCGCAGATCTGTGCAGCAGTGCTGGACGCTGTACGCAAATTCCAGGGCGATGCGCCCCAGGAGGATGACATTACCCTGGTCGTCCTTCGCCGCGAGGGGGAATCAATCTAGGAACTTGCCCCTAAAAATCCTCGTGTCGTTGCGAGGAGCCGTGCTGCGATGACAACTGCGGAGCGTCCCCGTGGGACTGCGAAGCGTCCCGTAATATAGCGGAGGGAAGCAATCTCCATGCTGGATAAGGAAATTGCTTCGCTTGGTTCGGGATGGCGAAGAAATATTCTACCCAAACAAAACTGATTCTTGAACTGAATGATTAGCTGCAAAGGGGTGAAAATTCGCTCACGCGCATTTGCGTATAGAGGAACTTTTTTCTTTCCACTGGGATGACTTTCGTATAGAGATCGAAAAATTGGTCAAAAATAGGGGCTTGACTTTGACTCTGCCGCGTGCTAGAATGAAATTGACCTGATTCTTGCGTATAGAAGAAACGTGACCAATCCTCGTCGTCCTCTTCGGCTCAATGTTGGGTTCCTGATCAGTTCGTCGATCGGTACAACCCGGGATTTCCACTTCAACTACGAAAAAATGAAGTTGGGGGAAGATTTACAACTCACCGATTTTAATGGCACGGCTCGTTTCGACCGCACCCCCCAGGGATTGCTTTTACAAGGTAATTTCGAAGCCAGGACCGAACTGGAATGCGTCCGTTGTCTGGAAGCATTCCCTCAAACGTTGAAATGGTCGTTCACCGACCTGTACGCGTTCGATAAGCGTTCGATCTCCGAATCGAATCTGCTCGTCCCGGAAGACGGGCAGATCGATCTCGAGCCGTTGCTGCGGGAATATGCTCTGTTGGAAATCCCTATTAATCCGGTTTGCAAGCCGGAATGCAAGGGGTTGTGCCCGGTCTGCGGTGCGAACCTGAACAAAACCGACTGCGGGCACCATCCCGACATTTCTTCTTCGCCCTTCTCCAGCTTGAAAGATAAGCTGGGTTGAGAAGTGGGGAAGAGGGAGGGTGACCT
>OBLY010000165.1_pt1 | contig 9945 bp, 8 predicted proteins | sample 1539041 | NCBI WGS metagenome assembly OBLY01 (sample SAMEA2690973, study PRJEB22502) | sediment metagenome | biome: Billabong; feature: Tropical; material: Sediment | place: Australia | collected 2013-05-14 | depth 1 m
ATATCGACGGCCGTCGATGTAACGCCGAGCGGAGGCCCCGCGCGTCCCCGATGGGGCGCGGGGCCAACCAGCTGCAACTTCCTAGGTTGTAGATCGCGGCCCCGCTAGAAGGCGACGCCCAGCCCGCCGCCCAGCCGGATGATGTCGTACTGCTCGAAGGCGATCTCGCCGCCGAGGAAGAGCGGGCCGAGCGGCACTCGCACGCCGATGGCCACCTGGTACCAGCCGACCCAGCCGGACGGCTTGCCCGCGCCGAACCCCAGGCTGAAGGCCGCCTCGATGCCGCGGCCCGTCTTGAACCGCTCGGTCACGCGGGTGAGGAGGACGGGGGTCCAGGGGCGGGTCGCCTCGGCGAGGGTGTGGTACGAGGCGTACTGGACCCCGACGTCGAGCGTGTCGAACGCCCAGGCCGCCTCGGCGGCGTAGAACGAGGCGCTGCGCCCCGACCCGCCGCCCTCGAGCGCCGTGCCGCCCCAGCCGGAGAGGAGCACGTGCGGGTGGCGCTCCCCCTCGTCGTCGCCGCTCCCCTCCTCCCACTCGTCCTCCTGTCGGAGCGGCCGCAGCGCGGCGCGGGACCCGGTGACGAGCGGCCCGAGCGCGAGCGCCGGAGCGGCGAGCGCCGGCGCCGGACCGGCGGCGAGGGAGGTGGCGAGGAGCAGGGTCGTGAGCACGGGGCGCTCGCCGTCGCTACGTCGAGAGGAACCGCTCGTACAGCTCGTACCCGCGGGCGAGGGCCTCGACCTCGATCCACTCGCCGCGCTGGTGGGCCTGCGAGGTCGCTCCCGGGCCGAGGTTCGCCGCGGGGATCCCGTGGGCGGCGAGCCGCGCGACGTCGGTCCAGGCCTGCTTCGGCTGCGCGGCGACGCCGGTCCGCTCGAGCAGCCGCCGGACGAGCGGGTGGTCGCCGAAGGCGGGGCAGGCGGGCGCGAGGTCGACGAGCTCCACCTCCGCGCCGTGGCGCTCGCCGAGGGCGCGCAGCTCGTCGGCCGCCGCCTCCAGGCTCTTGTCCGGCGCGAACCGGAAGTTGACGTTCACCGCGCAGCGGTCCGGCACGACGTTCCGCGCCCGGCCGCCCTCGATCCGCGTGGCGGACATCACCTCGCGGAAGAGGTGGCCCCCGGAGCGCGCCTCGCGGGGGGCGCGCGCGGCGAGCTCGGCGAGGAGCGCGCCGGCGCGGTGGACGGCGTTGTCGCCGTGCCAGGGCCGGGCGGAGTGCGCGGCCTTGCCGAGGAAGGTGAAGGTCCCGTGGATCGAGCCGACGCAGCCGACCTGGAGGACGTTGTCGGTCGGCTCGAGGCAGAGGGCGAGGTCCGGCTTGCCGATCCGTCCCGGCTCGCGGAGCACCTCCCCGAGCTCGTTCTCGAGGTAGGGCCCCTCCTCGCGCGCGTAGAGCACGAGGACGAGGTCGCAGAAGCGGGCGGCCCGCGGGAGCCGCTCGGCGAGCTCGAGCGCGACCGCGACGCCGCCCTTCATGTCGGAGGCGCCCGGCGCGACGATCCGGCCGCCCTCGCGCCGGGGCGGCCGGCGGTCCTCGTCGTGCACCGGGACCGTGTCGAGGTGGCCGCACAGGGCGACGACGGGCCGCCCGCCCCCCGGCGGATCGACCCGCACGACGAGCGAGTTGAGGACCCGCTCCACCGCGGCGAAGCGCGGCCGCGCCCAGGCCTCGAGCTCGTCCGCCAGCTCGCGCTCGTGCCCGATGGGCGAGAGCCGCGCGCAGAGCGCCTCGGTCCGGCGGGCGAGCGCCTCGGCGAGGGCGGCGTTCACGGCGTCAGACCTGGACCTCGAAGTCGCGCAGCGCCTGGTTGAGCGAGACCTTCTTGTCGGTCGAGGGGCTCCGCTTCCCGACGATGAGGGCGCAGGGGATCTGGTAGGTGCCGGCCGGGTACTGCTTCGGCCGCGTGCCCGGGATGACGACGGAGCGCGCCGGGACGCGCCCCTTGTGCACGACCTCCTGCGGCCCGGTCACGTCGATGATCGGCGTCGAGGCGGTGATGACGACGTTCGCCCCGAGCACCGCCTCCTCCTCGACGAGCACCCCCTCGACGAGGATGCAGCGGCTGCCGACGAAGCAGCCGTCCTCGATGATGTTCGGCCGCGCGCCGGGCGGCTCGAGCACGCCCCCGATCCCGACGCCGCCGGCGAGGTGGACGTTCGCCCCGACCTGCGCGCACGACCCGACGGTGGCCCAGGTGTCGACCATCGACCCGGCGCCGACCCGCGCCCCGATGTTCACGAAGCCGGGCATGAGCACGGCCCCGGGCTCGAGGTGCGCGCCGAACCGGGCGACGCCGCCCGGGACGACGCGGACGCCGGCCTTCTCCAGATCCTTCTTGAGCGGGATCTTGTCGCGGGACTGGAACGGGCCGAAGGTCTCGGTCTCCATCCCGGAGACGGCGAAGAACAGGTTCACCGCCTGCATGAGCCAGGCGTTCACCTTCCACTCGCCGCCGACCTTCTGCGCGACCCGCAGCTCGCCGCGGTCGAGCGCGTGGAGCGCCTGCACGACGGCCGCCTGATGGACCGGATCGGCGAGCTTCGCCCGATCCGCGAACGCCGCCTCGATCCGCTTCCGCACGTCCTCGAAGTCCTTCATGTCCTCACCCTCGCCCAGGCCCGCACCGCCTCCTCGCACTCGGCGAGGGTCGGCACGAGCGCCACCCGCACGTACCCCTCGCCCGCGCCGAAGGCGGTGCCCGGCGCGACCACGATCCCTTCCTCGAGCAGCCTCCGCGCGTAGCTGCCGGAGGTCTCGCCGTCCGGCACCTTCACCCACAGATAAAGGGTCGCCTCGGAGGCGTCGGCCCGCAGCCCGTGCTCGGCGAAGAACCGGAGGAACCGGTCGCGCTTCGCCCGGAAGATCTCGCGCCGCTCCGCCGCGTGGGCGTCCTCGCTCCAGGCCGCGGTCGCCGCCGGCGCGACGAACTCCGGCGAGCCGACGCCGGGGTGGCTCCGGAGCCGCCGCAGGATCGCGACGAGGTCCGGATCGCCGGCGAGGAACCCCGACCGGTAGCCCGTCATGCCGCTCCGCTTCGAGCAGGAGTGGATGGCGACGACGTTCTCGGTCTGGAGCTCGAGCATCGAGGCGGGCGGCGCGCCGAAGTAGATGTCGGCGTAGCACTCGTCGGAGGCGACGATGAAGCCGTGCCGGCGCGCGGCGTCGCCCACCCGGCGCAGGTAGTCGCGCGGCGCGACGGCGCCGGTCGGGTTGTGCGGGTAGCTGACCCAGAAGATCAGGGTCTCCCGCAGCACCTCCTCGCCGACGTCCTCCGGATCGAGCAGGAACTTGCGCTTCGCGGTGAGCGGCACGAGCACCGGCTCGAGGCCGGCGAAGCGCGCGCCCACCTCGTAGGTCGGGTACCCCGGATCCGGGATGAGGACCTTCCGGCGGCGGGGATCGCCCGCGAAGGCGAGGGGCAGGTGGAAGATCGCCTCCTTGGCGCCGGCGCAGGCGAGCACCTGCGACTCGGGATCCACCTCGACGCCGAAGCGCCGGCGCAGGTACCCGGCGGCCGCCTTGCGCAGCGCCGGGGTCCCGAACGCGCTCGGGTACTGCGACACCTCGGGCACCGCGGCGCGGAGGGCGTCCTTGACGAAGGCGGGGGTGGGCTCCTTCGGGTCGCCGAGGCCGAAGTCGAACAGCCGCTTCCCGCCCGCGACGAGGGCGCGGCGGCGCTCGTCGAGCTCCACCATGAGGTTCTTCTGGATCTGCCCGAGGACCGGGTTCTTCGGGGCGTTCTGCACGGAGACGGCGAAGAATAATCGAAGTCCGGCCGCCCTTGCATTACATATGGACCCGCATGCTCCACTACGACGTCGCGGTCATCGGATCGGGCCCGGCCGGCGAGAACGGGGCGATCGCGGCGGCCCTCGCCGGCAAGAAGGTGGCGCTCATCGAGAAGGAGGCGTACCCCGGCGGCGCCTCCGCCAACACCGGCACCATCCCGTCGAAGGCGCTCCGCGAGACCGCCCTCGCGATCCAGCAGGCGCGGAGCCGCGACGCCCACGGCATCGAGGTGCGCGTCTCCCGGACGGTGACCGTCCCGGAGCTGATGGGCCGCCGCGGCCTCGTCACCTCCCGCGAGCACTCCCGCATCCGCGACGCGCTGACCCGCGCCGGCGTCGAGCAGTTCCGCGGCACCGCGAGCTTCGCCGACCCGCACACCCTCAAGATCAAGATCCCGGGCGGCGGGGGGATCTTCCAGGACCTCCACGCGGAGACGATCCTGCTCGCGACCGGCACGAGGCCGGTCCACCCGCCCGCCTACGCGATCGACAACGTCAAGGTCTACGACTCCGACTCGATCCTGCTCCTCGACCGGATCCCGCGCTCGCTCGCGATCCTCGGGGGCGGCGTCGCCGGCTGCGAGTACGCCTCGCTCTTCGCCGCGCTCGGCGTCCACGTCTCGCTCATCGACTCGAAGGACCGGCTGCTGCCCTGGCTCGACGTCGAGCTGTCGAACGCCATGCAGGACCTGTTCGCGATGGCCGGGATCGACCTGCACCAGCAGCTCCGGGCCCAGAAGCTCGAGGCGGGGGAGCGGGACGTCCTCGTCACCCTCTCCGAGGGCTCGCGGCTCGTCGCCGAGAAGATCCTCGTCGCGGCGGGCCGCACCGGCAACGTCGAGCTCCTGAACCTGCCCGCCGCCGGCCTGCAGGCCACGGAGAAGGGGCTCATCGAGGTGAACCAGCACTACCAGACGGCGGTCCCGCACATCTACGCGGCCGGCGATCTGGTCGGGTTCCCGATGCTCGCCTCGGTGTCGATGGAGCAGGGGCGCGTCGCCATGAGCCACGCCTGCGGGGTCACCCGCCGCATGCTCTCGAACCTGCTGCCGGTCGGCATCTACACGATCCCGGAGGTCTCCTGCGTCGGAGAGACGGAGGAGCAGCTCCGCGCGAAGGGGCGCCGCTACGTGGCCGGCCGCTGCTCGCTCGCCGGCAACGCCCGCGCGAACCTCGTCGGCGAGGCGGTCGGCTTCCTGAAGCTCCTCGCCGACGCCGAGGACGGCAAGCTCCTCGGGGTGCACTGCATCGGCCCGCACGCCTCCGAGCTCGTCCACCTCGGCCAGGCGGTGATGGCCCACGGCGGCGACATCAACTACTTCTCCGAGGCGGTGTTCAACTACCCCACCCTCGGCGAGGCCTACAAGCACGCGGCGTTCGACGCGCTCGACCGGCTCCGGGAGCGGCGGGTGACGCCCATCGAGCGCGGCGCGGCGAGCCACTGAACGGGGGGCCACTCGCTTCGCCGAGCGAGACGCCGGCGAAGCTCGGACCCCCGAAAAAAAAAGCGGGACGGTGTCCCGTCCCGCCGTCCCCACCCGCCCTCCGTATCGTGCCCGGATCCGGCGCTCCCTCTCCCAGCGCGCCGGATCCAGGCTGCGATCGCGAGCGGATTGTACGAAGCCCGCCCGCTCCGCAGCGAGCGGCGGCGCTGCGGCATGTGGCCGCGAACGCGGGCGGGGCGCGTCCCCGGGCGAGCGACGCACGAGTTGCGCGCGAGATCGTGCGACGCGCGCGCAAATCGCCGCGCGCCGGGACGATCTCAGGCGCGCGCGGGCTTCGCGTCGCGGTCGAGCCAGACCTCGAGCCCCTGGGCGTTGAGCTCGAGGTCGCCCTCGAACAGGGCGAGCGCCCGCGCGCGCGGGAGCGGCGTGCCGTGGCGGGCGAGCGCGGCGACGAGCTGCTCCTCGAGCGAGGCGCGCAGCGCGGCGTGGCGCCCGGGGCCGGCCGGCGCGGCGAGCGCGCGGCGGACGTGCTCGTCGAGCCCGGCGCGCAGGGCGGCGGCGCAGGCGCGGAGGTCCCCCTCGACCATGCCGTAGTGGGCGACGTACATCCGCTGCGGCGCCTCGGCGAGCATCCGGTCGAGGGTCGCGTGGTAGGCGGCCGGATCGAGCTGCACGGGCGTCGTCGTCGGGAACATGAACGGCCCCGCCGCGCCGTCGGTCTCGCGATACGAGAGGCCGAACGCGTCGCCGGTGAAGAAGCCGCGCGTCGCGGGATCGTGGACGACGAAGTGGTGCTTCGCGTGGCCCGGCGCGTCCAGCATCCGCAGCGGCCGGTCGCCGAGATCGAGGGTGAGGCCGTCGGGCGCCTCGACGACGCGCTCGACCGGGACGGGGACGAGCTCGCCGTAGAGCGCGCGGAACGCCTCCTCGCCGTAGACCGCGGCGGTCGCCGCCGCGAGCTTCGCGGGATCGACGAGGTGGCGCGCGCCGCGCGGGTGGACGACGAGGCGCGCGCGCGGCAGCTCGCGCACGAGCGCCCCCGCCCCGCCCGCGTGGTCGAGGTGGACGTGCGTGACGACGACGTGGCTCACGTCCTCGCGCGCGATCCCGAACTCCGCGAGCGCCGCGAGGATGCGGGGCACGGCCGCGTTGTTCCCGGTCTCGACGACGGCGGCGGAGCCCTTGCCGCGGACGATCCAGGCCGCCGCGAGCCTTGGGCGGACGTAGCCGGTGTCGACGAGGATGACGCCCGGCGCGACCTCTCGAGGGGGATCGGGGAGCATGGGAGCAATGTAGCGCCGGGTGGACGTCCGCGCGGGCGGGAACGAAGCGGGCGCGGCTCCTCACCCCGACCCTCTCCCCGGAGGGAGAGGGAGAACAGCAGCCGCGCGACGGGATCCTCGCCCTCGCCTGGGCGAGGGAGAACACGCAGCCGCGCTACGCGATGCGCGCCCTCGCCTGCGCGAGCGCCGCGTGGACCGCCTCGAGCGCCTTCTTCGCCTCGGCGAGATCGTCGCGCTCGCGGCGGGCGCGGTCGAGATCGGCGCCGAGCTGGTCGCGCTCGCGGGCGAGCTCGCCGACCGCGGCGCGGAGCCGGGCGCCCTCGGTGCCGGCGAGGCGGAGCTCCTCCGAGAGCCGCTCCACCTCGGCCTCGCGCTCGGCCCGGAGCCGCGCCTCCTCGTCGCCGCGGCGGCCCAGGTCCTCGAGGAGCTTCGCGCGCTCCTCGTCGAGCGCGGCGAGGGCCTGGGCGCGGCGGACGGACTCGTCCCGCTCCTCCTCGAGCGCCTGCATCTCGCCCAGGAGCTCGGCGAGGACGCCGCGCTTCTCGTCCAGCTCCTTCTCCGTCGCGGCGAGCCGCTCGACAGCGCCGCGCCCCTCCGCGGCCGCCTTGCCGAGCTCGCGGCGCGCGTCCTCGAGATCGCCGCGGAGCGCCTCCTCGCGCTCCCGGGCGCGGACGAGCTCGAGCTCGAGCTCGCGGACGAGGCCGAGGACGCTCTCGGCGGCGCGGGCGGGATCAGCGGGGACGGGGGGGATCCTCGGCTGCGGGCGGGAGGCCTCCGCGACCTTCTTCTTGATCTTCTCGAGCCGCTCGCGGCGGGAGACGACGTCGGTCACCACGACCTCGGGCTCGCGCGCCTGGGCCTGCGCCTGCTCCTGGACCTTCGCGCGGAGGCGGGCCGCTGCCCCCTCTCCCCGACCCTCTCCCCCGGTGGGGGAGAGGGAGGGATGTGCAGGCGAGCGGGAGGACTGTGCAGCCTCAGCTGCCCTTCCCGCGCTGGGCGAGGGATGTGCATCCTCACCTCCCTCGCCCACGCGAAGCGGGGGAGAGGGCTGGGGAGAGGGGGTCGGCGGCGCGGCCTCCAGCGTCGGCGCCGGCTCCGGGATGCCGGCCACGGCCGCGGCGAGCGCGTCGACCTGCACCGCAAGCGAGTCGCTCACCGCGGCGGCGGCGCCGCCGAGCTTGAGGCGCGGCTTCAGCTTCGGGACGTTGGCGTCGAAGGCCTTTCGCATCGTCCGGGCTCCCCCTACGCGCCGGCGGCGGCCTTCGCCGCGCGGCGGATCCGACCCAGGATCTCGTTCTGGGCCGCCTCGATGTCGTTCGCGCCCTTCGAGTCCGGGTCGTACCCGAAGATCGGGCAGCCCTCGCTCGACGCCTGGGCGAACTTCGTGCACTGGCGGACCACCGTGTCGAGCAGGTAGTCGGCGTAGTGCTTCCGGAGCGCGTCGAGCGCCTCGCGGGCGATCTTGAACGTCTGGTTGAAGGCGTTCACGACGATGAAGATGTTCTCGAGCTGGTGCGAGAGGTCCTCCTCGAGCCCCTGGATCGTCTCGAAGAGGAGCCGCAGGCCGTCGTAGGACAGGAAGTCGGCGAGGACCGGGATGACGAGGTCGTTCGCCGCCATGAGGGCGTTCAGGTTGAGGAGCCCGAAGGACGGCGGCGCGTCGAGGACGACGAAGTCGTAGCGGGCGGCGAAGCCCTGCAGCGCGTTCCGGAGCCGGAACTCGCGGCCGGCGAGCGGCATCAGGGCGAGGTCGATCGTGCTCATCGCGAGGTTCGCCGGCACGAGCGCGAGGTTCGGCATCGCGGTCTGGACCGTGACCTGCTCGAGCGGCACCTTGCGGATGAGCACGTCGTGGAGCGTCCGCTCGAAGCTCGAGCCCTCCTTGCCGAGGCACTTCGTGGCGTGCCCCTGGCTGTCGAGGTCGATCATGAGGACGCGGTAGCCGCGCTCGGCGAGCCGGTAGGCGTAGGACGACGAGAGGCTCGTCTTCCCGGTGCCGCCCTTGAAGTTGAGGAAGAGCTGGACGCGGGGCGGGAACGGCTCCGGCGCGCGCTTCAGCTTCTCGCGCAGGACCGGCAGGTCCTCCGGCGCGAAGCCGTCCCTCCGCCCGAGCGCGGCCTCCACCTGCTTGGGGGTCGCGCCGACGATCTCGGCGAGGCGCTTCGCGGAGTAGCGGACGTTGTCCATTCGCGTTCCTCGCTCAGGTCACGAACCAGCGGGTGCCGCGCCGCTCGACGGCGCCGCGCGCGGCGAGCGCCGCGAGGCACGCGTCCACCCGCCCCTGCGCCACGCCGAGGACGGCCGCGAGGGCCCCCTCGGTCGAGCCGCGGAGCGCGGCGCGGAGCTCGGAGAGGATGCGCGGCTCGAGGTCCGCGTTGGCCGCGAGGGGCGGCGGATCGAGGACGGCGACGGCGGTCCGGGCAGGCCGCGCGGAGGCTGCCGCCCCCTCACCCCGGCCCTCTCCCCCGGGGGGGGAGAGGGAGAGATGAGCGCTCGCCGCCGCCACCGCCGCGGTGGGCGAGAGGGAGAGATGAGGGGCCTGCGCGGAGGCTGCCGCCCCCTCACCCCGGCCCTGTCCCCCGGTGGGGGAGAGGGAGGCATGAGAAGCGGCCACCGCGGTCCTCGCGAGCACCCGCTCCGCGGTCGCCTTCGCGGTCTCCGCGCTCCGGAGCACGGCGGCGCGCAGCTCCTCGCCGTCCATCGCCGCGAGCCGCTCGCTGATCCGCCGCGACGAGGCGCGGCGCGCGGACACCGACCCCTCCGCCTCGACCACCTCGCCCGCGAGCCTGCCGAGCGCGGCCGCCGCGGCGCGGCGGACCGAGAGGTCCGGGTGCTCGAGGCCGCGGGCGAGGGCGGCCTGGGCGCGCGCGCTCGGCCGGCCCGAGAGGGCGGCGGCGGCGGCGCGCGCGACGCCGCGATCGGCGTCGCACAGCGCGACGGCGAGCGCCTCCACGGCGCGGTCGCCGGAGGTGAAGCCGAGGAGCAGCGCGGCGCGGCGGCGGACGAGCGCGCTCTCGTCGTAGAGCGCCGACGCGAGCCGGTCCAGGGCCCGGCCGTCGCCGACGGTCGCGAGGGCCTCGAGGGCGGCGATCCGCACCGCCGGGCGCTCGTCGGCGAGCTCCCGCTCGGCGAGGTCCGCGGCGAAGGGCTCCTTGAAGCGGGCGAGGGCGGCGAGGAGCGCCGCCTTCACCTCGGGCTGCGGCTCCCGCGACAGCGCCGAGGCGAGGAGGGGCGCGGCGGCGCGCGACCCGAGCGCCTCGAGGGCGCGCACCGCCCGCAGCCGCTTGCCGGCCTCGGCGGACGCGAGGTCCTCCATGGACCGCTCGTAGAGCGCGCGGTCGGCGCGGGTCGCGAGCAGGTCGGCGAGGCGGGCCCGGTCGCCCGGCGAGACGCTCATGCGCCCCTGCGCGTCGAACCGGCCGCCGAGCTCG
>OBLY010000166.1_pt1 | contig 9917 bp, 5 predicted proteins | sample 1539041 | NCBI WGS metagenome assembly OBLY01 (sample SAMEA2690973, study PRJEB22502) | sediment metagenome | biome: Billabong; feature: Tropical; material: Sediment | place: Australia | collected 2013-05-14 | depth 1 m
CAATTTACGAAATATGACGCCAATATTACCTACAGCCAGTTGCAGCAGAGATGTTATTTCGATTATCTGCGCGTGCTCCTGCCCTTGGGTAGCACCTTGCTCCAGTCTGTGCCTCAGCCGGCCTCGTCAGATGAGCTCCTCCCGGGAGTTCCAACGGCCGGCCTCGCCGGAATGACCCAGGATGAGTCCCTGGACCGGGCCGTCCTGGACCAGTTCTTCGTTGTCGAATATGGCCGGCAGTTGCAAGCCCATTTTGAGATCGGCCTGCCCCAAGTGGTCAAGGATGCCGACGGCCGTAAACTATATTCCTTGCTCATTCAGAAGCAGCCGGGCACGGAGTCCGTTCCGCTGGATGTAAAGGTCATCCTGCCCGCCGGCGCTCGCTTCGTCTCCGCCAACCTTCACCCTGCGGCTGTCTCCGGTGCTTCCATCGAGTTTAAGCTTATTCTGGATACGGATCAGCAGATCCAGGTGACTTACAACCCGGCGCCCTGAACCTGGCTTTGGAAATTTCTTCCCTTATTGTTTTTTCCTATGGGCTACATCGGATTCTGCGCGTTTACTGTACGGATGGCTTCAAATTAAATTGGAGTATCACTTATGCGCCGATCATGGTTGAAATTCAGCCTGCTGGGCATCGCCCTGGCCTCCATCATTTTCCTCGGCAGCCGTCATTCGGCCTGGGCCAGTCCCGCCGGGGCTCCCCTGGGCCAGACGGTTCCCACCCGGGTCAGGACCAGCACATTCACCCCTGTCACCCCTTCGCCCACTTCCGCTCCATCCGCCACGCCTCCCCCCGCCGACACCTCCGCGCCTCCGCCGGTCTTGCCGACAGACACGAAACTTGGTCCGCAGCCCAAGCATACCTCCACCCCGCTCCATCCCACGGATACCGTTCCTCCCACGCAAGCCCCGCTGGCGCCCACCTTCACCCCGGCCAATACATCCACTGTGACGATCGTGTCGGCGTTCTTTCCCAGCCTCACTCCGCTCCTCCCAACGGCGACGCCCTTGCCGCAGGACTCCCAATCTCCTGGAAGAAATTGGACGCTCATTGCCACCGGCGCGCTCCTGATACTTCTCCTGGTGGTAGTGGGGCTTTTGATCTGGCGCAACAAGCCTCGCTGAAGCTGGAATTGATTTACTGATCTCCTTCTCATCCATAAAATGAAGAAGCTCCTCCTGGCCGTTACCCGGATCGCCCTTCTACTCTGCCTGCTTTTTGCCGGGATTTCCTTTCCGGTCACAGCCCACTGGGCCTCCACAGCCACGCCCCCGGTCTCCCGGGCGGGTGCCCCTCTGGGCCCGTTCCAGCTTTATCTGCCGCTGATTCTTAAAGGCTATACGGAGCCGGCGCCTCTCTGGCGCTTCGGTATCTCCCGCTTGAACAACCCGCTTACCGCCTATAACTCCTACGGAATGGCTTCCATGCGTTTGGGCTGGTACGTGAACTATTCCGCCACCCCCGATTCCCCCAATCCTTACGGCGTGGAATTCCTTCCCACGATCCGGGTCAAACAGTGGAAGGTCGCTCAGGATGGGACTACGAAAGTCCTCTGCCGTGTCGGCAATGATTACGCTTCCCCGGCAGACTATCAAGTGACGCCCAGTCTCTCGGCGATATCAACACTGGCCGGACAAAATCCGGGCCAGACCTGGCTCATCGGGAACGAGGTGGACCGGCGCGATTGGGGCAGCGGCTATTGCGCCTCCCAGGATGAAATGCTGCCTGAGGTGTATGCTCAGGCATATCATGACATCTATGCGACCATTAAAGCAGCGGATCCCACCGCCCAGGTAGCCATTGGCGCCATGGTCGAGTTCACTCCCCTTCGCCAGCAGTATCTCCAGAAGATATGGGATGCCTACCAGGCTCAATACGGTGGGACCATGCCGGTGGATGTGTGGAACATCCATCTATATGTCCTTCGGGAGGAACAGGGGAGTTGGGGCGCCGATATCCCCCCGGGGTTCAACCAGACTCAAGGCACGCTCTATTCCGAACTGGACAACAAGGATTTCTCCCTCGCCTGGGACCAGATCGTGGCGCTGCGCACATGGATGAAGGCCCATGGACAACAGAATAAACCCTTGATCATCTCAGAGTATGGAGTCCTTTTTCCTCCTTGGGTGATCGACTGCCCATCCTATCCGCTAACGACTGGTTGCCCCTTCTCGCCAGAGCAGATCCGTGACAGCTTCATGTATCCTTCTTTCAATGCTTTCCTGAATCAGACCGATCCATCCATTGGTTACCCCGTCGATGGAAACCGCCTGGTTCAGCGCTGGAATTGGTTCAGCCTCGACTACGATGATGGGAATTGTGAAGGCGATCTTGGGCATGAGATTTTTTATGATAACTATGCCGGAGCCTTGTTCAATTCGGGATTGATTTCCCCATGCAGCCCGGATGACCCGTCCCGGCCCATCGGCCTGACGGCTTTGGGGACCTATTGGCAGCAATATGTCCGCAGCCTTCCGCCAGGTTCAGCCCGGCCTTACTCACCCTAGATAGAAAATTCTCTGTTTGCTCCTGGAAGACCACACTGCCTGGAAAGCGATCGCCCTTCCAGGCAGTGCATTAAATATCCATCCAAAAACCCCAAACACGTTCTTTCTCAAATTTTGGGATGATTTCCAGCAAAAGGCCGGCAGAAAAGTCGGGTCATCCCCAGTAGGCGGGGAGCAGGGCATGGAAGAGAGCCACAATATTGAAGAGAAGCATGAAACCCACTAAGCCCGCGGCCATGATTTTTTCCGCCCGCCTCTTGAAGAACTGTCCCATCCCCCAAAAACCGAGCACCCCCCATGCCAGCAGCGCTGGGAAAAGGAATCGCCCCTGAGGCTGGTCGATGGAGAGATTGAATCGCACGACGCCGATGAACGCCAGCAAAAGGCAGGCAAAAGACAAACCGATCACCTTCAAGGGCGGACTCCATCCCGTTTCCCGATAGGTTCGCACGGCTTGGAAGAGGCTCAAGCAAAATCCTGCCCCCCAGATTCCAAAGGCGATCCATGACCAGGCAGCCGGAGGAGCCACGTTGGCCCATCCAAAGCGGGCATAGAAAAGATCGATCCAGATTGGCTTCAGGATCGCCAGAACGTGCGTCCCGCTGACCAATGCAGGGTTGATTTTCAATGCCGTGGTGAACGTGTAAGCGAATGCCTGGCGGGCCTGCGCAAAAACGAGCAGATACCCGCCCCATAGGATTAAGAAGGGTCCCAGCATGAATAATCCGGGTCTGATCCAGGCCCTGGGCGTCCGCAGGTCTCTCAGCAGGATGGCAAGAAAACCAACCGGAACTAGATAAATAAAAGTATTCTTGCTGATCAAGCCTAGACCCAGCAGACAGCCGGTGATCGCGGCTGGCAGATCGCTCTTTTTTTCAGAGACAAGCATCCAGGCTGAGGTGAATATCGCCAGGGCGGCAACGGCATTGGTGAAAGTATCACTCCGGACGGTTGCATTGATAAAAGTGAACTGCGGCAAAAAAGCGATCCATCCGGCAGCCACAAGTCCCAGAAACCCGTTTTCGCCCTCGATCCAATTCCCCAGTTTATACGCCGCCAGGATCACCGGCAGTCCCAGCAGGGCTAAAAAGAGTCGCAGGATTAAAAGCCCCCAGTTGTCTCTCCAGGCATCCCCGATCCCTCCACCCGGATGCACAAAAAAAGCAGCTGGGGATGACTTGGAGGCGGCATAAAAACTCAGTTGGGGCTGTCTGGCAGGCAGGTTTTGAGGATCAATCACCTCCAATCCCTTGTAAATGATGGCTGCCGGCACATACCCCAGCATGGGTTGGTACCATTCGTAATTCGAGGTGATATAGGCTTGATCTTTAAAGGCATGATCGGTCTGGAGGACGGTTGACTTCACGGGAGGCCGCCACCGCTCCGCCAGTTGGGACACATAAAGGTAATGGGCCGGTTCGTCCGGGCTTTCCCAGGGAGGCGTGATGACCGCGTACAGACTGGAGAATAAGCAGTAGAGGATCGCGATCAAATAGGGCAGGAGCTTGGGGGTCCGCATTCTGAAAGGGCCTTTTCCTTATTATACTGATTGTACCCGGCTGGAAATAACAAAGTACCACTCCAAAAAACCGATATAATTGGTCCATTACTTTAAATGGCCCAAACAGCTCCATGAAACTCATCATCCAAATCCCCTGCTATAACGAATCAGAGACCCTGCCGATCACTCTCAAGGATTTGCCCCGCGTCCTGCCCGGCATCGATGAGATCGAATACCTGGTGATTGACAATGCCAGCACCGACTGCACCTCCGAAGTCGCCCGGCGGGAAGGCGTCCATCACGTCCTGTATCTACCCACCAAGGGGTTGGCCGGTGCTTTTATTGTCGGCTTGGAAGCCTGCCTGGCGCGCGGCGCCGACATTATTGTGAATACAGATGCCGATAATCAATACAACGCCGAGGATATCCAGCACCTGGTCGAGCCGATTCTCGCAGGCCGCGCTGAATTGGTCGTCGGGGATCGCGGCGTGGCGACCTCCCGGAATTTTTCACCATTCAAACGGATTCTCCAGCAGCTGGGCAGTCGGGTGATTGGAGCCGCCTCCGGCCTCCACACGCCCGATGCCACCAGCGGCTTTCGGGCCATCAGCCGCGAAGCCGCCTTCAAAACCCTGGTGCTGAGCAATTACTCCTATACTCTTGAAACGCTCATCCAGGCCGGCGCCCGCCGGATTCCCGTTGAATACGTTCCCGTGCGGACGAATGCTCAGACCCGTCCTTCCCGCCTGATGACCAGTTTGAGCGATTTCATCACCAACCAGAGCGCCACGATCCTGCGCGCCTATACCATGTACCGGCCTCTGCGGGTGTTTACAGCCTTAAGCATCATCCTGATGGGCGGCGGTCTTGCCCTCGGTATCCGCTATCTCTACTTTGTCCTCAATGGTCAGGGGACCGGGCATGTCCAATCGGTCATCATTGCCGCCGTTCTGTGGATCGTTGGCTTCCAGGTCTTTTTGATCGGGTTGGTGGCCGACCTCATTGGATTTAATCGTAAGATCGTCGAAGAAATCCTCTATCGCGTGCGCAAGATGGAAATGGAAGGGCAGGGGAAAAAATAGCCATTACCCTTTTGGCCGATCGACGCATTCAACCATGGTAATCCGTATTCAGGCATGAAACGATTTTTACTGTTGGCCCTTCTTGCCTTTTTGCTTTCAGGTTGCTCAGGTCTGATCAGACCGGAGCAGTCTTTGGTGACTGATTTTGCTGCCTTGTCTGCCGATAACACGGTCGGACAGACGTTTGTAGCCAAATATGACGGGCTGGCCGGGGTCTATTTTTACCTGGCTCCCGCCCAATCAGGCGCTGGCAGCATCACTTTGCATCTCCGCCTCCAGCCCGGGTCTGCCAGCGATCTGGCGGTATCTGAAAACTCGTTGGCAGTGGATCAGATTCATGATCCGGCCTATTACGGTTTCTTCATCCCTTCCCTGGGCGGTTCGAATCAAAAGTATTACTATGCCGTTCTGGAATTGAAGGGTGGGGGAGAGGTCCGGGTGGGCCGGGCCGCTGGCGGTTCCTATCTCAACGGAGCTTTATATCAGAATGATGCGCCGTCCGGGTCACAGGCGGCCTTTCAATTAATTTATTCCCGTCGAAAGGCGTTCTTCGGCCTGGGATTGGAAGGGCTCTCCTGGATCGGCCTCCTGGCCGTGGCCTTCTTCCTCTTCGTTTTGCCAGGCTGGGGATTGTTCAGCTTCCTGTGGCCGGGTTGGGGTCGAATCTCCTGGCCGGAAAAGCTGGCCCTTTCCGCTGGTTTGAGTCTGGCGGTTTATCCCCTCCTGGTCTTGTGGACCGGTCTCACCGGGCTGCCTCTCGGCGCATTCAAGCGATTTAACCGCCCGGAGTGGACACATCCCGGATTCCGGGAGGTTTTGCCTCACCTGCTTCTGATCTTTGTGATTGCATTGGTCTTCCTGACCCGTTTTTGGGCCATCCGCTCCCTCGAAGGTCCCATGTGGGGCGATTCACTCGAACACGCAGAAATTACCCAGCTCTTTTTGGATCATGGAGGCCTGTTCCACTCCTGGCTTCCTTATTCCCTGTACCAAACTCTTACAGTCCAATTCGGATTTCCGCTGTTCAGTGCCTTGCTTGCCTGGCTTATGGGTCTGACCAGCATCCGCGCCACCCTCCTCGCCGGTCAGATCATCAACGCGATTTCTGTATTGGCCATTTATCCATTGGCGGTTCGCCTGGCCAAAGGGAATCGCTGGGCCGGCCTGACGGCCCTGCTGGTCGCCGGTCTGTTATCCCTTATGCCGGCATTTTATGTGAATTGGGGCCGGTTCGCTCAAATGGGCGGACAGGCCATCTTGCCGGTCGCTCTGTGGTTGGTATGGGAAGCATTGTCCGTTCCAATCACCATTAAATCCATCTCGAAACGCCCTCAATGGACGGGCATGGTTTTTTCTGCCATCGCCCTGGCGGGGATGGCTCTCACCTATTACCGCATGGCATTTGTCTATGTTTCTTTTATTTTGGCTTTGCTGATCGCGTGGGGATTTTCCCAGTGGCGGTTCAATGCCCGCCTTTGGCTCTTGAGACTCGTTTCTCTGGTGGTGATTGGCCTGGGAGCGGTTTTTCTGTTCCTCCCCTGGCTGCCTGGTCTTTGGGGAAGCAACCTGGCCGGCTTTATGGTGGCCGGCGTGCAGGTGGGGTCCACTTTACAAAAAGTCCAGGCAGAATACACTGTCTGGAAAGACATCTTTTACTATATCTCCCGGCCACTGGTGGCCGCCAGCCTGATCGGCTTGGGTTGGAGCATTTTCCGCAGGAACTGGATGATTGCGGCCATGGGGTTGTGGGTTCTCTTCCTTGCAGCCATCAATGCCGGCAGGTTGGTTCACCTGCCTGGCAGCAATATGATACAGACCTTCGCCATCCTGATCGGCCTGTATCTCCCCGCCAGTTGCATCCTCGGTTGGATGGGTGCCGAGGTCGTCGGATCTGGAAATTCCATTTGGCGGACCGCCCTCGTATCCGTGGCGATCATCGCCGGTGCAATTTGGGGGGTCAGGGACCAACTTCACCTCGCTCAGCCTCCGACCTATGCCATGATCACTCGCCCGGATGTGCGCGCCATGGATTGGATCAACGCCAGCTTGCCGGAAAAGGATGCCCGTTTTCTTGTGGAGGGCTTCACCATTACTAACAATACCAGCTTCGTGGGCACAGATGCGGGCTGGTGGCTGCCCCTGTTTACGCATCAGCAAAACACAATTCCGCCTCAATATGCTCTTTTGAGCGAGGCCCCCGTTCAACCCGATTACAACATCCGCATGCTTCATCTGATCACTGGCCTGTCTTCTGCCGGGCTGAACTCTCCCGAGGGCATTTCCCTTTTATGCCGTGAAAAAATTACCCATGTGTACATAGGTCAGGAACAGGGAAAAGTGGGGTTTGGCTCCGTCCAGTTGTTTGGGCCTGAGGAATTGGATGGAAACCCTGCTTATGAATTACTCTACCATCAAGACGAAGTCTACATCTTTGCATTAAAACCGGGGGCATGCCCGTGAAAAGAAACCCTCAGCCGGCCGCCCATCCTTGGGCGGCTCAGCCTGTCCAGCTCATGAAATGGCTCGGATGGATTGCCGGAGTCGCCTTATTCCTCCTCGGCATCATCATGAATTTCCTCAACCGGTCCGGGACACCCCTCTCTTGGAATGGATTATCGCCCCTACTGCTTCTATTTTCGTGCATTCTCCTGCGGTGGGTGTGGCCGATCCATCTTGTTAACAAGACTCACTGGGGGCTTTCCTGGCAGGGTATCGTCGTAGTGTTGCTGGGGATCGGTTTCCTGATCCTCTATGCGCTGACCGCTCTCACCCTCGCGGCTTGGGCGGTCACAGTCTTCCTGTTCGTCCTCATTCTGGAGTTGGATGAGCTCTTTTCGGTTTCCCTCCAGGAGAGATCGCCCGTTTATCGCTGGCTTCTTCATATTCTAATGGCCTTTGCTTGCGCATTGTTTCTCGCGCTGATGACCGAGATCGAATCCCATTTCGCCGACGAGGAATTCTTCGTGGCCCTCCAGGCACTGTTCCTCGCGGCGTATTGGCTGGCGTTTCGAGGCATTTGGGTTTTCCTTCACTCCCGCTATCCCGGCCCGGCGTTTCTTCCTGTCAATGCCTTTCCCTCCCGGCAGGCCGGGCCTGGATTTGGCGCCGGTCGTGCCTTCGTTGCTCGGCTCTCGACCCGCTGGTTGATTCTTTCCTGTCTCGGCCTGACCGCCGGGTTTATGATTTGGGCCGTTCGCCTTTACCAGACCAGTTTCTACCCGCCCGCGGCCCCTTCGTATCCGGGCGTTTCTGCGGAGTCCCCCTTTCTTTGTGGACAGGTCCCCGCCGATCCGCAAACGTACACGGGCCAGGACGTATTCCAACGCCTGCTGTCCCTGGTGGCAGCCAACCCTCAAAAATCCACCCCCGAATATGGCATGCTGGCCCTCGCTACCGGCAATGTCAGCTGGGCGGATCTGTTCCATGCCGGCTTGCTCAGCGAATCTCGCCAGGCCTTGTTCACCGGCGCTTCTGGTAGCGTCAAGTCCGTCCAATTCGAGGCAGCCTTTCGCGCCTATTATTATTCAAAGATCAGGACAGCTTTTCCCGACCTTTTCTCTGCTTCTGAAGACGTCTCCATTCGGCAATGGTTCGCCGCCATCAACCGGCGCGCTCTGACGGTCGAGCCGGTCGACTGGCTCTATGCTCTGGCTTTTTCCAAGTGGCCTCAAGGCCCGTATGAAAACCAGGAAAACGGCGCCGGGTTGCTGGCCGTTCTGGAAAGCACCGGATTGTCTGACCCGGCTCTCTCCTCCCGCAACCGGTCCTACCTGGCGGCCAATCCGCGCGGCTGGATCGCTCGCTTTCGCGTCACCGATGATGCCCTGGTGTACCAACCCGAATGGTTGGACAATGCCTATTTCCAGTCGCTGTTCACTGGCGCCCGCCCCGGGAAAAACCTCCGCCTCTCCTTCGAATGGCTTCTGCTTCAGGCCCTGCCCGATGGCGCGCCTCTGCGCTACAACCATTTAGGATCGGTCTCTCTCCAGGGGATTGAGTCTCTTGGAGCCGGGCTCACTGGTGATGACCATTATCTTTGGATTGCCGGGCGCGCCGCCGATTACCTTCAATCCCACGGCGGTTTCGCCTCCGCTCAGCCGGGCCTGGAATCTGCAGTCTCCCTTCCCGGCGCTTCTCCTACGGAGGGTTCTTGCCTTCTCTATGGCGATTCCGGTCTCCCCAACCAGGCCGGCCCACTGGCGCCCGACAAGATCGTCCTTCGCGATGGCTGGCGGGCCGATTCAACTTACTTGTTGTTGGATTTGCGCTTCACCGGTTGGCATCGCTACAAAGCCACAAATGCAGTGACCCTTGTGTATAAGAATGGCCCGCTGGTGGTCGAAAATGCCGTCAGCAAACCGTTCTCCTGGCTGCCCGTAGGCCGGTCCTTGTTCCGTGATAAGCGCATTCCCCGCGAAAACCTGAACGGCCTGGTGGTCGCCCGCACAGGCATGAGCGCCGTATTATACAACCTCACCTCCATCGGCGGCCTGTGGGCGCAGGATCCCCCCTATTACGCCCGGGTGGTGTCTTTTGACCCGGCCGCCTCCACCAGCGTAACGGAGCTCTCAGGCTGGCGCGGCTGGTCCCAAACCCGTACCATCGCCCTTCGCCCGGATGGATTGACAATTTCGGACAATGCCCGCGGGCCTCGGATCCAGTCCGCTGCCATCATCTGGCATTTCCCTGCCGGAGCCTCTGTCTCCGGCAGCCGTGTCATCATCCGTTCGGGTGATCATCCTGCGGACGCCATCATCAGCGTCCCCGCCGGGGAATCCATCCTCTCATTTCCAGAGGAGACTGGTCTGCGGGTGGAAATCCGC
>OBLY010000167.1_pt1 | contig 9907 bp, 8 predicted proteins | sample 1539041 | NCBI WGS metagenome assembly OBLY01 (sample SAMEA2690973, study PRJEB22502) | sediment metagenome | biome: Billabong; feature: Tropical; material: Sediment | place: Australia | collected 2013-05-14 | depth 1 m
ATACGGTAATAGAGGTGCAGAGCTGCGGAAAGCATGTGAGCGGCATCGACCTTGAGACAGGCAGAAGGTTCATCGAGAACTTTAACGACCTGATGGATGTTAAGAAATTAGGCAGGCGCCAGGATGCGGTTCCTACAGTGCTGGTCGCGGAGGAGGATAAAGTGATCCAGGTGCTTGACCCTGAGACCTACGAGACCGTTACTGTTAAAAGGCCTGAATTTTTGAGCGCAGAGCCGGGGGATGAGATAAAAATAGTAAAAACGGCAAAAGGGATTTATGTGCTGCCGTGAGCGGGCTTTAATTTTTTAACCGACACCGGCAACTCAGCCCTACAACGATTTGTTGACTATCAGCACAGGTCCGTCTTTTCCCGTTATAACGACCTTTGTTTTAGGCTCGATCTTCTCCTCTGATTTTGCTATCCAATACTCGCCCTGGTATCTGACATAGCCCGTCGTTCCCGGAATTAGCTCATCAATCGTCTCAGCCGCGTCTCCTACTATTCCTCCTATCGTGGGTCTTCTTCTCCGTACCTCCATCATTTTATATATCGCAAAAGCGAGGAAAGCCCCGAAAACGACCGCAGGCGCAAGCAGGCTGAGAAGCATTGTTGTCTGGAACTGCGGAGAGTATAAGCCAGGATAACCAATAGGCACAAGCAATATGCTCCCAAGGACTACGCATACGATCCCTGCTACGCCGATAAGCCCGAAAGTAGAGATATGCAGTTCGAAAAGTAACAGCGCTATCCCGAGCGCGATAAGAAATATGGCTGCGATATTTATCGAGAAACCGAGCCCGATAAGCCCGAGACTTATGGAAATGACGCCGAATATCTCAGCGCCGTAGCCCGGGCTTGTAAGCCCGAATACCAGTGAATATATGCCGACAAGCAAAAGCAGTGATGCAAGAATGGGATTTGAGAGTAAGTCCAGAATCGACAGCCGAACAGATGGCGAATAATAGGTGATGCTGGTTCCGGATGTCTTGAGTACTTTGCCTTTCACGGTCATCCCGTCCACTTTTGTCAAAAGGTCTTCAATGCTTGGTGAAACTACCTCTATTACATTTGCCTCTTTCGCCTGCTCCGCGTTCAGGTTCAGGTTTTGCGTAATAAAATCTTTTGCAGCGGTCACATTCCTTCCGTGCTGCTTTGCTTTATCCTGGGCAAGCGCAACAACAGCGTTTACGATTTTTTCTTCCGTAACAGGCTTAAGACCCTCTGAGGTCACCTCCACAGGCTGCGCAGAGCCGATTATCGTGTTCGGGGTCATAGCCGCAATATCAGTGCCAAGGAGTATGAGTGTGCCGGCAGACCATGCAGTTGCGCCCTTGGGGTACACGTAGCCGATAACTGGTACAGGAGAGCCGTCGATATGTTCGATTATGCTTTTGGTCACATCAAGTCCACCTCCTGGAGTATCCAGTATGATTACCAGCGCCTGCGCGTCCTCGCTCCTGGCAGCATTGAGCGCCTCATTTACGATCTCATCGCTGGCAGAGGATATGGTATCCTTCAGTTCGACTACAAGCACCTGTGCGTTTGCAGTCTGTACAAAAATAAGAAAAAATAAAAGAGCCGGCAGAAGCCTCATTTCTTCTCAGCCTTCAATTTAGCCTCTGAAAAAGCTCCTGTCAGCCCTGCGATATTGCTCATGTCACTTCCGGGCGCGCCAGTCGTAACAACTATCAGGTTCTTCTCCCTTGCTATCTCGGCAAGCGTCTGGAGTTCCCTGAGTTTCATGGCGATCGGCACTTTCTGGTATAACTCGGCAGCTTCCATCATCTTCTGGCTTGCCTGGAATTCACCGTCCGCAAGTATTATCCTTGACCTGCGTTCCCTCTCTGCCTCCGCCTGCTTTGCTATTGCGCGCATCATTGATTCCGGCAGGCTGACATCGCGTATCGTGACCGCAGTGATCTTTATGCCCCATGGCTCGGTCGCCACATCCAGGACCGCCTGGAGTTTCTTATTAAGTTCTTCCCGCTTTGAGAGCAGGTCATCCAGGTCTATCTGCCCCAGGATATCCCGCAGCGTTGTCTGCGCAAGCATGCTTGTGGCTATCCTGTAATTCTCGACTCTTACTATTGCGTTCGTCGGGTCGACTACGCGGTAGTAAATAACCGCATCAACATCCACGCTCACGTTATCCCGTGTTATTATGGTCTGCTTCGGCACATCGATCGTAATCACCCTCAGGTCTACTTTCACCGGGCTGTCCATGATAGGGATTATAAGGAATATGCCGGGTCCTTTTGCCCCGAACAGCCTTCCCATCCTGAAGATAACGACGCGTTCGTATTCTCGAACTACTTTTATTGATTGCGAGAGGATTATTACTATTAATATTATTACAACCAGCGTTGATATTATATCTACCATTTACTGCACCCACTTTTTTATTGGGTGAGGTTATATAAATAGTTTGAGTTCCTCTTATTTCTTTATCTTCTCCACCACAACCATCTCATCCCCGAACCCGAACACATGCAGCGTCTTTTCCCCTCTTAACCCCTCCTCAAGTCTTCTCCTGACATCCCAGTATCTTTCAGGTTCGATATCAAAACGCAAAACAACTTTTCCTGCTTTTTCCACTCTCAAAAACTCTTTCAACTTTCGGATATCCTTCATAGTTTTACCAAGAACCCTGTAAGTATCTTTAAAAAAATCTGAGCTAACAAGCTCCGAAGACGTAAGAAGCGTGCGCCGCTCATCCCCTTTATAGAAAAAAATCCTGCCGTCCGTATCTGAAGTCATTTGAGCCAGCTCGTTCAGAAGCTCCGCCTTAACAACCGAAGGCTGAGGCTCATAAACATACTCTCTCAGGTCGCCGTTTTTGATTGCAGGCGCGCCCGAAGAGCAAAGCTGTGCCTCTCCCGGAAGTACGACCGCACTACGCTCGCATCGTTTTAGCGCACCAAAATAGAGAGTGAGCCTGTTTAATTGTCCGTTCAGTGAAAGGTACTCACGCTCGCATTCAAAGGTTATGCGCGAGGGCGGCATCTGGGGCGGCGCGTGGAACGCAAGCTCCCGTGTGAGGTCGGAGTATAGTTTTATAATCTCAGTAATCGGCGGCTCAAGATTTTCCAGCGTCCTTTCTTTCTCCGTCAGCGGGCGCGCCGGGTCTGAGAAGATAATATTCGCATCGCTTACTTTTTTCCTGATACTCTCAGAAAGCACATCGCCAAGTATGAATTCCACATTCTTGACGTCGTATAGTTCGCAGTTTTTCTTTGCGTATTCAAGTTTCTCAGGATTCCTTTCGACTGCATACACTTTCTTACATTCTTTTGCAAAGAAAATCACCTGGCCGCCGATTCCACAGCCCAGATCTGCGATTATATCTGTCTTCAACCTTTTCGCTATGTAGCTTGCGACTATCTCAGGAGTGGAAAGCTGCAATCCCTCTTTATTTGAGAAAATCGGTTTTGTGAATTTAATGGTACGTTTATCCCTGGTCATGTATAAATCTTAAAATATCTTCCCACTATCTTCTCTTAACCTTAAAAACGTATATCAATACAATTATCACAACCGCAGCTATTATAATAGTCGCATTTCTTGCCTTTAATGTAATTTCCTTCACGGATTTCGTAAAGTTCATTGTAAGGTTTTCTGTCTGCACGGGCGAAGTAAAATCTGGTGGTGCATTGATATTCGATGATATATTGATCTCAGGAACCTTGTATGAAGTATTCCTTGCAAGATACAGGGTAATCTCCCCCCTGTCCATTGTCATCCCTTCAAAGAACCCTGTAATCTCAGAATGATTTGTAACATTTTTTGAAGCATTGCTTATGCCGCTGCTATTAATTATATCAACCCCCGGCGGCATAACTATAGTCACAGGGGAATTTGCCTGCCCGAGGAACCAGATGCTGCTTGTGTTAAGGATATTCTCCTTAAACCTGTAGATGACGTTGTACCTGTTCACGATTGCATCCATGGAATGTGTTTTTCCGATAGTATCGGGTGATAGCGTTGAGTCTACATCAAGTACCTCAACCCCGCCTGTTTCGTTGTTTATCCTGACATCAGGCTCCTTGTCTATCGCGCTTTTGAGGCTTTTGCGCGTCTCCCTGTCAGCCTTCAGAAGTTCCCATGCACTGACAAAACTATCATTATCGCCAAGCTCCGAATCGATGCCCACCCTGTATGATATAGATTCAGCACCCGTAAAAGTCTCTGTATAGTTCCAGGTCATGTTGTATTCGTTCACCGTGATGTTATTCATCCACAGATGCGCCGCCGAACCCGTACCTGCGCTCATAGCTATGATAACAAGGGCAAGGAAAAGTCTCATCTGGTGATAACCTCACAGCCGTCCTGTGTAACTATAACCGTATGTTCCGCCTGGGAGATGAGCCCGCCTTTAACTTCTTTAAGGATCGGGTATGGCCTGATTATATTAGCTTTAACGAGTTGCACCATTGCAAAATCAATATTTTCTCCGAGCCATCTCTTTGCGAACGGCAGTGTCTTATACGTCTCAATCTTCTTCAGCAGGGCTCTGGCAGAAGGGTGGCGTACAGGTTTTTCAGAGACAATATGGTATATCTCGGCATTCCCGGCATCGTGTATCTTCCCCGCTCCATCGGTTGCGAACGGTTCGATGGCGATTATGTCCCCGTCCTCAATCGTCACGCCGTGCGGCATCCTTTTATTGGGAATGGCAGGCGGGGCATGCTGGATGTATTGCTCAAGACCGTGACCTGTGAGATTGATTATCGGTTTATACCCGAGTGATGTTATGGCATCTTCAATTGCTCCCCCGATATCGGTAGTATTCACGCCTGCATGTATTGTTTTTATGGCAGCCGAGAGGGCTTTTTCGGCAGCTTTTACAAGTTCGGGATTGCCAGAGAGATCAACAGTTACAGCCGTATCCGCTATGTAGCCGTCGATATGTACCCCGATGTCCAGCTTGACCATATCCTTCCCGAAAACAGCGGTATCGTTAACTGATGGGGTCGAGTGCGCGGCTTCATCATTCCTGGAGATGTTCACGGGGAAAGCAGGCTCCCCGCCTTTTTCGCGTATCAGGTTCTCTGCGAACTCGGCGACCGAAAGTAAGCTTGCACCCTCCACTACCTTTTCAGCCGCTTCGGCTCGTACCTCGGAGAGGATTTTTCCAGCCTTCCGGTACTTTCCCAATACTTCTTCTGTTTCTTTCATTTAAGCACCAGATTCTTCTCGAACATAGTTAAATTCTTGCATCCGCCCTGTGTTACCACCACAACATCCTCTATCCTTACGCCACCTATGTTTTTATAATAAAGACCAGGCTCAACCGTGACCACGCATCCTGCTTTCAGTTCCCTGCCGCTCTCGCTCAGGTTGGGTCCTTCATGGATATCAAGCCCAACGCCGTGTCCAGTTGAATGTATGAAACCTTCCGTGAACTCCCTGCTTTTACCTCTTGCTGTCCCGTATCCTCTCTCTTCCAGCACGTCGCATACTATATTATGGATCTCGCTGCCGCTGACGCCTGCTCTGATTTTACTGATCGCCGCAACCTGCGAGTCAAGTACAGCCGAATACATGTCTTTCAGCTCATCCTGCGGGGTACCGGGCACTACCGTGCGTGTCATATCCGAGTAATATCTCTTATTTTTCGAGCGCGGCACCATGTCGATAACTATCGGTTCATCGGCAAGCAGTTCTCCCTCCCCCTGCCAGTGCGGATCGCTGCTGCCCTTTCCGCATGCGATGATGATGTCCGGCGCTTCACAACCCTGCGAAAGGAGCGCCATCTCGATTATTGCCCTTACGTCCTCGGCTTTCAGCGGTGAATTCCCCCGGTACAGAACTCCGCGTCTGGACATGGCGCTCTTTATGACGCTGATACCTTCAGCGAGTGCGCGTTCACCTGCCCTTTGCGCCATTTCGATCGCAGCGATTTCCTGTTCGCTCTTTACTTCGCGCATTTCGCGAAACGGGCTTTTTATGGGGATTACCTCAAGACCTTCTTTTCTCATGCAGTCCGCAAGCTGCACTGAGAAGCTGTAAGGAACCGCAATACGCTTTACATTTTCAGAGCGCAGGAAACCAACGACCATCTCGCAATATGCGGCATCGATATCCCTGAGCTTCCTGAGTTTTTCCATAATTCCGTACTTGGAAGTTGGAATAACATCCTTTACCCTGGATTCTTTTTTTGCCCGGCCAAGTTCCATATCGGAAACAAGAAGCTTCTCGTTTCCGGAGTAAAAGTATATGAAAGAATCTACAGCCAGGAATTTAGTGGCATAGTACATATCAGCATTATGCTCGCTTTCGCTGACCATCAGGAAAGTATCCGTATTGTGGAGATTCAGTTCCATTCTATCCACTACACAGCGGGGGAAATGATTAAACCTTCGATTATCTGCTCATCGGGCACTTTGGGTATAGTTTGGGAAAATCCATATAAATATCTAAGACATACGCATAATTGTGGAAAAAAGACCCTTGCAGAAAAGATAAAAAAGAGGATAAGGTGGTGGTGGTTTTTTTTCCTTTCTGCAAAGATCACCTTCAATTCTAAGTTATTTATATAAAAGCTTTTTCAATTTAAATTGGAAACGATTTATTAAAATGTTTAATCGGATTCACTTAATTTTTACATTATTTGATACCACGATTGAATGTATTTAAATTCACTTTCATGTTCTTTGAAATAAAATATATTGCAGGATATCCACTGCTCTCCTTTGTGACTATTCCGTTCTTTATTAGAACACTAAGATGATGCCTGACAGTTTTATAATCTATATTTAAGGCTTCAGCTATTTGATTCGCGTTATGAGGCTTATCGGCGAGCTGTTTCAGGATTGATGCGCGTGTTCCCCCTCCGCGTGTTCCCCCGATCAAATACCATAACAGTTTCAGTTGTTTATTAGATTCCTTTAATTCATTCTTCAGTCTCTTAGTTTCAGTTATGTCCCTGGCTATCCCGTGGATTTTACCGTCTTTGATATCCCTGATATTTATCTCACCCCATCGGTGTTCACCATTCTTGCATACGATCTCAAGAACGTCTATTGGTTTGATGGCTTCTCCTGAGCGGTGTTTTTTCCGATTCTCTTGAACAAGCTCTCTTCCCTCCGGTGTGAGCCATTTAGAAATGTTACTGCCAATAACTTCCTCTCTCGGACAACCGAGTATTCGAAGCCCGATCCGGTTCATATTTAAAACATTACCTTCAGTATCGACTACGTACATGATGTCCTGGGCGTTTTCAAAGAGTTCCCGGTATTTAGCCTCAGACTCTCTGAGTTCCATTTCCAGCCTTATTTTCTCAGTTATGTCCCTGACTATGCCATGAACTCCTGCTATCCTGTTCCCATCCTTGATAAGCCTTGTTCGTACTTCACCCCATTTATGTTCTCCATTCCTGGTTACCACTTCTATTACAACAGGCTGCTCTAAAGGCTGGTTCAAGCAAATCTTCCTGACACGGTCTTCAAATATATTATAACTTTCAGGCGTCAGCCATTTTGATATACGCGACCCGATTATTTCTTTTTCCGTCCCGCCGAGCATTTTCAATCCGACCTTATTAACAGTCAGCAAATATCCTTTCAAATCGTGTGTATACATGGGGTCATCGGCATTTTCAAACAGGTCTCTGTATAATGCCTCCGATTCTTTCAGTTTTTCCTCCAGCTTTGTTTTTTCAGTTATGTCTCTGGCTATGCAGTGGAGCCCGATTGCCTTACCACTTTCTTCGATAACCTGGCTTCTAATCTCAGCCCATCTATGCTCTCCATTTTTGCTGATGAACTCATGTATTACCGGCTGTTTCACAGGTTCACCTGCGAGGTATTTTTTTTTGTGATCATGAGCATTTCGAATGCTTTCAGGTGTGAGCCAATCAGAGAAATGCGTCCCTATTACCTCATCCTTTGTTTTACATCCGAATCCTTTGACTGTTGCATTATTTGCTGTTAAAATATAGCCTTCAGCATCGCTTGTGAAGATTGCATCGTCGGCGTTCTCGAAGAGTTTCCTGTATTTTTCTTCGGATTCGTATAACTCCTTATAAGCGTTTTTTACTTTATCCTCAAGGTGCTCCCTATACTCGTTAAGTTCCGTAATATTATTCCTAAGTTCGCCGCAAATCCTGGCATTCTGGACCACAGACGATGCCTGGGACGCAGCGATTGTTATAAAATCAATTTCATCCTCTGAAAACTGGTGTATCTTTGCCATGTAAATATTCAATAATCCAATTACTTTTGATTCTCTTTTCATGGGGGTGAAAATAATAGATGAAAATCCAAGTTCTTTTGTGAGATGCAACCAGGGCTTACTTTTTGGTTCATCAAATACGTTTGGGACAATGTAATATTTGCCTGTCCTTAACACAATGCCGGAAGGGCTGTATGTTAGCGGTACTCCCGCTTCTTCTGCCGCTTTATGTACCCTTTTGGGATAATCCTCTCCTAACCCATACGAGGCTACCATCCTGAGCTCACCGGTAATTTCATCGACCAGCATAATAGTACCTGAGTGTGCCTTCATAGCTTCGCAGGTGATTTCCAGGATATTTTGCAGGACTTTATCAAATTCCTGACCGATGTTTATTGATGCGATGTCTGATAATGCTTTTAATTTCGATTTCTCATTTTCTGGCATACTGCAGAGCTCCGGTCTCAGATACTGTTATGACCGCATCTACAATAAACTTACGAAAGGTTTAATAGTATAAAACATTAGCGATATCTCATTAAAATAGAGGGTGAGGGGCAGGGTGAGGATTTGGTGGTGTTCGTACGATTAAAAGGTCTCAACACAATCTGGATACACGCCTGCCCACAATATCTTATTTTGGTTTGTTTATATATAAAGGCATATGTAGCTTTAGAATATACTCTGCGGATATACACTTCATCCGTTGGAAGTTGTGATTTTTGCGAAAGAATAACAATAGTAGCATACAGTTAACTCACCGCAAAGAACAGATATGATACCAGCCCCATTGCTACCAGCGCCGCATACGGCACGGCGATGTTATCCTGCCTATTGACCGCGCCTGCCAGCATCCCGAAGAAACTCCCGATGAGCGCTATCGCACCTGCGAAATAAAATCCGGCGATCGATGCGGCAATAAAGCCTGACACTGAGCCTTCCCAGGACTTGTTCCTGTTAAATGAGAACTTATGTTTTCCATATCGTCTGCCTACGACGCCTGCAAACCCATCGCCTGCTGCAAGGACTGCAATGGCTGCGAAGCAGATCTTCTCATCGATGAAGAATGAGAGTGAGAGGAGCGACAGGACTGAAAATATATACGATAAAGGCTCGGTCGAGAAACCTTTTAATTCATTTTCCCTGTAAACAAGGGAAAGAATATCCACACTTATTTTCGGTTTTAAGACTTCGATAATAAGATAAACAACAAGACCGAACAGTATCAGGGCTATCGTCAGGTTTTTCCCAATTATATCAGTTTTGGCTAAGATTGGTATTAAGATGCCCGAAATATGGATGACCTTTCGGAATTGCACACTACTACTTCGACCTCCTGGTTATTAAAACCAGAACATATTTATCTCCATAAACATTGTGAGACAAATCATGAAAGTCCTATTAGTCGGAGGCGGCGGACGGGAGCACGCCATTGCTGAGGCTATAGCCCGCAGCAAGAAAGACCCGGAGCTTTACGCAGCCATGAGCAAGAAAAATCCCGGAATAGCGCGTTTATGCAAAGATTTCCTGCTCGTAAAAGAAACAGACCCCGCACTTGTTGATTTTGCAGTCAGGAGCGGGGTCAAGCTTGCGGTCATGGGTCCAGAGGCGCCGCTTGCGGCAGGTATCCCCGACCTTCTCTGGGACGCCGGGATTCCGGTGGTTGGACCGCGGAAGCTTGCTGCGCAGATCGAATTCGATAAAGCATGGACGCGCAAATTCATGAAGAAGTAC
>OBLY010000168.1_pt1 | contig 9900 bp, 10 predicted proteins | sample 1539041 | NCBI WGS metagenome assembly OBLY01 (sample SAMEA2690973, study PRJEB22502) | sediment metagenome | biome: Billabong; feature: Tropical; material: Sediment | place: Australia | collected 2013-05-14 | depth 1 m
CAATTCGATTACCCGCGACCAAGCAGAGACCCTCTGCCAGGCAATCCGCACGGTTTTACAGGAGGGAATTCGCCGCAACGGTGCCAGCATCGATTGGGTCTACCGCGGCGGCGAGTTCCAGAACCATTTCCGGGTCTATGGCCGGACGGGACAGCCCTGTCCCATCTGCGGGACCAAGATCGAGCGAATTGTCGTCGGCGAGCGCAGCACCCATTTCTGCCCTCACTGCCAGCTGCCTCCCTCCAGGCAGTCGTTGTAAAATAATAGTAACCGTCCATCTGAAAATTCACGAGACAGCCATTTCCCCGATAAAGGAAAGGCAGCACACACCGTTGGACGAAAAAGAGGCAATATGACCCCTGGCATCATCATTTTCTGGCATCTCGTCTTTGCCTTCGTGGGAATCCTCATCGGCATTGTGATCGGGTACCAGTGGGAGCGGCGTTCCATGCACCGCGACCCACTGCCCGCGCCTGAACCGAAAGCTCCTATCCAAGCCAACCCCGGCGCTTTTCAAGCTGGCTGGACGGCGGATGGAAGCCTTTGGTTGGAGATGAATGGAGTCCACCTGGTCAAAAGTTCCGAACTGAATCCGGACCAACGCAAGCGCCTCACTAACCTCGTCCGGGGATTGGGCACCTGGGTGGAGGTCGGGAAGCCGGTCGAGCCAGTGACAGCCCCTGCGCCGGTGAAACCGTTAAAAGCCGCGCCTGCAGAAAAAAAGCCGGCTTCGACAAACCCCGCCATGGAAAGCATTATCGAGCAGATTAACAGTGTGCTGCAAAAGAAACTGGACTCCAGCGTCTTCAAAGACCGCGGCATTCAGCTGGTCGAGGGCGCCGGCGGTTCTGTGATCGTGGAGGATGGGTTGAAAACCTATGATGGGATTGATTCCGTTCCAGACGCGGAGATCAAGAGCCTCATCCGTGATTCCATTGCTGAATGGGAAAAATCGTCAAAATAAGTGTGATCTTTTGTAAAAGAGAATACAAAAGGCCAGAGACGAAACGCCTCTGGCCTTTTTTCTCAGTCTTCTTTAGAGGTTTTTTACTAAATACAGCTCCCCTCTCTCGAACCCGCGTTCCAGGTAATACGGACGTGTGCCTACCGCCGCGATGACCGCCATCCGCCGAATCCCATGGCCGTGAGCGATCCGGTCCGCTTCCGCGAGAAGCCGCGTCCCCAGACCGGCATGCTGGGCCGCCCCGGTCTGCTCCACTCCCACCGCCAGGGATTGCCCATAGACGTGCACTTCCCGGATGAGGGCCGCCCCGGCGAGATCCTGCAGTCCGGTGGCCGGTGAATCTGTCCCGGGCAGCGACAGCCGCAGGAAACCGGCGATGCGGTCATCCGGCGTCACATAGGAAAGAAAATGTTCCTCGGCACCATCCGGGTGATAGACCAGGTCATCCAGTCTGAGACTGGATAATTCCACTTTCTCCTCCCGCACCTCCCGACAGCGGATGCAGTTGCAGTGCGTGCCGCGCCGCTCCAACTCCGCCTGAACGTCCTGCCGCAGGCTGGTGCGCTTATTCCCGGCGACCACATGCGGGGAGGGAATATCCCGGATGATCCGGTTGACTCGGCAGTAGCGCGGGATGGAAGGTTTCACGTCGGCGATCAGGCCCACCAGTTCTTCTGTCGTGTAAGGGCTATATTCCCCGCGTTTCCAATACTCATAGAGCGGAGCGTTCTCCAGCAGTTGAGTGGGATAGATCTTGATCTCATCCGGGCACAGTCCCTCCCACAGGCGGGCAAAATCTTCCCGGTCGGAGGCCAGGGTGGCGCCCATCAAACAGGGCATCCAGTGCAGGACGATCTTAAAGCCGCCTGCCCGCAGCAGCGCCACGGCTCGATGCGCCTGCTCCACGGTATGGCCGCGCTCATTTAGTTTGAGAATGGCATCGTCCAGGCTTTGCACACCCATCTGCACCTTCGTCACCCCCAGCGAGCGCAGCCAGGCCAGTTCTTTTGGGGTAATTTCGTCCGGCCTCGTTTCGATGGACAAGCCGACGTTGCGATTGGGGGTCGTCTCATTCACGGTGTGAAGCTGCTTCAACGCCTCCAGGGACATCTTCTCTTTTTCGGAATCGACAGGCAGAGCGTCGGTCGGAGTATTCATGGCTTCGTAGCAGCGCCCGACGAACCAGGCCTGGTAATCCCTGCGATAAGCGGAAAAAGTGCCTCCCAGGATGAGCAGTTCCACCTTGTCGGTGGGGTGGCCCAGGGAGCTCAGTGTCTCCAGCCGCGAGCGCACCTGGCCGTATGGATCGAAGTGATACTCCAGGCCGCGCATCGCACCCGGTTCATCCGGCAGGTAGGATTTGGGCATGCGCACGTCATCCGGGCAAAAGATGCACTTGCCGGGGCAAGGGTACGGCTTGGTCAGAACGGTCACCGTGGTGACCCCGGAAAGAGTCCTCACCGGTTTCAGGCGGATGGAGGCCAGCAGGGCTTCGTCTTCTTCCCACTCACCGCTCTCGACCGCCTGCTGGTACGCCGCCACCAGGGCCGATTTGTTGACATGGCCTGCTTGTGTGGGGTGGCGCCGGATGGCCTCCGGCACAGGCGTTCCTCGGCGGATCTCCTCCAGGATTCGGCGCGCCAGGGTCAAGGTTTCCGGACCAGGACTGCGGACTTGCTGGAAATTGTTCTTCTTAACCATGGAAATTACACGACCAATACACTTTACGCCTGTTCATCAATTCCTGAGGGTCTGTTTTTGGGTGGGGGCGGCGAAGCCGCCCCCACCCAAAAACCTTTTCCTCCGAATATATCGATAGGCCTTTATAATCAACCGTATGAACCGGCAGACGGCGGAACGGCTGCTTTCATTGAACAAACAATTCTACCAGACCTTCGGGTACGAGTTTGCCTCCACCCGCAGACGCTTGCAGACAGGTGTCCGCCGGATTTTAACCAGTTTGCAAGGGAACGAGTCCATCCTCGATCTGGGCTGCGGGAATGGCGAAATGGCTCGCGAATTGGTCAGCCGGGGTCACAAAGGCCGCTACGTGGGAGTCGATTTCAGCCCGCCGCTCCTGGAGGTGGCCGGGCAGAAGAAAACCGATTTGGTTTCCTTCGTGCAAGCGGATCTCTTGGAAGACGGCTGGGAAAAACAAGTGTCCGGCCTGGTGACAAGTCCGTTCGACTGGATCGCTGCCTTTGCAGTCTTGCATCACATCCCCGGTGAATCCGCCCGACAGATTATTTTACAAAAAGCGCATGCGCTGCTGCGTCCGGGAGGCCTGTTCATTCATTCCGAATGGCAGTTCCTGGAGAGTGAAAAGCTGAAAAATCGGGTCCAGCCCTGGGAGGCTGCCGGTCTCTCTGCACAAGTGGTGGACCCGCAGGATTACCTGCTGGATTGGCGCAGCGGCGGACATGGCCTGCGCTACATCCATCATTTCGATGAAAAAGAGCTCCAGGCCCTGGCAGAGGCCAGCCATTTCCACGTCCTCGAGACATTCCGTTCGGATGGCGGGAACGGGCTGCTGGGTTTGTACCAGATTTGGGAGGCGCAATGAAAACCAAAGCCGAGATCGTCCACGACTGGCTGCCCCGTTATACCGGCACGCCTCTGGAGCAGTTCAGCAAGTATATTCTCCTCGTCAATTTCAGCCATTATGTCCGCATGTTTGCGGAGATCCACCAGACGACCATTTGCTGCGAGGAGATGCCCATGCCCAACGCCACCGCCGCAGGCATCAGCATCATCGATTTCGGTATGGGCAGCCCCAATGCGGCCACCGTCATGGACCTGCTTTCGGCCATCGAGCCCAAGGCAGTCTTGTTCCTGGGGAAATGCGGCGGGCTGAAGGACAAGCCTGGCGTGGGCGAGTTCATCCTGCCCATCGCGGCCATCCGCGGCGAAGGCACCTCCAACGATTACTTCCCGCCGGAGGTGCCGGCCCTGCCGGCCTTCAACCTCCAGAAGGCCGTCTCCACCACCATCCGCGACAGCAATCATGACTACTGGACCGGCACGGTCTATTCCACCAACCGGCGCGTGTGGGAGCACGACGAGGCTTTCAAGGAGTACCTTCGCCAGATCCGCGCCATGGCGATCGACATGGAAACCGCCACCATCTTCTCGACGGGATTCTATAACCGCATCCCCACCGGCGCGCTGCTGCTCGTCTCCGACCAGCCCATGACGCCCGATGGCATCAAGACCGCCAAATCCGATGCGGCCGTGACAGAAAATTTCTCCGAGCTGCACCTGCGCATCGGCATCGATTCTCTCAAAGAGATCATCAACGACGGCCTGACCGTCAAACACCTGAAGTTTTGATCCTTCCGGAGTTTCCATGTACATTGCCATCACCCGGGCGGTCAGCCCCTCCATCAACCGCTGCGAGCTTACCAACCTGGAGCGCGTTCCCATCGACCTCGACCGCGCCCGCACGCAGCACTCTCATTACGAAGCCGCATTGAGTTCCCTCGGCGTGGAGGTGCATTCCCTGCCGGCCGAGCCCGACCTGCCGGATGCCGTTTTCGTGGAGGATGTGGCCATTGTGCTGGAGGAATGCGCCATCCTGACCCGTCCGGGCGCTCCTTCGCGCCGCGCCGAGGTTGCTTCGGTGGCAAAGGCCCTGGCACCCTATCGCAAGCTGTTTACCATTGAAGCCCCCGGCACAGTGGATGGGGGTGATGTCCTAACGGTGGGAAAGAACCTGTACGTGGGCCTCTCGACCCGCAGCAATGGCTCGGCCATCGAGCAGATGCATGAATACCTGGCTCCCTTCGGCTACACAGTACAGGGAGTCCCGGTCAGCGGCTGCCTGCACTTGAAATCGGCGGTCACCCAGGCGGCAGCCAACACTCTGCTCATCAATCCGGAATGGGTGGAGAAGCGCCATTTTCGGGGCATGGAACTCATTGAAGTGGATTCCAGCGAGCCTTATGCCGCCAATGCACTTCTCATCGGTGAAAACCTTATTTATTCGCCTGCATATCCAAAAACGATCCGGCGCCTCGAAGCCGCCGGACTTCATCCCCATCTGGTCGACCAATCTGAGCTGGCCAAAGCCGAAGGCGCCCTCACCTGCTGTTCGCTCATCTTTGGAGTAGAATTTACGTGAAATTTGGCACAAAGAGAAAGGCTCCTTATGCGGCGCTGGAACGGTTGGGGCGATGAGACGATCACATTTCCCCTGCCCGCCTCGGCTCTCCAATTCCTGGAAAGCCAGGTGGGGAGCGGACTCCCCTGTATCGATGTGGATTTTTCCTCCCTGATCGCCCAGGTCGAAAAATCCCGCCTTCCAAATCACCCGTTGATTTCCACCCAAAGTGATGAACGCGTGCTCCATGCCCGCGGCCAATCCCTGCCGGATTGGATCGCCCTCAATTCCGGGCAGATCGATGCCTGCCCGGACGGCGTGGCCTATCCCACCTCTGATGAAGACGTGCGCAGCCTGCTTGCGTATGCTCGTGCGGCAAACGTGACGGTTATCCCCTATGGAGGCGGCACCAGCGTGGTCGGGCATATCAACCCGCTGCCAGAGTCAGGTCCCGTGCTCACCCTGGATATCAGCCGCCTGAACCGGATGCTGACGCTGGATGAGACCAGCCAGCTCGCCACATTCGAGGCGGGCACCTCCGGGCCGGAAGTGGAAAAACAGCTCAATGCCCGCGGCTACACCCTCGGCCATTTTCCCCAATCTTTCGAGCTTTCCACGCTGGGCGGCTGGATCGCCACCCGCTCGAGCGGGCAGCAGTCCTACCACTACGGGCGCATCGAATCTCTCTTCGCCGGCGCGCACGTCGAGACCCCCATTGGCGATATCGATCTGCCCGTCCATCCCGCCTCCGCAGCCGGGCCGGACTTGAAGCAGGTCATTCTCGGGTCGGAAGGGCGCTTTGGCGTCATCACAAGGGCCACGGTGCGGGTTCGCCGCCTGCCCGAGGCGGAAGCTTTCTACGGAGTCTTTTTCCACGAATGGGAGCCGGGCGCCGAAGCCGTCCGCCGGATTGCCCAGGCGGGTATCGGAGTCTCGATGCTGCGCCTGAGCAACGCCTTGGAGACGACCACCACCCTGGCGCTTTCGGGCCAGGATAGACTGGTCCGCTGGGCCGGACGAGGCCTGGGCCTGCTGGGGTATCACGACGGGCGCTCGCTGCTTATCTTCGGCGTCACCGGCAGCCGCAAGCAAGCCAGGCAGGCCCGTCAGGATGCGCTGGAGATAATCCGCTCTCACAAAGGCCTTCTGACCGGATCCTCCATCGGCAGGATGTGGCAAAAATCCCGCTTCACCACGCCCTACCTGCGCAACACGCTGTGGGAAAAAGGCTACGCCCTGGATACGCTCGAGACTGCCCTCCCGTGGGCGGATGTGGTCCCTACCGCGCTGGAGGCACAGCAGGTCATCCAGGAGGGCCTGAAGGAGAGCCGGGAAAAGGTCCTGGCCTTCGCCCATCTTTCCCACGTCTACCGGGACGGCGCCAGTATTTATGTCACCTACCTGTTCCGCCGCGCCGCAGACCCGCAGGAAACGTTCCGGCGCTGGCAGGTGCTGAAATCCGCCGCCAGCCAGGTCATCCTCGCCCACGGCGGGACGATCTCGCACCAGCACGGGGTCGGGCTGGACCATGCGCCTTATCTTGAGGCGGAAAAAGGTCCATTGGGGATGGAAACGCTGCGGACGCTCAGCCGGATGTTCGACCCGCAGGGGATCATGAACCCGGGCAAATTAATTCCCGCCGATTCCCGCACCGAGACGATTCCCTCATGATCCACGTCAAGATTCTCAGCCTGGGCATCCCTGAGCGCTACGCCCTCCGCCGGCTGGTGGCAGCGGCGGAACGGGAGCTTCTGGTGAAAATTCCCGAGCTGCAGATCCAGATCATCGAGGTCGACCAGGCTAGCGAGATCGGCCGGTACGCCCGGGTATTGGTGCTGCCCACCTTGGTCATCAACGAGAAGGTCGTCTGCAGCGGCCGGTATCCGGACCGGGAAGAAGTTGTAACCTGGCTGAAAGAAGCCCAAAAATAACTCAACAAGGAGACGATATGAAATCACAGATGCAAGACCTCGTCAGCATGAACGATGTCGATTCCCTCTATGAAATTATGACCGGCGACGACGATTGGATGGACCGTCTCGACGCGGCCGATGGTCTGGTGGAACTGGGTGACCGCCGCGGCCTGGAATTCCTTCAATCGTCCCTCTCCTCGGACGTCATCGACATGCCCGCATACGCCCGCGAGAGACTCAAATCCGGCAAGACCCGCTTGCAAGCCGGTGAAAAGGTCTTCCGCTATAAGACCGTCTATCTGATGCCTTCGAACAAGGCCAATGATGCCATGTTCGGGGAGGAGTTCGACATTTCCGAACTGAATGACCTCGGCCTGGACGGCTGGGAACTGGTTAACATTCTCTCCAACGTGATCGGCGGATCACGCGGCCCCTTCGCCGGCACCTACCTGCTCCTGAAGAAGGAGCTCACTCTCAAGGACCAGGCCGACCTGGACAAGGAACAACGCTCTATTCGTGCTCACTGAACACCGGTGACTGATCACTGTCGCTATGTGGACATCCGGCTGGCGTGACACCCTCTGGCAACAGCTCGACCAGGAATTCGACCTGATCGTGGTCGGCGGCGGCATCACCGGCGCAGGCATCCTGCGGGAGGCGGCCCGGGCCGGCTTGAAAGCCGTCCTGTTCGAGCAGGGCGACTTTGCCTCCGGCACCTCCAGCCGCTCCTCCAAGCTCGTCCATGGGGGACTGCGCTACCTGAAGAACGCCCAGATCAAGCTGACCTATGAATCCGTCCGCGAGCGGGAGCACCTGCTGAAGGAGGGCCGCGGCCTCATCACGCCGCTGCCCTTTGTCATGGCCAACTTTCGTGACGACAAGACCCCCGCGTGGGTCTTCGGTCTGGGGCTTAGCCTGTATGACCTGATGGCCCTGCGCTGGAAACATGCGGCCTACGATGCGGCCGGTCTGCACGAGTTGGTGCCGGCCTTGCATGGCCCCGACCTGGTGGCCGGTTTCCGCTATATCGATGCCCAGACCGATGACGCCCGCCTGGTTCTGCGGGTGATGCAGGAAGCCGCCTGGGAGGGAGCCCTGGCGCTGAACTATGCTTGCGTGGAGGCGCTTCTGAAAGTCCGGGGACGGGTCTGCGGCGTGCGCGTGACCGACAGGAGTCCCGACTCAGCCGGGCGGACCGTGGAGGTGCGCGCCAGGGTGGTGGTCAGCGCCGCCGGCGCCTGGGCGGATGAACTTCGCCTGCAAGTCCATGGAAGAAAAAGATTGAGGATTCTGCGCGGCAGCCACCTGTTCCTGCCGCAGGCCCGCTTGCCCCTCACCCGGGCGGTCACCTTCCTGCATCCGCAAGATGGGCGGCCGGTCTACGTGCTGCCGTGGGAAGGGGTGATCCTGGTGGGCACCACCGATGTGGACCATGCCCCCGCGCCTTCCACCGACCTGCGTCTCAGCCAGGCCGAAGCCCATTATCTGATGGAGGCGGTTCGGCACGCCTTCCCGGAGGCGGACCTGAGCCTGGAAGACGTCCAATCCACGCTGGCGGGCGTACGGGCGGTGGTCAACACCGGCAAGGCCGATCCCTCCAAAGAATCCCGCGAGTTTGTGCTGTGGAATGAGGCCGGGCTGCTGACCGTCAGCGGCGGCAAGCTGACCACCTTCCGGCTGATGGCACAGAAAGCCCTCCGAGCCGTGCGCAGCGCCCTGCCCGAGCATCTGCCCCGGCGGAGCTTCGAGCGCGTCCTCGATCCGCTGCCGCCGGACGCCGGCATGCTTGACATTCCGCCGGAATTGCGCTTACGTCTGCTGGGGCGCTACGGCGCTCGAGCCAGCGAGCTGGTCAAAGCTGCCCGGCCCGGCGAGCTGGCTCCCATCGGCGCCAGCCCGACCCTGTGGACGGAGCTGCGCTGGGCTGCCCGCTCCGAGGGGGTGGTCCACCTGGAGGATCTGCTAGCGCGGCGGGTGCGGCTGAATCTTAACTTGCCGGAGGGAGGCATGGGCGAGATGGAGAGGATTCGCTCCATCGTCCAGCCGGAATTGGGCTGGAGCGACGCGCGCTGGATGACAGAGGTGGAGCGCTACAGGAAGACCTGGAATGAGTTCTACGCGCCGGTGTAGGAAACAGATATTCGATTCTGAGGAATGAAAATGAAATATGACCCTGAAAAGCACCACCGGCGATCTATCCGCTTGAAGGGATATGACTATACCCAGCCAGGCGCCTATTTTGTGACACTCTGTACCCTTCAGCGCCAATTCTTGGGGAGGTCGTGGATGGCGCTATGCGGTTGAACGAATTAGGCAGAATCGCCTGGGAAGAATGGTTTAGAACCATGGAGCTCCGCCATAACCTCGAATTATTCGAGGACGAATTTGTGGTCATGCCGAATCATGTCCATGGAATTATATGGATCGTTAATGGAGTAGGGGCACGGCGACGCCGTGCCCCTACCACCGCTATTGAACAATTTGGGAAACCTGTATCAGGATCGATCCCGACCATCATCCGTTCGTATAAATCTGCCGTCACTTATCGATTCAATGGTCTCCATGGCAAAAGTGGATCATCCGTCTGGCAGCGGAATTATTACGAACATATTATCCGCAACAAGACGGATTTTGAGAATATTTGGAATTATATCGACACGAATCCTCTCTCTTGGCAGGAAGACCGATTGCATCCATCTGTGCTCCCCCATCTTTTCGATCAAGATAGGCCCTGATCAATTCTCTTACACCCTCATCGCCAGGTCAGCCAGGCGGGCGGCCAACTGGTAAGGCAGGAAGCGCATCATGAAGGCGAAGAGATCATTGGAGAGGCCCGGCGTCACGCTGGCGCGGCCCTTCAGCATGGCCCGGATGCCGAGGCGGGCGACCACGGCGCTGTCCATCCGCATTGCGCGCTGATACAG
>OBLY010000169.1_pt1 | contig 9888 bp, 9 predicted proteins | sample 1539041 | NCBI WGS metagenome assembly OBLY01 (sample SAMEA2690973, study PRJEB22502) | sediment metagenome | biome: Billabong; feature: Tropical; material: Sediment | place: Australia | collected 2013-05-14 | depth 1 m
ACCGGGCCAATCCGTCTGACCATGGAGAACCTTCTCCATGGCGGCGTTCATCACCAAGCCAAGAGCCTGCTTGCGGGTTTTCATCCAGACCCGCAGCTCCTGGACCGAACTGGTATTCGGCGGGGGATTCCAGGCTGCAGCCATGATCTTATCGAAATTGCCCGGCGTGATTGGCTCGGGAAGACCTTTCACCTGGAGCGGGCTCAGGCTGGCGATGAGCATCTTCACACCCTCCGCCGTCAGCCCGATCACACCATCCACCTGACCTGGATGGGAGATTGTGTAGAGGCGGATGGCATCCTGAGCGGAGGTGGGAAAATCGGGCGACCAATTCGAATCCCGGACGACCCATTGTTCCGCGGCCATGTACTCCAATAATGGTCTGGGGGGATCGGGGTGCCATTGGGTGAAATCCTCCAGGGTGTAGCTATCCTGAACAGACAGGCTCACCAATTTTCCCTGATCCACCTTGACCAGGCCGACGGCGCTGATGAAACCACCGGTGGCGCGCAACTCGTCCGTGTTTTCCAGAAGGAGGAGATAGGACCGCGGCCCATTTTGACCGAGCAAACCCGGCGCGACCCGGGCTGCCATGAATCCATTTTGGGCCCATTCAACGGCCTGACTCATCATAGAGGACCAATGCTCCATCCTGGAGGAAAGAGGGCCATGGATACGCTGAAGGTCTGTCGCGGCCCGGTCCACATGGGTGCGGGCATTGGCCATTTTGGGGTCGGCTTCCGCCAGGGTGTTCAGGATCTGCGGCAATTGGCCGGCCGATAGCGAGGCCAACTGGGTGGACCCCAGGGATGGCGTCAGGGCATTCAAGGATTCATCGCCGGCGGCCAGCAGATCCAATCCGGCATCTGCCAGGGGTTTGACCGCACCGGCATCGCCTCCAAAGAGAGAGGTGAGCCACAGCAGCGGGGAAAGCCCGGCGTGAAGGATGGTGAACTCCTGACGGGCCGCATGGACCCCGGAGGCCAGAGTGGTCAGGCTCACATGGGAGGCATTCGCTCCAACCTGCTGCAGGCGCTGGAACTGTTTCCAGAGCGAGCCTGCCAGGATCACCATGGTAACAAGCCAGACCCCAAATAGAAGGATCAACGCGAGGACAAGGATACGCGCCACCCTGCGCCGGGGTGATTTAGGTGGATTCATAGAATCGTGGCGAAACTCGGAATTCAAGGACCTGATAATAGCTGAATGGGCGTAAAGGCGGGATGAAGCGATAGATAAAATGATCCAACGCTTGAGCCAGGCGAAAAACAGCTCCCGTTTCTTTTTTGGCCAGATATTTCACCGCCAATTGGAAGAAGACCATCCTGCCGATGTGAATGGACCGATGCGCAAAAGCGGCGGAAAAATTGTCGATCTCTTCCGAGCGAAGTGGGTGCTCGAAGGGACTGCTGTTGCGAGGAATGCCGAAGCGCCCCACCAGCGTCTGGCGGGCGAGACGCAGGAACGGATTTTGGGCGGAATTTTCGTGGAAGACCGCCGCCCCTCCCGGCTTGAGGACGCGGGCGACTTCTCTTCCAACGCCTCCATGGTCCCGGGCATGGTGGAGAACCATGGAGCCAAACACCACGTCAAAGCTGGCATTCGAATAGGGCAGGGCCAGCATATCCGCCATGCATCCTTGTACCTGAGAAGGGGCGGCGAGGGCTTGGGCGCATTTCACCATGGCCACGGATAAGTCGAAGGGGTACACTTTGGCTCCCAATTCCGCCAAGTTATGGGTCCATAAACCGACCCCGCAGCCCACTTCCAATACACGGACGCCATCCAATCTTCCCCTTTTGCTGCTTAACAATGAAACAATCAACCGATATTCATCGTCATTGTAATGTTGGTACAGCCTGGCGCTGGCGCCCCAATACTCCCTTTCGGAAGCCAGGACCGCCACATGGGAGTCGTTCAAACCGCCCCCTTGCCGCTCACGACCGCGCCTAATGTCCTCAGGAGGATGTGTATATCCAACGCCAGGGAAAGATGATCGACATAGTAAATATCTTCATCGATATAGGCGTGCATGGGCTGCTTGCGACCATTCACCTGCCACCATCCGGTCAGGCCGGGTTTGACTTGGAAGCGGCGGCGCTGCCAATCCTGATAATGGGCTTCCAATTCTTTTAACTCCGGCCGCGGGCCTACCAGGCTCATATCGCCCCGGAGGACATTCCAGAACTGAGGCAGCTCATCCAGGCTGGAGCGGCGAAGGAAGCGACCGACCCGGGTCACCCGCTCATCACCGGAAGCGGGTTTTTCTGCCTGGCCCCAGCGGTCGCAATGCATGGTGCGGAATTTGTAAATTTTAAAGGAGCGCCCGCCCTTGCCGATCCGCTCCTGGGCATAGATGACCGGGCCGGGCGAATCCCACTTGATGGCCAGGGTGATCGGGAGATATAAGAGGGCGGTGATACCCATCCCCAACAAGCCTCCAGCCACATCCATGCCCCTTTTGATCCCATTCAGTCCCCCCTGCTCATTTTGCAAAGCGATGGTTTCAGACATGAGAGCCCGCGGTTTTCTTTTTAGCTGCGGAGGTGGAAGGATGGAAGAAGGGCATGGCTGCCAATGCGCCGACCATTCCAATGGCAAAGGCCATGGCTCGCAGGGTTATGAAGAGAAAAGCCGGAAAAAGCAAGCCGGCATCCCTTTTGGCGGCGCGGCGGACAAAGGGAACGGCGCTGGCCCACAGGCCAACCAGGGCTGCTCCGGCTACTGCCCAGAGTGGATGGGAGAAGGCTCCCATGATAACCAGAGCCAGGGCAATATACATCAAGAGGATCTGAAACTTGAGCACCTGAGGAGTATACGAATCCCGCAGGGATTTGCGCGGGTACACCCGGTAGACCCGCATGCGCCAATATCCCCGCCCGATCTTGCAGCGAAAATAAGCTCCCCAACCAGCAGGATGATGGTGTGAGACAACCGCCTGACGATTGAACACCAGGCGGCAGCCGGCCTGGTCCAGGCGATAGGAGAGCTCGACATCCTCATTCCCATAGGCGAACGCCGGGGCAAAACCACCAAACTGCCTGAGGACGTCCATGCGGAAGGCTGCCGAGTACGAATCAATCAGATCGATATTTGGTTGCCGCTCCTGCAGGTCATAGCGCTCTTCGAACTCACATTGGACGAGCCTGGCTACTGCCTGTGGCTGGGAAGTGGAATAGGAGCCTTTGACTCCCGCGACTTTCGGGTCGGCAAAGGGCCGAACCATTTCTTCCACCCAGGTGGGAGAGGGGATGCAATCGGCATCGGTAAAGAGGAGCAGGTCGCCGCGAGCCTGGCGGATGCCCAGATTGCGAGCCGCGGCCGGTCCCTGATGCGGCTGCTCCAATACCTCCGCCCCATTTTCCCGCGCGGCCGATGAGGTCGAATCGTCCGACCCATCGTCCACCACGATAATTTCCTGCGGAGGGAGGGTCTGCCTGTGCAGCGCTTCCAGGCAAGAGCCCAGGGTCCGGGAGGCGTTATAGGCCGGGATTATGACCGAAATCAAATCAATTCCCTCCGGGCACGGCTTTTGAGGCGGCCGAATACCACGGCGGCTTTCTGCAGCTCCTGCCAGGAAATCCGCTCATGCCACAGGCCGTAACAACCGATCGGGACGATGGAGACAGAGGCGACCAGATACAGCAATAGGCTGTATCCCAGCGCCAGGTTGGCTTCGACGCCAAAAAAGGAAAGAGTGAGCAAGATCAGGTACTGAAAAATCCCCACGCCGCCGGGAGAGGAGGGAATTTGAGTGCCGACTTGAAGGACGACCAAGAGGAGCAGGGCCACCCAAAACGGCAAAGCGATCCCAAGGGCAAGCAAGACCAGGTAATTGGTCAGGGTACTGAAAAAGGTGACCAGCAGTGACCAGAAAAGCAGGCCGAGGATGCGGGAAGGGCGGCGGACCGAATCCAGGCTGTCGAGGGCGAAATGGACTTCCCGCAGAAGCCAGCCGCGGGCCCGCTCCGGGATGAACCGGCCGGCCCATCCCAAAAACCGCAGGATCAGCCGCCTCTGCCAGACGAGCAGGATGAAAACGACCAAAATGGCGATCAGCGCGGCCTCGGTGGTGTGAGCCGGAGAGATGAGCCAGGCTGGAAGGGTCATCTGCGAGAGGAGCACGAGCAGAGAGAGGAGCAGGAAGAGCAGGTCGGCCACCCGTTCCACCCCCACGGTGCCAAGGACATAGACCTTACTGTCAGCTTCGGCTTCCCCGAGCATATAGGCGCGCACCAATTCGCCGAAAGGTCCCGGCAAAAAGGTATTGACCATTTGTCCGACGGAATATATGGAAAATACGCGGCCCAGCGCGGGGGCCTTGTGGGCGGAAAGGAGCAAGCGCCAGCGGGCCGCCTTGGCAAGCACGCTGAGGACAAAGCTTGCTACGGCTGCGCCCAGCAGCCAAGGGCTGGCCTCCCGCATGGCTGCCAGAGTGTCTGCCAGAGTGGCCTTGCGGAATGCCAGATAGAGGAAAACCAGGCTTAAAAGCGTCCCGAGCCAAAACTGCCATTTCTTTATGCCCCAGCGTTGTAAGAAGGAAGAGGCAGCAGGAGAGGGACTTCCAATCGTTTGATCTGAAGAAGCAGGGGAGGGGACCATGAGGCTGAGATCGACCGGAAAGAGCCTGGAAAAAACGCGCTCCGCCAAACCGACATGGAAGGTCATGTCGAAGGATGCAACCCTGTGACAGGCATTCGGCTGTCCGCCCTACCAGACCGGCAGCCAAAGCTCTTTTTCAAGAGTGGAAAGAGGCGGCGCGGCAGTGGATGGTCATCGTCCTTGCTGTGAAGAAGTCTCGATCCACGACGAGCATTTTCTCTAACCAGGATTTATTTTGAAATTCGGGAAGGGATCAGAACCTGGCCGAAGGTCTCGATGATGCGGCGGCTAAAGGCCTGCCAAGACCTTTGTGGTTTGGGCATTCTGGATGGTCAGAAGGGGATTGAAGGGCCAGTGTATTCTCATCCTTATTACTCCGGGTACTGCGAGGCGCGGAAAATCACTCTTGATCGGTTAACCCCTCTGTTCGATCTTTTGATGTTGAAATGGAAGCTCCAAAGGGCCTGAACATCTACTGGAAACAAGTATGGTATCATGAGAGGAAACATCCGTCAAGAAACCGTACCAATACGCCGATTGGATCGATCCTGCCCGCAAAACGTCTCCCGGCGAAGCCCTCCTCCGAATGCCATGCTAGATCCTGACAGCGCTCCTCAAATCTCTGTGATTGTGGTGACCTGGAACAGCGACGCTTACCTGCCCCGCTGCCTGGACAGCCTGGAGGCTCAAACCTATAAAGACTTCGAGGTGATCTTCATTGATAATGCCTCCACAGACGGCACCAGGTCTCAGCTGGAAGGTCTGTATCCAAGCGCCCGCTTGAGGGTGGAGCTGCTGGAGAAAAATATAGGGTTCGCAGCCGCGAACAACCTGGGAGCCCGGCTGGCGAGGAGTCCATGGCTGGCCCTGCTGAACTCGGATGCATTCCCCCAACCGGATTGGCTGGCTTGCCTGTGGGAGGCGACGAAGCAGTACCCTGATTTCTCTTTCTTTGGCTCCCGGCAGGTCCAGGCAGACGATCCCGGGCGGCTGGACGGAGCAGGCGATGTGTACCACATCAGCGGATTGGCCTGGCGGCGGTTCACCGATGGATCCGCCGAGCATTTGGGGCTGAAATGCGAAGAAATCTTCAGCCCGTGCGCCGCGGCAGCCCTGTATTCACGAGAGGCCTTCCTCCAGGCGGGCGGATTCGATGAGGATTTCTTCAGTTATTTGGAGGATGTGGACCTGGGCTTCCGCCTTCGGCTGGCCGGATTCCGCTCCATGTATATCCCGCAAGCTGTTGTTAAGCATGTGGGCAGCGGCAGTACCGGAAAGAAAAGCTCCTTTGCGATCTACCACGGGCACCGCAACCTGGCCTGGACCTACGTCAAGGATATGCCGACTCCGCTGTTTTGGCTCTATCTGCCTTTCCATCTGGCGATGAACGCGTACTCCTTGCTGTATTATTCCCTGCAAGGACAGACCAGGGCGATCTGGAAAGCAAAATGGGATGGGCTGCGCGGACTGGGCCTCATGCTGAGGAAGAGAAAAACCGTCCAGCGCGGGCGGCGGGCTCCAGTCCAATCCCTGTATCAGCAAATGAACCGGGATTGGCTGGCCCCCTGGAAGAAACGATCGGCAAGGTAATTCCTGAGCAGAAGAAACGAAATGGAAAAAGAAACTTCCCCCAGCCTCACCCTATCCATCGTCAGCCACGGCGACTCGGCCCGGGTGCTGCGGCTGCTGGACAGCCTTCATGCCGCGGAACCGAACCGGTGTTTTCAAATCCTGCTCACCGATAATTTGGGGCAGGAGCTTCCCGAGATCAATAGCGCCGCGGGGGACAATCTCACCATTCTTCGCAACCAAAAGCCGCAGGGATTTGCCCGCAACCATAATGAAGCCTTCCGAAGGGCCGAGACAGATCTCTTCTGTATTTTGAACCCCGATATCGTCTTCACCCAGCCGGTTTTCGACCGATTGGTCTTCCTGATCGAGTCGGCCAAAGCCGATATCGCCGCGCCGCTCCTGGTCGATTCACTCGGGACCCTGCAGGATTCCTTCCGGCTTCTTCCAACACCGCTGGACATCGTCCGGCGCAAGCTGCCAGGGTACCAGTTCTCGCCCCTGCCTGCGGACGCGGATGGACTGATCCGGCCGGATTGGATCGCGGGGATGTTCATGATGCTCAAATGCGAGACCTATCAGGCGATCAACGGTTTCAATGAGAAATATCATCTTTATTACGAAGATGTCGATCTTTGCATCCGGGCGCGTTCTGTGGGCCTGAAACTGCTGGTGGATCCGGGGGTCCAGATCCAACACGATGCCCGGCGGGCCAGTCGGGACAACCTCATGTATCTACTTTGGCATGTCCAGAGCGCCATTCGCTTTTATCGGTCCAGTATCTATCGACAAGCCATCAGAACCAGAAGAGATTGAATCAGATGCATGGCTTACTTAAAGTCCATAATTAGGGTACTATTGGGGTGTATGCGGCTTCTTGTGCATACATTTACCCTCTTATATTTTGGAAAGCCCTGGAAGTAGTTGTGACTATCGGTAAAGGACCAGAATATATGGTGAATTGAAAACAAGGGTGGCAAGGAAAAATGAATATTTCTTTGACTCAGCTGGTGCAGCTATTCCAGGCTAACCTGGCGGGAATCGTCGTCACGCTAGCCATTAGCCCAGCCGCGATCTGGTTCGCCAGACGAGGCCACCTGCTCGATATCCCCGGACGAGAAGCTCATAAACAGCATACCCAGCCCACCCCCATGGCGGGAGGGATCGTCCTGGTCGCAGCGGCGATCCTTTTGATGACCATTTTTCGCCTGTGGCATAGGCCTTATTTCCTGGTATTCCTCGCGGCCAGCATTGTTTTCCTGTTCGGATTGTGGGATGATTCCAAGTGCCTCTCCGCCCCGATAAAATTTGCAGGACAGGTGCTGGCGTCCATCCTCGTGATCCTATCGGGTGTTTCCGTACAAATTTTGAACGGTTTTCAAATCCACTTTCTTGGACCAACGCTGATCTCCATCCTTCAATGGGGGATTACTGTTTTTTGGTTGACCGGCATCACCAATGCCGTCAACATGATCGACAGTTTCGATGGATTGGCAGCGGGGATCACCGGAATCGCCTTCGCTTTCTTCATGGGGATGGCCTTGGTGGCCAAGCAGGGTGACCTGGCCATATTCAGCGCCATCTTCCTGGGCATTTGCATCGGATTGTTTCTCTTCAACAGCCATCCAGCCCGGCTCTTTCTGGGCGATTCCGGAGCCCAGACTCTGGGTTTCATCCTGGCGGTCGTTGCCATCCTGTATATGCCGGGAAAGTTGCCACAGGGGTCTTCCTGGTTTGTCCCCATCATGGTCCTGGGCATGCCCATTTTTGATATGGTGCTCGTGGTCGTTTCACGGATCAGGAGGCGGACATCCGTTTTCAGAGGCGACTGCTGCCATACTTACCATCGCCTGGTAGGGATGGGATTCGACACCAATCGGGCCGTGCTGATCCTCCACCTGGCCGCGCTGATGCTCAATCTCCTGGCGTTCATTGCATTGACCCTGAAGCCTGTGGAAGCGACAGCCGTTTTCGGGTTGACATTGTTGATCGGCATCCTCTTCCTGGTGTATCTGGAGTTCGTCCATCCGATTCCTCGAACCGCCAGCTCGGAGGTGGTGAAAAAGGGGATGGGGTATAATGAAAAAACCTAGAAAAGTGACGGCCAAATTTCCATCCAAGAATGGGATGGTTCCGGGGGGTTGAGATCAATGAGGCGAGCGAAAGTTTTCACTTTTCTCGAATTTCCAAAAGCAGGCGCTGACTACTTATGAACGATCAGGAATTCTCTGTCCGCGAGGTTCTCAACCGATCCATCGATGGTTGGTGGATCATGGTCCTCCTGGCCGTGGCGGGAGCGATTGCAGGTTGGGCCTTCCATTACCTATCGCCGCGGGTCTACCAGGCCACGGCGACGATGACCGTAAGCATGGATTTCGCACCTCATCCCGATCTTTCCTCGGACGACCTGACCCTGACGACCTATGAAGAGGATTACGCCTTCAATTCGGCGGAATTCATCATCGATTCGGCCGGAGTCAAATCCCAGGTCATTGCGGAAGCCAAGGCACGTGGCCTGAGCGTGACGCCGGACCAGCTCAACCGTGAATTGACTCTGGAAAGGAGGCAATCTGACTGGGAGTTCTATGCCAGGGACCATGATCCGCACACGGCCGCCGAACTGGTCAATCTGTGGGCAGAAAAGAGCTACGCCGCCCTGAATGCCACCTTGAAACATGCCATAAAGATGGATTCCTTAAATACGCAGATCGGCGACCTGACCAAAATTCTGGCCGCCACCCCTCCCGGCGCCACCCATGACCAATATCAAGCAACCCTGGACAAATACACGAGCGAGGTGGTCCAGGAAAAAGCGGCCAGTTCCGGGCTGCTGCCTTCCATGAGCTTCACTTTACAGGATGAAGCCACATCACAAGGCAGCCCGGTCCTATACAGCCCCGGCCTGATGGTCCTTGGCGGGGCGGCCATCGGTTTCATTCTTTCCTTGTGGTTGACCAACCGCCCGAAGGCCCGTCCACGTGTTTGAGCAACTGAAACGTCTGGGCTCGCTTTCCCTGGGCATCGCCTGGGGCGCGCTGATCCTCCTGCTGCCCATCACCAGTTTTCCCCTGCTTTCACGACTGACAGGAGGGGCCATGGTGGCCCCGGCTTCCATCCTTCCTCTGGGATGGCTGGCGGTCGGCTGGTTCGGTTTTTATCTGATCAAAAAGGGCACCCTGCCGCGGGAAAGCATTCCTTTCCTCTTCTTTATTTGCATCGCCCTCATTGCCACTGCGGCGGCATTTTTCCTGAATTTGCCGCCGGCCAAAGGGCAGGGATTTTTAGGCGAAGAGATCAGCGCCGTTTTGACCCTGGCGATCGGAGCGGGATTCTACCTGGTGGCGAGCGGCTGGCTTTCCCGTTCCAGCGACCGGGTGAGGCGAACCTTCCAATGGATCGACATCGCCGGCGTGATCCTGCTGCTATGGTCGCTGGTACAGGCTTTCTGCATCTTCATCCTTCATGGAAATTACCCCGGGATTTTGGTCAAGTTCCAACACCTTTTTTCGACGCAGGAATTTTATACCGGCCGCACGACCGGGTTTGCCTTCGAGCCTTCCTGGCTGGCGCACCAATTGAACCTGGCCTTCCTGCCCTTCTGGCTGGCTGCCAGTCTGACCGGCTGGTCGGCTTTCCGGCCGAGACTCTGGAAGTTCAGTCTCGAAAACATTCTGCTAGCCGTCGGGGCGGTCATCCTGTTCATTTCATCGCGAGTGG
>OBLY010000170.1_pt1 | contig 9851 bp, 7 predicted proteins | sample 1539041 | NCBI WGS metagenome assembly OBLY01 (sample SAMEA2690973, study PRJEB22502) | sediment metagenome | biome: Billabong; feature: Tropical; material: Sediment | place: Australia | collected 2013-05-14 | depth 1 m
TAAACATCCATTTCTCTGACCTCCCGTGCCTGAATGTTATTGAAATCCTCACTACTGGATGGCGCGCCGCCACCGCCGCTACTTACGCTACTTCCACCTGAGCCACCAGTGTAAGGTTGCGGGGGAATGTTACCTACCAGCAATCTCAAGTATTCTGTATCCTTTATATAACGGCCGGTTGATTCGATATCGGCCCCAAAGGTTACTTGGTTTATAATACATGGTATCCCGAAATATATGGATTCTTCGCACTTCATTGATGACAAATCACTGGTGGTAGCCTTGTAAGTATAGCTTATGTTTTGCGGTTTATTAGCTTCAAGTGTGGTGAGTATGTTAAAACATGGACCTCCCTGATTCTTCGGGTAAAAGGGGTCGCATATCTGGACATTTGTCAAATTGACACTGCTATTGGCTTCAAGTACATACTTAATAGTGGTCGTACTGCCTTCACTGACGATTACAAGGCTTTCGAACCCTATCTCCTTGTTATCTTTTGTATCATATGCGCGCTTTATTTTGAAAATTGGAATAATTTGAAGCGAGATAGTGGTTGTATTGGTATAATTAAATGCCCCGGAACTATTCTGTCCCATAACTATTATCTGAATGGTAGAATTTAAAACATCGCCGTTGATACCAGAAGAATTTATTTCGAAACCGTTCCTTCCCAAAGATTCCATAAAAGACTTGTTATCATTTTTTGCGAGTGTTACTATGCATGGTTCGGTACATAGATTATCTCCGAGTATCGAGAGCGTCAGCGAGTCCTCACCTGTGTTCTTAAAATAACCATCAAACCCGATGAATTTTCCAATGTGACCTGTATCCGTAGGACGCCAGCTCTCATTATTATTTATTATCGCCGGCTCGATGTAATACATAGCAACCTGTAGCGGATAAACGAAATTAAGTATGCTGGAATTGCTATACGCCGAGGAGTTGCTTGCATTGTAACTGAATACCTGATAATATACCGACTGTCCTGTCAGCCCATTTATAATTATATTGGGATTATCGGTATTATTATTCCAGGAACTCCATATCCCGTCCTCCAGACCCGGCATATAGCCGTATCGCACTATGTTCATGTCACTCTGATTGGTCGCCCACATTACTTTTATACTGCTGTTTGATATTATAAGTGTCCGGACATTGCTTATGCTGGGGGCTGATACTACCGTCACGGTTATCGATGTTTGTTGGGTATTTCCGGATGTATCAGTAGCTTGGGCATAGATAGTGTTTGAACCTTCGGAAAGTGCTACTGTTGCATCCCAGGAGGTTGTTCCTGATGCAAGCTGCCAGTCCCCAGTCCCGACTTTTACTTCCACCTTGCTCAGGCCAATGCTATCTGATGCTGTACCAATAACAGTTACGGATGAATCTGTGAAAATATATCCGTCTGCTGGGGATGTGATATTGATTACCGGAGATGAAGCATCAACCGAGATACTTATCGACGCTTCTTTGGTATTTCCAGCATTATCTGTGGCTTTAGCAGTTATCGTATGAGGTCCATCAGAGAGATTTGATATAGTAAATGACCACGATGTGTCGGTGATCGTAGCTGGAGAAAACGCACCACTATCAACACTTACCTCTACTTTTTGTAAGCCTGAACCTGAATCGGATGCCGTACCGCTGACTGTGACTGAAGAGATATTCAGGATTGCATTGTTGGACGGCGAGGATATTGCTATTATTGGTTGTAAGCTATCATAGATTATACTGAACTGCGCGGCGGCTGTGTTTCCATTACCTGCTGCGTCCTGTGCCACACCGGCAGGAATTTCCACTGTTATAGTTCCCTGTCCTGAAGGAATCACATCAAAGGTATAAACAGTTCCGCTTCCTGCCAGATTGCTTGCTGCACCGTTCCCGACTGTGATACCGCTAAGCGAGAAACCAGTAACTGCCTCACTGAAGGTCGCTGTCATCGGAATCGGTGAATTCTTTGTTGGAGATGTGGCAGTTGATGTTATTGTAACTGTTGGTGATGTTGTATCAACGGAGATGTTTATCGACGCTTCTTTGGTATTTCCAGATGTATCTGTCGCCCGGGCTGTGATCGTATTTGAGCCCTCAGAAAGCGTTACTCCTGTACTCCAAGATGTTGTTCCAGATGCTGTCATCCAGTTTCCGGCCCCAACTTTTACTTCTACCTTGCTCAGGCCAACATTATCCGATGCTGTTCCACTAACTGTTATGGATGATGTCGTGAAATTCTGCCCGTCTGCAGGGGAGGTGATCGTAATAGTTGGTAGTTCAATATCTGAGAGTATTATATTTAGATTTGTAATATCTGCGCCGTTGATTATTACGTTATTCAAATAACCGGTACTGAATCCGCCTTTGGTATAGCTGAAGCTATAAGTATTGTTGGGCAGATATGATATCAAATAGTAGCCGCTTCCATCCGTTGTCGCTGTGTTTTCTATTGCCACCATATTTTCAACGCGGACAGCCTTAACAAGAGTATTATTCAATCCAAAACCGTTTTTATCAGTTACATATCCACTTACACTATAAGTAGATTCATCACCGGAAGCAGCTCTTAATCCTAATGGGAAAAAAGAAATCAGAAAAATCGAAAGTATAATAATTACCTTTTTGTTAATCATCGGCTATCCCCCTTATCTAATCAGGGTGCAATGCATACTTTACGGACAGTAATTGATTGGCGAGCATCAGGGTTTTTGATGTATTTCAACTTTACCTGACTGCTCGCCTTTGTTTTTTACTAACGCCCACTTTTTTATTCTTTCATTTATTCGCTCACAACCTTCATCTCGATGTTATTCAGTTTCATATCACCAAGAGGCACTTTCACTACGTTATTTATTTCTTTCATGGGTTGAATGGTGTATGCGCCAAGCTCAACGTCTCGCTTGGAAGGCATCTTGATCTGCCAGTCCTGTGTATTATCCGCATTGACGCTACTGCCCTCAAGATTAACTATATCGAACTTCGATGCAATGTTCATTACAATCGTGGCATTGTAGGTCTTTCTCCCAAAGTTATAAATACGGTACTTTATGCTGAGATTGTTATCATCTGTTCTGGTCATGTCCCACTTTGTAAGGGTTACATGGAGCGTTAGGTTCTCAGACGGGTAAACATCGTAATTCTCCTCAAGGGCCTGAAGCTTATAATAATCACTTTCAGCTGCTTTTCCATCGTATATCTTTTTTGCAAATTTATCGGCACAGAGAGGTAATCCGGACCTATTGTTCACCGACTTGCCGCAGAACCACCATGCTCCGGTTTCCCTTTCTACCTGAGCAGGCTTATCCGGGAAGAGAATATTTTTCAACCCACCAACGACCTGCCTCAAGTACAGGTTGGAAGAGTTCCTGATATAAATCGTCTGATTCACATCACCATTTATCCAGTTCGTTGTGTTGATTTCATTTCCTATCTGGTCAAAGTAAAATGACCTTTCTTTATACGTCATATCTCCAGATTCTCCCCATTGCAGGATGCTTCCGTTCCCGATGTTATCATAAGAGATGGTCTGGACGACCATTCCGTCCGAGGAGTAACCTATCTGGCTGGAGGTGGCTGTATCAAACCCGGAAACCTGGGCATTCTGGTTTGAGTTCCCCATCACGCTCACTGCCAGTTGAGCGAGTTCGGCTGAACTCATGTCCTCCCCGGCAACCGCGACGCTGGCTAATGCTAACAGACATCCTGCTAATAAACATACCGCCAACGTCCTGTGTTTTATCATATTTCCTCCTCATGCATTGGCACGGCATTACTCAGTAATGTTCTCCACCCAGTTTTGTTCGTTGTTCTCCGCCAACGGACCCAGTGTTATATCTATATTCTGTTCTATGACTTGTATGTTGCCAGCCATCTGAGCGTTTATACTCTGAGCGATGTTGCCGGATCCTGAATTATTTGCATACTGGCTCAGGTCAAGCCGGATGATATTAAGTCCTGTCATTGTATTGTTTACATCAGAGGCGTTAGCGGGATCCGAGATAAGCACTAAGTTGTCATCCTGTGATATTGTTTGGATATTTCCTGTTACATGGACATCTAAGTCCTGATTTATATCCCCGCTACCATAGTTCCAGGCTTCCTGTGCTACGCTGACCACCACTGCATTTTTACCATGGAGATTGTTATTCACTGATCCTCCACTGCTGAGCCCTGCGTTTTGATTGATATCCGCAAGTACAGGAAACGCCATAACCAAGATTACTGCCAGCAACACTGATATTTTTCTCATACTACTCATCTCCTGATCTCGATAAATTTTTTATGAGCTAAATAAAAAAGGAATAAAGGAAGGTAAACCCTTCCTTCATACCTTAGCTGTTGACCATCAGGTACTTACTTAGATATCAACTTCGATATCGCCGGTGGTGATGTCAGTCTTCTTTTCTTTTGCTATTGTTTCTGGATTTGAGCTGGCATCCTGAACACTATATACTTTGACCTTCTGGGTAAGCTGCTGGTCATTGCTGATATCTATCGGTGTGATCTGTTTGATTAAATTGAGCTGCTTGACCTCATTATCGACATTGCCGGTCTGCAGATCATTATTGTTTGCACTTGCCTTGTTCTCGTTATCAGAAACCTTGGCTACGTTCGTAGCATCGCCTGTGGACGCATCGCCTGTCTCTGAGGTTGACTTGGCATTGCCTGTCTCTGCTTCAGGATTTGCACTTGGATCGCCTTGGTTATCTTCGCCGGCCTTGACTTTATCAACACTTGCAATCGCATCGCCTGATGTTGCTGCTCCCGATCCCGAGCCACCTGATGCTGCAGTGCCTGATGTTGCATCATTTGCTTTTGCAGATGCATCGAATGTTGCCACTGCGCCATTGGTATTGCTGCCACTTGCGGCAAGGACATCATGGAGATTGTTGGTCTGTGGTTCAGCGTATAATGACACGCTGACCGAGTGGGCTGCGTAGTTGCTTCCGGTTAGCTCAACGTTGACATCCCCTGCAGTAGTTCCACCATTTGAATTCGGTTCAGCTTCTGCTTTAGCCATAGCAGGTAAAGTCATTCCCGCTACTACTGATAGCATCAGTAATAGTGCCAATATTTTCTTCATATTTTTTCCTCCTTGTTGTATTTTCCACCCGGTTTCTGTCACAGTGACTGCTGATTCAGCAATCATAACTGCCGACTCCCCGGGTAAATGCGCCTCTGGGTCTTGAACCCAGTTATTTCGGCACCTCACCAGGCGCCCCGAACGTAATATTCCATGCTGCTCTCTGTACCACTTTGTTGTTCTCCGAGACCTGGACAAACATCCGGACAAAGCTGATATTCCCCACCCGTTTTAGAGTGTAGTTCTGAGTCCAGTTGCTATTGGTAATGCGGGTTATGTTGGCCTGGTTATACCATTCCTGCCCGAGCTGGGGTCTGAAAACCGTGATAACGGTTTCATTCAACCTCGGGTTCATGAGCTGCAGAGTTACAGGGATCTTGTTTGAATTGTTGAGTTCCTTTGAGCGGAGAATCAGACGTAACTGGTTTGACTGCAAATCACTGGTATTTATCTGCTGCCCGCTGATGTTTACGGATACACCCTGCGCCGGAGAGTCCTGCTCAGACGTTACTTTCTCCCCGCTTGCATTTTGTACAGGAAGTTGTACGCCGGCTTTATCATCCTTTCCGACACATCCTCCCAGGGCAGCTATCAGTATCAGTATTCCCAGAATCCTCCACAGTCCGGGTTCCAAACACAGCGCCGCCTTAGTCGATTTTTTGTCCAATTTTTTTCCTCCCTTCCAGCTCTTTTTTCCCCACATTGCTTTTCCAGCACTCTCCGGCCTCCGGGCTCCCGATGGGATTTCCGAAGGATTTTAAATTGTGGTACAAGCAATTAATATTATTACAAGCTTAAAAAACATTAAGAAGTATGAGAATATTGTGAGCCTATGTAGCGACGCTACATAGTAAGGTCACTTATAAACAATACATATGTGCCGTATATAGCAAATAAACTATAAATTATAAATAAAGGTAGAAAAACATAGTTCATAAGTACAAACTACAACCATGATCATGAATTCCATCGATAGAATACTGGAGCAGCTTCAAGACATACGCTGGCATAACCTTGATGAGATAAAAAAGGTTATTCCCATGCCAGCGCATAAATTGAACGAAGTGCTCTGTTTCCTTCAAAAACAGGCGCTTATTGATAAAAAAAATGAGGAGTTGCGGATTACATGCACGGGATTGAAATTTTTGCAGCTAAAGTATTAGCGTAGTATTTCCTCAACGTTTTTCAATCTCTTCAGTAGTTCCCTTCCTTTCTCCGTGATTTCATAGTTTCCCTTTCCGGGGTTCGTGCACTCTGTTATAAAACCTTCTTCCAATAAGAAATCAAAATATTTCTGTAAATCCCTCCAGTTAAGACATGCCCTCTGCATAATCCTTGTCTTTTTCATCTTTTTCTCTTCTATCAGTACTTTAAGCATGTCTTCGATTATTTCCCACCTGCTTCTTTCTTTTCTCATTCCTGCATTCTCCTTGTTTTTCTGGTATATCAGGATAGTGCCCGGACTTGTGCTTGCAATTATCATTTTACCTGTACCCGGATAGATAGTTAGATCGTTCTGGAACATTCCAATTATCATTTCAAAAGTCCTCATAACCACAGTCGATATAGTCGAGATTATATCAGTATGAGTTATTGTGGAACCTATCAGCAGTCCCCCAATACCCACGACAATAACTTCCTCACCATACATATCCTTTAAATCGGCAAGCATACATCCCGTATTAGCTCTCATTGAGTGTTCCCCCTGGGTACCGTCAAATACTACCAATGGGTATAATGGGTTCTTCTGTACATATGAAGCTTTCTATCATTCAATACTAAAAGTCCGTCATTATCCTGTATTGATCTATTTCAGGCTGCTTGAGTTCTTCCAGGAACTGCTCTGTCATTGAGCGGACATCCTTGGCTTTGGTAATGGCACGTCCAACTACGATGATATCAGCACCTGACTTGAGGGCTTCCCCGACAGTATCCACGCGGATGCCTCCTGCGACTGCCACGAGCAATCTTTCAGATAGCTTCTTCATGGCAGGTATGTCTCCCCAGGCATGTTCCGCTCTGTTCTCGGTATCGATCGCCCTGTGAAGTTCAACCACGTCAGGTTTGATGCTCAGCGCCTTTAATACGGAGAGCGGTTTTTCAACGTTCAGCATATCTATAACTGCGTAGATACCAGTTTTCTTTGCCTCTTTTATTGCTTTCTCGATGGTGGATACCGGAGCAAGCCCTGATATCACAACTGCATCAGCTGTCGCATCTGCAACCATGCGCGCCTCAAGGTTGCCAGTATCCAGCGTCTTTAAATCAGCCACCACAAAGGCATTGGGGCGCACCTCTCTTATAGCCTGGACAACGTTTACGCCGTACCTCTTGATAAGCGGCGTCCCTGCCTCGATAATAAGGTGGTCGCTCTGGGGTATCTGTTTTATTATGCTCTTCACGGCATCAACATCAGGTATGTCTATGGCAACCTGTAGATAAGGCGGGTTCCATAACCTGATCACTTTGAATCCCATAATCGGGTGCATGGTGCGGTCTTTCTCGTACATGAGCGTCTTGGTATCCGGGAATCCCTGCATCGCTCTTTCTACGGCAAGTTTAGTGGCTCCGTAATTGTAGCGATATATCTTATTGTAATCCTTTGCCTCGGGGTGGATAAATACGCTGACCACGATAGCAAGGTCCTCGACCTGGTCTTCCGGTATAACCCCTTCCTGGACCGAATCCGCAACAGCCCTTGCCACCGCGGTCTGGGCAGGACCGAATATCTGGGCTGCCTGTGCCATATTTTTTACCGTTACTTTCGGCACTATGAGCGTGGCGGGTTTTGCGAGCAGGTTAGGCCTGACGACAGACAGGAGAGGCGTATGCCCCATAGACAACTGTGTAAATCCGTTCGCAAATGCCTGTCCGACCGGACCTGTTTTTTCTCCGATAATCAGATCGATATGAGCCAGTTCCGGTTCTTCGCCGATTAGAGCCTCGCCTACTAAAAACACGTTATTACCTCTGGGCTTAACTTAGAGAATTTAGTATATATGTATTTCTGTAAAAAATGGTTAATGGCAGGTTCCGGACATTAACCTAAGCTATGTAGCTAACGCTTGACCTGTCAAAGCCGTACACAAGCTCAAGCTTCATATCATCGGCTTTCCAGGCGGCATCGGGATATATAAGATTCTTGAAGAAAGTAGTGGTGTCCGCAGCGAGCCGGGTAGCGGAATGCTCTTCTCCAAAGATATCCCTGCAGATATCATAGACCTTTTTCCTTACTACATTCTCATCCAGATACCCAAGCGAATGTAAATACTCATGCAGCATGACATGGAAGGTATAAGGTTTGTAAAGCTTCGGGTCAGTCTCATTTATTCTGTCCAGAGGGACCTTGTTCATAACAATGATATTGGAACCTACGGGATAGAAAGCTCCCAGGAATCCCCCAGGGCTATTCCCCAGATTCGCGAGTCCAAGCATGAGACCTCCGCGGCTTGTTCCCATGCTGTCTTTTACAGCGTCCTTCACAATTTCAAAGATATCTGCAAGTGTCCTTGCATTCTCAAGTCGGATTTGGAATTCTTTTTTCATTTTTTTCTTTTTTGTCTCCTCGTTTTTTACTAATATATTCGTTATATTACGAACATAATTATATCTACTGGTCTTAAGTACTTTTCGGTTATCTTCGGAGTCGCAGGGATTGAAAACAATATCGCCTGGGGCTCATCTCATAGTTTAGCCTTGTGGCACAAAACATTTGTATTAAGTGCAACTATTATAAACATAAAGGTGCTGATTTTTACTTTTGCATAGAATCAATAATTAATGAGAAGCCGAAAATTGTTTTTAATTGTGAAAAGTTAACTGTACCAAATAGCCCGTAATCGCTCCCGTTCTGCCTTGCAATATTTACTTCCCATACGGGAACCACCACGCCCTCTTTTTCCCAGTCCCGAAGTTAACATTCACATGCTTCACGCTGACAAATTCCCTGACCCCATATCTTGATAAGTCCTTCCCCATCCCGCTGTGCTTTATCCCGCCCCAGGGGCATTGCGGGTACAGCGTACATACTTCATTCACCCACACCATCCCGCACTCCAGTTGCGAGGACATGCGCATTGCGATATCCAGGCTTTTCGTCCACACCGATGCCCCTAACCCGTATACCGTCCCGTTCGCAAGAGCAAGGGCTTCGTCCATGCTATCAAAGGTTGAAATGACAGCTACAGGACCGAAGACTTCCTCGTTCATCACTTTCATTTCATGCGTGACTCCTGTAAGAACCGTGGGTTCGTAGTAATATCCATCCTGCAGCGCTGGCGGGATTTTTCCACCGCTCTCAACAACCGCACCTTTCCTGGAAGCATCTTCAACCTGCAGTTCAAGCCTTCTCCGCAGTTCCATACTGACCATCGGACCTATATCTGTATCCACATCCAGACCATTTCCAACAACCAGGCTCTTTGTCCTGCTCACAAACCCTTCAATGAAGCTATCCGCTATATCATCCTCTACAAAGATCCTTTTGGGCGAAACGCATACCTGCCCGCAGTTCATAAACCGCCCCCAGACCGCGCCGTTAATCGCTTGCTCGATGTCGGCATCCCTGAAAACGATAAAAGCATCGCTGCCCCCTAATTCAAGTGAGATCCTGTGCAGTTTTTCAGCAGAGTTTTTCATGATGTTTTTACCTGTCTCCGCGCTTCCAGTAAAGGATACCATATCTATATCCGAACGGACTAGACAATCCCCAGTACTGCCGTCCCCGGTCACAACGTTTACCACGCCATCAGGGACACCTGCATCCTGGCATATCTTA